>Ga0214228_1000011_pt1 | contig 66006 bp, 52 predicted proteins | sample TroBogypolimnion_21_FD_153066 | JGI IMG/M metagenome (GOLD analysis project Ga0214228, IMG submission 153066) | Freshwater microbial communities from Trout Bog Lake, WI - 05NOV2007 hypolimnion | ecosystem: Environmental > Aquatic > Freshwater > Lake > Hypolimnion/Profundal zone | place: Trout... | reverse complement strand
TCAGGTAAGTGTGATTTCAAGCAATGGTTGTGGTAATAGTACACAATCGTTCATGGATGTTTATGTCGAAAAACCTACAATTTCAGCTTATGCCGATCCCGTTTGTGGTACTGGTGCATTATATTTGTATGCTTTTGGAGGTTCAACTTATTTGTGGTCAGGGCCAAATGGATTTACAAGTCAAAGTGCAAATCCGGTAATTTTAAGCCCTGTAGCAGGAACTTACAATGTGACAGTAACTAATGATAAAGGTTGTTCGGCATCTACAAGTGTTGTGGTAACAATTAATACGGCTCCAACCGTGAGTGGTGCCTTAACACAGCCAACAGGTGGAAATGCTAACGGTACAATTACACTAACGGTTTCGGGTGGAAGTGGTTTTACATACCAATGGACTGGAGAAACTTCAGACTTTAGTTCAACTGTGCAAAATCCTACCAATCTTTCGTCAGATAATTATACGGTAATAGTTACAAACTCAACAGGCTGTTCAACTACCAAAACTTTTTCAATGGTTGATTTTAGCGTTAGTTTATTATCTTCAACAAATATAAATTGCAAGGGTGAAACAAATGGAACAATAACTTTAAATAATCCTTCCGGAGGTACGAGTCCATATACTTTTGCATGGTCTGGTCCCAATGGATTTATTTCTTCAAATCAAAACCTGACGGGTTTAGCAGCAGGAACTTATTCCGTAGAAGTTGATGACAATAATGGTTTGTCGGGCTTCTTAAGCGTAACAATAACAGAACCTTCGGCTGTAATTTCCGATGCTGTAATCACGAATATAAATTGTTATGGAAGTTCAACAGGCTCAATTGTTCAGACTGTTTCGGGTGGAACTGCAGGATATACTTATGCATGGACTGGTCCAAATAATTTTACGGCAACTACAAAAGATATCACTAATCGTCAGGCTGGAACATATAATGTTACTATTACAGATTCTAAAAGTTGTACGTTGTATAAATCGTTTACGATAACACAACCGGCTGCTGCATTATCTGCCAGTTCAACAATAACGAATGAAAAATGTTACGGTGATGCTATCGGTCAAATTGTATTATCTGTTACAGGAGGTACTGTTCCATATAGCTATGTCTGGACAGGACCCAATAGTTTTTCGGCAACCACAAAGAATATTCAAGGTTTAAGTGCCGGTTCATACAGCTTAACAATAACCGATGCGAATGGCTGCACCACTTCGCTAAGTAATTTGAATGTCACACAACCTACTGCTGCACTCTCAATATCGGGGAGTACACAAAGTAATGTAACTATTTATGGAAATAACAATGGTAGTATTACACTTTCGGTATCGGGAGGAACTTCGCCTTATACTTATATATGGTCAAACGCTGCTATAACTCAAAATTTGACAGGGTTAGTTGCCGGAACATACAGTGTTTTAATAACAGATGCAAACAATTGCACGACTACGGCATCGTTTACAATTACAAGTCCAACACAACTTACGGCTTCTGCCAGTGCCACAGCATTAACTTGTAATAATACAGAAACTGGAAGTGTGAATCTTACGGTGAGTGGTGGAACAACACCTTATACCTATTTGTGGTCAAATGGTGCTACAAGTCAAAATTTAAGCAATATTGCCGGAGGATTCTATTCTGTAACTGTAACCGATCATAATGGCGCTACAGTTGGTACAAGTGCTCTGGTAAATAATCCTTCTGCCATTGTAATAAGTGGTTCGGTTACAAACGTTTCGTGTAATGGTTCATCTACAGGTGCAATTACAATTTCCGTTAAAGGCGGTACCGGAAGTTATAACTATGATTGGGCAGATATTGCCGGAACAAATAATTCTCAAAACCGATCGGGACTCACAGCAGGGAGCTATTCTGTAACAGTTTCAGATGCAAACGGTTGCAGTTCAAGTCAAAGTTTTACAATAACTCAGCCAACCCCGTTATCACTTTCGACAAGCCATACAAATGTATTATGCCACGGCGATAACTTGGGAAATATTAGTTTGACGGTAAGCGGAGGCAAGCAACCTTATACTTATTTATGGTCAAACAATGAAACAACGCAAAACATCAATAATTTAACTGCTGGAAATTACAGTGTTACAGTAACTGATGCAAATGGTTGTACAGCAAGTTCTTCTACAATTACAATTACTCAACCATCTTCTACACTTACTTCGTCAATTTCACACAGTAATGTTAGTTGCAAGAATGGGAATAATGGTAGTATTACACTTACGCCAACCGGTGGAACTACTCCATATTCGTATGTCTGGTCAAATGGTTCAACTAGTCAATCGTTAAACGATATGGCGGCAGGAACATTTAGTGTAACAATTACCGATGCAAATGGTTGCACCACAACTAATTCTGCAACAATTACTGAACCGTCCACTCAAATTACCTTATATGCTACAACCAAAAATGCTTCTGCTTGTGGCGGTGCAACCGGTTCTATCACGTTGACTGTTGAAAACGGTACAGCTCCATTTACGTATGCATGGACAGGTCCAAACGGTTATACACATTCAACTCAGAATATTTCTTCACTTAGCGCGGGAAATTATTCTGTTATTGTAACAGATAATAATGGTTGTTCAAATTCTTTAAGCATAACTGTTGGAAATGCCTCTGCTTTGAGTCTCAGTGTTGCTGCTTATGATAAATCTTGCCCTAACAATGATGGAGCGGTTTATGCAATTGCTAGCGGTGGAGTCGAACCTTATACCTACTTGTGGAGTGGTGGAAATACAAATGATAACATGACTGCTTTAGGAGTCGGAACTTATTCGGTAACTGTTACCGATGCAAATGGATGTACCGCACAAGGCAGCGGAACTGTGAACTCAGCAAGTTGTGCTCCTCCTGTTGCAGCAGATTATTATTTTACGACCGGAAATAGCACCCCTTTGGCAAAAACAGTAGCCACATCAAAAGTTACAGATGCTGATAACACTTTAGACCAATTATCATTTACTGATATGACAATACCTTCACCGGATCAGGGAACAATTCTTTGGGCTCCAGCTAGCGGTTCTTTTGTTTATACACCTGCTCCCGGATATTTTGGGGTAGTATCGGTTTTGTATCAGGTCGAAGATCCAACAGGTTTGAAAAGTAATGGAAAATTAAATATTACAGTTAAAGAGGATATTCAAACATATAACATTGTTGCAACCCCATCTTTTACTGCTGCCCGCTTGAAATGGAAAAAAGGAAGCCGCAGTTCGCGTGTTCTATTTATGTCTGAAACTGGTGGTGCAGTTACTGACCCTGTTTATGGAACAACATATTCAGCTTCAGCCAATTGGGATGCAAAAGGGACACGCTTATCAAATTCGGATTATTATTGTATTTACAACGGAAATGACAGCACTGTTTATCTGACACATCTATATCCTGGAACTCAATATACTGTTCGGGCTTATGAATATGATGGTACTGCAGGTTCGGAAGATTACTTGACTAATTTAACAGGTGCTAATAATCCAATAGCATTCACTCCTTGGGCCACAACAACATTCTCAAATAGCCACGGAGTTACAACTATGGAATCCTGGAATACTGCAGCACGATGGGATCACGATACTATTCCAACAGCAGCTCTGCATCAGGCTGTGTTAGTATATATCGACGGAAATTGCGAAGTGGCAAATGCTGTTGAAAGTAATAATTTAACCATAAATGCAACTCACAATGGAATTATACCAAAACTAACCATAGATCCTGCCCAATCATTAAATGTTATTAATTTCTTTGTAAATAATGGTGGAACCGGCGCATTAGTTGTAAAAGCCAGCTCAAGTGCTCCGAATGGTAGTTTAACTTATGGGACAGGTACAATAAATGCTACTGTTGAAATGTATTCACCGGCAAGCTGGAATTTGTCTGCTGCTGTAAATAACAAATATCATTGGCAATTTTTTGGAATTCCTGTTAAAACATTGACATACAATAAAACTTTTGACAGCAATAATTGCTTTGTTCGGCAATGGGACGAAACAGTAAGCGACTACTATAAACTTTGGGTTCAACGAAATAATGGAGCTTCATTAACACTCGGGTCTAATTCTGTTTTAAGCATTGGAAATGGATATGAATTAGTGCAGGCAGCACCTACTATTTATAGTTTTGCAGGTGAACTCTTACACACAGATTTTACACAATCCTTGGCATATACTCCAAGCGCATACTACCCCGGACAACATATTTATGGGAATCCATATCCTGCCGCAGTTGATATTGAACAAATTCAGTTTAGTCCGAATACTGAAAAAGCGATTTATCAATACAACACAGGAACCTTTAATCAATGGGTTGTATCAGGTGGTGAAACAACAGCTGATTATACCTTGAATACATCACCTGGACAGTATTCGGTCTCTACTCCAGCCACAGCTGGCGGTTTGGGCGTTTTGAGGCAAATTCCGTCAATGCAGGGATTTCTGGTAAAAGCAATGAATAATAACAATGCCAGCTTTACAATTCCATATAGTTCATTAGTTCACAATACTGTTCAGGCTAAAGCTCCAAAAGCATTAGATAATATTTATGATCAGCGAATTGTCACACGCATAGATGTAAGAAGTACACACTTTGCTGATAGAATGTGGATTTTCTCCGATCCAAGCTGTACTAAAAATTATGATAATGGATGGGATGGAAAGAAAATGCTCGAATCAAATCAAGTTACTCAACTATTTGCAGCTGAATCGGACGATAACTACCAAATAGATGCAGTAGATGATATGAATAATTTATATTTGGGTTTCCAGCCAGGAAGTGATTCGGAATTTAAATTGACAGTAACTCATCAAAATTTAGGAAACAATTATTTATCTGTTTACCTATTGGATTTAGAAAATTATAAGACTGTAGACATAACGTCATCGAGTTCAGTCTATGACTTTACATCAGTTCCAAATGCGCATATAACAAAACGATTTAAAATTTTAAGTCAAGCTGTTATTTCAACAAATTCTGATAGTTCAAATCAATTGAAATTAATTACTACACAAGAAGCTGTTTTTGTCCAAAATTTAAGCTCGCTTAATGGCAATTTTATAATCTATAATACTGCGGGTATTGCAGTTTACAAAGATAAGTTAGCTCCTAAAGGAATAACAACTTTTTCAACCAAAAACCTAGTTCCAGGTGCTTATATTGTAAATGCTTCAATAGATACAGATAAGGTTACAAAAAAAATCATCATTAACTAAAAAATCATCATCATGAGAAAGAGTATTAATATTGTGTTAATTGGTGTTTTAGCTTTAGCCGGTATAATTTTAGCTTTACCGTTTACACCATTGAGAAGCTCGTTTAGCAATGTAACAACAAAATATACAGCACAAGTTTTCTCGAGTATGGGGATAGATTTGAACGGAAAAGTTAATAAAGCTCGCAAAATAGCAGGTAACCATCAATATGAGGTAACTTCATTTGAACTCTCTGTGTTGAATAATGTGAATAAATCAGTTAAAGGAGGGGCTGGTTCTTCAATGAATGAACTTGAATCAGGGACTTATTCTGCTTCTCTTCAAAATCTGGAGAAAATCACGGGAAATTCAGGGTTCTCTTCTAACAATCTCAGCTTCAATGGATATAAGAGATCCGGTTCATCAGGAAATGTAAACAATGGTATTGCTTCAAACTTTTCTAAATCAACATCCAAAAACTCATCGGGTGGCGGAACAGTAAAACAAAGCAGTAATGGCGATTCGAACGGAACCGGTGGCGGTACACACCCTGGAGTAGATCCAATTGGTAATTTGCCAGTAGGCGATGGAATAACTTTTTTGTTCATTCTTGCGGTTGGTTATTTGGGTTTAAAAAAATGTTTGATTTAATGATAAATTGTCAATATAAAAAGACCGACTAAAATTAATTAGCCGGTCTTTTTGATAATAGTTCTGTTTTTTTTTATTTGTAGTCTTCCCATTTTGTAGTTAACATACTACCTGTTTTCATAAATTCACTATGCATTCCAAAGCAAGCATGAAGATTTGTAGGCGTATGACAAGGACCTGAAAGAGCCAGATAATCGGTCAGCATTTGTTTGTATTCCGGAGCAACACAATTTTCAATAATTTCTTCTGCTCGTTGGAGAGGTGATTTTCCGCGCAAATCGGCAACTCCGTGCTCGGTAATAATAATATTGACCGAATGTTCGTTTTGATCCACATGTGAAACCATCGGAACAATAGAACTGATATTTCCTTTTTTAGCAGTTGATGGGGTTGTAAAAATTGAAATGTAGGCACTGCGTGTGAAATCGGCTGAACCGCCAATACCGTTCATCATTTTTGATCCCATGACGTGGGTACTGTTTACATTCCCAAAAATATCAGCTTCCAAAGCCGTATTGATAGTAATCAATCCCAATCGGCGTGCTAATTCGGGACTATTCGACATTTCTTGAGGACGTAGAACAATTTTATCGCGGAAGAATTCCAAATCTTTATAAAGTGCTTTCAATACCGGAGGTGTAATAGTGAGTGAGCAACCACTCGCAAAGCGAATTTTCCCATTACGAAGTAATTCAATAACTGAATCCTGAATAACCTCAGTATACATTTCAAAAGTTGGTATGTCAGGATTCGTCCCAAGCGAAGCCATGACAGCGTTTGCAATATTTCCAACACCCGATTGAATAGGTAAGAATTCTTTTGGGATACGACCTGATTTAATTTCATTTGCCAAAAAGGTTGCAACATTGTGACCAATTTTGTCTGTTACTTCGTCAGTTGGTGAAAAATCACCTACTTCATCATCTCGCCAGGTTTCAACTACACACAATATCTTCTTTGGATCAACTTTAATAAACGGTACTCCCATGCGGTCGGATGGAGTTAATAATGTCATTGGCAAACGATGTGGAGGATCGGCAGGTTCAAAGATATCGTGAAAACCACGCAATTCCTTAGGATGATTATGATTCCATTCCACAATAATATAATCAGCTAAATGAGTAATGGTAGGCGAAATCCCTACGCCGGTAGTTGGAATTAATTCTCCATCAGTGGTCATGTCACAGACTTCGATAATAGCAAATTTTGGTTTCGGCATAAATCCGAATCGCAAATGTGGTGCAATGGACGACAAATGCATATCGAAATAAGGCGCACGTTCACAATTTAATGCTGTACGTAAATCTTTATTCGATTGATAAGGTGTACGAAATAAAATGGCATTGGCACGAGCTAAAGCCCCATCTAACGAATCACCGGTTGAAGCTCCGGTGTACATTCCGATTTTAAAATCTTTACCTTCGGCATGAAAAGCTTCTGCGCGTTTGGCAATTGCAGTTGGAACTTCTTTCGGGCAACCGGCTGGCGTAAACCCACTGAAACCTACGATGTCACCATTGTTTACATAACTCGCTGCTTCTTCGGCAGTTACAAATTTATACGTTTCTCGCATATTCTCGTTTTTTCTAATTGATTGTACTTTCAAGCTGAAATTTTTCATTTCGACCGCAAAATTACCAAAATATATTCGTTTGTCTATGATAAAAACGCACTAATTAAAGAAAAATTTCTGTAATAAATTACCGCTTATAAAATGTAATAATTTTAGTTGTTTTACTATTGAAATTATATGTAAATATTTGTTTTGCTATTAAATTTATAGAGAATTTCAGCTGAGCCTGTTTCTACAATAAAATAAAAGAAGCGGTATTCTCAATATTCTTAAAAAAGTAGAGGTATACAAGCTATTATTCAAAAAAAAATACGGATATTTGCATTAGAAATTCGCATAATAATTCAATCGTAAATTATATAAATATGAATGCAACAGATATTCGCCAGTTAGAGCCTAAAGCCCTTTGGCAAAACTTCTACTCACTGACTCAGGTTCCTCGTCCATCGCACAAAAAGGAAGAAATCGGAGCTTTTCTCGAAAACTTTGGTAAATCACTCGGATTAGAAACACTACGCGATGAAATTGGTAATGTGTTGGTGCGCAAGCCGGCTACTCAGGGTATGGAAAACCGACAAGCAGTCGTACTTCAGGCTCACATGGATATGGTACCACAAAAAAACAGTAACGTAACTCATAATTTTCAAACCGACCCGATTGATGCATATATCGATGGTGAATGGGTAACGGCTCGTGATACTACACTTGGTGCTGATAACGGGATTGGGCTCGCAGCTGCCATGTCCATTCTCCAATCCTCCGGTATTCCGCATCCTGCTATCGAAATGTTTGTGACAGTGGATGAGGAAACAGGTATGTTCGGAGCTTTCGGTTTGCAACCAAATTTTTTGAAAGGCGACATTCTTATCAATTTGGATTCGGAAGATGAAGGCGAATTATATGTCGGTTGTGCCGGTGGTATTGATGGCGACATTACGTTTCGATACAAGGAAGTTGAGATTCCTGAAGGTGATGTGGCGTTGAAAGTATCGCTCACTGGATTGAAAGGCGGTCATTCAGGCGTTGATATTCATTTGCAGCGTGCCAATGCCAATAAGCTGATGTTCCGTTTTTTGAAAGATGCCGTTGCCGATTATGAAGCGCGTCTGGCAAGTATAGACGGCGGAAGTTTACGCAATGCTATTCCACGCGAGGCTTTTGCAGTAATTACCGTTCCTGCTGAAGGAGTGGATGATATGATTGAATTTGTACGGGAGTGTGAAGAGTTATTCGTCTCTGAGTTTAAGGGTGTTGAAGATAATATTTCATTTACAATTGAGCAGGTGGATTTACCGTCCGGATTGATTCCTGAAGAAGTGCAGGACGATTTGATAAATGGAGTAACTGCTTGTCCAAATGGTGTTTTGCGCTTTATTCCCGAACTGCCGACCGTAGTGGAAACATCGAATAATTTGGCTATCATCAAATCGGATGGCGAAACGATTGCTGTGCGATGTCTAATGCGCAGCTCGGTCGAAAGTCGCAAAGAAGAATTGGCTTCGATGGTTGAAAGCGCGTTCTTGTTAGCCGGTGCTAAAGTTGAACTGAAAGGGGGGTATCCTGGTTGGAAACCTAATCTCGATTCTCCGATTCTGAAAGAAATGACCAGGGTTTATGAAGATAAATTTGGAAAAACGCCAAAAGTTATGATTATTCATGCCGGTTTGGAGTGTGGAATTCTTGGAACACATTATCCAACGATGGACATGATTTCGTTTGGTCCAACCATTCGGTATCCGCATTCGCCAGATGAAAAAGTAAACATTGCTACGGTACAGAAATTTTGGGATTTTCTGTTGGCTACCTTGGAAAATATACCTCAAAAATAAACTAAATACCACATGTTTCTTCTTGCAGCAACAGGCAAAGAAATGTGTGATTAATAAGAATTATCATGAAAAGATTTGCATTATTTATGTCCCTTCTGATATTTACCGGAGGGGTTTTTGCTCAAAAAGACACTGCAAAAGTTGACACTTTCAAATTCACCATCGCCAAAGAAAATAAGATTACTCCGGTTAAGAATCAAGCCAATTCAGGTACTTGTTGGAGTTTCTCGGGAATTGGATTTTTCGAATCAGAATTGTTACGATTAGGAAAGCCGGAGGTGAGCTTGTCCGAAATGTTCGTTGTGCATCACTCCTATACCGATAAAGCTGATAAATATGTTCGCATGAACGGAACAATCAATTTTGCCGAAGGTGGTTCGTTCTATGATGTGTTGTATGTGTTTAAAAATTACGGAATTGTACCCGAAACAGAAATGACAGGACTGAATTATGGAGAAGATAAACATGTTCATGGTGAGTTAGATAAGCTAACAAAATCCTATGTCACTGTGATTGTTTCAAATCCAAACAAAAAACTGTCAACTGCTTGGAAAAACGGTTTCGAAGGTATACTGGATGCTTATCTTGGAAAATGTCCTACTGAATTTACAGTTGCAGGTAAGAAATACACCCCCATCTCCTACGAAAAGTCTTTGGGCTTAAATCTCGATGATTATATTTCCTTGACATCGTTTACACATCATCCTTTTTACACACAATTCCCTATCGAAATTCCGGATAATTGGCGTTGGTCGGAATCTTATAATATCCCTTTAGACGAGTTAATGACTATTTTTGATAATGCTATTAATAAAGGATATTGCGTAGCATGGGCGTCGGATGTGAGTGAAAAAGGATTCACTCGCAAAGGAATTGCCGTAGATCCCGAAACGAAAGTTACAAACTTGCCAGGTACAGATCAGGCAAAATGGACAGGAGTTTCACAAAAAGAGTTGGAAGAAAAAATATACAAAGCCACTGGTCCGCAGCCCGAAATCAAAGTAACACAAGAGCTTCGTCAAAAAGATTTTGATAATTATCAAACTACAGATGATCATGGTATGTTGATTTTTGGAATAGCAACCGACCAAAATGGTGCGAAATATTACATGGTGAAAAATTCATGGGGAACTGAATCGAAATACAAGGGAATATGGTACGTCAGCGAGACCTTTGTGAAACATAAAACGATTGATATTTTAGTTCATAAAGATGCCATTCCGAAAGAAATTCTGAAGAAACTGGGAATAAAATAATAATTGACATTGGAATCAAGATTCAAGGTAAAACGCATTTTTGTCAATTCTTTACAAAATTCAATGTGTAAAAAATAAATGACGTTTAGTATAGTTATTCAAAAAAAACTCCGAACAACCTAAACTGTTCGGAGTTTTTTGTAAACAACTATTGTTAATTGTTAATTGATTGCCGAAATTACATCATTCCGCCCATTCCGCCTCCCATAGGCATTTGTGGGGCAGGAGTATCTTCTTTCTTTTCGGTGATTACACATTCGGTAGTCAGGAACATTCCGGCAATTGATGCGGCATTTTCCAACGCCACACGGGTCACTTTAGCCGGATCAACCACGCCTGCAGCATAGAAGTTTTCGTACGAGTCGGTTCGGGCATTGTAACCCAAGTCATCTTTACCTTCACGTACTTTCTGAACTACCACAGCTCCTTCTTTACCTGCATTGGCAACAATTTGGCGAAGAGGTTCTTCAATGGCACGTTTGATAATTTCGATACCGGTAGCTTCGTCGTCGTTTTCAGCTTTAATTTTGCTCAACGAATCGATTGCACGTATATAAGCTACACCACCGCCGGGAACAATTCCTTCTTCGATAGCTGCGCGGGTTGCGCTCAATGCATCTTCCACGCGGTCTTTCTTTTCTTTCATCTCAATTTCAGAAGCAGCACCCACATAAAGTACGGCAACACCACCGGCTAGTTTAGCCAAACGTTCCTGCAATTTTTCACGATCGTAATCCGATGTAGTGGTTGCAATTTGCGCTTTGATTTGAGTTACACGTGTTGCGATAGCATCTTTTGCACCTGCACCGTTTACAATCACAGTATTATCTTTATTTACAGTCACTTTCTCAGCTGTACCCAACATTTCAAGGGTGGCTTGATCTAATTTAATCCCTTTTTCTTCAGAAATTACAATACCGCCAGTCAAAATAGCAATGTCTTCCAACATTTCTTTGCGACGGTCGCCAAAACCAGGAGCTTTTACAGCACAAATTTTCAGATTAGCACGCAGGCGGTTTACAACCAATGTTGTCAATGCTTCACTGTCAACATCTTCGGCAATAATCAATAAGGGACGACCTGATTGAACAGCTGGTTCCAAGACCGGAAGTAATTCTTTGAGATTTGATATTTTTTTGTCGTGAATCAGAATATATGGTTTTTCCATTTCTACTTCCATTTTTTCGGTATTGGTAACAAAATATGCCGAGATATAACCGCGATCAAATTGCATACCTTCTACCACTTCAATAGTAGTGTCGGTTCCTTTAGCTTCTTCAATGGTGATTACACCGTCTTTCGAAACCTGACGCATTGCATCAGCAATCAGTTTGCCAATTACTGCATCGTTATTAGCCGAAATAGAAGCAACTTGTTCAATTTTGTCGTAGTCATCGCCAACGGTTTTAGCCTGAGCAGATATGCTTTTCACCACTTCAGTAACGGCTTTGTCGATACCCCGTTTCAAATCCATCGGATTCGCGCCCGCAGCAACGTTTTTCATTCCCACACCAACAATCGATTGTGCCAATACGGTTGCTGTGGTTGTCCCATCTCCCGCATCATCGCTGGTTTTAGAAGCAACTTCTTTTACCAGTTGTGATCCAAGATTTTGAAAAGCATCATCAATTTCAATTTCTTTAGCAACTGTCACACCATCTTTAGTAATGTGTGGTGCACCGAATTTTTTCTCGATAATTACATTGCGACCTTTTGGTCCAAGTGTTACTTTTACGGCATTTGCCAATACATCAACTCCCTTTTTGAGTTGATCGCGTGCTTCAATATTGAATAAAATTTCTTTGCTCATAACTTTGCCCCTTAACCCCCTAAGGGGAATACGCCGGGGATAGCGTGTTTTATAAAGTGAATTATTATTTTGAATATATTTTTAGATCTACGCACTCTAATTCCCCCTTTGGGGGGATAGTGCAGCCTTTTTAAATGATTGCCAAAATATCCGATTGACGCATAATCAGGTATTTTTCACCTTCCCATTCCAGTTCTGTCCCTGCATATTTACCATATAATACAGTATTTCCAACTGCAATTACCATCTCTTCATCTTTTGTTCCCGTACCAACAGCTAAAACTTCGCCTTTCAATGGTTTTTCTTTTGCTGAATCGGGAATAATAATTCCACTAATTGTTTTTTCTTCTGCCGGTGCCGGTTTTACCAACACGCGGTCGGCTAATGGTTTAATGTTCATATTTTCCTGTATTTTAAGTTGTTTATAAATAATTTTGTTTTTGACTGCAAATTCTTAGCGAAATTTGTGCCAAAGCCTTTTTGTGACTTATTTGACAGAAATATTGACATACGAGCTAAAAAAAAGCAACTCTGACTGACATCTTGTCATTTTGTTACTGAAGTTTTACATATAAATAGCAGTTTATACCAATCATATAAAAGTAATGATGGTGATTTTCCTGAAATCAACCATCGAAGTAAATATTGGGTCAAATCAAATTTTAAAGCTAATAAACGAACTAAACCAAACTTTTGAATCTTTAAGAATGTCTTTAATAACGTTGAATTTTCAGCTAAATAAGGATAATGATTGGTTTTATAGAGTAAAAATAAATTTCGTGTAGCCTCTTCTGTTTTGATTATAAATGTTTTATTGTCGTCAAGTCCAATGTGAATTAGTGGATTATCGATTTGAATAAATTTATACCCGAGTTGATGCAACTGATGACCGAATAACATATCTTCGTGACCATAACCACTTATACTCTCGTCGAAACGCACTCGATTGAAAATCGATTTGGAAATCAAAAAATTGAAAGTCGCAAAATTGCTTTTTCCACGCCCTGTGGCTGAACGTGCTTCCCTAATTCGTCCGTATTTCAGGCGTAAACTGTAGTTTGGATTCTTCTCGTTTGGATTGTAAGCCGTACCACCAATCACCACACATTCTTCTTTGCAGAAAATCAGGTATTTTTCAATAAAAAAAGGCGAACAAACTTCTGCATCACAATCCAAAAAGAGCAAATGCGAGTATTTTGCTTCATCTGCCAGTTTGTTTCTAATGGCAGATCTGCCAATATTTTTATTGAGAATAATATGCTTACAATAACTTAATTTACCGATTAACCGATTAATTTCTATCTCTTTATCCGAACCATCTTCCATCACAATAATCTCGAAATCGACAAATTGCTCCATAGCCTGCTGGTGCAATTCTGTCACGAGCTTGCTAATGTTTTGATTATATGTTGGGATTAAAATTGACAGCATTTTTTTTGATATTAACGGATAAGTGAGATGAGCGTTTTTTCTTCATTTTCCCAGCAAAGTTTTTTTGAAAGAGCATCAAAATGATCTGTACTTATTGGGCTTTCAAGCATTTCATTGATGGTTTCTGCCAAATAAGAAGGTTCGTAATGATCAATCAGAATGCCGGTTTGATGGGTTTCAACTATCTTGCTTATTTCGGGGAAACGTGTTGCTAATACAGGAACTCCGGCTTGCAAATAATCAAAAATCCGGTTGGGAAGTGAGTAATAATAATTCAATCCTTTATTTTCCAACAAGCATAATCCAAGTGAAGCCGAGGGGGTATATTCATAAAGTTTATCGCCACTTATACGTCCTAAAAACTGTACGTTTTCTTCTATTTTCAAGAATCTAACCTGTTTTTCTAATTGCTGACGAATATCACCATCGCCAATAATTACCAGCATGGCATTTCTTACCATTGGCATGGCATTGAGTATCATTTCAAGTCCGCGACCAGTATTTAAAGCCCCTTGATATAGAATAATTTTCTTCCCCGGAAAGTTTAATTTTGGTTTTAGAATGGCATTATTACGATAGAATGGTATGTTACGCACAACAGTCATTCGAATATTGTACTTTTGTTGGTAATAATCTGATATGGATTGACACACAGTGAGAGAATTTTCAACTTTAGGCAATAGTATACTTTCTAATCTGGTCCATATTGCTTTTATCAATGGGCGATGCTGTAATTCAGGGACTTCAGGAAATAATTCATGCGCATCGAAGATTAACTTTTTATTACGCAATTTAGCTGCCAGATAAGCTGCAGACAAAGTATCTAAATCATTAGCAAAAATTAAATCTACATTAGCATTTATCAAATAAAAGAAAAGTCGAATATTAAATTCAGCATAAAACAGCGGTCCATGACGAAATAGCAGTTTTTTTCGTAACGTAAAATAAGGTCGCTCCAAAGTTAAACTTTCGGGTAATAACCGACCGTATTCAATTACCCAATATCCGCATTTTTGTAACGTCAAGCAGGTTTTATGAACGCGTTGATCGGTGCTTAAATCATTTGTTACGCATACTATTGCCGTTTTTTGCATGGTTTTTACAATAATCTAAAACTGTCAACTATTTGTTTTTCAGGTATTTAATTATGTCTTGATACAATTTTCGGTGATACAGGCGAGGCGTGTCTTCAACTGAAGTATTGTGCCAAAGCAATACTAAGTCGCCGTTCCAACTTTCCACCATATTTATCAGTCGAATGCAGTATTCATAAGCATCGTGAGCATTCATAAACATATAGCGTTCATCGCTCAAACTTCCATCCATAATAGTAAGCGGATGTAAAGTGAGCGATGTCAGTTGTTTTGTAACTGGATTTATCCATCTTACAGCTCTACATGTGCCAAGTCGAAATCCGGCAACATCGGCATATCCCATCGTAAAATCATCCGTTATACCGGCATCTATCATTGCTTGCATATCTTCCGGTTCGCGTGAATCGAGAAAGTGATGGCGATTATAGTTGATTTTTCTTTTCGAAACTCGTTCCAAATGTTTTTTTTCATCGGCAATACGCAAGGGATTAATACCGGCTTCGTAACTCGAATGAAGTCCGAAAGTTATTTTTTTCTGTCGACAAAGGGTTATCAGCGATTGAAAATCCTGAATATGATGCGTAATGAACGGTTTATCTTCTTTTCGAAGACCTCCACCTACTTTTATAAATGCTATTGCTTCACATCGCACATCACCTAAAACATTTCTTACCGCATTATCAAGTTTAAATAACCAGGGTAAAGTATACCAGGGATCATTCTTTAATCCACCAAAGTAACTTTTTATAGCTTGATTCCCTTCTTTTGGACGACTAATGCCCCGCAACAATCCACCCATAAAACCACGAAAATTTCGGTAATGCGACAATTGGTCAATGTCGTGAGTTAGAAAAATTTTGCGAATCTGAGTGGGTGGTTCCGGCACGTCAATACCAATTTCACGAAGTTGTTGGCGCAGAATTTTTCCGTACTCTTCCACTAAAGGTGAATCGATAAATCCGGCCCGGTAGGGAAGTGATTTTTTGCCTGGAAAACGAGCATGAAAATCACGTGAGTCGCGTTGTACTATTTCTTCATAACGACTTATCAGAAAGTATGTTCCTGCAATTAAATCTGTATGTAAAATGCGTATATTATCAATTTGTTCCACTGTAGGTTCGCCATAAAGTACCGGTGCCTCTTCCCAAAGTTTTAAAGGAAGTATTGGCAATGATTCAGGTTTGCCATACAATTCGTCAGTGAAAAATGCAGATGGATAAATTACAAGTTTATAATGACGAAACTCGTCAGGGTTGGCAGTGTAGCCAATTTTGGATAGTATTTTAGGCGAAACATCTTCGCCTACCAAAAATTGAATGATATATTCAACAAATTCAGTCCTCATTAATTAAAATCTTTTTTATTTTGAAACGGGGATAATTTATTTTAACTTCATTTTCCGATTGTGTGTAAAAGTCAGTATCACAGCAACAACTAACCCAAGCATCAAATCTTTGTTTGATAATATGCCAAAGTATTCGGCATCGGTTGATATCCTGTGGGTAACCAATTTCAAAACTACCGATAAGGATATAAAAACGATTAAAACGCCTGTACCATATAAAATTGGTCGTAATTTAGGGAAATTGGGCATTTCAGGTTATTTGTTAAATAATTTACATTCCGTTTGTCAAAAGTAATGAATAAATTTTAAACTTATCCGCTTTCAACTTAGATTAAATATTCCGTTTGATTTTTTTTTGATTTGTAGTATTTCAAAGTCACTACGAACAGTCAAAAAAAGGGAAGCCAATTGACTCCCCAAATAAGTATAAAAACCTGATTATTAAAATTAAGCGATTTAATTACTTTCTTTTTCTAGTTTTTCTTTAGCAAAATCATAGACTCCTTTCAGGTGTAATTTCATTAATTCGGCAGCACCTTCACCATCTCTGTTTTTGATTAATCTCATCATTTCTTCGTGCTCATCTATAACTGCACGGTTTGGCGCACAAATTCGATCACGCTGATAAATAGTTAAAATGTCAGGAATGACAATCATCAACATGGCTTTAAAAACAGGATTGTGACTTGCTTCGGCGATGGCTCTATGAAATGCAAAATCATTGCTTACCCTGTCAGGAGAATCAAAAGAAGATACATAATTCTCATGCATTTTCTCGAGATTTCTCATATCTTTTTCTGTCCAACGTTCTGCACATAGTTTTATTGAATTCATTTCCAAAACTACCCGTGTTTCAACCAGCGAAAAGAAATCATAACTCTGAAGATTCAAGACATCTGAAATTAAGCCATCGAGTGTATTGATGTCAAGTCCGTTTACCACAGAGCCGCTTTGTGGAAGCGTTTTAATTATGCCATAAAACTCCAATTTATGCAAGGCTTCACGCACCTGCGTTCGTCCGAATCCCAGCTCAATTGCCATTTTCCTTTCTGCTGGTAATTTGTCACCGGGTTTTAATACTCCTGAACTAATGAGATCCTTTACTTTTGAAATTACTTTGTCGGTTGGACTATCTAAACATTGTTCCTTTAGTCCTACAAATGAATCTGCCATAAGCGATAAAATTTATTTTGATATAAATTTCGTCCAGTTACTGACAAAATTTAATAATCAAACAGATTAGTTAAACTTTTTGCAAAGATAACATGAATATTTTTAATTTACAATTGTGAGTTTAAAAGTTAAAGAAATGAATTGTTTTTCAGTTCTAACTTAGGATGTTGTTTTTGGTCGACCAAAAATAATATGAAACGATATGATTTCCAAAATATTTAGCAACTATTTTTCATTTACTGTTTTTAAACATATAATTGAGACTTATAATAAAGAGATTCGCCGAGCGACTTCAGGTCGTCCGGCGAATTAATTAAATATTCAAGTTTGATTATTTAGCTTTTAGTACTACTACTTTAAAACTTCGTTTTCTTGTTTTTAAATTTCCTGCCTCAACAGAAATTTTTACATCAACTTTATCGCCAACTTGTTTTGCCAGCAAATTAGAAAGTAGATATTCCCCTTTTGTATATCCAAATCCATCACCAGCATCTTCGTATAGTGTCCCGCGTGCTTCTCCTTTTTGATCCAACGACACAATCAGGGTGAGTGAATCACTGTTGTATTCATTGGTGTTCTGAATTATTTTACCAAGTGGAATAATTGTTCCTTCCTTTATTTTAACATCGGCTTGAGAAATATTTGATGTAGTATTTTCGCCGGCAAAAGGAACTGACCGCCAGATTCCTTTAGGTAAAGTCGGATTCACTGCCCATCTAGGAATTACCAGTAAATTATCGCCTACCAAAAAGGCTTGCTCTTCTTTTCGTAATGTAGTGTCTTCCGGAGCAGCAAAAAATACAGGGCGCATTATCGGCATTCCGTTGGTTGCTGCTTCGTGAAACAGTGTATAGTAATAGGGGAGTAATTGATACCGCCGGTTCAAGGCTGTACGAGAAATTGTTTCCACTTCTCTACCAAAAACCCAGGGTTCTTTATTGTTAGTACCGTTGCAAGCATGTCCTCGAACAAATGGAAAAAATACGCCAAACGAAACCCATTGACCAAATAATTCAGGTGTTGTGATTCCGGCAAAACCACCCAAATCGGGACCATTAAAAGCCTGACCCGAAAGTCCTAAGTTTAAAGTCATCGGAATGGACATTCTCATGTGTTCATCGGTCGCATTATTGTCACCAGTCCAGGTTGCGGTATAACGATTGCTTCCGAGGAATCCCGAACGGGAAAGAATGAACGGACGTTTTTCAGGATTTGCTTTCAGAATTCCATCTCGCGAGGCTTTTACCATTAACATGCCATAAATATTATGATATCGGGTGTGGTTTCCGGCAGGAATTCCTTCTCCACCGCGATGCCAGTTTTCTTCGGGCATGGTGTCATCAGGTCCACCAAAAACAGATGGTTCATTCATGTCATTCCACACCCCATCAACACCTTGTGACATGAAATTTTCATACAAGCCACCCCACCAAAGTCTTGTTTCGGGGCGTGTAAAATCGGGAAAAGCACATTTTCCAGGCCAAACATCACCGTTAAACTCAGAATGCGATTTGTCTTGTACCCAACAATCGACTTTCGAACCCGACTCGTAAATCGAATATCCTTTTTCAGCTTTTACACCAGGATCTATCATCCAAATGGAATGAAATCCTTTTTGATGTAAATAATCATTCAGCCCTTTAGGATTAGGAATTTTTATAGGATCAAATGTAAATATTTTATACTTGTCCATGTAGTCAATATCCATCCAAATAACGTCACACGGAATTTTTTTTAATCGAAATGTGTCGGCAATATTTTTAATACGCGTATCGGGAATGTACGACCAACGACATTGCTGGTAACCAAGAGCCCACAGTGGAGGCATTTCCATTTTTCCAATCAGGTTGGCTAATTCTTTCACAACTTCCTGAGGGTTGTTTCGTTGAATTATAATCACTCGAAAAGCCGGGGCATCCGAAATAAACCGAATGCTGTCGGAAAGATCAAGCTCTTGTTTCCATGTATTGTCGGCAATAATGCCAAATGCGGTTCCATCCCTGTTTACGCCTAACACCCACGGATGTGACTGATAAAGTCGCTCACCGTTGTGTTTTTTATAGGTAAAATTATCGGTATTCCAAAGCGTAACTTTGGTTCCATTGCGCCGAAACGAGCCGGTTACTTCGCCTGTTCCATACAAATCAGTCCCTTTATTTATAACCAAAGTGGCAATTGATTTACCTGATTTTGAATAGAAGTGTGGCTTTAAGACCCAGTCGTGAGGTATTTCTCCTGCTGGTTGGGGTTCTTTTATCAGCGCAAAGGAAGGTTCATTTTGAGATGCATCATAATTAGCAGGATAAAATACAGCTACATTATTGCCAATCAGTTGACTCGTTTTGTCTTGAGCATAGGAAGACTGAACTAAAACAAAAAAAAGAAAAGCATAGAAAATAATCGTTTTATTCATTCTTAAAATTTTATTTTATTCAGGGTGAGCTTAATACTCAAACTTACCAAATTCACTTTCTATCACCAATTCTTTTTTATCAGAGGCTTCACAATAACCAACAATTCGAGCATCAATACCGAATGAGTTGGAAATTTGTATAACTTTTTCTGCAAATTCAGCAGGCAGATATATTTCGAGTCTATGTCCCATGTTAAAAACTTTATACATTTCTTTCCAATCTGTTCCGGATTCTTTCTGAATCAATTGAAACAAAGCTGGAACTGGAAAGAGATTGTTTTTTACCACCTTCAGATTATCAATAAAGTGAAGAATTTTGGTTTGAGCACCGCCTGAGCAATGTACCATGCCATGTATGTGTGGACGAAGTTCAGCAAGCAGTTTTTTTACTACAGGGGCATAGGTTCGCGTTGGAGAGAGAACGAGTTTTCCGGCATCAATGCCTAAGCCTGAAATCTTGTCAGTAAGTTTGCACGAACCGGAATATGCTAAATCTTGTGGGATTTCAGGATTGTAACTTTCGGGATATTTTATTGCCAGATAATTGGCAAAAACATCGTGACGAGCAGAAGTCAAACCATTACTTCCCATCCCTCCGTTGTATTCCTTCTCGTATGATGCTTGTCCCGACGATGAAAGTCCTACAATCACATCACCTGCTTTAATATTTGCGTTATCAATTACATCTGAACGTTTCATGCGACAAGTTACTGTGCTGTCAACAATTATGGTTCTAACCAAATCACCTACATCGGCCGTTTCGCCACCGGTTGGATAAATATTTACTCCCATTTCTGCAAGTTCATTTACTAAGTCATTTGTACCATTAATGATGGCAGAAATAACTTCTCCGGGAATTAAATTTTTATTGCGACCTATGGTTGAGGAAAGCAAAATATTGTCAGTGGCACCCACACAAAGCAAATCGTCGATATTCATAATTAGTGCATCCTGAGCTATTCCTTTCCATACCGAAATATCACCCGTTTCGCGCCAGTAAACATAAGCCAAAGCCGATTTTGTTCCGGCGCCATCGGCATGCATAATATTGCAAAATTCAGGGTCATTTCCCAAAAAATCAGGAATAATTTTGCAAAACGCATTAGGATATAAACCTTTGTCAATGTTTTTAATCGCGTTATGCACATCTTCTTTTGATGCCGAAACACCACGCAAATTGTATCGTTGGTCGCTCATTTTGGTGATTGGTTAGTTAATTAATTGAGAAATAGATTGTTTATCTAATGTGCTATATTTGTAAATTTTGATTTTCAAAAACGAGTTGACTAATTAACCGATTAGCCAGTCAATAAGTTAGCTATCTGCCCGAATTCTTAATCATTTCTCTCACTTTATCATTAAACCTGTCTTCTGTCAATAATTGATCGAGTGTTATATGCATTCGGTAACACCAGAAATTACGTGGATTGCTGGGCACATTAATTCGTTCGGCAAATGGATGTTCGTGTCTTAAACCTGCGTCAAGCGCAATCCAGTCCTGCCAGGGTAGAATTATTAACATGGCTTTGGATTCGAGGTGTTGCTGAATAATTCGTTCAATAATCCATGTTTGGCATTCAGCCGGTGCTGATCCCTGCATACCGAGAACCCGATTATAAAAATGCTGAGAAACTGCTGCATCTTCTTCCCACCAGGCTCTCAGCGGATTCATATCGTGCGTTCCTGTTGTACAAACCGAACGATAGGGTGCGTCTGCTGGCAAAGCAAATTCAGTATTTGGTTTTTTGGGCATACGTTGAATTTCAAGACTGATAATTTCCAATGCATTCATCACTTCAGGAACTGAATCGGGAACCATGCCTAAATCCTCGCCACAAACCAGCATATTGGTTGATGAAATCAAAGCCGGAAGTTTTTTTAATGCTTGTTGTTTCCAAAACTCGGTATGGCGGTGATAAAAATAATCGACATAAATTCGGTCTAATAACCGGCGGGTTTCATCCGGTAGGTCGCGGAAAGTTGCTGAGCCTTGCATCGAAATGCGTGGATGAAATTTATTCTGATCACGTGAATCACGAACAAAAAGCACCTCACAATGTAGCATATACAAACCATCACGAATCAGAACTTCTTTTGTACCAAAGTTATAGCCTAAGGATGCAAAATGGGCTTCAATTTTCTTTTGAGTGTTATATTCCGGCTTGAATTTATAGTTTTGCCATCCATCCTGAAGCAAGTATTCCCGAATCACATCATCGGTATATTTTCCAAAAGTGGCATAAAGAACGTGTTCCTTCAAATAAGGTTTTAGAAAACGATTTTCATCCCACCACAAACCTTTGGCTTCTAATTCGTTGCGTGAAAAAGGTAAAGCTGGATGAAAACTGCCGGTCAAACCCCAAACGGCATCAATCGGAATTTCCCAAATTCTGAAAAATCCCAAAATATGATCTATTCGATATGCATCAAAATATTCGGCTAATTTCTGAAATCGTTTTTTCCACCAATGATAACCATCAACTTCCATTTTTTCCCAGTTATAGGTTGGGAAACCCCAGTTTTGTCCGGTTGCAGAGAAATCATCGGGTGGTGCACCCGCCTGAACATTGGTGTTGAATAGACTCGGTTCAACCCATGCATCAACACTACGCGGACTCACTCCAATCGGAATGTCACCTTTTATGGCAATACCATGGGCTCGGGCGTAATCATGCACTTCTACCAATTGTTTGTGTAAATGGTATTGTAAGAAGTAAAAAATGGCAATTTCGGGATAATGTGGTTTGTCGGGCGAAGTAAGTTCTTCAATTTCAGATTTTTTATAGTTTTGGTAGGTTGTCCATTTTGAAAATTCAGGCGTGCCATTCAAATCGCGCAAATAAGAAAAGGCTGCATAAGGTACTAACCATTCCTTGTTATCTTTAAAAAATTTTTTATAGTCATCCGAAACAAAAACAGCAGGACTTTCAGTAGGGAAAATAAGTTTGAAGTATTCCCATTTGGCATTCATCACGTTTTGATAATCCGAAAATGTTTTGCCATTAAGTTCTGCTCTTATGGATTTGAAATAGTCTTTTTGTTTCTTGGTTTTTAATTTTCCCACGCTTTCCAAATGCAGGTAAATGGGGTGTAAAGCATACACCGAAACGGCATTATACGGATACGAATCGTAATTCGTATGATAGAGAATAGTGTCGTTTATCGGTAAGGTTTGAATAATATGTTGACCGGTTTTTTTTGCCCAATCAACCAATTTTTTTAAATCATAAAATTCACCTACCCCAAAACTATCATTGCTCCGAAGTGAAAAAACCGGAATTGCCACACCGACACCTTTCCACGAAGGAATAGTTCGGATAAAATGTTCATCGTTTATAACTGTATATACTTGTTTGTCAGTATTTTTTATGCATCGGTTCGGACCACCACCCCAAGCCAATACTTCATCGGTTTCTGTATCAACAATTAAATATTTGTACTCCAATGGAAATTTTATTTTTGATGCATCGAGCGCAATACTCCAAACAGGATAACGCGAATCATCTAACTTCATTTTTCGTGAAACATCCCAATTGCCGATACAATCCTGATTCCCAATCAGCGCAAGATGTCTGTTTGCCTCCATTTGTGGACAATTCACCCTAAGAATTAAATTCCCATCAGTTGAAATAGGTGTGGATTTTGATCGCTTAAAGAAACATTCAGAAAATGCTGCTGTAACAAATGGACTATCGCCATACGATGCTCGCCAGTTATCAATAATTGTCACTTTTTCGGCAGAAGAATTAAGTGGAAGTTCACGTCTTCCGCCATATTCCAGAATAACGGATTTGTCTGTGTTAAGAACTGAATATTGATAAAAGATACTTTTGGATGAGTCAATATTAACTTCTGCTGTCCATTCATCTTTATCATTACAATTCATAATAATATTCTCTACGCTATCTCTATACAATGAAAGAACCAATAATTGTCCCCATTGTGTTTTATAATGAATGCTAAAGTGTATTTGCATAATTTGTTTTTTTTGTTTTCATCACAAATTAAAGAGATAAATGAATGAATCATTCAATTAATTTGAAAAACCTACAATATTCTATCCGCAAACGATTGAAAAAAAAGAAAACCTTCTTAGGTGTCCTTGTTTTGACATTGCTAAGAAGGTGTTTTGAGGTACTTGGCGGATTCGAACCGCCGTAATCGGTTTTGCAGACCGGTGCCTAGCCACTCGGCCAAAGTACCTTTTTTCGGTCTGCAAAGATAGTATAATTTTAATTTAGAGCCAAGCTTTTCACTCAAAAATCTATAAGCTTAATTAAGCCCTTGTTTTTCAAAATGTTTGCGACGGAGTGGACGTTCGGGTAAGTTCTGTAATAGATTCCGTTTGAACTCTCGTTCTGCTTTATAATATTTAAAGAGGGTTTCCGGAGAAAGTACCTTTTTCAGTTTCAAATGATAACTTTTAAATAGTTGTGCCTGTGTGAGTTCCATTTCGGCATATTGGTCATTAATTTCGGTATAATTGATGGTCACATCGTTTTTTTGATTTTTTACTGACTTGAGAAAATCAATGTTTTTGGCGTGGAAACTCCAAACGGATTTCTCGTATTCCATAAAAATCGGCTGAACTATTTCTACTTCTCGTGCTGAAAGTTGTGCTTTTTCTACCAAAAACTGCCACTTACGATTATGCATCTCTTCTACTCTGGGAAAAGGTCTGTTTTCCTGAGCGAACAGAATGGTATTTGCTAACACCATAAAAAACAGAATTTTATACTTCAGATTTTTCATAAGTCTAATTATTTAATTGATTCAACTACTTGGATTGATTATTGACATAATAATCTACAACTGCAGGCTCGTCAACTTGTGTCATAACGTATGATTCGTAATTTTCTGCATTTCGAGCCAGGTTTCGTTGATTTGTCGAATAGAAAATACTACTTACAACAAATATAGCAACTATCATGGCTGCTGCGTACATCCAACTTCTAATAAATCGGTGTTGTGGAGTTTTATATCCAATCTGTCTGTCTATTTGAAGTGCAAACTGTTCGAAATAATTTTCAGGAACGCTGAATGGCAATTCCGTAGCTATTTCTTCCAATGTTATTTTCTTATTTGTTTTCATATATACCTTTGACTAATTTTAATTGTTTTGGTTTAAATCCAATAAATTATTTAACTTACTGCCGACCAATTATTCTTCTTCCCCGAAAAACTTCTCGATTTTTTTAACCGCATGATGATACGATGCTTTTAATGCACCAGCCGAAGTTCCAAGAATCGCTTCCATTTGTTCGTAAGTAATATCGTCGAAATAGCGCATATTGAACACCAGTCGCTGTTTTTCGGGTAAAGTCAGTATGGCTTCCTGTAATCTCATTTGCAAATCATTACCATCAAAATAGGTGTCGGCTCGCAGGTTTTGCAACAATCCATCTTCCACTTCATTCATCGAATTTTGACTTCGCATTCGTTTGTTGGACAGGAAGGTAAGTGTCTCGTTGGTCGCAATCCGATAAAGCCAGGTTGAAATTTGCGAATCACCCCGAAATCCATCCAACCCGTTCCATGCTTTCAGAAAAGTGTTTTGCAATACGTCGTTTGAATCTTCGTGCGACATGACCATTTTGCGGATATGCCAATAAAGCCGTTCCTGAAACATACGAACTACCAGCGAGAATGCTGAATTTCGTTGGCGCGGGTCACTGAGTTGTTTTTGTAATTCCTCTTCGGATAAATTCATGTTTTAATTTTTCACAAACCAATTGATAGTTGGACTTTTGAATTTAAAAAAGGTTTAAAATGATTTATTAATTTACCCTTGAAATATCAGCCCGTCCTTCGAAATACCGAATAATATTCTGCGAAACAAACCGACTCATTTCATTGCGGGCTTCTATAGTTGCAGTTCCATTATGCGGTGCTAAAACAATATTATTCAATTTCAATAACTCGGGATTAATATCGGGTTCATTTTCGTAAACATCCAAAGCTGCCGTGGAAATCCAATTGTTTTTCAATGCTTCAATTAAATCCGTTTCGTCAACTACTGATCCACGTGCCGTGTTAATCAAAATAGCCGAAGGTTTCATTTGCTGTAATCGTTTACGATTAATCAAATGATGCGTTTCGGCGGTAAGTGGGGTGTGTAACGATACGAAATCACTTATTCTCAGTAGCTCATCCAATTCCAATCGTTCGGATTTAAACCTGCTTTCTAATTCATCATTTATTCTGTTTCGGCTAAAATACACAATTTTCATGCCACTTGCCAACGCCCGACGAGCAACTGCTTGGCCAATTCGTCCCATACCTACTATACCTAGTGTTTTTCCGTAAAGTGTCTGTCCCAGATTCTCCAAAACTCCCCATTTTAAATCATCTGTATTTCGCATTTTACGGTCACACTCGGCAATTCGGCGAGCTGCTGCCAGCATCAATGCAAAAGCCATTTCGGCAGTTGGTTCAATCACAGGATCGGGCGTGTTGGTTACAACTATTCCCTTTTGTGAAGCATAATCAACGTCAATATTGTTATAGCCAACTCCATAATTGGCGATGATTTTTAGATTTCTGGCAGCATCAAGTACTTCTTTGTCAACCTTAAACTGAAAAGTGGGTATAAAAGCGTCAAATCCGGATAACATTTCAATGACTTCATTTTTCGAAAAAATATCTTTTTCGGGAAAAACAAGTTCGAAGTACTTTGCCAGCTCTGTAAATCCATCTGCTAGCAATCGGGTAGAAATAAGTACGCGCATAAAATTCATGAATTAATTCAGCAAAAATACTCAGATAATAACAAAATACCAATTTGTTTTGTTATTATAGTTGAAATGTATAAAAATAATTAAATTCTAGACTTGATTGTGAATTAAAGAAAAATTTCTTAAATACTCAACTATCAACTAGTCAGTATTTTTAAATATAAATGCAGGAGATTTGAAATTTTAAGCAAACAATTATTACTTGAAAAACGTTAACTTCACACAAAAAATTAGTTAGTAATTAGCGAATTACAAAACTAAACTCTAAATTTACAAATCAATTGAACAAACAAAAGTACTATTAATAAGCAAAAATGAAATGAAGATTCACGAATATCAAGCGAAAGAGATTTTTTCACGCTATCAAATTCCGGTAACACGCGAAGTTTTATGCTTTACTCCCGACGAAGTTGTAGCAGCAACTGAGAAATTATGTTTGCCGGTAGTGGTTAAAGCACAAGTTTTGGCAGGTGGACGAGGTAAAGCCGGTGGCGTAAAGTTAGCCCGAACCGTAGAATCGGCAAGAGAATCGGCAACTCAGATTCTGGGCATGGATATAAAAGGCTATACGGTTGAAAAAGTATTGGTAGCCGAAGGTGTAAAATTCAGTTCTGAGTTTTATGTCGGGTTAACGATTGATCGAAACACAAAGTCGGTCATTTTTATGGCAAGTAAAGAAGGTGGAGTGGAAATTGAAGAAGTGGCAAAAGAAAATCCCGAAGCCATTTTGAAATTTCCGATTGAAGCCGATTTAGGTATGACTCCATTCTTTGCACGGAAAATTGCTTTTGCACTTTTCGATGATATAAGTTTGGTAAAACAGGCTGCAGATTTGTTTCAAAAACTGTACAAAATCTTTATTGAAACAGACTCCTCGTTAGTCGAAATTAATCCGCTGGTTTTAACAGACGAAGGAAAGTTGCTGGCTTTGGATGGAAAAATGAATTTTGATGATAATGCGCTTTTTCGTCAGGCTGAAATTGAAGCCTTGAATGAGCCAAATGAGGACGAACTCAAAGAATTGGCTGCCAAAGAAAAAGGTTTAACTTATATTCGGCTCGATGGAAATATCGGTTGTATGGTAAATGGCGCCGGATTAGCTATGGCAACTATGGATCTGATAAAATATTTTGGTGGAAATCCTGCTAACTTCCTCGATATTGGCGGAAGTTCTAACCCTCAAAAAGTAATTGATGCCATGGAGCTCATTCTTTCCGATAAGAACGTAAAGGTGGTTATGATCAATATTTTTGGAGGAATAACCCGTTGCGATGATGTGGCGCGTGGACTTGTGGCTGCTCTGGATCAGATGAAAGTGGAAGTTCCCATTGTGGTTCGTTTAGCCGGTACAAACTCGAAAGAAGGGCTTGAAATTATTCAAAAAGCAAATCTTCCTGTAGTTGAAACTATGTCACAAGCAGCTCAGAAAGCCATAAGCCTTTGTAATGAACTTTCGAAGTAATTTCGATACAAATCAACATCATTATTTTTACTTTAGCAAAAAATACAACAAAAATGAGCATATTAGTTAATAAAAATACGAAATTAATCGTTCAGGGAATTACCGGACGTGATGGAAGTTTTCATGCCGGCAAAATGAAAGCGTATGGAACAAATGTCGTTGGTGGAGTTTCGCCCGGAAAAGGAGGTCAATTGGTTGATGGAATTCCTGTCTTTAATACTGTGGCAGAAGCTATGAAAGCCACGAATGCCAATACCTCTATAATTTTTGTACCAGCACCTTTGGCTGCCGATGCCATTCTCGAAGCATCGGAAGCCGGCGTAGATTTAGTAATCGCCATTTCAGAAGGCGTTCCAACCTTGGATATGGTAAAAGTTATTCCGTATTTGAAGAAAAACGGTACAAAATTGATTGGTTCAAACTGTCCCGGACTTATTTCGCCCGACGAAGCGTTGGTTGGAATTTTGCCCGGAAATATTTTTATGAAAGGTAATGTGGGGCTGATGAGTCGCAGCGGCACACTGACCTACGAAATGGTTTATCAACTAACCAATCAAGGGCTTGGACAAAGTACCTGTGTAGGAATTGGTGGCGATCCGGTTGCAGGATTGTATTATCAGGAATTGCTTCAGATGTTTGAGGATGACCCCGAAACAAAAGCTATTGTATTGATTGGCGAAATTGGTGGTGATGCTGAAGAACGGGCAGCTCAATATATTAAGGAACATATTACAAAACCGGTAGTGGCCTTTATAGCAGGACAATCAGCACCTCCCGGAAAACGGATGGGGCATGCAGGAGCTATCATATCGAGTGGAAGTGGTACTGCCGAAGAAAAAATTGCTGCTTTCGAAGCCGTTGGTGTACCTGTGGCACGCCGTCCGGTTGAAATTCCTGAGCTAATCAAGAAATTGCTGAAATTGAATTGATTCTTTGATTCTTATTTTACTAATTAAATAATCCTAAAAAGCTTTTGTGTGGTTTTTTAGGATTATTTTTGTGCATTAACTATAAATATTCCGAATTTTATTTATCGAATAATTTTTTATAATTTTACCATCGGTTTATTCTAATTTTAGTTAGTATGAAAACACATCTACGCTTTTTGAAGGATACTACCGTGTCTGTTCAGCTCATTTTTTTCTTTTTGATTTGTGTGGTCGGGCAACTGAGAGCTATTGATTTTCAACCAACAGATCTGACCGTAGATTCTCAACAATTTACTGAATTTAAAGGAAAAATTGTTGACAAAAAAAGTGGTGTGGCACTTGCTTATGCCGGATTGACGGTGATGGGAACGAATATATCAGTTATTTCGAATTCTGAAGGTGAATTTTCGATTAAAATATCGAAAGAAATTCCACATCCAACAATGAAGGTTAGTTTTATCGGTTACAAAAATAAATTGGTAGCACTTGCCGATTTGAAACCCGAAAAACCACGCATTGAACTAGAACGAACAGCCGTAGAATTACCTGAATTAAATGTTATTTCGAAAGATGCCGAAGTGTTGATTCGGGCTGTTTTGGATAAACGCGCCGAAAATTATTTCAATACTGAAACCCTGATGACCGCTTTTTATCGCGAGACAATTCGAAAAAGTAAAACTTATGTTTCGCTTTCCGAAGCTGTGGTTGAAATTGACAAACAGCCTTACACTTCGTTCAATTCCGATGCTGTGAAGTTGTATAAATCTCGCAAAAAAGCCGACTACAATAAGTTGGATACTTTGGCATTTAAGCTTCAGGGTGGACCGTTCAACTCCCTGTACATGGATATCATGAAAAATCCGGATTATATTTTCACTGATGATATGATTTCGAATTATGAATTTACTTTCGATCATTCCACGCACGAGGATAATCGATTGATTTATGTGCTTGATTTTAAGCAACGTCCGAATACAAAAAATCCAATGTATTACGGAAAATTGTATATCGATGCTCAAACTCTGGCATTAAAAAGTGCTGTTTTTAGTCTGAATATTACCGATAAAGATGCCGCAGCTGCCATGTTTATTCAAAAGAAACCGTTTAATGCACGCGCTTATCCTACCGAAACAAAATACCGGATTGATTATATCGAAAAAGATGGGAAATGGTATTATGCGTACAGCCGTATCGAATTGGGAATGCGCATTATTTGGAAGAAAAAATTGTTTAATACCAACTATTTTTCTACTGTCGAAATGGCTGTTACCGAATGGGGAAAAGGGTCCGAAAAAAAATCTTTTAATTATAATGACCGACTGAAACCTACGGTGATTATCGGCGATGAAGCTTCCGGTTTTTCTGATTCTAAATTTTGGGGCGAATTTAATGTTATAGAACCCGAAAAATCAATTGAAACAGCTATCAAAAAAATCCAAAAACAGTTGGAGAAGAAATGATTCATCGATTTATCAAGATTAGCAATATTAATTATAAAACAACATAATACAAACAAAAATGAAAAAACTATTTATTTTATCCATTCTTGTAATTGGATTTTCTCAATTAAACGTTGCCCAAAAATCAGTTTGTAAATTGGTAAATCGCATTTCGCTCGAAGGAAATGGTCGCTGGGATTATATTACAGTTGATTCTGAAACCAATACTGCTTATCAGTCGCACGGCGATATCGTACAAGTTGTCGATTTGAGTACCGGTAGAACTGTAGGAACAATCGGCGATTTAAGCGGTGTACATGGTGTTGCCGTTGCTCGTGAATTTAATAAGGGTTTTATTAGTAACGGACGAACATCAACGGTGACAGTTTTCGACCTTACAACATTTAAAACGCTCGAAACGATCAAAGTTGGCGGTCAAAATCCCGATGCCATTATGTATGATTCATTTTCAAAATTGGTTTATACTTTTAATGGAAAAACATTAAATGCCACAGTAATAGATCCTAAAACTAATGAAATCAAGGCGATTATTCAATTGAGCGGTAAACCGGAATTCCCACAATCAGACAATAAGGGGACAATCTATGTAAATATCGAAGACAAGAATGAGATTCAGGTTATCGATAGTAAAACCTTGAAAGTGGTCAATCACTGGTCGATAGCTCCCGGTGAAGAACCCAGCGGATTGGCTCTAGATAATGTAAATCATCGGTTATTTTCCGTTTGTTCCAACAAAAAAATGATTGTTTCGGATGTTCAAAGCTCAAAAGTAGTTGCTGTTTTACCTATTGGATCGGGTTGTGATGGCGTGGCTTTCGACCCAACTTTAAAAATGGCTTTCAGCGCTAATGGTGAAGGGACTATTACGGTTGTGAAAGAGCTTTTGAAAGATAAGTTTGAAGTTGTGGAAACTGCAAAAACGCAACCAAGTGCCCGAACCATTGCTGTCAACACCAAAACGCATCATTTGTATTTACCGGCAGCTGAATTTAACTCAAAACCAGAGCCTACAACTGAAAATCCAAAACCAAGAGCAACAATGAAACCGGGTTCATTCACAATTTTGGATGTAGAAGTAAAATAAGGGAATAATAATCACTATTATTTTAGGAACGCAAATTTACAGCTATAAAATGTCTGTAAATTTGCGTTTATTTTTTAGTTTGTTGTATTACAATGTTGGCAAACTCATACCTGTAATTTTGCGATACAAATCCAAAGCATAAATATCGGTCATACCCGAAATATAATCGAGAACAGCCATGATTTTTCCATATACAGTCGTACTATTTGTTTCGTATTGTTGGGGAATGCGCATCAAAAGTTGTTTTGAATATGCTTTTTCGGGATTCAATACGGCAGCTACCAAATGTTCTAATAAAGTCAGAATGATTTTGTATCCGGCTAATTCAACGTCCAGCACTTCCTGCGAACAATAAATTTTTGCAAGAGCCATTTTTTCGCATTTTTGATACGCTTCAAGCGAGTGTGGTGGTAGGTTTTTTATAAGCGAACCCGAAAAAGTTCCATCCAAGATGGAGGCCTCATGCTCAATAAATACCTGTGAACATTCGTTGATTAATTGTCCGATAACTGACGACCGAAGATAGGCAATTTGCTCATTTACATCTGTCACCATATTCATGGTTTCTTGTCGACGAAGTTTTCTCGCATCATCAAAAAAACCAAGAAATAGGTTTTTTGTTTCGTCTGCTGTTAGAATTCGGAGTTTGTGTGCATCTTCAATATCCATGATTTGATAACAAATATCGTCTGCAGCTTCGACCAGATAAACTAATGGATAACGCGCAAAGCGATTTGGATTTTCGGGTGAACGGAGAATGCCCAATTCGGATGCAATTTTCTCAAAATCTGTTTTTTCAGAATCAAAAAATCCAAACTTTTGTTTTCGTGGGTCAGAAAAAATGGATGCATAAGGATATTTTACAACTGAGGCTAATGTGCTGTAAGTCAGTACAAATCCGCCAGGTCGGCGACCATTGAATTGATGTGTCAATATTCGTAAAGCATTAGCATTTCCCTCGAAACAAATAATGTCTTTCCATTCTTCGGCACTCATTGTCGATTTCAAATTCTGTCCGTTTCCCTCCGAAAAATAGGTGGCTATGGCTTTTTCTCCCGAATGACCAAAAGGTGGGTTTCCCATATCGTGTGCCAAACAAGCCGCTGAAACAATTGATCCGATTTCTTCCAAATAAGGAGAATCGATTCGATTCGTTTTCTTCAATCGATGAGCTACGTTTACGCCCAACGATCGTCCAACGCAAGCAACCTCTAAGCTGTGAGTCAGTCTATTGTGAACAAAAACACTACCGGGTAGTGGAAAAACCTGTGTTTTGTTTTGAAGCCGACGGAAGGGTGCCGAGAAAATCAATCGGTCGTAATCACGTTGAAATTCACTGCGATCGTCATCCTGTTTGGCATGATATTCTTCTTGTCCGAATCGCTTTGTGGTTAAAAGTTGGTTCCAGTTCATTGTAAAGTGTTTAAAGCTTAATTAGTTTGTAAAGTTATAAATACCAATGCTTTATGCTTTATAAATTTAAAATGTTCAACTAATTTGGAATATGATAATTTTTTAATTCTTTCCTCAATTCAAGGCTTTTTTCGCCTGTTACTTTATTCATCCAACACCAGAATTTAACGCCGTGGTTCATTTCTTTAGTATGACAAAGTTCGTGAAGTATCACATAATCAATTAAATGTGCTGGAAGTAACATTAAATAAAGCGACAGATTAATGCTTTTTTCGCGAGAACAACTTCCCCAGCGTGTTTTGCTCGATTGGATTTTGACACCTGAGAAAACAAAACCAAAGTTTGCGGCTAATTGTTTAGTTCGGTCGAGCAACAAACGTTTGGCTTCCTTGCGCAAAAAATAACTTATTCCATTCCAGAAAAAAGATTGATTTTCGGCGGTTGAACAATCTGTTCCGATAGGAAACTCAATTGTAAGCGTATTGTTTTTCAAAACAAAATAAATATTTTTTCGTTGAACAGATTTTGCTTCAACTAAAAAAGTCAGCGTTTGAAGTTTTGTGTTTTCGTTGATTATAATATTACTTTTTTCAACGCTCATTTCTAATTTTTCTTTTTTCTGCAACAATTTAGCCCTTACAGAGTCTATGAATTTAAGAGCTTCATTTTCAGTTTGATGCATTGGAATTGTCACCTTCAAGCCTGAACTTAATATTCGCACTCGAATGTGTTTTGAACGGTCGTTGCGGATAAATTCTATATTTCCTAATTCTGCATCAAATAACATAAACTCATAAAAAAGTAGATAAAAATTTCATTCAACCCCACAAAGGTACATTTTTTTTGAGCAAAAAATTATTGTTTATAAGTTGAAACGAATAACTTTGCATAAATTTTTGAATTTTGATTTCCGGAAACAGATTTGACTTAAAACTAAATGATGATTATAGCAAGAAACATACATAAAAGTTTTGGTGATTTAGAAGTGTTAAAAGGCGTTGATTTGACCGTAAATAAAGGTGAAATTGTTTCTATTGTTGGTCCAAGTGGTGCCGGAAAAACTACTCTTTTACAAATTTTAGGCACTCTTGATAAGCCCAATGAAGGGGAAGTGTTTGTTAATGACATTGATTTTAGTAAGTTGGCTGAGAAGGAACTTGCAATTTTTCGGAATCAGCAGATTGGCTTTATTTTTCAGTTTCACCAACTTTTACCTGAATTTACGGCTCTCGAAAACGTGATGATTCCTGCTTTAATAGCCCGAAAAGACAATAAACAAACAACTCATAAAGCAAGGGAATTATTGACTTATCTGCAACTTGCTGACCGCCGGGAACATAAACCAAACGAGTTGTCGGGTGGTGAAAAACAGCGTGTTGCAGTGGCACGAGCGTTGATAAATGACCCTTCGATTATTTTGGCAGATGAACCATCGGGAAGTTTGGATTCAAAAAATAAAGATGAACTTCACAAATTACTTTTTGAATTACGTGATAAATTTGGTTTGACAATTGTGATTGTAACCCATGATAAAGAATTGGCAGCTCTTTCTGACAGGGTTATTGAAATGAAAGACGGAAGGATTATTTCCAATTAATCAACTCTCAATTTTAAATGAAAGTAAGTGGGTGTTAAATGTTTGGGAATTAAATAATTGATTTGTACTCCCGCCGGGAATCGAACCCGGATCTAGTGTTTAGGAAACACTTGTTCTATCCATTGAACTACAGGAGCATTTTTTGGTGGCACAAAATTACATTTTTTTACCGATATAAAAAACATGAGCAAAAATAAATACTTTGTGGTTTGGGAAGGCAAAGAACCGGGCATTTATCGTTCGTGGGATGAATGTAAGCATCAGGTTCATGGTTTTGAAGGCGCGCTTTATAAAGGTTTTGCCACCGAAGCAGATGCGCGTGAAGCCATGCTCTCGCCTTGTTGGGATTATATCGGCAAAAATGCAAAAATTAAAAAACCAACACCCGAACAAATTGCGCTGGTTGGAATGCCCAATTTCGAAAGCTTATCGGTAGATGCGGCTTGCAGCGGTAATCCGGGGATAATGGAATATCGTGGCGTTTACAGCAAAACTGGTGAAGAAGTTTTTCGTCAGGGACCATTTAAAGTTGGAACGAATAATATTGGCGAATTTCTGGCATTAGTTCACGGATTGGCATTTTTAAAACAAAAAAACAGCAGTTTACCTATTTATACAGATAGCAAAACTGCATTGGCATGGTTAAAAGCAAAAAAAGCTCGAACCAGATTAGATAAAAATGAAGCAAATGTAAAATTATTTGAGTTAGTAACACGTGCCGAAAAATGGCTGGCAGAAAATGAATTCACAACTCCGGTTTTGAAATGGGAAACTGAGGTTTGGGGTGAAATTCCTGCTGATTTTGGCAGAAAATAATCTAAGAACATGAAAAAAATAAATCTTTTTGCTCCGATTTTGTTTTTTCTAACCATTTTTGTTTTGGGTATCATCAAGTTATTTTACAAACAAATCGATATCAGTTTGTTACATCAAATAAGTTTTGGAAATCTGCTTTTAGTTTTGTTCATTGGCATTTCGATAGTTATGGGAATCACTGAAAGTGACATAGTTAATAAGCCTAAATCAGCTTTTTCCATTCATGGTTTGTTGGTGTCATCCATTGCTTTACTGCTTGTAATGTCCATGTTTCATAAAGATGTTGGCGTTAATGCTACTCGTTTTTTTATTGCAGTCACATTCATTTATGTTATTTTAAAAGGCAAAATATATGCACTCAATCCAATTTATTTTCTGGTTTTTGCGTATGCATTCTTAGAATTTATTGGCACCATCGGCACTCCAAAAGGATTTCGTTTTCCTGAAATTACTTATTCATTTTATCTCATTCCGGTAGCTTTTAGCTGTTTTCGGATTGATAAAGAAACTTTACTCCGAATCTTACGATTTCTATTTAGGATAGTGTTGATTTTTATGGCATTTTCAGTTTTAAATTGGTATTTCAGTATTCTCCACACACAGATGGGAATCGTGGAATGGATTTCTAAAAAAGCAAATGTGAACGGAATAGCAGCTTATGAATTTGTCTGTTCATGGTCTCATTATACACATCCGAGTTATATAAACTTAGTGTTAATTCCGGCTCTATTTTCCGGTTTTTATATTCATCATAAGAAGCAGGAAAAATCATATATTTCCCAATTAGAACTGTTTGTTTTTGTCGTTTTATGCTTGTTTTTGCAACTTTTAATGGAGAGCAGAATTGGTTTAGTTGGGGTTGTATTTATGTTCATTATCAATGGATTATATTATTTACACATTAAGAAAATTTATTTCAAGATAGCATTAATTGCTTTTTTAGCTATTGGTGGATCCGGATTATTGGTCATGGAACATTCAGTAAATGGTTTTATAACCGATCCGGTTCGGAAAACAGATTCTGCATTAGCGATGCATTACATTAAAGACCATCTTTGGTGGGGTGCAGGGCACAATGAAGAAGCCACTGTTTTGAGGCAGCAAGAAAAAGAAATGATTGGAATTTTACCGAAAATAAATCAACCGAAAACCTATACCCATAATTCAGTTTTAGGTACAATGATACAATTTGGAATTCCAGGGGCAATTGTTTTAATTGCAATGATGGCAGGACTTTTGTGGTATTCTTTTCGTTCCCGAAGTTACTTGCTGCAAATGTTTGTTTGCCTGTATTTATTATTTATGCTGATAGAAGAACCACTTTATGTTCAGGAAGGTATAACACGATTTATGGTTTTCCTTGCTTTTTTTATACATGTAAGTGAAAGTGATAAAGACGTCAAAAGCTACACGCTATTTAATTGGTTTCCGAAGCGTTAAACGGCGATACTTATTGTATTTTTCTTTATAAATACGATGTTTGGCTAGTAAATGAAGCGTTTTTTCAAGCAAATTTTCATATAATTCTTTGTTGTTTTCGTATACCAATTTACGCATTTCCGGCTCACGATCCCGATAGTTATCAATTGTTGATTCTGGATGTTTTCGATAGAAGAAATAAGGTTTCTCAATTTTATAAACATCTCCTCCGGTTTTAAGCATGTTTATCCACAAATCCCATTCTTCACTCGCAAACATTGCAGGATTATATCCTCCTGCTTTATCATAGTCAATGCGTCGAAAAAGGGCTGTGTTGTGAATACAATTGGCGATTAATAATTCGTCGAACGAATATGGTTCGAGTAACCATTTGCCTTTTCTGCTTCCAAAATACTTAGCATCACAATAGACAATTTTAATTTGCGAATTGTTTTTCAAAATTTCTACAGCTTCAGACAGATAATTGGGCGAAATTAAATCATCCGAATCAAGTGGTAAAATATATTCTCCGCATGAAAATGAAATCGCACGGTTTTTTGTAACCGGAATGGGTGATTTAGCTTGTAAATGATACTGAATTCGACTGTCATTTCGCGCTATTTCTTTTATAATTTCAGCCGATTTGTCGGTTGAAGCATCATCTACTACAATACATTCCCAGTTCTGATAATTCATTTTTTGCAAACATTCCAAAGTTTCCCGAATATATTTTTCACGGTTGTAACAGGGAGTTATGATTGAAACTTTAGGTTCATCTACAATTGAAATCTTTTGAATTTTAGTTGATTGTTTAGGTTCCATTTTGTGGCGCATTATCGAAGTGAAACGAATTAGAAATATACGAAGATTTATAATGGTTTTAATGTAATTTATTCCTGTTAAACTGGTTTTGTGTGCATATTTAGAAATCACATTGACCACTTGTTTCGAATCGAAATGTGTACGGACCAGTTTTTTTAATAATTTGTCTAATGCCATTCTTTCCAGTCGAGGAAGCATTTTTAGTTGGTCTGTTTTCGGGATTGTTTGTTCGAAAATGGGTAATTGGTTTCTCCATTTTTCAAAAACTATGGCTAATGTCCGAAAATAGTTTGCATCTTGTACGCCCCTCGAGAAATGCTCGATGGATATATCATAAATAACGTAATTTTGATACCCTGACAGAATGGATTGAATACAGATGTCATAATCGTAGCCATGAAATCCGGTTAGTGTTTCATCAAACTTAATCGAATCAAAAAATGTACGATTCATACATAGAAATACGCCATCAAGCAGCACAACTGATCTCCTTGTAAAGTTGTAATTTGTAGGATACTTAACGAATTCAACCGGCTTCTTGCCTGATTTATCGGATTGAATTAAATTTTGAGAATGATTTAAGGTTGTTGCCAATGAAGGAATTCGCAAAGCAACATCTCCTCCTGCAACTCCAATAATTCCAACGTTCGGTATACTTAAATGGTCAATTATTTTTACTCCCCAATTTACTTGATGAAATTTCACATCTTCATGAACTAAACACAGGAATGGGAATTTGCTTAATCGAATACCCTCGTTATATGCACTGTAAATAGAGTGTTGATTTGTCGAATTATCAATACAAATGAGTTCATATTCAACGCCCACTGTATTTGAAATATTTACTGTGAAATCTGTATCTAAAACTTTATTTCGGGAACAAACAATGATGGAAAGCATATCGATCTAAAATATGATGTATTAGAATGTTGAAATTTTGTGGCAAATAGAAATTTGTTTTTACTTACTGATATTTCCAAAACACTTTAAAGCAATAAAGCAAATTTCGAATTTTTGTTCGTTTTTTGAATAGGAGTAAAGCATCGTTGTTGTTCCAAAAAATGCTGACTCGTTTCAGTCTCATTTTTAAAGATTTATCAGTGTAACTTTTAGCCAACTGTTCAAAAACGAGTTTTTCTTTGTGTAAATGTGCAGCAGTATTTTGTGCAAAAATCTCAATTCTTTTTTGTGAGTTCTGTATCCGTTCAAGCTTACTGTCTTTTCTTCCACCTTTATGACCAATAGCACCTATGATATTGTTTTCGTGCTGCCTGTAGCCCACCAATACTTCATTCACAACCGGTATTTCACCATATTGAGAAGCTATAAACCCCAACCAATAATCGTGAGGAATTTCATTGTTAAATGGCAAAGCTAATTTCAATAAATCTCTGTTAATCAGTATTGTATGTCCTGAAATTCCGTTGAAAAATGCAAAATTAAGACAACTGGTACAGGTCTTCAAATTTCGGTTGTCCGATAATCTGTTACCTAAGGATTTTCCATGCAAATCGATATAATCATTATCGGAATAAACCAATAGATTTTTGCCAATTGCATGTATAAGTTTTGAAATTTTATCAGAGTACCAGATGTCATCCTGATCGGAAATGGCAATAAACGGTTTTGTTGTTAATGTCAGTGCTTTTTCAAAATTCCGGATAAATCCCAGATTTTCATTGTTTTTGAAAATCTTTATAATGCTGTATTTTTTTGCAAATTCAGTCAGTATTTTCCATGTATTATCAGTAGAGCAATCATCAACACATACAATTTCTGTTATGTATTTATAATCTTGATTCAGAATGCTTTCAAGTTGGGTTTCTAAAAATTGTTCGCCATTATAAGTGCAGAGTGAAATTGAAACCTCCGGTTGTGAATTGATGTGTTTCATTGTTCTATTTGAAAAACTTATTAACGTAAGGAATAGTTCTTAACGGGAAATCTCGCTTTACCAGAAGAATCAGGTAAGCAATCATTAAAAATGTTTTAAGTCCTACATTTACTGACTTATAAGGGGTGTTAATAAATGTACTTATGACATACAAAATAACTGTTACTGCTGTGTAGAGACCAATAGTTTTTAAATCGTATTTTATAGGCATGTGTTTTTGTCCGTAGTAATACGAAACGAGCATGATAACAAAGTAGCAAGCAAATGCAGCCCAGGCACAGCCCATATAACTATATATTGGCACTAAAATAATATTCATAACCACGATAATAAATGTTCCCAGCAATGAGAACCATGCGCCATACATGGTTTTATCAGTTAATTTGTACCACAACGATAGATTGAAAAAAATTCCCTGAAAAATAAAAGAAAACAACACTATCGGTACCACTTTCAAACCAACCCAATAATTATGTTGAATCACATATTTAAAAATATCTATATACAAAACCATACCGAGAAATATAAATAAAGCAATGAGAATGTAAAATTTCATCGCATCTGCGTATGCTTCCAGACTATTTTTATCCTTCTTTTGTGCAAAAATGAATGGTTCGTATGAATATCGAAAAGCTTGTGTGAACATTAACATCACTAATGCTATTTTTGAAGTTGCGCCATAAATCCCAAGTTCTGACGCACCTTGCTTGCCATGCATCAAGAATGGAAAGAGAATTTTGTCTAACGTTTGATTCATAATGCCTGCAATTCCCAAAACCACCAAAGGTAATGAGTATTTCAGCATTTTTTTTAGTAATGTTTTATCAAATTCAAATTTGACCACAAAAACATCGAACAATAAAGCAATGGTTACCAGTACTGTAGAAAAAATATTGGAAATAAAAACATAGCCAACGCCATAATTCGGATTGTAAAACCAATTGATGAGATTTGGAGCCTTAACTGCAAGCCACGGACAAATAATCAAGAAGAAAATATTGAAAAATATATTAATAAAAATGGCAAATAAATTAAGAAAAACAAACCGCACCGGACGATTTTTAAACCGCAAATATACATACGGAATGCATCCGAATGCGTCTAAGGCAACTACCGTTCCCAGCATGGCGATAAATTCGGAATGGTTAGCATATCCCATTGCATTTGCAATTGGGTGTGAGAAAAATATGCAAGTTAACGCAAATATCAATGATGTTGTTCCTACTGCAATCAAAGTTGTGCTATAGACTTTACCTGCTTCTTCTTTGTTTTTATTGGCAAAACGGAGAAATCCGGTTTCCATGCCGTAAGTCAACATAACAAGTAATAAAGCTGTCCATGCGTATAAATTGGTTACAATTCCATAATCAGCCGAACTTGCTAAAACGTAAGTGTATAGAGGCACCATCATCCAATTCAGGAACTTCCCCAGAATGCTGCTTACTCCGTATAAGGCGGTTTCTTTCGCCAGTTTTTTCATTTGTTCTGCCATTCTTCTTAATTATTTCTAAAAAAATTCAACACTGATTCCAACTATTTTATTCCTACAAATCTTGTTTCGCCAGGTTTAGGAACTTAAAATAAAGTTCCCGTTTCACCCGATTTAACTTTTCCTAAATGTTTATATGCCAGCTCGGTGACTTCGCGTCCACGTGGAGTTCGTTTCATAAAACCTTCTTTAATCAGGAATGGCTCATATACTTCTTCAATCGTTCCGGCATCTTCGCCTAATGCGGTTGCAATTGTCGTCAAACCCACAGGTCCTCCACGGAATTTATCAATAATCGTGTTCAGGATTTTATTATCAATTTCATCAAGTCCAAATTTGTCAATATTCAGTGCTTCAAGGGCGTAGCAAGCAATTTCCCAATCAATTTTTCCATTCCCTTTCACTTGAGCAAAATCACGAACACGTCGAAGCAGTGCATTGGCAATACGTGGCGTTCCACGACTTCGACCGCCAATTTCCACGGCTGCTTTATCATCAATTTTCACATTGAGCAAACGTGCTGAGCGTTTAATAATTCCGGTAATTACCTCAATATCATAATATTCAAAATGGCAGTTGATTCCAAAACGGGCACGTAACGGTGCTGTCAATAAACCGCTTCGGGTGGTAGCTCCAATCAATGTAAATGGATTCAAATCCAGCTGAATGGAGCGGGCGCTTGGTCCCTTATCTATCATTATATCAATGCGATAATCTTCCATTGCCGAATAAAGATATTCTTCTACAATGGGACTAAGACGATGAATTTCATCGATAAAAAGTACATCGTTTGGTTCGAGGCTGGTGAGCAGACCAGCTAAATCGCCTGGTTTGTCGAGTACGGGACCTGAAGTGATTTTGAATCCCACATTCAGTTCATTTGCAATAATGTTAGAAAGGGTGGTTTTACCCAAACCCGGAGGTCCATGCAATAACACATGGTCAAGGCTTTCGGTGCGCATACGGGCTGCTTGTACAAAAATCTTCAGATTTTCGACAATTTTATTTTGTCCTGCAAAGTCCGAAAAACTCAACGGTCTCAAGGCGTTTTCAAAATCCTTTTCGCCGTTGCGGTTGTTTCGTATGTCAAAGTTTTCTTCCATGAGTTGCCCCTTAACCCCTTAACGGGAAAATTTGGATTAGTTGATTTTTAATTATACATGTAAAGTTACGCTCTTAAATTCACCTTTTAAGGAGATTTAGTGTGCAGTTAATTCCTTAAAAACTTCCTCCATACTTCGTTCCACTTCTTTAATTATCAGTATTTTATTCCCTGTTTTTACTGCAAAATCAAATATAGTTCCACGAATATCAGCCGAAGCAATTAACGTGAAATGATAATTTGTTACTGTGGTTACGGCAGTAATATTTTCCAATTTTTCCAACTCCTTCGGCTTTATTGCTTCGGCAAACTCAACTTCGAAATGGAAACTGTTTTCATCGAAGGCACTTATTTTCGATAAGTCGGAATAATCGGCAACAATTTCACCTTTGTTGATTATGATTACACGGTTACATATTGCCTTTATTTCCTGCATGATATGTGTGCTCAACAAAACCGTTTTATTTTTTCCGATTTCACGAATCAAATTGCGAATTTCTTCCAATTGATTTGGATCAAGTCCTGTTGTCGGTTCATCCAAAATCAATACTTTTGGATTTGGAATCAATGCCTGAGCTAATCCGACACGTTGACGATAACCTTTCGAAAGTTGCCCGATTTTTTTGTGAAATTCAGGTCTGAGTCCGACTAAATCAATCAATTCGTTTACTCGTGCTTCTTTTTCTTTACCTAATTTATACGTTTCACCCACGAAAAGCAAGTATTCTTTTACATACATGTCGGTATATTGCGGATTTTGTTCCGGCAAATAACCTACCAACGCACTTGTTATCAGTTTATTATCATTGACTTCAAATTCGCAAATCTTTACTGAACCTGCTTCGTAACTCAACGAACCTGCTAAAATTTTCATGGTCGTCGTTTTCCCTGCACCATTCGGTCCGAGAAAACCAACAACTTCAGCTTCGCCAATTTCGAAACTGATATTATTCAGAACAAGTTGTTTGCCGTATTTCTTGCTAAGATTGGATATACAGATGGACATCTATATTAATTAATAGTTAATACGTTTATTTCCTGAATAATGCTATACCGGCAGATAATACAATATACCACCCGATTATCGGCGCAAAAGCATTAAATTGGAAAATTATCAGAATAATTAAACAACCAATTAAAAACAGAAACTGAATTTTGTTTTCCTTCCAACTCAGATTTTTAAATTTGAGCGAAAACATGGGGATTTCAGCAACCAATAAATAACTGAATAACAATGTTATTGCGATTAATATTCCAATGTTTGTAACCAATAAATCAGAATAGGAATAGGCTAAGCCAGCCATAAAAATAGCGTTGGCAGGTGTGGGTAATCCTAAAAACGAAGTGACTTGACGTTCGTCGATATTAAATTTAGCCAGTCGTAAACCAGAGAAAACCGGAATGAGAAAAGCTATCATTGCAAACCACCGATTTAAACCGGAGTCAGTGAGCATGGAAAACATAATGGCACCCGGTGCCAACCCAAAACTCACCATATCAGCCAATGAATCAAGCTCTTTGCCCATAGCCGAATATGCTTTTAGTAAACGTGCAGCAAATCCATCTAAAAAATCGAAAACTGCTGCTATAAGAATTGCAATGAATGCGTATTGATATCTGCCTCCAAATGCCAGGTAAACAGCTGCACAACCTGTAAAAAGATTGAAGCTGGTAATAAAATTAGGGATATGTTTTTTCATAATACAAATTTTATGAATTGAAATGATTATACTAATTTATTATATATCAATAAAATAAAGCTAATGTGGTGAATAAATAAAGCAAAATAGATATCGATGATGTTAAACTATTCTTTATTTTTTGAATCCATCCAAATCGTAACCGGACCATTATTTACCAATGCCACTTTCATGTCGGCTGCAAAAGTGCCGGTTTTAACACGTTTGCCGATTTTTTCACTTACCGACTGGCAAAAATGTTCGTATAGTGGAATAGCAATCTCGTGTTTCGCGGCACGGATATATGATGGACGGTTTCCTTTTTTTGTCATGGCTTGTAGCGTAAACTGACTGATTATCAAAATCTCCCCGGCAATGTCTTTTACAGAGCGATTCATTACGCCGTTTTCATCATCAAAAATGCGTAATTGGGTTACTTTCCCTGCTAACCAATCACTGTCGTGAGTTGTATCAGTTTCTTCTATACCCACCAAAACCAATAATCCAATCCCAATGGACGATTTTAGAGTGTGATTTATTTCTACCGAAGCCTCAGTTACGCGTTGAATTACAATTCGCATAATTTATCATTAATCCTATTTTCAGTTTACAAAATTACAAAAAAAAGTGGATTGTCAATTTTTATAAACTTTTCAGCTCCGGATATGACAAAAAAAGAGTTCAAATTATATTTCTATCAATTTATCCTGCTTAAAAATCATTTTTTCTACTGTTTATTCAGTAAAATAAACCAAATTTGCATTCTCAATAAATTTTGAATTTTGTTATTTTAAATCTACGCTTATGTCCCGAAAATTATTTGTAATCAGTTTATTTTTCATTTGTTTGTGTTTTATTTCTTCAGCCAAGCCTTATTCAGTATGGATGGCCGATTCGGAAATAAAGCGAAATCCTGAAAGTTGGATGATAGATTTTTCTAAAAAATTGAAATGGGATTATTGCAACGGACTGGAATTGCAAGCTATTTACATGGTTTGGAAGCAAACTGCCAATCCAAAATATTTTAATTATGTAAAAAGTTATGCCGACACAATTATCACCGAAGATGGTTTAATAAAAGGGTATAAATCAGAAGACTGTAGTCTAGACAAACTCAATTCAGGGAAGATATTATTTGATTTATATGCTAAATCGAAAGAAGAAAAACTGAAAAAGGCCATTGATTTGCTCCGAAATCAGGTAAAAAACCAACCCCGAACAAGCGATGGCGGGTTTTGGCACAAGAAGATTTATCCCAATCAAATGTGGTTGGATGGACTGTATATGGCTTCGCCTTTTTTGGCTGAATATGCATTTCGATTTGAGGATAAAACTCTGTACGATGAAGTGGCTAATCAAATACTAATCATGGCGAAACATAGCTTTGATGCCAAAACAGGTCTTTATTACCACGGTTGGGATGAAAGTAAACAGCAAAAATGGGCAAATCCTGAAACCGGACTTTCACCTAATTTTTGGTCTCGCAGTATGGGGTGGTATATGATGGCAATGGTTGATGTTCTCGATTTTTTGCCTATAAATCATCCTCAACGCCCGGAAATAATTAAAATTCTGACTAATTTAAGCAAATCACTCGAAAAATACCGCGATTCGAAAACAGGAATGTGGTTTCAGGTTACCGACAAAAAAAATGAAAAGGGAAATTATGTTGAATCTTCCGGATCGGCAATGTTTATTTATACCTGGGTAAAAGGAGCTCAAAAAGGTTATTTACCCAAAGAATTTCTGGTAAAAGGAAGTAAAGCATACAATCAGTTTGTGAAGCAATTTGTTAAACATAATTTGGATGGGACTATTTCAGTGACCGATGCTTGCTCTGTTGCTGGGTTAGGCGGAGAGCCACGTTATCGAGATGGAAGCTACCAATATTATATTTCCGAACCTAAACGTGACAACGACCCTAAGTCTGTCTCACCGTTTATCATGGTCAGTGTTTTATTGAAAAAATAAAAATTACAATGAAAAAAGTAATTATATCCTTTTTCGCTCTGATAAGCTTAGGAGCATATTCTCAGCTACACTATGATATCGTAGTCGATCGCAATGGCACCGGAAATTTCCGAAATATTCAACAAGCCATTGATTCAGTGCGGGCATTTAATCCGGCTGGAACAGTTAGCATTTTTATTAAAAAAGGTTTTTACAAAGAGAAACTTGAAATTCCTACTCACGTCTGCAATGTCAGGTTGATTGGCGAAGATAGGGATAATACGATTATCAATTATGATGACCACGCCAAAATAAACAAAATGGGAACTTTCAAAAGCTATACCTTGAAAATTTGTGGGAATGATGTTTATCTTGAAAATCTAACCGTTGAAAATTCGGCAGCGCAAATGGGTCAGGCTGTTGCGCTTCATGTGGAAGGCGACCGTGCTGTTTTTGTAAACTGTCGGTTTCTGGGAAATCAGGACACGATTTATACCGGTCGCGAAAATATGCGTCAGTATTTTCGGAATTGTTATATAGAAGGAACTACTGATTTTATATTTGGGCCTTCAACCGCTTGGTTTGAAGGTTGTTCCATATATTGCAAACGAAATTCATATATTACGGCTGCCAGCACCCCACAAAATATAAAGTACGGATACATTTTTAATCATTGTAAAATATCATTAGCAGATACGGTCACGAATGAATATCTCGGTCGTCCGTGGCGGGCTTATGCCATGACTTTGTACATGAATTGTCAGTTGCCAAAAGGAATTTGTCCGGTTGGATGGGATAATTGGCGAAATACTGAAAATGAAAAAACAGCACGCTACATGGAGTTCAATAACACGGGTGAAGGTGCCAATACTTCAGGCAGAACCTGGTCTAGAATCCTTACAAAAAAAGAAGCAGCTGAATTTACATTAGAAAATATACTGAAAGGTTTTGATGGTTGGAGTCCAATAAAATAATTATTAAATTTTAATTTTCAATTTGCAATGAAAATCAAATTTCTTATCTTATTTCTATTTGTTTTTACTTTAACTCAGGCAAAAATCAGAATTTTCACTATCGGCGATTCAACAATGGCCGATTATGATACTATCAAATACAGTGGTGACAAGGAGCAGCGCGGTTGGTGCCAGTTATTTCCGTTGTTTTTAAATGGCGATGTAACGTTGAAAAATACTGCCAAAAACGGTCGAAGCTCCAAGTCCTTTTATTTCGAGGTTTGGAAAACTTTGCGTAATGAGTTGAAATCAGGCGATTATGTTTTTATTCAATTCGGACATAACGACGAAAAGCAAAACGGTATGGATACTGAGGAAAGTGATACAACGGCACGTGGAACAGCTCCTTGGGGTCAGTACAATAAATTTTTGAGATTGTATGTGAATGAAATTCGCGACCGTGGAGCAATTCCAATTTTGTTTACTCCAGTCGTTCGAAGGTATTTTAAAGATGGAAAACTGACTCATAAAGCGCAACATAATTTGTCTGAAATAGGAGGTGATTCAACATTAGATTATGTTGCATCTATGAAAAAAGTTGCAACTGATTTAAAAGTTCCTCTGATTGACATGACTGCTTCTACTAAAAACCTCGTTGAGAGTTATGGTCAGGACAAAGCAAAGGCCCAACTATATATAAAAGCAGATGACACACATTTGAAAAATGAAGGCGCATATCAATTCGCAAAATTAGCTGTTAATGAGTTGATTAAGAATAATTTATTAAATCAAGTTCTCGTTATTAATAAATAATCAATTTTAAAATATAAGAGAAACTGACATTACTTTGCCTTATTTCCCCTGCCTTTTGTACCTATTATAAACAATTTTTGACCGTGATTATCTGTTTAAACAATAGTGGTTTTTTGTTGCCTGTTTTTTTTGTGAAAAATTAAAATCAAAATTGAGTACTTTAATGTAGTTATTTCAAATTTATTTATAATTTTGTCATCGTTAATCTTGAAGGCTTAAAACATGTTCAAATGACACTTCCCTCCTTCCTGCGAAAATTAATTTGGTTTTATCGTGATGGATTTCACGGCATGACTGTCGGTAAAACCTTGTGGATTATAGCATTGATAAAACTTTTTATCATGTTCGTTGTGTTGCGAATATTTTTCTTTCCCAATTACCTTAATTCTCATTTCAAAGATGACCGGAGTAAAGCGAATCATGTCGGTCAGGAATTGATAAATAAAACTCCTTAAATACGGTTTTAATGTGTGAATACGTCATTTCAAAATAATTATCAATTACTTATCAAATCACAAAAAAAATTATGAATCTATTGGATGCTTCATTAGTAGATTGGTCGAGGGCACAATTTGCCATGACCGCTATGTATCACTGGCTTTTTGTGCCACTAACCCTTGGTTTGGGACTTATTATGTCGGTTATGGAAACTTTGTACGTGAAAACGGGCAACGAAGCGTGGAAAAAAGCGACCAAATTCTGGATGACGCTTTTTGGGGTTAATTTTGCTATTGGTGTGGCAACTGGAATTATTCTGGAATTTGAGTTTGGTACAAACTGGTCGAATTACAGTTGGTTCGTAGGCGATATTTTTGGAGCGCCTCTCGCCATCGAAGCCATTCTGGCGTTTTTTATGGAAGCGACTTTTATTTCTATTATGTTTTTTGGTTGGAAAAAAGTGAGTAAGAAATTTCATCTTGCTTCTACCTGGCTTACAGTACTTGGAGTAACTATTTCAGCCTTGTGGATTTTGGTGGCTAATGCATGGATGCAGTTTCCTGTTGGAATGAATTTTAATCCAGATACGGTCAGAAATGAGATGATTGATTTTTGGAGCATCTTACTTTCACCGGTCGCAGTGAATAAATTTTTACACACCGTTATTTCCAGTTGGGTAGTCGGTAGTTTATTTGTAGTTGGAGTCAGTGCCTGGTTTATTTTGAAGAAACGCGAAATTGATTTTGCGCTTAAAAGTATTAAGGTTGCAGCGATTATTGGTTTGATTTCTACTATTTTAGTGGCTTACACAGGTGATGGTTCAGCTTATAATGTGTCACAACGTCAGCCTATGAAATTGGCAGCTATGGAAGGACTTTACAAGGGAAAATACAACATGGGTATCGTTCCTTTTGGTATTTTAAATCCTGAAAAGAAATCTTACAAAGATTCTCTCAACCCGTATTTGTTCAAAATTGAGATTCCAACCATGTTGTCCTTACTTGCTAACAGAGATGCAAATTCCTTTGTACCCGGCATAAAAGACATTCTCGAAGGTGGGTATATCACCCAAAATGGAAATATTGCACTTTCATTTGATGAAAAACATGCACGAGGTAAAGCTGCCATTCAATCGTTGGCAGATTATAGAAAAGCTGTTGCGGCAAAAGACACTGCTGCTGCAAAGATTCATAAAGCTGCTTTGAAGGAAAATTACGCACAATTTGGTTATGGTTATATTGATAAACCTGAAAAAATGATTCCACATTTACCAACTGTTTATTATTCGTTTCATATTATGGTCATGTTAGGTTTTTATTTTATTTTGTTGTTTGCTCTTCTGCTTTATTTTAGTTCGAAGAAAAAAATTGAAAAATCCAAGTGGTTGCTTTGGGTTGGGTTGTTGAGTATTCCGCTCGGTTACGTTGCCAGTCAGTTGGGTTGGGTTGTTGCTGAAGTTGGTCGTCAGCCTTGGGCAATACAGGATGTGTTGCCGTTGAATGCTGCCATTTCAAATATTTCAACCTACTCGGTTAAAATCACATTCTTCTTGTTTCTTGTTTTATTCTCGGCGCTTTTGGTTGCTGAGATTCGTATCATGTTGAAACAGATTAAGAAAGGACCGGCTGTGGAATAATTTTTTAATGATTAATTGGTCTACTATCTTGGCTCTTGATTCTTATATTTAATTTTATAAAAAATACAATTATGATAACATACTCATTTTTACAGCATTATTGGTGGTTTCTTATTTCGCTGTTGAGCGGAATTTTAGCATTTCTTCTTTTTGTTCAGGGTGGACAATCCATGTTATTTTCACTTTCAAAAACAGAAGATGAAAAACGCTTATTAGTCAATGCACTTGGTCGCAAGTGGGAATTCACATTTACTACCTTAGTAACTTTTGGCGGTGCATTTTTTGCATCATTTCCTTTGTTTTATTCTACCAGTTTTGGTGGGGCATACTGGGTTTGGATGGCTATTTTGTTTTGTTTTATCATTCAGGCAGTTTCTTACGAATTTCAAACCAAAGCAGGCAATGTTTTTGGCGTTAAAACATATCGTTCATTTTTATTTGTGAATGGTTTGCTTGGCACTTTTCTCATTGGCGTGGCTATTGCCACATTTTTTACCGGTTCCGATTTCATTGTTGCTAAAGGAAATATTACGCAGCAACTAGCTCCTGTTATCAGTTCGTGGGGAAATGAATGGCATGGGTTGGATGCTTTGTTTACGGTTCGTAACCTGATACTGGGAGTTGCCGTTTTTTTCCTTGCCCGTTCCTTGGCATTACTGTTTTTTGTCAATCGGTTGAATCATGATGTATTGGAAGCTCGCTCTCGAAAATTCCTTTGGTACAATGCCATCCCATTTGTGGTTTTCTTTCTGATTTTCGTTATCTGGACTCTATTTTCCGATGGTTTTACCGTAAATCCAACAACAGGTGTTGTGTCGATGGAAAAGTACAAGTATTTCACTAACTTTATTGAAATGCCCATTGTACTTGTATTATTCCTTTTGGGCGTGGTAGCTGTATTGACAGGTGTAATCGGCACCTGGATTTCGGCAACCTTTAAGAGTGGAATTTGGTTTGCAGGTGTTGGAACTGTAGTAACGGTTTGCAGTTTATTGTTGACAGCAGGATATAATAATACGGCTTATTACCCGGCTACACCGAACCTTCAAAGTTCACTTACTATTTTCAATTCATCGTCAAGCGAATTTACACTCAATGCCATGTCGCTCGTGTCATTATTTATTCCGGTAGTGCTGGTTTATATCTTTATTGCCTGGCGCGCCATGGAAAAGAAACGCATTGATATCGATGATGTGAATGCTGATGATCATGCTTATTAATGAACGAGCACAATAACTGTTTTTTTGCACTTTTCAATTCATTGTCAAGCGAATTTACATTCAATGCCATGTCGTTCGTATCATTATTTAAGTATTTGTAGCACGACTTTAAGTCGTAGCATGAATAAAAAACAACATAGGCGCACTTTTGTAACGTGTGCCAATGCAAAACATACAATCGGCTGAACCTCGTTAGAAAGTTCAGCCGATGCAGTTCAACGACTTTTGAAATTTGTTATTCGCTAACTTTTACTGCTTTAGGGTCGCTTTGCCATAAACCGTGTTTGGTGCAACAAGCCATAGCCACCAGATTCAAATCTTTTGAAGGAACAATATGAAAATCAACTTCGGCATGACCGGGTTTGTTTCCAAGTGTACCGGGAGGGTAATTTGTTTCGGCTAAAAGCGATTCGCCATTCCACAATTGGATGTATTTGATATAATGATCAAAATCATCGGGATGAACGTACTCATTTCCCATTTTTACTTTCACAGTCAGTTTTTCACCTGCTTTTGCTTCATCAGCAACATGAATAAAAGGTGAATGACGGTCGATGTAATCTTTTCTTGCTTCTCTTTCTACCAGACTAATGTCCTGATAACTGTTAACCTTTGGCATAATTTTAGTTTTAAAAAATTTGAATTAATTTATTTTGTATTACTGATTCTTCAAATTTGAAAGTTTTGTTATTCGTTTAAACTCCTTAAATTGTTTTAGTTAGTATCTTTCAGAAACCACTTTCCAATCAACCAAATCCCACAATGCTGCCACATAATCGGCACGGCGGTTTTGATAATCCAGATAGTAAGCATGTTCCCATACATCGAAGGTGAGGAGTGGAGTCAGACCACGGGTTAATGGATTTCCGGCATTGCTTTCTTTTGCAATTGACAATTTTCCATCAACATCTTTTACCAACCACGCCCAACCTGAGCCGAACACAGATACCGCGGCTTTATTGAATTCAGCTTTAAAAGCTTCTAACGATCCAAATGCAGCATCAATAGCTTTTGCCAATTTTTCGGTCGGCACACTACCTTTAACGGGTGTCAATGATAAAAAGTAGAAGTTGTGATTCCAGATTTGAGCAGCATTATTAAATATTGGACCTTCCGATTTTTTTACGATTGAATCTAAATCTGCATTTTCAAACTCAGTTCCTGGAATCATATTATTCAGGTTAGTCACGTAGGTCTGATGATGTTTACCGTAGTGAAAACTAATGGTTTTTTCGCTTATAATTGGTTCCAACGCATTGTGTTCATACGGTAATTCGGGCAAAGAAAATATCATAATTTTAATTTTTAGGCGTTAATAAAATGATTTACTTCTCTCAATTGTTTTCTTTAAACATCAAGGAAGGTCATTTTGTTTATTTATTTGATTAATTATTTCACAAAACTAACAAATAAACTTGCTTTGCTGCAAATTTCTTTTCATCTTTGCACTCAAATTCAAGAATCCAACAAAATTATATAATTAACGCGAAAACTTCAAGGGTGCTTGCGTACAAAACTAAAAATAAAATATGAAAAAGACAATTAAATTAATTCTTGTATCGGCTGTAGTGATATTTGCCGGAACAGCTTGTAAAACTCAGCAGAAAGTAGTAACAGTGCCATCGGGTGCTAAAATTACAGCCACAGCTCCTAAACCGGTAGCAGTTGCTCCTGAAACTGTAACACAACCTACTGTAAGCGAACCTGAAAAAGTGAGAAATGAAAATTTCAGTTTAGTGGATGGTGAGAAAGATGCCTTGCGTTTTAAATACCATGTAGTTGTAGGAAGCTTCTCTAAAAAAGAAAATGCTCAGGGATTGCAGAAAAATCTTGTTTCGGAAGGAAATAAAGCTATTATTGTTGTCAACGAAAAAGGAATGTATCGTGTGTTGATTTCATCATTTAATGATTACAATCAGGCTCATGCTCGTATACGCGAGATTTCGAACAGATTCCCTGATGCTTGGGTTTTAGTACAGAAATAGTAGACCCAACGTAATTATTCAGGAACAAAGAGATTTAGTAAAATTATTTGATTTCTAATTTGGGTGTCCTTGTGACCAAAACATGAAAAAACTCATTTGATGATTTTAATTCACCGAATGAGTTTCTTTATGTGAATTCGTTGATTAGAACAAGAGTGGTTTTCGCTTTTTGGCTTCGTCCAAACTCAATAAATCCGGTTTCTTTGTTTGTTTATCGCGTAGTGCCTGATACTCAACGGCAATGTCAGCTTCATAAGCCACGTGATTAGTTTTACTCATAAGTTGAGCTACCACATGAGTATTTACCGATGCATCTTTTACATACACCACCGGACCTTTATAATTTGGTGCAATTTTTACCGCTGTATGAATCTTAGAAGTTGTGGCTCCACCAATCAACAATGGAATAGTCAGACCAGCTTTTTGCATTTCGGCAGCTACAATGGTCATTTCTTCCAATGAAGGAGTAATCAATCCGCTCAAACCTACAATGTCCACTTTTTCACGAATCGCAGTTTCGATAATTTTATCAGTTGGGGTCATTACACCCAGGTCAATCACTTCAAAATTATTACAAGCCAATACCACGGCCACAATGTTTTTACCAATATCGTGTACATCGCCTTTTACTGTGGCAATCAGGAATTTACCTGCCGATGAACTTTGTCCCGGAACTTTTTGTTTTTCAATTTCAGGTTGAAGAATAGCCACTGCTTTTTTCATGGTGCGAGCTGTTTTTACCACTTGCGGAAGGAACATTTTTCCGTCACCAAACAAGTCGCCAACGATATTCATGCCGCTCATCAGCGGACCTTCAATGATTTCAATAGCCGTATCAAACTGAGTCAGGGCTTCCGCTAAATCTTCTTCCAAGAATTCGCTGATTCCTTTTATTAAAGCATATTCCAATCGACCTTGCAACGGACGTGAACGCCATTCGTCAACTTTTACTTCTTTTTCTTCCGAATTCTGATTCTTGACTTTTTCAGCCAATTCAATCATACGCTCGGTAGCATCAGGGCGGCGATTCAGTACAATATCTTCAACATGAACCAACAATTCCGGTTCAATATCCTGATAAATCTGCAACATACCTGCATTCACAATTCCCATATCCAGACCTTCTTTGATGGCATAATACAAAAATACAGAGTGAATGGCTTCGCGTACCACGTTGTTGCCACGGAACGAGAACGAAAGATTGCTCACACCACCACTTACCTTGGCGTGAGGCAGGTTTTGCTTAATCCAACGGGTAGCATTGATAAAATCAACGCCGTAGTTGTTGTGCTCTTCAATTCCGGTGGCAATAGCCAGTACATTTGGATCGAAAATAATATCTTGTGCTGGAAAACCCACTTTGTCGACCAACAAATGATAAGCGCGGCTACAAATTTGCGTTTTGCGCTCAAAACTGTCAGCCTGGCCTTTTTCGTCGAACGCCATAACTACCACAGCTGCACCGTAAGCGCGAATTTTGCGGGCTTTTGCCAAAAAATCGTCTTCGCCTTCTTTTAAGCTGATTGAATTTACGATACATTTTCCTTGTACGCATTTCAGTCCGGCTTCGATAACTTCCCATTTCGAGGAGTCAATCATAATCGGCACACGCGAAATTTCAGGTTCGGCAGCCACGTAATTCAGGAAAGTAACCATTTCCTCTTTCGACTCCAACATGGCATCGTCCATATTTATGTCGATAATCTGCGCACCATCTTCCACTTGTTTGCGGGCAATGCTGAGTGCTTCTTCGTATTTTTTCTCGTTGATTAAACGTAAAAACATACGTGAACCGGCCACGTTGCAACGCTCACCAATGTTGACGAACAACGATGAATTGTCTATTTCAATTTCTTCAAGTCCGGAAAGTTCCAGTTTAGTGGAAGCAGTGGCAGGTCTTCTAACCTCTGCATCTTCAATCAAAGCCTGATAAGTGGCTATATGGTCAGGTGAAGTGCCACAGCAACCGCCAATAATATTGACCAGTTTCTCGTTGAAATATTCTTTTACCTGAACAGCCATCATTTCGGGCAATTCATCGTACTCGCCAAACTGGTTTGGTAAACCGGCGTTTGGGTAAGCACTTACGAACCAGGGAGAATGAGCACTTATTTCTTGTAAGTATGGTTTTAAATCTTTTGCACCAAACGAGCAGTTGAGTCCGATGGACAATAAATTGGCATGACTAATCGACGCTAAAAATGCACGAATTGTTTGTCCCGAAAGTGTACGACCACTTGTATCAGCCACTGTTGCCGAAAGCATTATTTCAACACGTTTACCAAGTTTTGCCATAGTTTCTTCGGCTGCAAAAATTGCTGCTTTAGCATTTAAGGTGTCGAAAATAGTTTCAATCAATAGTGCGTCAACGCCACCTTCAATTAATGCCAGAATTTGTTCTTTGTAGGCTGCCACCAAGTCGTCGAAACTTACTGCGCGAAAAGCAGGATTGTTTACGTCGGGCGACATGGAGGCGGTTTTGTTGGTTGGACCAACAGCACCGGCCACAAAACGTGGTTTTGCCGGATTCTTAGCAGTGTATTCGTCGGCAGCCTGACGGGCAAGCTTTGCACCTTCGAGGTTGATTTCTCGAATCAACGCAGCCATGCCATAATCCTCCATTGAAATTGCCTGCGCATTGAAAGTGTTGGTTTCAATAATATCCGCACCTGCTTCAAGGTAGGCAACATGAATCGATTTGATGATGTCAGGTTGAGTAAGCACCAACAAATCATTATTGCCTTTCACAAGGTTTGACCACTGCGCAAAACGTTTGCCACGATAATCGGCTTCAGTCAGTTTGTGGCGTTGTATCATTGTTCCCATCGCTCCATCAAGGACTAAAATGCGATGTTCAAGTTCTGTTCTTAAGTTCATTGTTTATAGTTTGAGCTGCAAAGATAATGCTAATCAATTCATAATTCATAATTCGTAATTCATAATTTTGGTGTTTTATGCAGATTATTAGCTCTATTAGGTATCTTCGGGTTTTATAAAGGTAGAAAAAAGACGCAATAGAAAAAATCTAATGCGTCTTTAATTATGAATTATGAATTCTCAACTATGCATTAATTAATCCTTTTCCGGTCATTTCTTTTGGTTGTGGAATGCCCAAAATCTGACAAATAGAAGGGGCAACGTCGGCCAAAATACCGTTTTGAACTTTTGCATTTTTGTTTGCCGTAACATAAATAAATGGAACAGGATTCAATGAGTGAGCGGTATTTGGTGAACCGTCGGCATTTTCAGCAAAGTCAGCATTTCCGTGGTCGGCAATAATAATTACTTCGTAGTCGTTGGCTTTAGCTGCTTCAACAACTTCTTTTACGCAGTTGTCAACTGTAATTACCGCTTTTTGAATAGCTTCGTAAACGCCGGTATGGCCAACCATATCACCATTTGCAAAGTTCAGTGCTACGAAATCGTATTTTTGAGTGTTTAGCGCGGCTACCAATTTGTCAGCCACTTCGGGAGCACTCATTTCAGGTTGCAAATCATAAGTTGCAACTTTAGGCGAAGGAACTAAAATGCGGTCTTCGCCTTCAAATTCGCTTTCACGACCGCCAGAGAAGAAGAAAGTTACGTGAGCAAATTTTTCAGTTTCGGCAATACGCAATTGCTTCATGCCAAGGTTTGAAATATATTCTCCAAGCGTGTTTTGCACATTATCTTTGTCGAATATTACGTGTAAACCTTTATAACTTGAATCGTAAGGAGTCATACAATAAAATTCCAATGGAATAGTATGCATTCCAGCCTCCGGCATATCAGTCTGAGTCAAAACTACTGTCAATTCTTTAGCGCGGTCGTTACGGTAGTTGAAGAAGATAACCACGTCGCCGGCTTCGATAGTTGCCAATGGCTTTCCTGCTGCATCAACAGCAACAATCGGATTGATAAATTCATCGGTTACACCTGCATCGTAGGATGTTTGCATAGCATCAACCGCATTCGTAACAGGAGTTCCAATGCCATTTACCAATAAATCGTACGCCAGTTTCACACGTTCCCAACGTTTATCACGATCCATCGCATAGTAACGACCAACTATTGAAGCTATTTTAGTAGTTGTCTCAGTTGTATAATTGTCAAGTTGTTCGATGAAACCTTTTCCGCTTTTTGGATCAGTATCACGACCGTCCATGAAGCAATGAACATAAGCTGGAGTGTTGTATTCTTTAGCAATGTCAACCAGTTTCAGCAAATGGTCAAGCGAACTATGTACACCTCCGTCGGAAACTAATCCAAGGAAATGAATATTCTTTTTGTTGTCGCGGGCGTATGAATATGCACTTATTACTTCTGGATTCTGATAAATGCTGTTGTCTCGGCAAGCGATGTTGATTTTTACCAAATCCTGATAAACAACACGTCCTGCACCAATATTCAAGTGACCTACTTCTGAGTTACCCATTTGACCTTCGGGAAGACCAACATCTTCACCAGAGGCTAATAACTGTGAATTTGGATAATTAGCCACCAATGAATCTATATAAGGTGTAGGTGTGCTGTAGATAACGTTTGAATGGTTTTTGTTACCAATTCCCCAGCCATCCAGGATCATTAATAATGCTTTTTTACTCATTTTATTCTGAATTTTATAATTTTATATTTATTTTCCCTCTCCTTCGGTTCGAGGGTAGGGGTGAGGTCTTTCGGGCTGCAAAATTACTCAAAAATTTATGTTTTTCAGTGACTTTACTACTTGTTTTTCATAGGTTTTTTCAATTGCCTTATTGCTTCATTTGAACATTGATACATTTGCCCTATCTTTGCGTACTTAAAAATGTGATTCAATGTTTATTGTACTTGCTTTTATGTTTGTCGGCATAGTTACCGGCTATCTGTGCCGAAACCGCAAAATCCGGTTTGAGAATCGATTCATTCTAACGCTTATCTGGGTGTTATTGTTTTTGCTGGGACTGGAAGTTGGAAGGAATGATAATGTTGTGCGAAAGTTTGCGTCACTTGGTTTGGAAGCGGCTGTTATCGCCCTGGCAGCTACACTTGGCAGTATTCTGACAGCTAAATTGTTGTGGAAACCCCTCCAAGCTCCCCCAAAGGGAGGCTTAAAATACTTTTTCAAAAAAAATGCTAATAGAAAGTCTCACTTGAGGGATTTAGGGAGTTTATGAAAGGAAGTTTAATCATACTGTCATTTTTTGCAACAGGTATACTGCTTGGTCTGTTTCGCTGGATTCCTGCCTCTTGGGCAAGTAGCAATATGAGTTTTTATGTATTGTGCGCTTTGATGTTTTCTGTTGGGTTTAGTATTGGTCATCAGCCTGATACCATCAAGCAATTTCGCAAAATTCATTCACGAGTTCTCTTTCTGCCACTCACTACCATTGTAGGAACTTTTGCAGGTGTGTTGGTTGTTAGTATTTTCTTTAAGCACTCAGCGGCTGAGTTGCTGGCTGTAGGTTCAGGTTTTGGTTATTATTCATTATCGGGAATTCTTATTACTCAATATAAAGGTGCCGAATTGGGTACAATAGCCTTGTTGACCAATATCATGCGTGAAGTTCTTACACTCCTTTTTGCACCGCTCATGGTTCGTTGGTTTGGAAAATTAGCTCCCATTGCCGCCGGAGGAGCAACCACGATGGATACTACTTTCCCCATTATTGTCCGTACCTCGGGCAAAGAATTCTCCATTGTCTCTATTTATAGCGGATTTGTGATGGATTTTTCTGTGCCGTTCTTGGTAACTTTGTTTTGTTGTTTGTAGGTTTGTATTCAAAAATTTACAACTATACAATAATTTGTAAGGTAAAAGCCTCATCCTCATCGATTAATTTTGTACTTTTGCAAAAAAATTAAAACAATATGACTTTCGATATCGTTATAATAGGCTATTTGGCAGGTTTTTGCACAGCAATAGCTCAGTTTCCACAAGCCATAAAAGTAATTCGTACCGGTGAAACACACAGTATTTCGGTGGGTATGTACGCAATAATGACTTTTGGAATTTTGTTGTGGTTTTTGTATGGTGTATTTTTAGAAAATTGGCCTATGATACTTGCAAATGGCGTTTGTCTGCTTCCTTCACTCTACATTTTACACATTACATTTCGGAATATCAAGCGATTAAAAAAAGAAAATATATGAAACGAATTCAGATAATTAATGGTCCCAACCTGAACTTGCTCGGTAAACGTGAGCCGACCGTTTATGGTAACAAAACTTTTGAATCGTACTTTCAGGAGCTTAAAATACTTTTTCCAGACGCACAACTTGATTATTTTCAATCAAATACTGAAGGAGAACTGATTAATAAAATTCATGAAATTGGCTTTTCGTATGACGGTATCGTGTTGAATGCCGGTGCTTATACACATACTTCCATTGCTATTGCCGATGCCATTCGTTCCATTACCGCGCCTGTACTCGAAGTGCATATTTCCAATGTATTTCAGCGGGAAGAGTTCCGCCATCACTCTTATTTATCCGAAGTTTGTAAAGGTTGTATTGTCGGTTTTGGACTGGATTCGTACCGATTGGCAATTGATGCAATGTTGCATTTCTGAATAATTTTTGAAATGCAATGTAAATCTCTCCTAAAAATAAATTAGTTTTTAAAGTTTTCATAAAAAATTGTATGTCTAAATCAACCAAAATTGTTGCAACAATTAGCGACAAAAACTGTGAAGTGGATTTTATCCAGGCTCTTTTTGACGAAGGAATGAACGTAGTGAGAATGAATTCGGCTCATTTACAAGCCGATGGGTTCTTAAAAATCATTCGAAATGTGCGGGCTGTGAGCAATCAAATTGCTATTTTGATGGACACGAAAGGTCCTGAAGTGCGTACTACCATTGCCCAAAACGATGAAATTGAATTGCATACCGGCGATGTGGTTAAAGTCGTTGGAAACCCCGAGTTAACATCTACAAGAGATTGTATCGCTGTAAATTATCCTCATTTCGTTCGGGATTTACATATCAACGATGATATACTTTTTGATGATGGCGAAATAGATTTAAAAGTTGAATCGAAAGATGACGACGCATTGTACTGCAAAGTACTGAATGATGGTGTATTAGGAAGCAGGAAAAGTGTCAATGTGCCCGGGGTACGCATTAATTTGCCATCGCTTACCGAAAAAGACCGCAAGAATATTCTTTTTGCCATTGAAAACGATCTGGACTTTATTGCTCATTCATTTGTGCGTAACAAACAAGATTTACTTGATATTCAACAAATTTTAGATGAACATAACAGTCCTATTAAGATTATTTCGAAAATTGAAAATCAGGAAGGTGTTGATAATATTGATGAAATTTTGCAATACACCTACGGTGTAATGATTGCCCGGGGTGATTTGGGCATAGAAGTTGCACAGGAAAAAATACCAGGTATTCAACGCCGATTGATTCGAAAATGCGTGGTTGCCCGCAAACCGGTAATTGTAGCAACTCAAATGCTTCACACGATGATTAAAAATCCTCGCCCAACCCGTGCCGAAATTACCGACATTGCCAATGCCATTTATTACCGAACCGATGCGCTGATGCTTAGTGGCGAAACTGCTTATGGAAAATATCCGGTTGAAGCAGTTCGCACCATGGCAAAAGTAGCTGCAGAAGCAGAAAAAACCAAACTGTCTGAAAACGATATTCCTGTGAAAATCAGTACAGACAATATTACCTCCTTTTTGGCAAATGCAGCGGTTGATGCCAGTGTTAAATTAGGAACAAAAGCAATTATAACCGACACATTCAGTGGTCGAACAGCTCGTCATCTGGCTGCATATCGTGGAACAAACCCGATTTTAGCTATTTGTTATCACGAACGCTCTACCCGCGAATTAGCTTTATCTTATGGTGTTTTTCCCCTGTTTCAGAAAGAAAAAGGAAACACCCAACAGTATTTTATTGCCGGTTTAAAAGAATTGATCAACAAAGGTTTACTCAAATCCGAAGATTTTGTATGTTACCTAAGTGGTAGCTTCGGAGAAGGATTTGGAACAACTTTTTTAGAAGTAAATCAAGTAGAGGAAATCTTCGAATCGCGTGGAAAGTACTTGCTTCCAAACTTCTGATACAACAAAATGCTAGCTATTTTACACTCGTCCGGATTAACAAACTTTAATTGATCCGCTTTTAAACCCTTTGACCTATTAGTTGTCTTAAGGAATTGTTTGACGAATTACACTCAATATTTAAAAAATTATATCGCAAATGAAAAAGTTTTTTTCGATTTTTCTGTTTTTTGCAATGACATTACCATTACTTGCCAGTAGTGGAATTAAAGGAACTATTGTTGACGCTCAGGATCAGTCTACGCTCGACTTCGTAAATGTAGCACTGTTTAAAAAGGGTTTAAAAACACCGGTTGTTGGAGTTACGACTGACAATAACGGAACATTCAATATTCCTTCGGTCGATAATGGAAACTACTTACTCCGAATTAGCTATGTAGGTTTTAGCACCGTAAGTCTACCTGTAACAGTTGCCGGAAAGTCGGTTGATCTTGGTACTATTAAGCTGGTTGATGACAGCAAAACATTGGCTGAGGTTGAAGTAGTAGGTCAGGCTTCCAATATGCATTTCGAAGTGGATAAAAAAGTGTTTAATGTTGATCAGAATATTTCGGCTGCAGGTGGTTCTGCTTCTGATGTTTTGAAAAACATACCATCTGTAACGGTTGATAATCAAGGAAATGTGGCTCTTCGCAACGACGGGAATGTACAGGTGTGGATTAATGGAAAAGCTTCTGGATTGACAGCCGACAATCGTGCTCAGGTGCTACAACAAATGCCCGCCGAAAACATAGCGTCTATTGAAATTATGGATAATCCATCTGCAAAATACAGCCCCGAAGGTTCTGCCGGAATTATTAATATCGTAATGAAAGAAAACCACAAAGCGGGTTATTATGGCAGTGTTTCGGGTGGATTGACATACCCTGATGGCGGAAAGATAGGGCAAAACTTAGGTGCCAGCATTAATTACAGCAGTAGCAAAGTGGATGCTTATATGAATTTAGGATATAGAGCCATGTCGTTTCAGGGTGGTGGAACAACAAACCGCAAAAATTATATAGGGAATGACACAACTCTCTTAACTCAAACCAACAAGATGATAACTGCATTTTCGGGACTTTTCCTGCGTGCCGGAATTGATTATCATTTAACTTCCAAAAACACGTTGAGTTTTTCCGGTTTCGGAATGGCGGGTACAGGAACGCAAAATACAAGTATTAATTATTTGTTGACAAATGATATGTTGAACTCAACAAATCCTTTGCGAAATTATAGCCAAATAAATGCAGGTACCGGTGACCGACCAAGTTATAATATAGATTTAAGCTTTAAGCATGATTTCAACAAAAAAGGTTCGAGTATTATTGCTGATGTAAACTATTCGTCACACAAACGGGATGGAAACGGCACGTATGTTCAAAATGATATTTTGAATCACAAAGACACTATTTCTAATCTGTCACAAGGAACGGTAAGCAACAACAGACAGCTCGAATTCAAACTCGATTATACAAACAAATTAACCCAAGACAGCAAATTGGAAGCAGGCTGGCAAAGCGATTTCGGAAACAGATTAAGCGGAACTACGGGTTTTGACAATCTACATAACCTCGATATTCCATCCTATTATGACAGCTTTAATTATAACGAACAAATTCATGCCGGATATGTAACGTATGGCAACAAATTCGGAAAATTGAATTTCCAGCTGGGGTTGCGCGGCGAACTTTTATTGAAACAATATTCTGATACCACGGAAGTGGGAACTACTAAAGTGGTAGAGGTAAGTGAACAAAAACATTTTTTTCATATATTTCCAAGCTTATTTCTATCATATAGCCTGCCAAACAATGGTGAGTTGCAGTTCAATTACAGTAATAGGGTAAACCGACCACGCGGACAGCAAATTAATCCCTTCAGAAACTATTCCGATTCAACAAATATTACCTACGGTAATCCTAATTTGGCACCACAATACTCAACAGCTTTGGAATTGAATTATATCAAAACATGGGGAGCACAAACTCTTTCGACATCGATTTACACACATTTCACCGACAATGTGGTGCAGAGCGTTCATTTTCTACAAAATGGAGTTATGCAAAGCACTTATTTGAATGTGTCGAAATCGCAGAATACCGGTTTAGAGTTGATTTCAAAAAATCGGGTGTTGAGATTTATGGATTTGACCACCACATTGAATCTGTATTACAGCAAATTGGATTCTTCAACCTATGTAAACCCTTATAATTCAAGTGTCATAATTCCAATTTCAGGACAAACTAATTTTTCGTGGACTGCTAATGTGATGGCTAATTTCATGTTGAGCAAAACATTCTCCGGACAAATCACTGCTGAATATGCGTCACCACAATTGATAGCACAAGGAACTGCAAATGCAACTTATTCCATCGATTTTGGGGTTCGTAAATCCTTACTCGACCGCAAATTGAACGTGAGCCTGAACGTGCGCGACTTACTGAATTCGGATCGAAACTATCAAACAACTGCCGGAACAGGATTCTCACAAACCACCTCTTCCTATTTCCACGGGCGTATGATTGGACTGACAGTCAGTTACAGTTTTGGAAACATGAAACCAAAACAAGCTGTCATGAAAAAACAAACTGCTGCTCCCGATATGATGGATAATGGGGATTGATGGAGTTGAAAATGTATATTTAAAGGAAAAGCACAAGAAATTGTGCTTTTTCTTTTAGAATCAATGTTGTTAGCCCAACAACCTATGACGTCAACTTTACAACCAATAATGCCAATACGCCTTGCTGGCTTTTCTGATTCGAAATTTCAGTAAATTCTTCATCTCCGATTTCAATGATTTCATCCGCTTTATAGTTGTTCATCTGAAGCCCCATATCGTTGAACTACGGGGCCAGTTGGTTTATGGCCAGATGAATTATTTTATTTTCTGCTTTTTGATAAAATTGACATTCTGTTGAAATAATACAGCTTTTTACTGAAACTTTTTTTCTTTGGCTTATTCCTTTTCTATTTTTACAACATAATTTTAATAAGATTAGCATGAAAAAAAATACTTGTATATCACCATCTTTTTTCTTTCATTTTATGTCAGATTAATAGCTCAGAATTCTATATCTGAAGTTCTTATTCCGGGTGGAGAGTTCCAAATGGGCGATCACTATGGATACAATGACCCCACCCATCCGAGTGATGAAATTCCGTTACATATGGTTCGGTTAGATTCACTTTATATGGCAACCTACTTGACAACGAATCAACAGTATTGCGATTACCTGAATTCAGCCAAATTAAAAGGTCTTATAGAAGTACGGAATAAGAAAGTATATGCTGTGGGCGATACAACAGTGTATTACTTGACGAATCAGTTTTTATCCTATTACAGTATCAGCTGGAACGGAACCACTTTTTCGGTAGCTGATTTTCGGGCAAACCATCCTGTAGTGGGAGTTCAGTGGGCCGGTGCTGTAGCATATTGCAACTGGTTGAGTCAGGGAAACGGGCTTTCTACCTGTTATACTCTTTCAACGGGAAACTGCGATTTCACAAAAAACGGCTATCGTTTACCCACCGAAGCGGAATGGGAATTTGCCGGAAGAGGTGGAAATTATAATCCCTATTACATCTTCCCTTGGGGAAATGATACTATTAATCATAGCATTGCCAACTGGCCCGGCTCCGGCGACCCTTATGAAACAGGTCCTTATCCATGGACAACTCCGGTAGATTTTTACGATGGAAAGCTAAAACTGAAATCAACCTATAACTGGCCGGGCAGTCAAACAAGTTACCAAACCGCTAATGGAGTTAATGCATACGGACTGTATGACATGTCGGGTAATGTGTGGGAATTTATTAACGACTGGTACCTAACAAATTATTATGCTGCAAGTCCGTATCTGAATCCTCCCGGACCTACCTCCGGCAGTCTTATGCCCGATGGAAAACCCTGCCGTGGAATGCGTGGTGGGAACTGGTGGAGCGGCACAAACGGATGGTCAAGAGTTTCAAATCGCGATCCGTCCTATTACCGTGGACCCGGAAACGATTGGTTTCATGTAGGTTTTCGGGTAGCCCGCTACGCACATAGAAATACAACGGGAATCAATGACGTAGCTGCAAGCACCATACATGTTGAAAACTCTCCGAATCCATTTAATACTGAAACTGCGATTTCATATACTTTACCCGGAGAAGAAAAAGTTACAGTAAAAGTCTTTAATGCACTCGGGCATGAAATGGCAACGCTGGTCGACGAAACTCAGAATGAAGGAGTCCATACCGTACACTGGAGTAGCCAGAATCAAAGCGCAGGAATCTATTTATGTCAACTGATGGCAGGAAATCAGCATTCCAGCATCAAAATGGTATTAATCAAATAATCAGGGAGGAAACAAAGTATGATTAAAAAATCTGTTATTGCAACCATCTGTTTAATAAGCTTTCATATCGTTTCGTTGCAATTAAATTCACAAACACGCACGGTGGGCTTATTTCTGAATGACACCACACAAGCTTCGAAAGGTTATACCCTATTGTCGCCCATGCAGAGCACATCCACCTATTTAATCAACAATGATGGCAGAGTGGTTCATAAATGGTCGAACAGCAAATATACTCCGGGGCGCTCGGTATATTTACTTCAGAACGGACACTTATTACGCACAGGTTCCGTACGCAATGATTCCGTTTTTACAGGGGGTGGTGATGGTGGAAGAATTGAAGAATTTACATGGGGCGACACGCTGGTCTGGAGTTTCAATTATTCAAGCACTACTTACACGGCACATCACGACATACGCCGTTTGCCCAATGGAAACATTCTTGTTCTTGCCTGCGAAAAAAAATCGTTGAACGAGATGATGACTGCAGGATTTGATTCCAGCCGGTTTCAGTCCGATCTTCTTACCCGAAAATATATTATGCCTGAATACCTCGTTGAAGTACAACCTACCTATCCTTCGGGTGGAAATATTATTTGGCAATGGCATGTCTGGGATCATTTAATACAAGACTTTAACCCTGCAAAACAAAACTACGGAGTAGTAAGAAATCATCCGGAGCTGGTTTGTACGCTCGGTTCGCTGGATTCTGTAGGCGGAGGTGGCTCACAACCCATTTTTTGGAATCATGCCAATGCCATTGATTATAACTCAAAATTCGACCAAATCATTATCAGTTGCCGAAACAGCAGCGAGATATGGGTTATTGATCACTCCACCACTACGGCTGAGGCTGCTGGTCATACAGGAGGTAAATACGGGCAGGGTGGCGACCTGCTCTATCGCTGGGGAAATCCGAAATGCTACCGCATGGGCACCTCGGCCAACCAGAAACTTTTTCAGCAACATAATGTTT
>Ga0214228_1000010_pt1 | contig 68169 bp, 52 predicted proteins | sample TroBogypolimnion_21_FD_153066 | JGI IMG/M metagenome (GOLD analysis project Ga0214228, IMG submission 153066) | Freshwater microbial communities from Trout Bog Lake, WI - 05NOV2007 hypolimnion | ecosystem: Environmental > Aquatic > Freshwater > Lake > Hypolimnion/Profundal zone | place: Trout... | reverse complement strand
GTTGCCGTTGGGTTGATGATATATATGGCTTTCAACCATGATTGGTCGCCATTCGGCTCTTAAACCCAAGCCGTTGGCATTGGGCTGATGATATAAATGGTCTTCAACCATTGCAGGATACGCCACGAAGTGGCAACATATTATTAACCCAACGGCAACGCCTTGGGATTACAAGCGAAAAGATACAAAACAGCGCCCTGTAAGGGCAACATAGATAAAAACATCTGCTTATGAAATTCACATCGGCCTTAAAACTCAAGCTGATTTATGTGTTCCGCATCAACGATGCAGAGCATAAAGGTTGCCTGAAAATTGGTGAAGCGACATCGGATACTGAAAACATCTGGGGACTGGAACCCGGCAGTAAAGCATTGAACGAGGCGGCTAAAAAGCGTATCAACCAATATACGCAAACTGCCGGCATCAGTTACGATTTGCTGTACACAGAGGTTTCGATTTATGCACAAAAAGGAACCATACAGTCATTTTCCGATACTGAAGTGCATAATGTGCTGATTCGCTCGGGTATTAAGCGCAAAACCTTTGACACACAACACAAAGCCAACGAGTGGTTTGAGACTGACCTCGAAACGGTGAAACAGGCCATTAAGGCTGTAAAGGAAGGTCGCGACTCGTTAGGTGCGCACCTGATAAGCACTGACAAATCACCCATTGCGTTCCGCCCCGAACAAAAAGATGCTATTGACCGCACCAAAAAGCAATTCAAAAAGAGCAATCAAATGCTCTGGAATGCCAAAATGCGCTTTGGTAAAACGCTTTCGGCTTTACAGGTGGTGAAAGATATGAGTTTCGTGCGGACACTGATACTCACGCACCGCCCTGTGGTGGATGCCGGATGGTTCGAGGATTTCGGGAAGATATTTTATGACAAACCCGAGTATCGTTACGGTTCGAAAACCAATGGCGACAGTTTCGATACCTTAGAGAAAACCTGCAAAAAGGGACATACTAATTATGTCTATTTTGCCTCCATGCAGGATTTACGGGGTTCGGCACAAGTGGGCGGTAATTTCGATAAGAATAATGAGCTATTTGGTGCAAAATGGGATTTTATTATTGTGGACGAAGCGCACGAAGGCACACAAACCGACCTGGGCAAAGCCGTAATGACTGAGCTTATAAAGCCTGATACCAAAGTATTGCGTTTATCGGGCACACCCTTTAATCTGTTTGACGATTACAAGGAAGAAGAAATCTATACCTGGGATTATGTGATGGAGCAACGCGCCAAAGCCGAATGGGATGAAATTCATTTTGGTGACCCCAACCCGTACGCCTCGTTACCCAAGCTCAATATATTTACCTACGACTTAGGCAAGCTGATTACGAACTATGCCGACGAAGAACTGGCATTCAACTTCCGTGAGTTTTTCCGTGTAAACACAGCAGGTGAGTTTTTGCATCATGCCGATGTACTCTCTTTTCTGAATTTGATTTGCCGGGCAGACGAAAACAGCAATTATCCCTATTCTACTGCAGCATACCGCGAGAACTTCCGTCATTCGCTGTGGATGGTGCCTGGCGTGAAAGAGGCGCGTGCATTAAGTGCGTTGCTGAAAACACATCCTGTATTCTCGCATTTCGATATTGTAAATGTGGCCGGGGATGGCGATGAAGAAGAAGCCAATCAGGAAGCTCTTAAAAAGGTGAACAATGCCATTGGGCCGAATCCGCACGAAACTTATACCATTACACTCTCGTGTGGACGACTCACTACGGGTGTTTCGGTAAAAGCATGGACTGCCGTGTTTATGCTTTCGGGTTCGTTCAATACTTCGGCTTCGGGCTATATGCAAACCATATTCAGGGTGCAAACACCTGCCACCATCAACGGACGGATAAAAGAAGAATGTTTTGTATTTGACTTTGCGCCCGACCGCACGCTGCGGGTAATAGCCGAAACCGCCAAAATATCTGCCAAAGCAGGAAAGACTTCGGGGCAGGACAGGGATATTCTGGGCGAGTTCCTGAATTTCTGCCCCATTATTGCCATGCATGGTTCGCGCATGAGTGCCTACGACGTGGATAATATGCTGGCTCAGCTGAAGAAAGTATATATCGACCGTGTAGTACGCAATGGGTTTGATGATAATAATTTGTACAACGATCAATTATTGAAGTTGGATAATATAGAACTTCAGGAATTCGATGGTCTAAAGAAAATCATTGGAACAACCAAAGCTATGCCTAAAACCGGTGACATTGAATTAAATAAACAAGGTTTTAGTAATGAAGAATACGATCAAGACGACAAACAAAAGAAGAAAGGCAAAAAACAAGAACTGACTGATGAACAGAAAAAAATTTTAGAAGAACGCAAAAAGAACAAAGAGACCGCTATTTCTATCCTCCGTGGAATTTCTATCCGTATGCCACTGCTGATATATGGTGCCGATGTGAGCGATGAAGATAAAGAACTTACGATTGATAATTTTACACAGCTTGTCGACCCGCAATCGTGGGAAGAGTTTATGCCCAAAGGCGTGACCAAGCAGGAATTTAATAAATTCAAAAAATACTACGAACCCGATGTGTTCCGCGAAGCCGGAAAACGCATACGGGCTATGGCACGCGCAGCCGACAACCTGATCCTGGAAGAACGTATAGAACGGATAACGGGCATTTTCGGTTCGTTCCGCAATCCTGACAAAGAAACGGTATTGACACCCTGGCGGGTAGTAAATATGCATTTGGGTGACTGTTTGGGTGGCTATGTGTTTTACGACGAAGCGATGGAAAAACCGCTGGAAAAACCCCGATACGTGGAGCAAGGCGAAGTAACCCGGCAGGTATTCACGCCCGAAGCCCGCATATTAGAAATCAACTCCAAATCGGGGCTTTACCCGCTGTATGTGGCGTACAGTATTTATCGAACCCGATTAGCTGAGGAAAGCGTTATGGGCTTTGAGCCAACACCCGAACTGCAACAGGCACTGTGGGACAAAACGCTGGCTGAAAACCTGTTTGTGATATGCAAAACGCCCATGGCCAAAAGCATTACCAAACGAACGCTGGCAGGTTTCAGGAAAGAGGCAAAAGTCAATCTTCACCATTTCGAAGACCTGATTAATCAGATAACCAACAAACCCGCACAATTTATCGAAAAAGTGCAAAAAGGAAAAACATATAACAATTCAAAATTTGAAGATATGAAATTTAATGCGATAGTTGGAAATCCACCATATCAAGATACAGGCGGAGCAGGAGGTAATAATGATGCTCCTATTTTCCAACATTTTTGTAGAATTGCAAGCAAAATATCCAAACAATACTCATCATTGGTTATACCTTCTAGATGGTTTGCAGCAGGTAGGGAAAATTTACTGGGCGATTTTAGAAAAGAAATGCTTAACAGTGGACACGTTCAAAAATTAGTTGTTTTCAGTGATAGTAGTAAATTATTTTCAAATGTTGAGATTAAAGGCGGTGTATGTTATTACTTAGAAAATAACATACACAATGATAAATGTAAGTATATTTTGCACAGAGATGATGAGACTCAGGAAAGTGTAATCTCACTCAATGCTTTTGATATTTTAATTAGGGAGCCAAAACTTTCAGCTATTGTTGAAAAAGTTGAAAGAAAAAGAGAAAAACTAGAACTTGGTACAGTTGACACAATCATATCTTCTGATACACCGTTTGGAATACCTTCAAATCCTAAAGAAAGTAAGAAAACTCCATTCAATGTTTATTCATCTTCATCTAATGAGCACAATGTCCTTTTGTACCACATAGAAAAAGGTGTAAGAAAAGTTGAGTTTGTTAAAAGGAGTGATATAAATAAAAACAAACAAGATATAGATAAATTTAAAGTTTTTGTTACAGGTGCTGGAGGTTCAGGTAATGATCCAAAAGTTATGGGTGATCCTGAGTTCGCTCCAGCAAATTCAGTTTGCTCACAATCTTATTTGTATTCTGCTTTTGAAACTGAAGGAGAAGCAAGAAACTTTATTAAATTTATTAGAACAAAATTTTTCCGAATTCTCGTTTCAGCAATGAAAATAACACAATCCGCACCAAGTAGGGTTTATAAATTTGTACCATTAGAAAAACTTAATTGCTCTTCCGATATCGACTGGAGTCAGCCGGTAGAAGCGATAGACCATCAGCTGTATGCCAAATACGGGTTGAGCGAGGAAGAAGTGGCGTTTATTGAGGGAATGATAAAGGGGATGTAGGAGAGATTATGCTGCCCTTGCAGGGCGCAGATAGGACTTTTAGCGTTTTCTATCCCAAGGCGTTGCCGTTGGGTTGATGGTATATATGGCTTTCAGCCAAAAAGAGGACGACGCACGCCACGAAGTGGCAACATAACATCAACCCAGGGGCAACGCCCTGGGGATGTAATGCCGAATGGCAACATAACATCGACCGTCAGCTGTATGCTAAATAAGGGTTGAGCGAAGAAGAAGTGACGTTTATTGAGGGAATGATAAAGGGGATGTAGGAGAGATTATGCTGCCCTTGCAGGGCGCAAATAGGACTTTTAGCGTTTTCTATCCCAAGGCGTTGCCGTTGGGTTAATGGAATATATGGCTTTCAGCCAAAAAGAGGACGACGCACGCCACGAAGTGGCAACATAACATCAACCCAGGGGCAAGGCCTGGGGATGTAATGCCGAATGGCAACATAACATCGACCATCAGCTGTATGCCAAATACGGGTTTAGCGAGGAAGAAGTGGCGTTTATTGAGGGAATGATAAAGGTGATGTAAAGAAAAAAAGAAATGCTCCTTTCGGTGCATCGAACCGAAGATGCTATCTTCGGTAGTGTTTTATGATGCAAATATATACCATATTATGGAAATGTCAATTGTTTGATTTGTTTAGTGTGTCATTTCAAACGAAAATTTTGATATTGATTTTTTTTGTAACTTTGTACTTTTAAAAATCAGAACAATTTTTCGGGTTACAATTCAAACTGTAAATAGGTAAATTATGAAAATACAAGTAGAAAATTTAGGGGCAATAAAAGAAGCCAAGATTAATCTCGACAAGCCGCTTACATTATTCTGTGGTCAAAATAACACAGGAAAAACTTACTTAGCTTATATTATCTATGCACTTACTAAAGTGAAGGTTAGTAAAAGCCCATTGAAGTTTAATATCCCTAAATTGATTGAAAATGGATTTATTGAATTAGATTTAGATATCAAAGAATTATTCGAATTTAAAAATCGTTCAATAGATCAAATTAAATTGAGTCTTAATACTATTTTTGGAATTTCAGAAGATGTTGCAAGTCAGATATTTTCAGACTTTTCAATAACTTTCGATGTTGATATTGATAACTTTAGTAAAAAAGTAGCAAATATAGATTTTGATGAAATATTAGATATAAATGAACAACGATTAAAAATTAGCAAACAAGTAGGAAGTCTTAGTTTGAAAGTAGAATTGGTTGAAGGGGTAGACTATAGCGAATTGTTAACTTCTGATTTTATGGGTATAATAATATCTTCAATTATAGCGAATAGAGTTGTATATTATCCTATAAGTAATGCAGTTATTTTTTCAGTAGAACGAAATTCTATTTTCACATTTAGTAAAGAGTTGTCTTTAAACAGAAATCTTTTGATAGATCAAATGCAGAAGCTATCAAAAGGTGACAAAATTAGTCCTTTTGACATGTTAATGAGCAGCACAAATCGCTACCCAATAGCAATTAGCGATGGTCTAAGTGTTTCAAACGACTTGCAAAACATTCAAAAGAAAAATAGCGAGTTTTATGCATTTGCAACTGAAATAGAAGAAGATTTGCTCAATGGCACATTGATAGTAACAAAAGAAGGAGATATGCAATTTTCTTCGAATAGAAATAAGGGAAAGAAATTGCCTATCCACATGTCTGCTTCAATTGTAAAGACATTATCAAGTTTAGTGTTCTATTTAAAACATATAGCTGAAAAAAGTGATTTAATTATTATCGATGAGCCTGAAATGAATTTGCATCCTGACAGCCAGAGAATTTTAGCTAAAGTATTTGCAAAACTGTTAAATCAAGGGTTCAGACTGTTAATTAGTACTCATAGCGATTATATAATACGTGAATTCAATAATTTGATAATGACTTCCCATAATAAGCCTGAAATAAAAGAACTTGCATATAAATTGGGATATCACATAGACGAATCTATTAAACCAGAACAAGTTGGATGTTATTATTTTCATTTCCCCAAATCTAATTCGAGACAATTAACTGTCATTGAATTACCTGTAGATGAAGCGGGATTTGAAGTTCCATCAATTGATGAAACAATTGAAAAACAAAATCAGTATGCTGAGGAATTGTTTTACACATTAAAATATGGTAAGGCAGATGAGTAAGTTAGAAATCATTGAAGAGATATTACATCCAAGGTTTAAACCTGAAAATCAAAACTGCCTATTTGAAACAAATTTGGATGATAAAAAACAAAAATTTACTGTATCTTATGATATTGTAAAAAGCAAAAAAATACAATATTTACTTTATCGTTTTGAACAGAATGCATTTCCTTTTTTTAATGATATTTCAGCTCTTAAAAAATCTTGCGACTTTATTCTGTTTGCTGAGAATGATGAACGTTTTTATGTATTTGTAATTGAACTAAAAAAAAGTAATCTGTCAGCCGAAAAACAATTAAAGGCGTCTGAAGAATTTGTTAAGTACATCTTAAATAGTGCTAATAGAATTGGTTATGATTTAATTTCAATTGAAAATGTTGAAATACGTAAAATTCGTATATGTGATAAGAAATTACATCGAAATCGCACAAAAATGAAAGAGTCCGATTTTGATTATATTGGAAATTTTTGTGAATACAAATATCTTCAATTTTTATTAGTTCCTTTAATGCAGAACTAAATCAAAAAATATCTTAGTCAAATACAAAAGTTATAAGCTTATTAATAGAATTTCTATTGGTAAGCTTGCTTTGTTGTTATTCATATTTAAATTGTTTAATTATTGATGTTCATATATGGAGAATAATTTTTTTGAAGCACAGACAGCTTCCTCGAGAATTAAAGCAAGTATAGTTTCTGAGTATTTTCCCAAATATTGTAATATAATCAAAAACAAGCATGTACCTAAACTAATAAGATATATTGATTTGTTTGCAGGTCCAGGAAAATATAATGATGGTAATCCTTCAACTCCGATATTAGTTGCTAAACACTGCAATTCAAACGAATATTTAAAAAATAATGTTTGGATGATATTTAATGACAATGAGTTTCATAAGCAACTAAAAGAAAATTTTTATAATGAATTTCCTGAAGGAACCTTTAAACACAAACCTCATTTTGGGAAAAGTACTGTTGGTGAAAAAAAAGAAATATCCGATTTTATTAAAACAGATACTCATGAAAATAATATAAATGAACAACCCTCAATACTATTTATTGATCCTTTTGGTTATAAAGGTATTGAGACTAAAGTATTAGCAGAATTTCTTCGTAACTGGGGCAATGAAATATTTCTATTTGTGAATACAAAAAGAATACATCCTGCACTTGAAAACGAGAAATTTGAAGATTTAATGAAAGATTTATTTCCAACTACACTAAGTAAAATTAAAAACGATAGAAAATACACTTCATCTGTTTCTGAAAGATTAGCTTTAATAATTGATAGTTTAGGAAAAGAATATGAATCAATCTTAAAAGGTAAAATCTACTATACTGCTTTTAAATTTCAAGAAGAAGACATTGATACAACTAGTCATTATATTTTACATATTACTAAAGGTAAAAAAGGATTTGATCTAATTAAAACTGTATATAATGACTTTGCTAATGTTGGGACAATGTTTGATGGTGTAAACACTTACACTTTTGATGCTAAGTATTTAGAAAATACTGTCGAATTATTTGATGTCAAATCAATGAATATTGATGCTTTAAAAGATGAAATATATATTAAGTATAGGGGTAAAACTTTAAATGCTTTTGATTTATATGAAGAACATCATGCTTCTGGTTTATATTGTAGGAATCATTATTCTGAGGCATTAAGAAGGCTTGTTGAAGATGAAAAAATTATCCCAAAATATACAGACAACAAAAACCATATAAAATCAGTTATAATATCAAAAGAATGTATTTTAAACTTTAAGTAATGGCAAATACTACAATTGAATGGACAGATAAAACATGGAATCCAATAACAGGATGTACCAAACATTCGGCAGGGTGTGCTCACTGTTATGCCGAAGTAATGTCGCGCCGTTTAAAAGGTATGGGACAGAAAAAATATGGCAATGGTTTTCAGCTTACTATGCACGATGATGCATTGGATGAGCCTAAGGCATGGAAAAAGCCACATGAAATTTTTGTATGCAGTATGAGTGATTTATTTCATGCTGATGTAACGTTTGAGTTTATTGATAAAATAATGGATACCATACGGGCTACTCCACAGCACCGTTATCAGCTGCTTACCAAACGGGCTGAGCGCATGGCAGAGTATTTCAGTACGCGCGAAGTTCCCAAGAATGCTTGGTTAGGCGTTACGGTAGAATCGTCGGCTGTAAAACACCGGATAGATTCATTGCGTCATTTACCTGCTACGGTGCGTTTCCTGTCGTGTGAGCCATTAATTGATGCGTTGGGTGATATGGATTTGTCGAATATTGACTGGGTGATAGTTGGAGGCGAAAGCGGACCAAAAGCCCGCCCTATGAAAGAAGAATGGGCATTACAAATTCAGGCACAGTGCGAGAAACAAGGTTCAACTTTCTTTTTCAAACAATGGGGCACCTGGGGCAGCGATGGTGTGAAACGCAATAAACATGAAAACGGCAAATTGCTGAATGGGAAAGTTTGGCAAACAATGCCGGCGTAAAAAACAACAAATCTTCTTCAAGCCCTGACAGGTTTTGGAAACCTGTTAGGCGTGGTTAACAAATCTGTTATTAAGTAGTCGACCATTAAAAATCCCATAAGTGATAGTACATCAATAAAATATTCAATAAAGCAGTTGTTTTTTTCTGCAAGATTTAGTATGTTTGAAGCATAAATCTTGCAAATAAATTATGCTATCGAAGAATAAAGACAGGTCACAGATGAGTATGTTTTTTGGATTGGCGGACATGTTAAACCAAAAACATCCTATGTATATTTTAGCTCATGTTAATTTGATAAACGCTGCGTTTTACCAAATCAATAATCAAATAATGTCAAAATGGGCTTTTTAAGGCTCGACTAATTAGTTTTTTAGGTAGGAAAGAATGTTTGAACACTATTCAAATATTCTTTTTCTTTTTTTAGATTGATTAGGTTCAACAAATGGCAATTGAAAATTGTCAATAAGTTCTTTTATATTAAGTGAAATAATTGAATTTAATTCTGTAATTTTGCACTACAGAATAAAAATTAACCTTTAAGTGATAAAATAAATCGCTTTATTATTTCCTTTTTATTGACCAATGAATTTTGATTACCGTTTTCCGTTGTTTGAGAGTATTCTATATGGCTCGCTGAATCCTTTTCTTCCTGCGAATAATTTGGCTGCCGATTTTGATGAACAATACCTCAGTATGGGGTTTGACTCAATTCGTAACGGAGGAATATATGGTTTTACATTTTACAACCCGGCTAATTTTAAATGTCGGTTTTATTACCATAAATTGGTTCAGGAAACTTTTTCGTATTGCAATGAGATATTAGAGTATCTGGAGGAAGTACAGGACGCTGATTCGCGTGCCTATTTAGGTCTGACCATACTCGACAAGCATTTGAAAACATGCTTGATAAAGATTGGGGAAACGCTTCAAACCAACAGTTTATCTCAGACTAATTTTTTACAACCCACACAGGATACTGACCCTGAATTGTTTTCGAATAGCTATATTTTCCATTTGCTGAAAGTTTGTGTGGCAAAGGCATACATCGAAGTACAAAATGCATTGTCGGACGTGGTACTCAACCCACTTACAGAAGCTATGCTTTATACTGCTGTGGTTGCTGAAATGCCTCCGGTCAGATGCTATTTGAAGCAGAAATCCGGGGAAAAATTGCAGCAAAAGGAAAAGGCCAACAATGAGAACCAATTCCCACAACCAGGTTCCGAAGCACCGGAGTCTGATTCAGAAATGAATTTATCAAAAGTTGATACCAAATTACATTCAGTGAAAGATTTAATAGCTTTGAAAATAGGGAGCGATCGCACCATTCGCCGTCTTTTGGCGAAAAAAGAATTGATAGGTATTAAACAAACAAACGGTTGGAGGATTGAAGATGCTGAACTTCAACGTTATCTGAAGAACCTAAAATCAAAAAACCACCCATAAACCCATACTATGACCCCAAAACCACTCACTTTAAACGTGTTGAAATTCCAACACCTGAATGAAAATATAACGGTTTCTATTACAAAGAGACCGATGCCGAATGCCATTAAATTTTCTGAAAAAGATACTTTACAATTAAAAAAAGAGTATAGTTTGTCTGACGACAGTACAGCCGTTTATGCTATCACAGAAACAACCGATATTCCGGATACCATTACTGTAACAAAAGCAATATCTCCTGAATTTTGCAAAGAGGGTGAAAGCTGTTGGTCCATATCGTTTTTGAAAAAATACTACGCAAATCAACTCATCACCTATTTTAAATCATTGGGCTTGCCTTGCCGTACAAATTTTGTGTCGGATACCGAAGTGTGGGTTAAGGCGCATTCACCCTATCCCAATTGCAGTGGTTACAGAGCATATACAGTAAGAGTTCAATTTAATTTCGAAGAAAAATCATTTGAACTGGTGGTTATTGTTGGTGAGTTACATTCGGTGTATAACAAAGCACTATCTGAGGCCATTTTCTCAGAAACAAATCTCGACAAATTTGGATGGGTAATTTATGGAACGGATATTTTACAACAGCGATATTTAACTGATCACGCACGTCGAGACCTACATCGGGTATTTCCCTGTCTTTACCCTCAATTGCGCTCGCAACTAAAATTAGCTTCTTTAGCACCCGACAAAAGTAACCGGTATTTGAAACACTTTGATGAAATGGAGCAGTTTAAGAATCAGTATCTGAGCACTGAAGCGTTGGCTAAGATAATGCACATTGACCTTAACTGGAAGGTTACAAACCCTTATTTTTTTGATACCACTGCTTTAAAAATCTTAGAGTTTGGGGAAGGCAAACACAGTCAACCAAAATATGGAATGCCTTCATTGGGACCAAAAGAGCTGTTGGATGATGAAGTAGTGTTTTTATTTGTAGGTCATGAAAGCGATACGCCATTGGCAGCAAGCATTGATGATTATTTCAGGGGAAATCACCCTGCTGAATTTAAAGGGATTTCGGAATATTTAAAATTACGATATCAAACGGAACAACATTTAAGTATCTGGTTTACGAACAAAGACAATCCTATACCTGAGATAGAGGCAGCTCTAAAAAACAGAAAAGAGCAGAAAATAATGGTTCAATCAAAACGTTATATAGCAGTCTATTTGTCACCGCACTCTAAAACTACTTGTTCTGAAGCCCAACGTAAGATTTATTATGTTTTAAAAGAGTTGTTGCTCACACACGGTATTGTATCACAAACCATTGATGTGGCTAAAGCCTGGGGTTATCAGCGCGAATTAATGCCTCATGCGGAGGGCTTCGACAATAAGAATATTGAGGGAAAGAAACCAATACAAATGGCCTTGGTAAAAAAAGGATTTCATTATAGTTTGGCAAATATTGCTGTGGCCATATATGCTAAATTGGGTGGAACACCCTGGTGTTTCGAAGCGCAAGAGACTCAGGAGTTAGTGATTGGCATAAGTGCTTACACGAGTAGAGAGTTGGGAAAAAAGTATATAGGGAGTGCCTTTAGCTTTACCAATGAAGGTCGTTTCGGCGGTTTCGAATGTTTCAGCCAACATCAAATAAGCCAATTGGCAGGTTCTATTAAATTGGCCGTAAGTAATTTTTATAAAGCCAATGTATCGATAAGCCGTCTGGTAATTCATTTTTACAAGAAATTAAGTTACGCTGATTTGAAACCTATTCAAAAAGCACTCACTGAACTAAATTTGAAAATTCCGGTCATAGTTGTTTCGATAAATAAAGGTTTTTCAGATGATTTAGTCGGGTTCGATCTGAGTGTTGACCACAAAATGCCCATTTCGGGCAACTATTTGCCAATCAATAATTATCAGTACCTGCTTTATAACAACCAATTGACAAAATCCAGCTCCGAAAAAACAGATGAACGCGAAGGTTATCCATTCCCATTGAAAATAAGTTTGCAAAAATTTATGCCTAATGAAAAACAATCGACAGCTATGTCCGAAGAAGAGAAAATAGCTATTTTCGAACAAGTTTGTCGGTTCAGCTTACTGTATTGGAAATCGGTATCGCGTCAATGGCTACCTGTCACATTAAGCTATCCTGAGATGTTAGCGCAAATAGCTCCTCATTTTAAATACAAGGATTGGGGTGAATTAGGCAGCGAAAGTTTGTGGTTTCTGTGACAAGAGTCAAGAACCAAGACAAAAGAACCAAGACAAAAGACAAAAATGGCAGTTTGAGAAATCAGGCTGCTTTTTTTGTGTCTGATTGGAAATAGTGTTTGCGGTCAATGGCGGTCAACACCGACAACAAAAGAAAATTCAGGGGGACAGAAAAAAGTTTGGCACGGCCAATAACGGTCAACGCGGACATTTTTACTCCTTGGCAAACTTGTTGTAAAAACAGAGGGCGTAGGGCGCTACAGGTTTAATGAAACCCCGGTTGCTTATGATCAATGGCAGCTGAGCAGACATTAAAGAACGACTCGAAAGAACAATGATTGATCAGCATTATTCAGCTAGAGTCAGATTGCAAAACATAATTGTCAAACCCATCTAAAAAATATTACAACATGGGAAAGATGTTTTCAGGAATCCTTGGTGGATTCACAGGCACAGTTGGAACCGTAATAGGTTCAGGTAATCGTAAAGGCGACGATTTAATTCGCGTCAAATCAAAAAGACCACGTACTTCAAATACTGAAGGACAAGCTAATCAGCGTACTAAGTTTGGATTAGTAACAGGATTTATGCAACCGTTGAATTTCTTGTTCAAAAGCAGTTTTAAAATTCAGGCCGGTGATACCATGACACCGTACAACTACGCCTGTCAGTATGCGTTGAAAAATGCGATAAGGGGTGAAGCACCTGATTTTGAACTGGATTATAGTAAAATCATCGTGAGTCAGGGTTTCTTGAGCCGCGAAACTACAGCAGCTGCAGAACTGGTGGATGGTAAGGTAAATTTCCACTGGGATGATAATTCCGGTTCCGGTAAATGCACAAGCACTGATAAAGCAGTCTTGTTGGTTTATAATGCGGATCAAAGTGAGGTCAGCTATTCAATCGGTGCTGTTACACGGGGAATGAAAGCAGGTAGTCTGCGTCTTCCTTATAACCATACCGGTGATACGCTGTTGTTTTATCTGTTCTTTCAGTCTGCATCGGATGATACGCTGGTTTCAAGCAGTCATTTTCTGGGTAGTGTGGTAGTAGCCTGATAAAATCCGGCTGTGAAACATGGGAAGTCCCCGGCATTCAGTTGTCGGGGCTTTTTTTGTAACAAACAATGTATCAATAAGTATCTTTTTATATTCGTGGTTTTTTTGTACTTTTGCAGACCAAACCAATTTTTGAAGAAAATTACGAATGAACAATATCCGCAATTTCTGTATTATAGCCCACATTGACCACGGAAAAAGTACTTTAGCCGACCGTCTTTTAGAATATACCAACACCGTTGCCGGCAAGGAAATGCAGGCACAGGTGCTTGACAACATGGATTTGGAGCGCGAACGTGGGATTACCATTAAGAGTCATGCTATTCAGATGAACTATAAGCTGAATGGCGAGGAATATATTTTCAACCTGATTGACACGCCGGGACACGTTGATTTTTCGTACGAAGTGTCACGTTCCATTGCTGCCTGCGAAGGAGCATTACTGATTGTTGATGCCACGCAAGGCATTCAGGCACAAACAATTTCAAATTTATACATGGCGTTGGAACATGATTTGGAAATTATCCCCATCATGAATAAAATGGATATGGATAACGCCATGCCGGATGAAGTGGAAGATCAGATTGTAGAATTATTGGGTTGCAAACACGACGAAATACTTCGTGCCAGTGGCAAAACAGGAATGGGTGTGAATGAAATTCTTGAAGCCATTGTTACCCGCGTTCCGGCACCAAAGGGTGACCCGGATGCTCCGCTTCAGTGTTTGATTTTCGACTCGGTTTTCAATTCATTCCGAGGTATCATAGCCTATTTCAAAATTGTAAACGGCACCATCAATAAAGGTGATTTGGTGAAATTTGTTAATACTCAAAAAGAGTATTACGCAGAAGAAATCGGCATTTTGAAATTAGAAATGTCGCCAACAAAATCCTTGAGTGCAGGGAATGTGGGTTATATAATTTCCGGAATTAAAGCATCGAGAGAGGTGAAAGTGGGAGATACCATTACCCATGTAAAACGTCCTTGCGACAAGCATATTGATGGATTTGAAGAAGTGAAACCGATGGTTTTTGCCGGTGTATATCCGGTTGAAACCGAAGACTTTGAAGATTTGCGTGCATCCATTGAAAAACTACAACTCAACGATGCTTCGCTGACTTTCGAAGCGGAATCATCGGCTGCGCTCGGTTTCGGTTTTCGCTGCGGTTTTCTGGGTATGTTACACATGGAAATCATTCAGGAACGGCTTGACCGCGAGTTTGATATGAATGTGATTACTACTGTACCAAACGTTTCCTATAAAGTAATTACCAATAAAGGTGACTTGGTTGAGGTGCATAATCCGTCGGGCTTGCCCGATATTATGTCGATTGACCGTATTGAAGAGCCTTTTATCCGCGCTTCCATCATTACCCGTACCGATTATATTGGTCAGATTATGACCCTTTGTTTAGGCAAACGGGGTGAATTAGTGAAACAAAACTATATTTCGGGCAACCGAATGGAGTTGATTTATGATTTACCGCTGGGTGAAATTGTGTTCGATTTCTACGACCGCCTGAAAAGTATTTCAAAAGGGTATGCATCATTTGATTATCACATGAATGGTTTCCGTCCATCGAAACTTATCCGTCTGGATATTTTGCTGAACGGAGAGCCGGTGGATGCACTTTCGTGTCTGATTCACGTGGATAATGCCGTTACGCTTGGCAAACGCATGTGCGAAAAACTAAAAGAGCTGATTCCACGCCAACAATTTGATATTGCCATTCAAGCTGCCATTGGAGCTAAAATTATCTCGCGCGAAACCATAAAAGCTGTTCGCAAAGATGTTACTGCCAAATGTTATGGTGGCGATATTACCCGTAAACGCAAACTGCTCGAAAAACAGAAAAAAGGGAAAAAACGCATGAAACAAATCGGCAATGTGGAAGTTCCGCAGAAAGCGTTTCTGGAAGTGCTGAAACTGGATTAATTATGTCTGCCCTGCTATTCATATTGTTTGTAGTTGGTTATATTGGTATTGCTTTTGAAAATGAATTTAAAATCAACAAAACAGCGATAGCACTTATAACAGGCGTATTATGTTGGGTGGTTTACATTCTTTTTTCTTCCGAACCATCAGCGGTTAATCACCAACTTCTTATTCATTTAGGTGATATTTCGGGCATTCTGTTCTTTCTGATGGGTGCTATGGCCATTGTGGAGTTAATTGATGCGCATGATGGTTTCGAAATTATTACTGATTTTATTCATCAAACCAATAAACGCAGTCTTATCTGGATTGTGGCTCTATTGTCGTTCTTTCTGTCTGCCATTCTTGATAATCTCACCACCACCATTATCATGGTGTCGTTGCTGCGGAAGCTTATCCGTAATCAGGACGACCGCCTGTTGTTTGTTGGAATAATCGTTATAGCAGCCAATGCCGGTGGTGCATGGACTCCCATTGGTGATGTTACTACCACTATGCTGTGGATTGGTGGACAAATTTCGAGCGCCAATATTATTCTGAAGTTGTTTTTGCCAAGTCTGGTTTGTTTGTTGGTGCCGTTGATTGTCGTTACATTCAGTCTCAAGGGTAAAGCTGACAGAGTGAACGTCTCAACTGATTTTTCTACAAAACAACATACCAAAAATCAACAGAAAATTATTCTGATTGCCGGAATTCTGTCACTTATTTTTGTTCCGGTTTTCAAAACCCTTACGCACCTTCCGCCATTTGTGGGAATGCTTTTCAGTGTGGGAATTATGTGGATAATCACCGAGCTGATGCATGGCAAAGGCGATGTGGAAAAGAAAAAACATTTGACGCTGGTCAATGCCCTCCAAAATATTGATATACCCACCATTTTGTTTTTCCTCGGAATTTTGTTGGCGGTGGCTGCTTTGCAATCGGCCGGACTCTTGGTTCATTTTGCCGAATGGTTGACAAAAACCATCGGTGATATGCGGGTAGTTGTGCTTTCTACCGGAGTATTGTCGGCTGTTGTTGATAATGTTCCGCTCGTGGCAGCTACTCAGGGAATGTACAGCCTGAGTCAGTACCCAATGGATCATTTTATCTGGGAATTTCTGGCTTATTGTGCCGGAACTGGAGGCAGTATTCTGATTGTCGGCTCGGCTGCCGGAGTGGCAGCTATGGGTATGGAAAAGATTAATTTTTTCTGGTACGTGAAGAAAATCAGTTGGTTGGCTATGTTGGGCTATATCGCTGGTGCTGTTGCATATATGACCATTGCATATATTTTACATTAAAATTCAACGATGCCAAATTTGCAATTGTTTTAAGAAATTAAACGTAAATTATTTGCTCAAAACAAGAAATTTTGTGTATTTTTGCGTCTGTTTTTGACAAAATAAACGAATAATCAATTATCAAAACACTATAAATCTATGTCAGAGTTAGTTGGACATATCTCACAAATCATTGGACCGGTTGTGGATGTTTTCTTCGATTTGAAAGGAAAAGAAGAAGTGAAATTGCCTGCCATTCACGATGCGTTGAGCATCGACCGTGGAAATGGAAAAGAACTGATTGTTGAAATTCAGCAACACATTGGTGAAAACACAGTTCGTACTGTGGCTATGGATTCTACCGACGGTCTTCGTCGTGGATTGAAAGCTGTGGCACACGGAATGCCTATTTCAATGCCGGTTGGCGAACAGGTAAAAGGTCGTTTGATGAATGTAATCGGTGATTCGATTGACGGTATGAAACCCCTCAACAAAAAAGGCGCTTACGGTATTCACCGCGAACCACCTAAATTTGAAAATCTGACAACCAGTCAGGAAATTCTGACTACAGGTATCAAGGTAATTGACTTACTCGAACCCTATGTAAAAGGAGGTAAAATTGGACTTTTCGGTGGTGCGGGTGTAGGTAAAACTGTTTTGATTCAGGAACTTATTAATAATATTGCCAAGGGTCATGATGGATTCTCGGTGTTTGCCGGTGTTGGTGAACGTACCCGTGAAGGAAATGACCTTCTGCGCGAAATGATTGAATCGGACGTAATTCGTTACGGTGATGAATTCAAGAAAAGCATGGAAGAGGGCAAATGGGATTTGTCCAAGATTGACTATAATGAAGTGGAAAAATCACAGGTAACGCTGGTGTTCGGACAAATGAATGAACCACCGGGAGCACGTTCTTCAGTTGCGTTATCAGGTTTGACTGTAGCCGAATCGTTTCGAGATGGAGATGGTAAAGGCTCAGGACGTGATATTTTGTTCTTTATCGATAATATCTTCCGTTTTACTCAGGCAGGTTCTGAGGTGTCGGCTTTGTTAGGTCGTATGCCATCAGCTGTAGGTTATCAACCAACACTTGCGACCGAAATGGGTGTGATGCAGGAACGTATTACTTCTACTAAAAACGGTTCTATCACGTCGGTTCAGGCGGTTTATGTGCCTGCTGATGACTTAACCGACCCTGCTCCGGCAACTACTTTCTCTCACTTGGATGCTACTACCGTTTTGAGTCGTAAGATTTCGGAACTTGGTATATTTCCGGCTGTTGATCCACTGGAATCTACTTCACGTATTCTCGATCCGCTGATTGTTGGCGAAGACCATTATAATACTGCTCAGCTTGTAAAACAGATTTTGCAACGTAACAAAGAGCTTCAGGATATTATCTCTATTTTGGGTATGGAGGAACTTTCGGAAGAAGACCGTTTGGTGGTAACACGCGCCCGTAAAGTGCAACGTTTCCTTTCTCAACCGATGTATATGGCTTCACAGTTTACAGGTCTTCCGGGTGTTATGGTTTCTATCGATGAAACAATTCGCGGATTCAAAATGATTTTGAATGGCGAACTGGATTATCTTCCCGAAATGGCTTTCCTGAGCGTTGGAACTATTGATGATGCTATTGCAAAAGGACAGAAACTGATTGAGCAGTCGAAGAAATAAGACCTCTCCCTAACCCTCTCCACAGGAGAGGGAAAGTGCAGAAAATGATAATTGTCTGATATATAAATGGGTATGCCAATTGGACACACCTTTTGGAATAAAATAATCTACTGATAATCACAGGGATATCACAAAATGTGATACACGGTAGAAGCTACTTGAAAGTAATAACAATTTAGAGCATAACTCTTTAATCCCCTTTAGGGGTTTGGGGTTAAAGAAATAATGAAATTAGAAATAATCACTCCCGAACAGATTTATTTTTCAGGTGATGTTACTTCGGTAACTTTGCCCGGAACGAGTGGACTTTTTACAGTGTGGGAAAATCATGCGCCGCTTATTTCTTCTTTGACGAAAGGAAAAGTGAGTTACACTGCTGATAAAATTGAAACAGAGTTGATTGTTGAGGGTGGTTTTGCCGAAATAAGCAATAATATAGTTACAGTTTGTATCGAATCTGTTTAAGATTATGCAAAAAGTATCGAACCGGTTGTTGAGTTTATTTGCGTTGGTCATGCTGCTTATTGGCTGGACCGGTTGGGGAATACTCAAAAGCCTGTATCCTAATGAGATATTTACCTGGTATCCGTATATTCCGGGTGTTTTCTTTCTGTTAGGTATTTCGACTATACTGATTCTGGTCAAAAATTACAAGATTGAAGCCAAAAAACTGGTGAATGTTTACATGGTACTGAAACTGGCAAAACTGGTGATGGTGATGGTCTACATGTTGGCTTTTTATTTTATAGTACGTAAAGATATCCGGTTGTTCGGATTTGTGTTTGCGTCTTATTATGCTATATATATCGGGTTGGAAACCTATATTTTTTATTCTATCGAGAAACAAATCAAAAAAGAAGAGTAAATGAATCGTTTACATAAAATATTACTTTTTGTACTCTTAGCCGTAATAATTCCGTTTGCAGGGGCTTATGCCAATGAGCCTGAGCAGAAAAAAGAGGAACAGAAAGAAAAACAATTGGATGTTCGTGCATTTATCTTGGAACACGTTTCCGACTCGTATGTTTGGCATATCACCAAAGTAGGCGAACATGAAATTTCCATTCCACTTCCGGTAATTCTTTACAGCAAAACCAGTGGTTGGCATGTTTTTATGTCGTCCGTATTCCACGAATCGCCCTCATACGAAGGATTCTCAATCCCTGAAGAAGGAAAGTACAAAGGTAAGATTGTTGAGAAAGATGCTCGAGGCGAAGAGGTTCGTCCATTCGATATTTCGATAACCAAAAATGTTTTTGCGCTGTTGTTCAGCAGTATCCTGATGATTGTCTGCATCATGTATGTGGCTCGGTCGTATAAAAAGAATCCGCTTCAATCCAAATCCGGTTTCGCCGGCTTGATGGAAATGTTTATCATGAATATCAACGACGATGTGATTAAACCTTGTATTGGTAAGGGTTACGAGAAATATGCACCCTATTTGCTGACGGTTTTCTTCTTCGTATTTACAAACAACATTCTAGGATTAATTCCGATTTTCCCCGGAGGTGCCAATGTAACCGGAAATATCGCCATTACTATGGTGCTGGCGGTTATTACGTTCCTGATTGTAAATATCGGTGGCTCAAAAGAATACTGGAAAGAAATTTTCTGGCCGGATGTGCCACTTTGGTTGAAAGTGCCACCCATGTTACCAATTATCGAACTGGTGGGGATTTTTACTAAGCCATTCGCATTGATGATCCGACTTTTTGCTAACATTCTGGCCGGTCACTCCATTGTATTGGGACTTACCTGTCTGGTGTTTGTAACCGTGAAATTAGGAGTGGGAATGAATGCAAGTATGACCGGAGTTTCGATATTCTTTAGCGTGTTTATCGGATTCGTGGAATTGCTGGTGGCATACATTCAGGCGTATATTTTCACCATGTTGTCGGCTGTATTTATCGGACTGGCACGCGTTGAACCGCATCACTCACACAAAGAAGAGCATAAATAATAGTTTTCAAGAAAAAATATAATAACCAAATAAACAAAAAGTTATGTTAATGTCAATTTTATTACAAGCTGCCGCTGGTGCAGGTTTAGCTAAATTAGGTGCAGGTTTAGGCGCAGGTCTTGCTGCAATTGGTGCAGGTATGGGTATTGGTCGTATCGGTGGTTCAGCAATGGACGGAATCGCACGCCAACCGGAAGCAGGTGGTGATATTCGTATGGCCATGATTATTGCTGCTGCTCTTGTTGATGCTGTAGCTTTGTTTGCTATCGTTGTTTGCGGATTTATTCTGTAATCAAATTCCGAGTCAGAAGTCAAAGATCAAAAGTCTTTGCCGGTTTTGGTTGACACAATGCTGTCAATCGTCAATCGTAAATTGTAAAATTGTAAATCAATTGAATTATGGCTTTATTATTGCCTGAATCCGGATTACTTTTCTGGATGTTAATTTCGTTTGGGATAGTCGTATTTATTCTGGCGAAGTTTGGTTTCCCCGTTATTATCAAAATGGTGGAAAGCCGTAAAACCTATATCGACGAGTCGTTGCTTATTGCTAAACAGACTTACGAGCAAATGGCAGTGGTGAAAGCGCAAGGCGAAACCATTGTGGATAATGCCCGCAAAGAACAGGTGAAAATAATGAACGAAGCTGCTCAGATGCGTGACCAATTGGTAAAAGATGCCAAAGAAAAAGCCGGTATTGAAGCTGCCAAGTTGGTGGAAGAAGCCCGCAAGCAAATACTGATTGAAAAAGAAGATGCTATTCGCGACATTCGCCGTCAGGTGGCTGAATTATCAGTGGATATTGCTGAAAAAGTAATTCGCGGTCAACTGGATAATAAAGACGAACAGATGGGAATGATAAACCGTTTGCTCGACGAAATCAATATTTCTAAATCGTAAGTTAGTAAATTGGTTGAATTGTAGATTGTTTCTTCCAATCGTAAATTGTAAATGAATAAATTGTAAATGAATACAGGACTCATACCGGTTCGTTATGCCACTGCACTGCTGGATTTTGCTAATGTAAACAAGGAGCAGGATAGGGTGTACGCTGAAACGAAATCAGTGATTAAAAGCTATTTCCAATTCAACGAATTGCGGACTGTGCTTGATAATCCCGTGTTGGCAAATGCCGAAAAGCGGAAAATCATTCTGTTGGCTGCCGGTGGAAAGGTTAGTAAATCATTCGAACGTTTTCTGGACTTGATTCTGGAGAACAACCGCGAAAAGCATTTGCATGAAATTGCACTGAAGTTTACCGATTTATACCGTAAGCAACAAAACATTCATTTTGGTAAGCTTACAACTGCTTCGCCGGTGAATGCTGAAACGGAAAAACGATTGAAAGCATTGGTTGAAAATACAACCGGAGGAACCATTGAAATTGATAAACTGGTTGACCCTGAGATTTTGGGCGGATTCTTGTTCGAGGTTGATTTTGTTCGGTGGGATGCCAGCGTTTCCGGGCAGCTCAGAAGAATACGCCACGAATACATTGAGAAAAATAAAAAAACCGTTTAAGAATTTACCAGTTATTCAGTTACAATTTATCATTTGAATTGCTTTTTTAAATGAATTCATTGGTACAAAAACTGAAATGGTAAATAGTAAATGAAATAATAGTAAATTATATAAAGATGTCTGATAATATTAAGGTGAGCGAAGTATCCGAAATACTTCGGATGCAACTCCAGGGAATTGACACCAGCGTTCAGTTTGACGAAGTAGGTACTGTGCTGCAGGTTAGTGACGGTGTGGTTCGTATATACGGACTTCGCAATGCGGAAGCCAATGAACTGCTTGAGTTTGAAAACGGTATAAAAGCCATCGTGATGAACCTCGAAGAAGACAATGTAGGGGCAGTTTTACTCGGACCAACCAACCTGATTAAGGAAGGTTATACTGTAAAACGTACTAACCGTGTGGCTTCCATCAATGTAGGTGAAGGAATGCTCGGACGCGTTATCAATCCACTTGGCGAACCGCTTGATGGAAAAGGTAAAATCAGCGGCGAAATGCTTGAAATGCCATTGGAACGTAAAGCTCCCGGAGTAATTTACAGACAACCCGTAAATCAACCGTTACAAACAGGTTTGAAAGCTGTTGACGCCATGATACCCATCGGGCGCGGACAACGTGAGTTGATTATCGGTGACCGTCAGACAGGAAAAACCAGTGTGGCGATTGATACTATAATTAATCAGCGGGTAAATTTTGATGCAGGCGATCCTGTTTATTGTATTTATGTTGCCATTGGTCAGAAAGGTTCTACTGTGGCTGCCATTTACAATACACTGATGGAACACGGAGCAATGGAATATACCGTTATTGTTTCGTCTACTGCTTCCGATCCTGCTGCTTTACAATATTACGCTCCTTTTGCCGGAGCTTCCATTGGTGAATTCTTCCGTGATACCGGTCGTCATGCCTTAGTGGTTTACGATGATTTGTCGAAACAGGCTGTGGCTTACCGCGAAGTTTCGTTGATTCTTCGTCGTCCTTCAGGTCGTGAAGCATATCCGGGTGATATTTTCTATCTGCACTCGCGTCTGCTCGAAAGAGCTGCCCGTGTGATTACACAACAGGAAGTGGCTGAACAAATGAACGATTTACCTCCAAGTCTGGTAGGAAAAGTAAAAGGTGGCGGTTCGTTAACAGCTTTGCCAATTATTGAAACTCAGGCCGGTGACGTATCAGCCTATATTCCAACCAACGTAATTTCGATTACAGATGGTCAGATTTTCCTTGATACCGACTTGTTCAATCAGGGTAACCGTCCGGCAATCAACGTAGGTATTTCGGTTTCACGTGTGGGTGGTAACGCTCAGATTAAAGCGATGAAGAAGGTGGCCGGAACATTAAAAATGGATCAGGCACAGTTCCGCGAACTGGAAGCGTTTACCAAATTTGGTGGCGATATGGATGCGGTTACAGCTATGACCATTGATAAAGGACAAAAGAACACCCGTCTGCTGGTTCAGGCATTGCACGAACCAATGACCGTTGAAAAACAGGTGGCGGTGCTTTATTGCGGAACAAACGGATTGTTGTCGTCAGTTCCATTGAACAAGGTTCAGGATTTCCAGAAAGAATTCCTCATGGTACTCGAATTATCGCATCAGGCCGATGTACTCGATATTATTAAGAAAGGAACTATCAACGACGAAGTAACCGGAATTATAGAAGAAGTTGCAGCCGAAGTAGCTAAACGTCTTGCTGTTAGTAAATAGAAAGGAGTAAGCGGCCCCTAAATCCCCTGAAGGGGACTTTAAGAGTGGTTTGTGTGAATAATTGTATTTAATTAACCAGATAAAGAGACGAGGTAATTTCACATCCCCTTTAGGGGCTTAGGGCAGGTTATTTCGTTCGTTTTACGGTTTCCAATAGTAAATCGTAAATGAATAAATCGTAAATTAAAGAATGTCTTCATTAAAGGAAATAAAATCACGTATTCAGTCGGTTAAGTCGACTCAGAAGATTACATCAGCTATGAAGATGGTGTCTTCGGCTAAATTGCGTAAAGCGCAAAAGACTATCGAGAATTTCTTTCCGTATGAGCAACGTTTGACCGGATTGCTGAATAACTTTTTGAGTGCCGGAGAAGATAATTCTTCTGTGTTTTCCGAAACCCGCGATGTGAAGCGTGTGGCAATCGTTGTTTTCTCTTCAAACTCCAGTTTATGCGGTGCTTACAATTCAAATGTAGCTAAACTACTTACACAAACAGTTGAAAAATACCACTCATTAGGTCGCGAGCATATTCTAATTTTTCCGGTAGGCAAAAAAATAGCTAAAGTATGCAACAAACTCGGTTTCAAACAGGAGGCTAACTTTGAAGCTATGGCCGACAAACCAAGTTATGCAGCCACATTGGGTTTGTCGGACGATTTGATTCAGATGTTTCTGAATAAGGATATTGATAAGGTGGAATTAATTTATCACCACTTTGTGAGCAAAAGTACCCAGAAGTTGACCAATGAAACTTTTCTGCCTATTCAGCTTTCTAAACCGGTAAAGGGTGCAGTGGCACTGGATTATATTGTAGAGCCTGACCGTCAGACTATTTTGTCGGAATTAGTTCCGATGGTGCTTCGGTTGAAGATTTATACCGCTTTGCTCGATTCGAATGCTTCGGAACATGCAGCGCGCACCATAGCAATGCAAATGGCTACCGACAATGCTACCGACTTACTGCAGGAACTTTCGCTGCAATACAACAAATCGCGCCAGCAGGCCATTACCAACGAATTGCTCGATATTGTGGGCGGTTCATTCGGACAAAACTAACGATTAACTCAGCTAACTTATAAAATAAAAAAAAGACCGTTGGAATTTCCTGACGGTCTTTTTTTGTTAACTAAAAACATTTTTATTACCTATTTTCTATCGTTATTTGAATTGTCTTTTTCACGTCTTGGCTCTTTTACAACCTGTGGGGTAACAGTGACTTTGCGTTCAACAGGTTTGGTTTGAGTAACCTGAGGATTTGGTTTGCTATTCCCATAGTTTCTATTTCCCGAATTTCCATTGTCAGTATTTGGGCGCGGTTGATAAGTGTTATTGTTGTTTTGATTGGGGTTTATCGTATTGCCACCACCTGTATATCTGTTATTTGTCGGTGCAGTATAAGTTTGATTATTTGGAGTTGTCTGAATCGTTCTGTTACTTGGTTCAGAAGTATTAGTTCTATTTTGATAGGTACTTTGATTCGGATTGCGTTGATTCCAACCATTTGATTGATTGTTTCGTGTGTCACTCGGTGTAGATTCATACGTTCTGCCAGATTTTGCCGATTGGAAATTCCCCTGATTATAATTATTTCGGACTGCACCATTTCGGTTAAATTCAAAATCACGTTTATTTCTTACATTCACATTCCTGTTATTGAAATTTCGATCAGGGTTTCGCAATTCAAAATCATTTCGGTGTATTGTTTGTTGTATAATCATGGCTTTCGAATTCCGAATTGAATTACTGTAATAATACCGTTGACTGTGATTAATGTGAGAGTAAACATTAGACATATAAACATTTAAGGCATACGGCCTATGACGATGATAATAGCTCGGATAATATCCCCAATAATATGGTGAATACCAGCTATAATAATTTGGTCCCCAGAAAAATGAAAAAATTGAAGGTGTATAAAGATAAGCCGGTTCTATTATATAATTCGGTCCATAAATATAAGGGTCGCCAACAACCTGAACAGTAGTGCTATTATTCTGATCTTTATCAACAATTATTGTTGCAACATCCTGATAAACATCCTTGTCAATAACTGCCTGAATGACTACCACATGAGTGTTGTTTTCTGCTTTTTCAATTACACGCAGATAATCAACATGTCCATCGTTATTCAAATCTAAGTTTGAAATACCACTATCATAGTCATTCAGCTTTTGTTCAAATTCCTGTAAATCTTTTGATTCACCAAAGGCAGTTGCCACTGCTTTTAAATCTAGATTATTGCTAATATCATTATTTTCGGCAGTAACTGTAATTTTGTTTTGAGTCATACATTGCGTAGTGGTAAATAATATAACCAGCAACAGACTTAATGTTTTTGTTTTCATAATAGTTTTGTTTTTACAGTGAATATTATTTCAGGTATTTTTTTGTCGATTTTCTTTGTACATTTAGATAACCAATTTCTGTGCCAAAATGTTTTATTTTTATTCATGCTCTAAAAATAAATGAAAAACATGTAATTTGGGAGTTGAATCAAAACTAATTAAAATTGTATAAATGAGGATATTTACTCGAAAATTCGATACTTATCAAATTTTTAAATTTTCAATCTCTAAATTTGAGAAATTAATAATTATCCGTCTTTTTCATTATCTTTGTCATGCTTAACCTAATAAAAATATGAATACACTTGATTTAGTTATAATCATTCCTATCGTTTTAGGATTTATATTTGGCTTATTTAAAGGACTTGTTAAAGAACTTACGTCTTTATCAGCGATAGTTCTTGGTGTGTTTGGTGCCCGATTATTTGCTCCCTCTGTTTCAGAATTTTTTATAAACAAGTTTTCTTTTTCGCCAAAAACGGCTTTACCGCTATCCTATCTTTTTATTTTTATTTTCATTGCTGCCATTCTGCTTGTTTTAGCCAAAATGCTCGAAAAACTTTTCGACTCGATTGCGCTTGGTGGTTTAAATAAATTATTAGGCGGATTTTTTGCTGCCTTAAAATATGCTTTAATAGTGAGTGTTTTTCTTAATGTTTTTGATGCTTTAAATAATAAATTTCCACTCATAAAATCAAAATCGAAAGTCGAATCAATAACATACAAACCAATACTGAAACTTGCTCCAAAACTTTGGGACGAAACAAAAAACAGCAACGTGCTTGATTTTAAACAAAAATCGATTCATGATGAAGAAAAGAACAAGCTCTACCGGCATTGAAATCGCTCTTTTTGAAAACGAACTGCCCGGATTAAAGGCAAACTTTTCTAAATTTTCATTAGAATGTGGCTGTGACGAAGCCGGTCGGGGTTGCTTAGCCGGTCCGGTGGTGGCAGCAGCCGTTATTTTATCTCCCGATTTTCGATGTCCCCAACTCAATGATTCCAAACAACTTTCAGAAAATGAACGCGATTTTCTTCGCCCAATAATTGAACAGGAATCGCTGGCATGGGCTGTAGCCGAAGTAGATAATCATGAAATTGACGAAATCAATATTCTGAATGCGTCTATATTAGCTATGCATCGTGCCATCGACAAACTGGCTATTCGACCCGAATTTATCATTGTTGATGGCAATAAATTTAAGCCTTATGCAGATATTCATCATCAAACTATTATTAAAGGTGACAGTAAATTTCTTTCCATTGCTGCTGCATCAGTGCTTGCCAAAACCTATCGTGATGAACTTATGAAAAAACTTCACACCGAGTTTCCTGTTTACGATTGGGCGGCCAACAAAGCTTATCCGACATTAAAGCACCGGTCTGCTATTCGGGAATTTGGAACAACGCCTTACCATCGAATGACCTATGATTTGCTTGGAGATAAGAAAGCCGACAAATCAAAAAAAAGAACTTTTCCAACATAAATTCAAAGTAACAGGTTGAATATATAGTCTTTAGAATGGATATCCGATAGCAATATGAAGAGCCAAATCGTCCCAACCCGGATTAATGCGCCATTGCTCCCGTCGAGATAATACCGGATTAAATAACTTTGCTCCAACGTCAAACCGGATGATAAAAAATTTGAAATCGAAGCGAATGCCAGTGCCATAAGCTATGGCAATTTGATTCATGAAAGTATCAAAGTGAAAAGTTCCTCCGAGCTGAGTAGGATAATCCCGGATTGTCCATATATTTCCGGCATCGAGAAAAAGCGCACCTTCCAGTAGCCAGAACAATTTTGCCCGATATTCCATATTCATTTCTAATTTTATATCGCCAACCTGATTAAAATCGCGTGGAATTCCCAGAATTCTATTGTAAACCCCCGGGCCTAATGTGCTTTCGTTCCAGCCTCTAATGCTGTTGGCACCACCACTGTAAAAACGTTTTTCGAACGGAATAACATCGTTATTCCCATACGGAATGCCCAACCCAACATCCAAATGATAAACGAACCGGTTGTTCTGATCAAAAATCTGATAATTTGTCAGATTAACTTCTCCTTTAACGTATTGAGCATAGCGAATGTCAAGAAATTTATATGACCCTGTTGAATCGGCAGTTGCACCCGTTAATTTGCTTATGAGATTGAGCATAATACCCGATGTTTCAACTGAAAACCGAATGTTGGAGTAATTTTGCAAGGGCCGATTTGGATTGAAATTAGTGTATGAACCCGAGTATCCCATACGTGTAATGAGATGATTCTGATAATTATAGGGATTAAATTTGGGGGCTAAAGGGTTGAGAAAACTATCCCGAAAAGCTTTGGTAATAAGAGGAAAATACACATAACTCATGTCGAAAAGTTGAAAATTATGGCGGTATTGTTTTCTGTTCCACGAATAATTAATTCCTGCGCCGGCACTCGTTGTGTTGAACTCGCCAGGTCTGAATTGGTAACTGAAAGCACTTGTAAATTCAGTATTGGCGTGAATATTCCGTTTAAAATCGTAACTCGCAAACGGAAGCATAAAACGTGGAAATTTCAATCCGACCTGTCCACCATATTCTTCAGCCAAAACACCGGCTTGCCACTCTAAAGCAACCCGTCCAAGCAGCGATAATGTTTCCGCTCCTTTGAAAATATTTCGATTTACAGCACTTACATTGGCAGTGGTGCCCCAATATCCACCGGTATAGGTCAACTCTGCTTCGGCTGAAAACGAAATGGCTTTGGAAGGAATGACAATAATGTAACAATCGAGCTGGTTATTTTCTACTTCTTTAAAACTGATATTCACATATTTAATAGGCCCCAATGCATTCAGTGCCGAATAAGTACGTTCAACTGCCTCATCGTTATAGAGTGATTTTGGATTGATATAGGTGTTTTGAACTAATGCGTCTAATTTCAGAATTCTTTTTTTAGGTGTTACAAGCACAAAATCACGAAATTGAACTGTATCTAATTCAATTTTATTAGCCAAATCGGTAGTGACATTTGCATCGGTATTGGTGTAGAAAATGACTTTACGAATGTTGAATTTTTTGAAAATAATTTTGTTCACCGAATCGCTATTTAGCCGTAAGTAATCCTTTAATTCTAAAGTCATATCTATTTTGTGCTGATTCAAAGTGCTGTCAGCAACGTAAGTCAAAAACTCCTTGTTGAAATTATAATAACCCTGTTGTCTGAACTTTGATGCAATCCGTTCTCTTTCGGCATTGAAAACATCGGTATTAAAAAGCATATCCTGACGAATCAATGATTTGGAGGTGTCCGAGGCTATTTCAGTTAATAATGATTCGTTTTTGAAATTTACTTTGTAATTCCGCAGTCGATATGGTGTATTGGCACTAATCAGGTATTCAACTGAAGCTTTTTTCTCTTTTGTCGTCAAATTACTTTGTACCTTGGCATTGATATATCCCCTGTTTTCGAGTAATCGTTTGAGTTGATCGACTGTAAGTGATGTGAGTGACGAATTATAAATAACCGGAGGGTCTCCAATTTTTTTTAGTGTTTTGCTAAGTCTTTTGTTTAGCCATTTTGTAGTATCTTTTGGTGCCCAGTTATAAATTCCCAATTGCATACGAAATGCACCAAAGACAGCAGCATTGGGTGTTTGACGAAGGTAATCCCGTAGGTCTTCACGTTTCACGTCATTATTATCGGTTTTAATACTAACTTTGTCTAATAAGTATTCACCATCGGGCACAAATTTAGTTGTGTTACAAGCCGAAAGCATTAAAACACCGATGATAAATGGAATTAAGAGACGTAATTTCATAACTTCGACAAAACCAGTTTTAAAAATATTCTGCAAATATAGCTTTTTTTTATCATTTTCTTTCGTAGCTTTGTGTCATAAAATGAATACAGATAGCTAAAAACATGATTTCAAAAAGCAAAATAAAACTCATAAAAAGTTTATCACAAAAGAAGTTTCGGGACGAAACCGGACTTTTTGTTGCCGAAGGCTCTAAGTTGGTACTCGATTTAACTGCGGCATTTCATACTACGATATTGGTAGCAACTAAAGAATGGCTTCGGTTGAACAGCTATAAAGCGGATGAAATCATTGAAATAGAAGATGAAGAATTTACTAAAATTTCGAATCAGAAAAGCCCACAAGGCGTGTTAGCAGTTTTTAAAAAGCCCGAATATAAATGTAAAGTACAAGAATTAAGCCAAAGGCTTAGTTTAGCACTTGACGATGTGCAAGACCCCGGAAATTTGGGTACAATCATTCGGGTTGCCGACTGGTTTGGGATTACTGATGTTTTCTGCTCCGAACATTCGGCTGATGCATTTAATCCTAAAACCGTTCAGGCAAGTATGGGTGCATTGGCTCGGGTACAAGTTCACATTGTCAATCTGATAGATTTTTTTCAGAATTGCTCGCCTGAGTTACCCGTTTATGGTACTTTTATGAATGGTGTTAATATTTATAATAAAACTCTCTCGCAAAACGGAGTTGTCGTGATGGGAAATGAAGGGAATGGGATTTCACCGGAAGTTGAAAAACTGATTTCCGAACGTTTATTGATTCCAAATTTTCCCCAAGGCCGAGTGACTTCCGAATCGTTAAATGTAGGTGTTGCCACGGCTCTGGTTTGCGCCGAGTTCAGAAGAAGATTGTAGAACTTTAAAAAATGCCCCGCCATTTAACCAAAGAACAATAATGTCAGCTTTGCCATAATCTGTTACAAATTCAGATTTTTTGAAATCATCCACTGCGTTTCATTTTGAGATACTCTTCGGATTTAGCCAATTTTGATTCAGTTTTAGTTGGCACACCAAATGGCTGCCTGATAGTTTTGAACTGAATGTTAGTGGGAAAGCAGGGAAACTTATGTCAGGGTTGAAATAATTCACTCTGGTTCTCAGAATAGAAAATCCGGCTCAGTACTTAAAGATGGAAAAACTACTTATTCAACGAATTCCAACCCTGGGCTCGAAGTTCAATTTCTTCACCTTCACGCCCCACGAGGTTCAATCCCAGTTCGGGTTTAGTAATATGTCCTACAATAGCTATACCTTCGAGTGTCAGGATTTTGTCGTAATCGGCAAGCGAAACCGTGAAAAGTAATTCATAATCTTCGCCGCCATTCAACGCTGCCGTTACAATATTCATGTTCAGTTCTTCGGCCATAACAGCCGCCTGGTAATGAATCGGAATTTTATCTTCATAAACCCGACAACCTACATTGCTCTGAGAACAAATATGCATTAACTCGGATGAAAGTCCATCTGAAATATCCATCATGGCAGTAGGGACAACACCTTTGGCGTGCAAGAGTTCCACAATATCTTTTCGGGCTTCGGGTTTCAATTGGCGTTGTAGAATATAATCTTTATCTTCAAAATCGGGCTGCGCATGTTCATTTCCGGCGAAAACAATTTTCTCCCGTTCCAACAATTGCAAACCCATGTAGGCTGAGCCTAAATCGCCGGTCACGCAAATCAAATCGGTTGCTTTTGCGCCATTTCGATAAACGATATCGGCTTCTTCGGCTTCTCCGATACAAGTAATGCTGATAGTCAATCCTGTGAGTGAGGCCGATGTATCACCACCAACCAAATCAACACCATATTTTTTACAAGCAAGTTCAATTCCGTCGTAAAACAATTCCAAATCTTCTACCGAAAAGCGTTTGGAAACACCAATTGAAACGGTCAACTGTTTTGGCGTTCCATTCATGGCGTAAATATCCGAAAAGTTGACCACAGCAGCTTTGTAGCCCAAATGTTTCAAGGGAACATAGACCAAATCGAAGTGAATACCCTCCAACAGCAAATCCGTTGTAACCAATACTTTCTTGTTTTTGTAGTCGAGTACCGCAGCATCGTCACCAACAGCTGTCTGTGTCGATTCATTTATTGTTTTAAACTTTCCGGTCAGATGTTTTATCAAACCAAATTCACCGTAAGTTGCTATTTCTGTTCGTTGCATGTTGTAGAAAAAAGCTCTCTAACCCCCTGAAAGAGATGTCTGAGCAGGTTGAAATTATTCAAATACTATTGCTTTTCTAAATCTAAAGTGAGATTTTTTGAATTAGAAATCTGTTATTTAACAGGGTATCTTGTCAATCCGTTGCTGATGTCTTCCACCTTCAAATTCGGTCATAAAAAAAGTATCGATCATATTCAGCGCATCTTCTTCCGAAATAAACCGTGCAGGAATGGACAGTACATTTGCATTGTTGTGCTGACGAGCCAAAGCAGCTATTTCGGCATTCCAGCACAGTGCAGCCCGAATTCCCTGATGCTTATTTACCGTCATACTGATACCGTTACCGCTACCGCAGATTGAAATCCCCGTATCATATTCGCCTTTCTCAACTGCCGAAGCCATGGGATGTGCAAAATCGGCATAATCACAACTTTCCGCTGAATAGGTACCAAAATCCTTCACTTTTTTGGCATTTTCGCCTTCGAGGTATTCTATTATTCTTGCTTTGAGTTCAAAGCCTGCATGATCACTGCAAATAGCAATACGATGTTTCTTAAATGGGTTCATACAATAATAATTGTTTTTTTAATAATACAAAAATAGAAAATTATTTCCTTAAAAATTTATTCGGGAAATTCCATTAAATAAGCCTTGATAAAAGCGTCGATATCTCCATCCATAACAGCCTGCACATTAGATGTCTGATAGTTAGTGCGATGATCTTTTACACGGCGGTCGTCAAACACATAACTGCGAATTTGTGATCCCCATTCTATTTTCTTCTTTCCTGCTTCTACCTTTGCTGTTTCGGCACGGCGTTTTTCGAGTTCCAGTTCATACAATTGCGATTTGAGAAGTCGAATGGCATTGTCTTTATTCCCAAATTGTGAACGACTTTCGGTATTTTCAATCACAATTTCATCCATAAGGTCGGTTACCGGATTTTTGAATTTGTAATGGCAACGCACACCGGTTTCCACTTTATTTACATTTTGTCCTCCAGCTCCACTCGACCGGAATGTATCCCAGGTCAGATTTGCCGGATTAATTTCAATTTCGATGGTATCGTCGACAAGTGGTACTACATAAACGGAAGTAAATGAAGTCATGCGCTTTCCCTGAGCATTAAAAGGCGACACGCGAACCAAGCGATGAACGCCATTCTCGCTTTTCAAATAGCCGTAAGCCATTTCGCCTTCAATTTGCATGGTAACCGTTTTTATTCCGGCTTCGTCACCTTCCTGAAGGTTCGTGATTTCGCATTTATAACCTTGTCGCTCGCACCAACGTTGATACATTCTGAAAAGCATTTCTGCCCAATCTTGCGCTTCAGTACCACCGGCTCCGCCCACAATTTTGATAACTGCACCCAGTTTATCTTCCTCATGCGAGAGCATATTTTTCATTTCAATGGTTTCAAGCAAATCCATCACGTGTCGATAGGCTTCGTCCACTTCTTCTTCGGAAGTAACTTCTTCACGGTAAAAATCGTAGGTCAACTGAAGTTCATTGGTAGCCGACTTTACTTCGTTGTAGCCGGTAACCCAGTTTTTCAATTCCTTTACTTTTCGCATTTGAGCTTCGGCAGCTTTTGTATCATCCCAAAATCCCGGAACCTGCGTGCGTAATTCTTCTTCTTCTATTTGGATTAATTTTGTATCGACGTCAAAGATACCTCCTCAACGCGGACTCGCGTTCCAACACATTCTTCAGTTGGTCTATCGTTATCATAAAGTAAATTTTTTAGCCCCCCAAACCCCCTAAAAAGGGTTTAAAGATTGATTTGTATGTAATTTTATTTTTTTTAAATATGAAATTAAAAATAGCTTTTAAAAGAAAAAACAGGGAGTAAACACTGTTGTAAAGCCAATAGCAAAACCCGCTAAAACCTGTCCTGGCGTGTGTGCTTTTAATTCGAGTCTAGCTAAAGCTACCAAAGCCGAAACAAAAAGAATAGAGACAAAAAACCACACAGGATTAAGAGCCATACGGTAACAAACACCGAAAATAGCTGCACAAAATCCACCCATAGCAGCTGCGTGTGCACTTATTTTCCATTTTATATTAACGAAAACAGCAATCAAAATAGAAACAGCAGAGCCCATACCCATACCTGCAATAAAATTGGGGATTTGCAACGTGCGCCACATAAATAATGCCCAGAAAATGTATGCCATAAACGTGAAAAGATAAGGCATGGTACGCTCTTCTTTTTTCGAAATAAATAAATCGCTGACTTCACCTTTACGCATTAAAATATAAATGGGAATTGCCGGTAAAACACCCGTGAATAATGCCGTTCCGATGACAGCAATCCATCGCCAAAGCAACGGATACATCAAAAACACATCTGTGTTTATCAACAGAATCATAGCGTAAGTTGGCATCAACAAGGGTTGAAATACCAGCGAGATTATTTTGAAGAATAAGCCACCTAAATTTCCCTTAAGCCATCTAAATTTCCCGAAGTGGGACTTAAAGTTAGTACTTTTATCATTATTGTTTGTTTCCATATTCAAATTTATCAATTCCCTAAATGCACTGAGGGGGTGTTATTTTTTCATTTATAATACAGGGATAAGTCTTTGAGTCCCCCATGGGGTTTAGGGTGCTTGTTATATTTCTTTCCTCATACGTGCCACCGGAATGTTCAATTGTTCGCGGTATTTGGCAATAGTTCGACGTGCCACCAGATAGCCTTTGGTTTTCAGAACTGCAGCAAGTGCCTCGTCAGTTATGGGTTTTTGTTTGTTTTCGCTCTCAATGCATTGAAGCAAAATCTGTTTGATTTCGCGTGTAGAAATTTCCTCACCCAAGTCATTGGTCATCGATTCGGAGAAAAAGTATTTCAACGGAAAGATACCAAACTCAGTTTGAATATATTTGCTGTTGCTCACCCGCGAAATGGTGGATATATCGTATCCGGTGCGGTCTGCAATATCTTTCAAAATCATAGGTTTCAAAAAAGTATCGTCGCCTTCTATAAAAAAATCGCGCTGAAAATCCACAATTGCCATCATGGTAGTGAGCAGTGTTTGTTGTCTTTGTTTGATAGCATCGATAAACCAACGCGCAGCATCAATCTTTTGTTTCACAAACATCACGGCATCTTTCATTTCGCGGCTCTGGTTTTGTTTATTTCCTGCATAATCCTGAAACATTTCATTGTAAGTAGAGCTGACCCGCAGTTCGGGAACATTGCTGTTATTGAGAGATACAGTGAGTTGGTTTTCATTGTTTTCGAGAATAAAATCGGGGACAATAGTAGTCATCGATTTTTCCAGTATATTACCACTCCAGGCACTTCCGGGTTTGGGATTGAGATGTGTAATTTCTTTCATTACCTTTTTCAGCATGACATCATCCATTTCCAATCCACGCTGAATTTTATCGAAATGCTTTCTCGAAAATTCCTCAAAATATTCCTTTACTAACTTTAGAGCCAGTTTTACGGAGGTACTTTGTTCTTTTCGTTCCAATTGCAACAACAAACATTCCTGTAAATTGGAAGCCGCCACACCTGCCGGATCGAGCTGCCGAACCCTACGAATGATATGTTCCATTTCTTCATCAGTAGTTTGTATACCTGCCTGAAAAACAATATCATCAACCATAGCTTCGGGTGTTCGGCGCAGATAGCCCTCATCGTCAATATTTCCAATGACATATTCGGTAAGCAATCGTTCGTGCTCGGTCAGTTGCAGCAAGCCCACCTGATCGAGCAGGAACTCATGAAAAGTCATTCCTACTGAAAACGGTATATCCTCGTACTTATCGTCTTTCGAAGTGTTGTTAGCTTTCAGTTTATAATCGGGGATATCATCATCGGCCATGTATTCTTCGGGGTCAAAATCATCATTATTGCCGCCGTCGTCGATGCTCAAATCATCCATTTCCTCAGTTTCTTTCTCCGATTCAGCACCTTCTTCCAACGCCGGATTTTCCTCAAGTTCCTGTCGGATACGCTCTTCTAACTCTAGAGTAGGCACTTCGAGCATTTTGATAACCTGAATCTGTGCAGGCGAAAGTTTTTGTTGTAATTTTTGTTGTAATTGCTGACGTAACATATTCCCAAAAAACGGCTATTTACCAATAATAGAGCGCAAAGATACGTTTTTTTCAGCAGAAAAGAAAGGGGGAAGATTGACTTTTCAATCGGCAGGAAACTTTAAGTCATCGTGCATAATTCATCAATCATCCCACAAAACCGTCTCAACTTACAATCTGTAACCTTTTTCGAGAAAATACTGTCATTTTCCAAATAAATAAGACAAATATACAGAAAATTTAATCAAAAAACTCTTGTTTTCTGATGAATTATTACGGGATAAATACTACTCTAATCATTGTAAAACAAGCAATTAATAAAAATTTAGCATCATTGAATGAATTAATCTTGAAATTAAGTTCCAAATTGAAATTAATCTTGTATTTTTGTTCCGTTTTCCGTTTATGTCTGATTAAAAAGACCTATTTACAATCCATTCAAAAAAACACACAAATATGAAAATTGGAGTTCCAAAAGAAATTAAAAACAACGAGAATCGGGTAGCATTAACTCCCGGTGGTGCAAAAACCTTAATTCAAAACCATCACGAAGTATATATTGAAACACACGCCGGCGAAAACAGCGGTTTCAGTGATGAGCAATACAAAAAAGCAGGTGCAAAAATTCTAAGAACACCCGAAGAAGTTTTTGCCATTGCCCAGATGATTATGAAAGTAAAAGAACCTATTAAGAGCGAATACAAACTGATTCGCCCAAAACAACTGATTTTCACCTACTTTCATTTTGCTTCAAACGAAGAACTTACACATGCCATGATTGACAGCAATGCGGTTTGTCTGGCTTACGAAACCGTTGAAAAAGCAGATAAAACATTGCCTTTGCTTATTCCCATGTCGGAAGTTGCCGGGCGAATGTCAATTCAGGAAGGTGCACGATGTTTAGAAAAACCAAAAGGAGGCAAAGGAATTTTGTTGGGTGGCGTTCCCGGCGTGAAACCCGCCAATGTATTGGTTTTGGGTGGCGGAATTGTGGGTACTCAGGCAGCACTGATGGCTGCAGGATTGGGAGCACATGTAACTATTGCTGACATTTCATTGCCACGCCTGCGCTATCTGAGCGAAATCATGCCTGCTAACGTAGATACCTTGATGTCAACCACTTCTAATATTGAGGATATGTTGCCCCTCACCGATTTAGTGATTGGTGCCGTGCTAATTCCGGGTGCAAAAGCTCCACATGTAATTTCTAGCGATATGCTTAAGCTCATGCAGCCGGGTTCTGTGCTTGTTGATGTAGCAATCGATCAGGGTGGTTGCTTTGAAACTTCACACCCAACTACGCACGCCGATCCGGTTTACAAGGTGGATGGGATTTTGCACTATTGTGTAGCTAATATTCCTGGTGCAGTTCCGTTTACTTCTACCTTGGCACTAACCAATGCTACTTTGCCCTATGCGGTAACATTGGCAAATTTGGGCTGGCAAAAAGCGTGTGAATTACACGATGATTTACGCAAAGGCTTGAATATTGTCGAAGGAAAAATTGTTTGTCAGGCAGTAGCTGAAACATTTAATTTGTAAAATTACAGTTTTAAAAATTTAAAATGCGCATTCCGAGATTTTCGGGATGCGCATTTTTTTCAATTCAGTGAGTTGAATTTATACGTTGCTTAATCTTTAAATTTCGCGCTCAAAAACTCGCGATTCAGGCGGGCAATGTGCGAAATGGAAACATTCTTTGGACATTCGGCTTCACAAGCTCCGGTGTTTGTACAGTTTCCAAAACCAAGTTCGTCCATTTTGGCAACCATCATTTTAGCGCGGTGAGCAGCTTCTATCTTCCCTTGTGGAAGCAATGCCAACTGGCTAACTTTAGCTGCAACAAATAGCATAGCCGAACCATTCTTACAAGCTGCAGCACAAGCTCCGCAACCAATACATGATGCAGCATCCATAGCTTCATCTGCATCAACTTTCGAAACCGGAATAGCATTTCCATCCGGAACTCCACCTGTGTTGACCGAAACGTATCCACCGGCCTGAATTATCTTGTCGTAAGCTCCCCTATCGACCATCAAATCTTTGATAACAGGAAAAGCAGCCGAACGCCAAGGCTCAACAGTAATAGTTTGTCCATCACTGAAGTTACGCATATGCAACTGACAAGTAGTTATTTCACCATCGGGACCGTGTGGATGACCGTTAATATACATACTACACATTCCGCAAATTCCTTCACGGCAATCGTGATCAAAGGCAATTGGTTCTTTGCGTTCGCTGATTAATTGTTCGTTAAGTACATCCATCATTTCGAGGAATGAACTATCAGTCGAAACATTTGCCAATTTGTATGTTTCAAATTTACCTTTAACTTTTGGACCGGCTTGACGCCAGATTTTCAGAGTTATATTTATATTTTTTTCCATGTTGTTTACGATTTATAATTACGTTGTTGACGGTGAATAAACTCATAGTCCAGCGCTTCTTTCAGCAATTCCGGTTCGTTTTCTTCGCCAGTGAATTTCCAGCACGAAGCAAAAGAGAATTCCTCATCGTTTCGCAAGGCTTCACCTTCGGGAGTTTGATATTCTTCGCGGAAATGCCCACCACACGATTCTTCGCGCATCAGGGCATCACGTGCAATCAGTTCCCCGATTTCAATAAAATCAGCCAAACGAAGTGCTTTTTCCAATTCGTTATTCAAATCATCCTCTTTTCCGGGAATATAAACATTACTCCAGAATTCTTTTCGAACTTCCTTGATTTTTTTCAATGCACTTTCCAAACCTGCTTTATTGCGTCCCATCCCTACAAAATCCCACATTATCAATCCTAATTCACGATGGATAGAATCAACTGATTTTTTACCCTGAATGCTCATCAATTTCTTGATTTTATCATTAACAGCCTTCTCAGCTTCTTCAAATTCAGGTAAATCGGTGCTCAGGCGTGGAACCTGAATCTGATCGGCCAAATAATTCTGAATAGTATATGGTAAAACGAAATATCCATCGGCCAATCCTTGCATCAAAGCCGAAGCTCCCAAGCGGTTTGCACCATGGTCGGAGAAGTTTGCTTCACCAATACAAAACAGACCTTTTACCGAAGTTTGTAATTCATAATCAACCCAAATACCACCCATTGTATAGTGAATTGCCGGATAAATCATCATCGGTGTTTTGTATGGATTTTCATCAACTATTTTTTCGTACATCTGGAAAAGATTTCCATAACGCGCTTTCACTACATTCTCGCCCAATCGATTAATAGCATCCGAGAAATCAAGATAAACAGCTAAACCTGTGTTTCCAACTCCATAGCCCGCATCGCAACGTTCTTTGGCTGCGCGAGAAGCAACATCGCGGGGAACTAAGTTACCGAAAGCAGGATAACGACGCTCCAAATAATAATCTCGTTCGTCTTCGCTCAAATCTGTCGCTTTTTTCTTTCCTGCACGAATAGCTTCAGCATCTTCTTTCTTTTTTGGGGTCCAGATTCTGCCATCATTTCGAAGCGACTCGGACATCAAAGTCAGTTTCGACTGGAATTCACCATGAACGGGAATACAAGTGGGGTGAATCTGACAATAAGCCGGATTTGAGAAATAAGCACCTTTTTTATACATCTGAACAGCTGCTGATCCATTTGAAGCCATAGCATTGGTCGATAGGAAGAATGTGTTACCATAACCACCAGTTCCAACAACTACCGCATGAGCAAAAAAACGTTCTATTTTCCCGGTCACTAAATTCCGGGCAATGATTCCTCGTGCGCGGTCTTCAATAACCACTACATCTAACATCTCGTAACGTGAATAAAGTTTCACTGCGCCTTTGCCAATCTGACGACTCAAAGCCGAATATGCACCCAATAATAATTGTTGCCCGGTTTGTCCTTTGGCGTAGAAAGTACGTGAAACCTGAGCACCGCCAAACGAACGGTTATCTAACAAACCACCATATTCACGAGCAAATGGAACACCCTGAGCCACACATTGGTCAATAATTCCGTTAGACACTTCAGCCAGTCGATAAACATTGGCTTCACGAGCACGATAATCGCCACCTTTGATGGTATCATAAAAAAGTCGGTAAACTGAGTCACCATCGTTCTGATAATTTTTTGCTGCGTTGATTCCACCTTGTGCAGCAATAGAATGTGCACGCCGTGGTGAATCCTGAATACAAAAATTCAACACATTAAAGCCCATTTCGGCTAACGAAGCTGCTGCCGAAGCACCGGCCAAACCGGTTCCAACAACAATAATATCAAGACGACGTTTATTAGATGGATTAACTAATTTTTGATGCGCTTTATAATTACTCCATTTCTCTGCTAATGGACCTTCAGGAATTCGTGCATCTATTTTATTCTCTACCGCAGTAGTTGCTTGTTTCTTTGCCATAATTCTTCAACGATTTTATTATTTACAATTTGTAATTAAATAATACACAGGAATGGACATAAACATCAGAATCACAACAGTAGAAATAATGTTTGCAATTATTTTTACACGCGGCAACCAGGTTTTATTGTTCAAACCCAATGATTGCAATGCACTCCATATACCATGTGTTAAATGTAGCCAAAGTGCCGCCAACCAAATTATGTAGACTACACAATAAATCCATTGATTGAATAACTCTGAAACATACTTAGCCCCATTAGCCGCATTTGTCACATCTCCGGTATGTGTCAGTTCGGAGAATTGCATTTTGAACCAAAAATTGTATAAATGCAATACTAAAAAGCCAAATACAATTGTGCCTAAAATCAACATGTTTTGCGAAGACCAGTCCACTCCTTGTTGAGTTTTCTTAACCGCATATTTTTCACTTCCACGGGCACGCATATTCTGATAAGTTAAATACAGCGCATACAAAATGTGAATTACAAAACCGGCAGCCAACAAGCTTGTTCCAACAAGTGCATACCAATTAGCTCCTAAAAACTCACAGATTGCATTATATCCTTCGGGTGAAATAATCACCACGATATTCATACAGCTGTGAAAAAGTAAAAACAACACGAGAAAAATTCCCGTGATACTCATCATAAGCTTTCGCCCAATAGAGGAATCAATTAACCACATAGATTTTTGTTTTAGTTTATATTTAGCAATTTGCCAATGTTTAATTGTATTATTATCAGTATATTATATTGAAAATAACGTTTTTTTAAAAGTTCCACAAAAGTAAGCATTAGATTTTAAACACACAAGCAATTACGGAAAAATTTCTTTAATTACTCGAATCTATTCAACAACATCGCCAAACAAGGTTGCTGATGAAGCACTCGTGACTTTTACCCGAACAAATTCACCAATATGTCTGCCTTGTCGGGGGAAAATAATCACTTTACTCTGCGAGCTTCTCCCAACCATTTGCTCTTTAGAGCGTTTGGAAAAACCTTCGACCAGTACTTCAAATGTTTTTCCAACATCATTCTGGTTACTTTCGTTTGCTATTACTTGCTGTAAATCAATAATTTCAGCCAAACGACGCAATTTTACTTCTTCGGGCACATTATCTGGCAACCGTTTGGCTGCCACAGTTCCGGGACGTTCTGAATACTTAAACATAAACGCCATATCAAACTTTACTTCACGCATCAACGACAGTGATTCTTGATGATCTTCCTCCGTTTCGTTGTGAAAACCACAAAAAATATCAGTACCGATAGAAACATCGGGTATAATACGTCGCATGGCTTCAACTCGATTCAAAAACCATTCACGAGTATATTTTCGGTTCATTAATTCCAGAATCTTGTTACTCCCCGATTGAACCGGAAGATGAATATAGCGGCAAATATTGGAATAACGAGCCATCATCACCAGTGTTTCATCAGTCATATCTTTCGGATGTGGTGATGTGAAACGGATTCGCATTTCGGGAGCAGTTTCAGCTACTACTTTTAGCAATTCAGGAAAATCAATTACTGTTCCATCGCCTTTTGTATATTTATATGAATTGACAGTTTGTCCAAGCAGTGTTACTTCTTTATAGTTTTTCGCTTGAAGATCCCTTATTTCGTTCAGAATACTTTCAATATCACGGCTTCGCTCACGTCCACGCGTATATGGAACAATACAATACGTGCAAAACTTATCGCAACCACGCATAATCGACACAAAACCTGAAATGGATGCTCCAATGCGTGTAGGTAGCACATCTTTATATGTTTCAGTTTTCGAAAGTTCTACATTGATGGCTTTTTCGCCATTCTCCACATTGTTAATTAAATGTGGGATATCCAAATATGCATCCGGTCCAACAACCACATTTACACCGTGATTATCAATCAACTCATCCTTCACTCGTTCCGCCATACAGCCAATTACACCTATCACGAGCTTCCTGTTTTTTCGTTTTAAGGATTGAAAATATTTCAGCCGTTGAATTACACGCTGTTCAGCATTATCTCGCACCGAACAGGTATTTACAAAAATAGCATCAGCTTCCGAAATTTTATCGGTTAGTGCAAAACCATCCATTTCCATAATTGAAGCTACTACTTCGCTATCGGCTACATTCATTTGGCAGCCGTAGGTTTCAATAAAAAGTTTTTTGTCGTTCAGCGCAGATTTAGAGTCCGGTGAAGTAACAGTTTGTTCGTTCAAATTCATTTAATTCGTTTAAAAGTTAGTGTGACAAAGGTACATTTTATAATCAAATTACAAAAGTACAGTTATTTTACATTATTTAACTTATACCATTGTCAAATTACATAATTCTAATAATGAACTATTTATTGCATCGTTTTTTAAGAGTTGGTAAACCAAATATATTTATTTTTGAATATTCATGAACAAAATGTTTGTGTGTTCAAAATATTATTCTCACTTTTGCAGAGTAAACAAACAGATAAATTTTTCATAGTTAAGGTTTAGGTTAAAATGTGCAATGGGTGGCTGTGAAGTTACCCATTGTTTTTTATTTATAACCTACCGGTATTTTTTTTAAGCCGGCTAGATTTAAATTTATATTTCCAGTTGTTTTGGTTAAATTTTGTTTAGTGGATATTTATCCCCAAAAAAACCTGTATATTTGCAAATTCAAAGACATATCCATCTAAGATATAGAGTTCCGGCATTTTAGCCGGAATTCTTTTTGTTTAATACTTTTAAAATAACATATAAAAATTACCATTATGGCTGTAACTTACATGACCGCCGAGGGTTATAAAAAATTAGTTGATGAATTGAACGAGTTGGAACGGGTACAACGTCCGGCTATTTCAAAATTAATCGCTGAAGCTCGCGACAAAGGCGATTTGTCGGAAAATGCCGAATACGATGCAGCTAAAGAAGCACAGGGAATGCTCGAAATGAAAATTTCGTTACTCAAAGATACCGTTGCTTCTGCACGCATGATTGATGAATCAAGAATCAATACAAATGAAGTTCAGATTCTGACGCGTGTAAAAATAAAAAATACAAGCAACAATCAGATTATGAGTTATATGATAGTTTCGGAGAGTGAAGCCAACTTCAAAGAAGGCAAACTTTCGGTTACAACTCCCATTGCCAAAGGATTGCTCGGGAAAAAAGTCGGCGAAAAAGCTACTGTGATTGTTCCTTCCGGTTCAATGGAATTTGAAATAATCGAAATCTCATTATAATTTACTTTACAGCAACATATCTCTATGCCCGATAATTCAACGTTATCGGGCATTTATTTTCAACATTTAGCATAGAATTAGTTTTACAAGCATTTTTTAATGAAATGTTTATAAAACTTCAATGCGGATAGGTTAAAAACAGATAATGTATTGCTTTCAACTTATTGAATGAACATGATTTTGCTAAAAAAAATCTATCTTTGTGCTGAGAATAATTAGTTTAATTTTTAAAACATACAGAATGAAAACCGGATTAAAAATTCGTTTACTTTTCGTTTTCTTTACTTTAGCTTGTACCGTAAATGCTCAGATTTATCGCTTAGAAGTAGGTTATAATAATCCAGTACGACTAGGAAGCAATGTAAGTTCGATTTATTTTAATGGCATTAAATTGGGTGGTACAGCTGAAATTGATATGAAGAATAATTTCAGTTTGCTAACCGGCGTTCTTTATAATTTTGTTTATTCTTATAAAGTTCAGAATTATCCAAGTCTTGCTGCCGTCAAATACGAGACACAAGGTCTGTTTATGAATTTTCCTGTTCATGTAAACTATTCATATCCCATATCAAAAACAATTCGTGCTTTCGGATTTGCCGGTCCAACTTTGAATTTAGGCTTGTATCAAAATTTGAAAATTACATCAACTCAGACTTATCTGCCTTCAAATCCTTTGTATGTGAAACCTCGCACAATAGATGTTTACAATGGCAACGACCCTGTTTATCAATTAAACAGATTAAATCTTCAACTTGGAGGTGGAGGTGGTGTGCAGTGGAAAAAATACCAGATTAAAGCAGGTTATGATTTTGGTCTGAATAATCTGAACAAAATTGACACCAATAAACTATATCAGGGCGGTTGGTATGTTTCACTTTCATACAGCTTTTAAATTATCCTGAAACTTATGTAAATGACTAAACTCTACTGCGGGTTTGGTCATTTTTAATTTACAGGAGCTTTAGATCTATCATGTTTTTAACTGTTTTGTAAATAATAATTATACATTATTCATTATTAATTGTCAGGCATGAGGTTAATTAATCGGATAATGATTATTTTTGCAGATAATTAGCCGAAAATGTTTTGAAAATGGATTTATACCAACTTTTTCTTCAACATCCAATTATTTGCACCGATAGTCGAATCTGTCCTTCCGGTTCTATTTTTTTTGCTCTGAAAGGTGAAAACTTTAATGCCAATGCTTTTGCACTTTCTGCACTTGAGAAAGGTTGCTCATTTGCAGTTGTTGATGAAGCCGAATTTGCTGTTGATGAGCGTTTTATATTAGTTGATGACGTGTTGGAGACTTTACAGCAATTAGCCACCCAACATCGGAAACAAACTGGTATTCGGGTAATTGGCATAACCGGTACAAATGGAAAAACAACGACCAAAGAATTAATAGCATCCGTTTTGAGCGAAAAATACAAGGTGCTTTTCACACAAGGCAATCTGAATAACCACATTGGCGTTCCTTTAACTTTGCTTCAAATTAAACCTGAACATCAAATCGCTGTAATTGAAATGGGAGCTAATCATCCCGGAGAAATTAAAATGCTTTGCGAAATTGCTCAACCCGATTACGGAATAATTACGAATGTTGGCAAAGCGCATCTCGAAGGATTCGGTTCGTTTGAAGGTGTAAAGCTAACAAAATCTGAGCTTTACAAATATATTTTTTCAAACGGGAAAGCCATTTTCATTAATATAGACAATAAAAATCTGGTGGAAATGGCTACCAAAGTTGGTTTTAAACTTAATGCAGCCAATGTTCGAAAATACAGTCTTAATCCGGAAAATCAGGAATGCAATGTATCTGGTCAAATTACGGATTGTTCGCCCTTTTTGAATATGGAATGTTCCATCGATTTGTTTGATAAATTCAAAGTAAAAACCAAATTGATAGGTGCTTATAATGCAGAAAATGTATTGGCCGCAGGAACAATTGGCGAATATTTTGGCTTAACTAAAAGAACAATTAAACGTGGACTCGAAAAATATATTCCGCAGAACAACCGTTCACAACTGACTGTTACAAAGCATAATAAGTTAGTGGTAGATGCATATAATGCCAATCCTACCAGTATGCAAGCAGCCATTTTGAATTTTGCTCAAATCGAAGTTAAGCATAAAACGCTGGTTTTGGGCGATATGCTTGAACTTGGCGAACAAAGCGACCAGGAACATCAAAACATTGTTGATTTACTGCAACAAAATATGTTTTCAACCGTTTTGTTGGTTGGAAATGAGTTTCAGAAAACTAAAAATTCTTATCTTTGTTTTCAGAATGTATCTGAACTAGAAAAGTATCTGGAGTCAAACCCAATACGCAAAAATTATATTTTAATCAAAGGTTCGAGAGGAATAAAGCTCGAAAAAATACTACCTATACTCTAATTATTAGTCAATTGAATTTATGGACTCAGTAAAAAGAAAGAACTTTATTTTTATCACAGTAGTTTCGGTAATTATCCTTTTGTTGGGGTTTGCCGTGTTGTATTTTATGCGAAAAGCGAATCAGAAAGAAGCTGAAGTAGCCGAAGTTGTAGAAATGATGAACTTTGAGAAAGAACAGGTTCAAAAAGAATACTCCAATTTAAACGAAGAATTTGCGGGTTACACGACCAATATCAAAAATGATTCCTTAGTAAAATTATTGAACGACCAGAAAACAAAAGTTCAACAATTGCTTGAAGAACTGCGTATTACAAAATCAACAAATGCAAAACGGATAGCACAATTAAGACAAGAATTGGCAACCGTTCGTCAGGTAATGGTTCAGTATGTGAATCAAATAGACTCATTAAATTCGGTCAACAAAGTTTTAAAGAATGAAAACGTTGAAGTTCACAAAAAATACAAAGCTGCCACCGAAACAGTTCAAACTTTATCAAAAGAAAAAGAGTCACTCAATCAAGTAGTTACACGTGCTTCAATTTTAGAAATAACCAATTTCAGCATGACACCATTGAATAGCAATGGAAAAAAAACAGGTTGGTTTTCGCAAACGTCTAACTTGCAATTTAAATATACAATTGCTAAGAATATAACCGCATCGCCTGGTGAAAAAACAATTTATTTACGAATTACCCGTCCCGATGAAGAGGTTTTAACAAAAAGCCCCGGTAATGTTTTTCTTTTTGAAAATAAGAATATTGCCTATTCTTCAATGAAGAAATTTGAATATTCGGGAGAAGCTTTAAACGATGTTATCTATTGGAAAATAGCTGAAATTTTGCCAAAAGGGAATTATCGGGCTGAATTTTTTGTAGATGGAAACCGGATTGGTAGTTTTAATTTTGTTTTTGAAAAATAAATGTCACAAAGTCATAAATTTACTCATGATGCCAAAGCAATCGCTTTCGATGTAAAACATCGAAACACGATAAAATTCAACATTTCACGCTACGATGTCGCAGTGAGTAAAGGAATGGCACGCTACAACGATGTAGAAACAGCCAAAAATCAAGCTGCAGCTATAAAACGCGATGTGATGGCAAACTGGGATAAATACCTGATTGAGTTTGAAGAAAAAATCAGTTCACGAGGAGTAGAAGTGCTTTGGGCAAAAGATGCGGCTGAAGCCACGAGTCAAATTGAGAAGATTCTGACCGAAAATAAAACACGTTTGCTTGTTAAAAGCAAATCGATGACTACGGAAGAAATTGAACTAAACGAAACTGCTGAAAGAATGGGATGTGAATCGGTTGAAACGGATCTCGGAGAATTTATAGTTCAGGTGGCCGGCGAAAAGCCTTATCATATCGTAACACCGGCAATGCACAAATCGAAAGGTGATATTGCGAAACTTTTCAACGAAAAATTCGATACGCCCATTGACAGCACGCCGGAAGAAATGACGGAATATGTGCGTCAGGTTTTGCGAAAAAAATATACAACAGCTCAGGTTGGAGTAACCGGAGCTAACTTTCTGATTGCTGATATAGGTGGCATTTCGGTTACCGAAAACGAAGGAAACGGAGTTATGTCAACTGCTTTTCCTAAAATTCATATTGTTATTGCCGGAATTGAAAAAATAATACCACAAATGCGTCAACTCGGACTTTTTTATCCATTGTTGTCTGCACACGGAACTGGTCAGCAGATCACTGCTTACAATACAATTTTCAACGGATCACGAGCAACTAATGAAGTGGATGGTCCTGAAAAAATGATTGTCATACTACTTGATAACGGACGAACAACGGTTTATGACGATGATGAAGCGTTTGAAGCATTGGCTTGCATTCGGTGTGGTGCTTGTTTGAACGGTTGTCCGGTTTACAAAACAATTGGCGGATATACATACGACACAACCTATAGTGGTCCGATTGGATCGGTTTTGACACCATTTTTGAAGGGATTCAAGGATTTTTCGCATCTGAGTTTCGCCTCTACGCTTTGTGGAAAATGTGTAGAAGTTTGTCCCGTCAAAATTCCATTGACAGACATTTTATTGTCGAACAGACGAAAAACAGTCGAACAAGATTTGCGTCCGGCGGCGGAAAAGGTACTAATGAAAGGTTTTCAACTGATTAGTTCAAAACGGATTGGTTTTGATTTGTTTCCCGGTTTTTTAAAATCAGTTGGAACTTATCCATTTAATTTCGTTGGTTGGGGACCGAATCGATCCATGCCAAAATTTTCAAACAAATCATTTTCACAACAGTATAAAAACAAACAAAAGTAATGCTCTTATTTTAAAATAATTACAACATGAAACGAACTTCAATTGGCTTATTTCTCGGATTTTTATTCTTACTGATTCTTTCTGCTTGTCAAGAAAACGTGTATATGGATTGGAAGATAGCAAATGACAACTGGTACACGAAACACAAAACTGATTCGGGTTATGTTGTCTCGAGTACCGGACTTTGTTATCAAATTCTCTATCCCGGTTGGACATTGGCACGTCAGCCAAATGCCAACAGCAGCATTGAAGTAACATACAGAGGGACATTGATTGATGGATCAATTTTTGATTCTCAATCAACCGGAGTTTGGTTTACTTTGTCGAACACAATTGCCGGATGGAAAGAAATAATGCCCAAACTTCATAATGGTGCTCATGTAAAATTATATGTTCCGGCAGCTTTAGCTTATGATACAATAACTACAAATACACTGATTCCACCACACTCTGTTTTAATTTTTGATATTAATCTGATAGATTCATCAAATTAATTTTATTTATATTTAAGGTAATTTTTTTATATAATTAGTTATGAAAAAGTTGATTATCATATTTTTATGTTCTTTATCGGCTTTTGTTTTCGGAGCTGATTATACCGTTCAGACCATTCCAAATCCTAAGAATGCCACCGAAAATGGGTTTGTAAGTAATCCCGATGGCATTTTAAAGTCTGAAACTGTTTTACAAATTAATATTTTGCTGGATTCGCTTGAGCATCAGACTGGTGCTGAAGTAGCTGTTATTGCTGTAAATTCAATTGGGTCTGCAGAAATCAAGCCATTTGCTACCGATTTGTTGAAGTATTGGGGAATTGGCAAGACGAAGAAAGACAATGGATTGCTTGTCCTTTTTGTGCTTAATCAGAAAAAAGTAACTTTCGAAACCGGTTACGGATTAGAAGGCATTCTGCCGGATGCAATATGCAAACGAATTCAGTTTCAAAGCATGATTCCTGAGTTTAAAAACGGGAATTACGATGCCGGAATGTTGGCAGGTATTCAACGTATTAGTTCAATTATCCGAAAAGAACCTATGCAACAAGCAGCTCCAAAGGCTCCGATTGCCTGGAATGAAATTCTACCCGTTGCTATTGGCATTTATATTTTAATTGCGTTACTTACTTGGCTTTGGATAGCAAATTCGATTCAGACTATTCGAAAAAATCCAAAACTCACCAGCAATATTGCTCGCTACAAAACTATAAAAAGCGAAAAATCCGGAATTATAAGCATGGTTGCATTGTTCCTGCCAGTAATTGCCATACTCGGTATAATTTTTTTCTCAAACCCGATTTTTATTTTGTTGGTTTTACCCATTCCGCTCGCCACTATACCCGCTAATGTATTTGCTCAAATCATGATGCTGAGAATTCGTCGTGCCTCGATTCCGTGTAATGTGTGTGATGGTAAAATGCATATTTTATCCGAAAAAAAAGAAGATGCCCATTTGAAATTAGCACAACAATTTGAAGAGCAGCTTCATGCTGTGGATTATGATGTTTTTGTATGCGATAAATGTGCTAATGAAGCAATTTTTACGTTAGATAAACCAAGTGCTTACTCCGAATGTCCCAAATGTGGGACAAAAGCATTTATTTTGAAAGAAAAACGAACTGTCGTTTCACCAACTTATATTAGTGCCGGCACCGAACGAACGACGTATATCTGCAAATTTTGCGGTTACGAAGAAAATGATAATCATAATATACCTCGGATTAACCGATCCGGTAGTGGTTCATTTTTGGGTGGCATGGTTGTCGGGAGTATTTTCAGTGGTGGTGGAGGATTCGGTAGCGGAGATAGCGGCAGTTTTGGTGGTGGTGGCAGTTTTGGTGGTGGCATGTCAGGAGGTGGCGGTGCAACCAGTGGATGGTAAAATTTAGTTATCAGATATCAGTTTAAAAATATTTTTTCAAACAAATAAAAAGAATAAAATGAAAAAGAGCACAATTATTATTTTAGTTTCGATAGCTGCATTTCTTTTTTTTGCAGTTGTGTTTCCAATTGGTTTTGGAATTAGTCGATACAATCGGCTGGTAACACTTGAAGAAACAGTGAATAGTCAGTGGGGAAATGTTGAAAGTCAATATCAACGGCGCGCCGATTTGATTCCAAATTTAGTGGCAACCGTGAAAGGATATGCAACTCACGAAAGTTCGACACTCGAAGGTGTTATGGCAGCTCGTGCCAAAGCAACACAAATAAACATTGATCCTAAGAATCTCACCCCTGCAAAACTTCAGGAATATCAGGCTGCACAAGGGCAAATTGGTTCGGCTTTGGGAAAATTAATGATGATTACCGAAAACTATCCAAACTTAAAAGCTAACGAAAACTTTTTGGAGTTACAGGCACAATTAGAAGGAACTGAAAACAGAATTTCTGTTGAACGGGGACGATTTAATGAAATGGCAAAAGAGTTTAATTTAACTATTCGTCGTTTTCCAACTTCGATTGTTGCAGGGATGACAGGATTTCAGAAGAAACCTTATTTCGAAGCTGAAAAAGCAGCTGCAAATGCTCCGGCAGTAAAATTTTAAGTTCTTTCTGTACTTCAAAGCGAGTTTTATTAAATCAATTAAAATGTCTGAAAACAAATACATTCCGGCTTCCGACCGTTACTCAAATTCAGTTGGATACAATCATTGTGGTAAAAGTGGTTTAAAACTTCCACGCATTTCATTGGGGCTTTGGCATAATTTTGGTGATGTAGATAATGCCACAGAAGCATTAAAAATGATAGAATTTGCCTTTGATCATGGCATTACTCATTTTGATTTGGCCAATAATTATGGAGTTCCAGGAGGAAGTGCTGAAACCAATTTCGGCAAGATATTGAAAAATCATTTTAGCGGTTATCGTGACGAAATGATTATCAGTACCAAAGCCGGTCATGAAATGTGGCCAGGACCTTATGGAGATTGGGGGTCACGAAAGTATCTGATTGCCAGTCTACACCAAAGTTTGAAAAGGATGCAGTTGGATTATGTGGATATTTTTTATTCGCATCGGTATGACCCCAATACTCCATTAGAAGAAACAATGGGTGCTTTATCAGATATGGTAAAACAAGGGAAGGCACTTTATGTCGGTATCTCGAAATATCCTGAAGAAAAAGCGCGCGAAGCCTATCGGATTCTTCGTGAAAATGGAACGCCATGTTTGATAAATCAAGACAGGTACAGCATTTTTACACGAGAAATTGAACAGGCTGTACTGCCATTAGTCGTCGAAAATGGAATTGGATTTATCGGGTTTTCTCCTTTGTCACAAGGCATGCTGAGTGACAAATACTTACATGGAATTCCTGAAAACTCACGTGCAGGACAAAGTTATGGCTTTTTACAAAAAAGCAGATTAACTCCCGAAGTGATTGAGAAAATAACAAAACTAAATGAAATTGCAGCACAACGTGATCAAACGCTTGCACAAATGGCACTTGCCTGGTGTTTTCATAAACCCGAAGTAACTTCTGTAATTGTTGGAACAAGTTCTGTGTTTCAATTGCGTGATAATATCGAGGCTCTAAATCATTTGCAATTTGCAGATGATGAATTGTGGCGAATTGGCGAATTAGGAATGTAGAGCTTGGGTTTGGTGTTTAGAGTTGAAAGTATAGTTGGTTTTACATACGATATGTTAAGAAGAAGGATGATATTATTTCTATACATTCTGATTATTAGTGCTCTGATAGTTAGCTGTGACGACACATATATTTCTTCTATACCTGACTTTCCGGTTTATCTGGAGTTAAACCTCATCACTACCTATCCAAATTTTCATAGCCCCAATCAAAGTCTTATTTTCACAAAACCTATAACTGTAATGGATAGAATTGGTTATGGCGGAATTTTAGTCTATATCGGTTTCGATGGAATTTACTATGCTTTTGATATGAGTTGTCCTTACGAGCATAAAATAACCACCCGCATCAAACCAAACGGGCTTGGTCAAGCTATTTGCGATAGTTGTCACTCAATTTTTGATATTGGATATGGAATTGGAAATCCTATCTCGGGCAAAGCAAAAGAGATTTTAAAACGTTACAAAACAACTTTAACGGGCGATGTGCTTTACATTACTGCCAAATAAAGTTTAATTCCAGTTTTTGGGTTTAAAGAGCAAGGAAGAAACAGAAACAAATACTATATAAAATGGATATAATACGGACAAAATCAGTGCATAAATCCAAATATTATCCAATTGGAAAAATCGCCTTACACGGTATAAAAAATAAGTATCAAGCGCATATTTGAACACAAAAAGCGAACTGCCTAATACAGCACAAATCAGATAATCAAAAGAAAATGCAAGCAAAGTCAGCTGTAATGCGCAGATTATAAAAACTAAGCATGCAACCGAAATCAATTGCAAATCGGAATAGGATCCCGATTTTGAAGCCCAACGCCGTCGTTGCTTTAAGAATTCAAGGAGTGATTTGGCTTGTTTTGTTTTTACAAAAGCTACTTCCGACTTCAAAAATCTTATTTTCTCACCTCGCTTCTTCATACTTTCCAACAAAAAAATATCATCTCCCGATTGCTGTTCGGGATGTAAATTACCTGAACTTTTAAACCATGATTCTTTCTTAAAAGCAAGATTAGCACCATTACACAAAATAGGCATTCCAGCGCCCGCAGATCCGGCAGCAACTCCCACCAAACTCACAAACTCAAGTGCCTGAACCCTCGAAAAGATAGTTTCATTATCATGAATTCCAACAGGACAAATAATCAAATCGCAATCATACCTTTTTTGAAAACTGGCAATAGATTCTAACCAAAGAAATGAAGGAATACAATCTGCATCAGTAGTTACAATTAAATCTGCTTTCGCATTCTGAATCCCTTCTTTCAGCGCATTCTTTTTCCCATGCCCCACGGCGTTAATTAACACTAAATTTTGAAAAGTCTTTTGTGCGTTTTTTGCAAAATTATAGGTAGAGTCAGTAGAATGATCATTTACAATTATAAGTTCAAAGTTTTGATAACTCTGTTGTGCAACTGCCGAAATGAGTGAACGTAAAGTCTTATCCTCATTTTTACATGCCACAACTACCGAAATCATAATATCCAGTGAATCATTTCCTTTTGGTTCGTATGTAAAAGAATTTTTCCAACCAACTGAAAAAATTAGTATCATCAAGAAATAGAAAAAAGCAACTACAACCGTTATTATCAACAACATATAATATTTTTATAATTCTAAAATAAATAATTCAATCCAATATAAAAGCCGCTATTACCATCTTGTATGTCAAAAGCCTTTCCAAAATCAGCTGAAATTACAAAATTTTCATTCCAACCAATTTTTAATCCAACTCCGGCTGCAGAGTGAAGTTTTCCGGCAGCATAATCGCTAAAATACAAGGCTTTATCTTGAGAAGAAACACCCGACATATTCATGTCAATTGGTTTCAGGATAATTCCCGAATCAAAAAAAACATTCGTTCCGAGATAAAAATTTTGTTTAAGCCATTCGAATCGGAGAAATTTATAGCGAAACTCAAAATTTCCAAAAGCCACATCATCCCCAACAACCCGATTGCGCAAAACACCCCGAACCGAAGTTTTTCCGCCTAATCCGGTATTGGTTGCTGCAGTTAAATAACTTGTAAATAAAACTGGTTGAGCATAATACGGAACATGATTATTGCCCAATGTTGCCTGATAATCCAATCGGTATGCAAAATTCAAATCTTTTGATATTGTAAAATATTGTCGGTGAATTAAGGCAAATTTCGAATGAGGAAAAGTTTCATTCAGCAGTTTGGGAGCTGCCTGAATGACTGCTTCAGTGTAAATTCCCTTCGACGGACAAGCAAGTTGATCGCGGGTATCGTATTTCAAGCCCAATGTTAGGTAATTTATACTTCCACCAGCTGCTTCTGTGGGATTAATAAAACCCCAGGTCTTATATTTTTCGAACAAAGTCTGACCTCCATATTTAATACCTAACTGAGTATTGTTAACGGTATCATTTGTAAAATGATAAAACGCATATCCGGCAATCCAACCAAACTTAGACTCGTTGAAAAATCCCTGAAAATCGGCTTTTGCCCGAAACATATATTGACTGTTTCTGTAAAAAAGTTTATTCGAACTCTTATCCAACAACGGATCATACTTGTTTTCATAACCATTAAAACCGTAAAAGTCAGACATGGGGTCAGTTACGTAACTTACATCGACTGTAGAGCGAACCTTGCGAATGAGCTGATCCGAATCGTAACGAACCCTGGCTATAACGCGACCTTTAGTATAAGTTGACAATTCCAAATATAAGGAGTGATCGTACTTTGGATAGCGAGTACCATCGCCATAGAGGTATAAATTTACCAAAGCTCCATATTGAAATCCCAAATCGGAATCGTACGAAACAGCCGGCATAGCACCGAAAGCAAATCCTGTCTTAACTTTTTGTTGTGAAAAAACAAAACATACCGAAACCGCAAAACATAAACTGAGGGTGATTTTTTTCATAATGCCGATAAATCTCATGTTCGGCTCAAAGATATGAAAAATAATATTAAAAAAAATAAGCACACTTAAAAAAGTGTGCTTATGTTAATAATTGGACGTAAATTTAATTCCCTTGACATGAATTACAAACACCAAAATAGGAAATTTCCACGCTATCTATCTTAAAATCATCCGTAGTAGGAATTTTAAACATGGATGAATTCAAATTAAAAATATCGTGAACTTTTCCACAACTTCTACACATAAAATGTCCATGAGCAGAAATATCAACATCGTAGCGAGCATTTCGCTCATCGATTGCCAATGCACGAACTGCTCCGCGCTCGACAAATAAATCAAGTGTGTTATAAACAGTTGTTTTCGAGAGTGTTGGCATGGTAGGGCTTAATGCCATGTAAATTTCATCGATAGTGGGATGAATTCGATTTTTCAATAAATAATCCATCACTGCCGACCGTTGAACGGAAGGTTTGATAGAAAATTGACGTAAATACTGATGTGAGTGTAACATGACTTTACAATTTATGAAATGTATTTTTTTTGAAATGGTTACAAAATTATAAACTATAATCTGAAAAATTACTTTTTGGGATTTTTTTTTATATTAATTATACTATGGTGGAAACCAGAAACTTATATTAACAGGGTTATTACATGGTATATGCATTTATATGCAAGCGAGGCTGATTCAAAATGGATTGAATCAGCCTCGTTTCAATATTCTGAAAATTTATTCCGAAACTTCTATTTTTAGAATTTTGTCACCCTGACGGATGGCGTCAATAACTTCCAATCCTTCAACCACCTTACCAAAGCAGGTATGTTGCCGATCCAAATGGGAAGTATTTTTCCGAGAGTGACAGATAAAAAACTGTGAACCACCCGTATTGCGTCCGGCATGAGCCATCGATAAAACACCACGATCGTGATACTGATTTTCGCCGGTCAATTCACAAGGTATAGTATAACCCGGACCGCCTGCACCGGTTCCATTAGGGCAACCACCCTGAATTACGAAATCGGGAATAACACGGTGGAAAGTTAATCCGTCATAAAACCCACTGGTAGCCAGCTTAATAAAGTTTGCTACTGTACCCGGTGCGTCTTTCTCGTAAAATTCGACTTGCATATCACCTTTTTCGGTACTGATTTTTGCTGTTTTCATTTGTAGATATTTAAAATTGCTTATAAAATTTGGATTGCAAAGGTCGGGATGTTTTTTGAGATATCCAAATGCTAATAAATGTTATTCACAAAAAAACAAGAGGCTGTTTCAAATCTAATTTTGAAACAGCCTCCTAAAAATTTTATAACCCAAAGATTATAATGCTTTGATTTCTCTCAGCACATCATTTGTGCTTCTTACGGCTGCTGCACTCTTTGCAAATAATGCTTTTTCAGCGTCATTCAATTTATAATCCAAAATTTCTTCAGCGCCATTTCTGCCAATGACAACAGGAACACCGATGCAAATATCGTTTTCACCATATTCGCCTTCGAGGTAAACGCAGCAGGGAACAATTTTCTTTTGATTATGAATAATTGATTTTACCAGGTAAGCTACCGAAGCACCCGGAGCAAACCATGCCGATGTTCCAAGCATACTGGTTAATGTAGCACCACCAACCATCGTTTCTGAAACAACTTTATTCAAAGTCTCTTTATCCAAAATACTTTCAATCTGACGACCTTTATACGACGCAAAACGTGTTAACGGAATCATGGTTGTATCACCGTGACCACCAATAACCATGCAATGTACTTCGTTTTGATTGGCATTCAAAGCTTTGCTTAAATAACATTTGAAACGAGCTGTATCCAACGAACCACCCATGCCGATTACACGGTTTTTTGGAAGTCCCGAAGCTTTTAGAGCTAAATAAGTCATCGTATCCATTGGATTGCTAACCATTACAATAATAGCATTTGGAGAATATTTTAATACATTTTCGACTACAGATTTTACTATTCCTGCATTCACGCCGATTAATTCTTCGCGTGTCATTCCCGGCTTACGTGGAATACCGGAAGTAATCACAACCACATCAGAATCGGCAGTTAATGAATAATCGTTGGTACAGCCAACAATCTTCGAATCGAACCCCAGAATAGCAGCAGTTTGAAACATGTCCAACGCTTTGCCTTCCGAAACACCTTCTTTTACATCAAGCATTACAACTTCGTCTGTTACTTCATCAAATGCAAGAATATTTGCACAGGTGGCACCTACATTTCCGGCACCTACTACGGTTACTTTTGACATACTAATACTATTTTAAAATGTTTAAATAATTATTGATTTTTGAGCCACAAAGGTAGTACTAAATTTTCAATTAAAGAAATATTTCTTTAATTATATTATGGTTAAAATCATTCCTTTCAAAACAAAATAAATGATTGTTAATCCCCTGTGTTTTGTAACTTTTTTCGTACCTTTGCAGTCGAAAAATGAACAAGTTGAAAGGCAAAGATACAAAAGAACTTGAAATTAAAAAATTATTAACAACTAAATATATAACAATATGCAAACTATTGACAAATTTAATTTTGCAGGTAAAAGAGCTTTTGTGAGAGTCGACTTTAACGTACCCTTGGACGAAAATTTTCAGATTACTGATGATACACGCATTCGAGCAGCTCTACCTACACTTAAAAAGATTTTAGCTGATGGTGGCAGTATCATTATTGCTTCGCACATGGGACGTCCCAAAAAGAACCCCGATGCAAAATACTCTTTAAAAGCGATTCTTCCCCATGTATCCGAATTATTAGGTGTTGATGTAAAATTTGCTCCCGATTGTGCAGATGAAGTTGCTGCTAAAATGGCTTCTGAATTGAAAGCCGGAGAAGTTTTAATGTTAGAAAATCTTCGTTTTTACGAAGAAGAAGAAGGTAAACCACGTGGCGAATTTGCTACCGACGAAGAAAAAGCGGCTGCCAAGAAAGTTACCAAAGAAAATCAGAAACAGTTCACTGCCCGATTGGCTTCGTATGCTGACTGCTATGTGAATGATGCTTTCGGAACAGCGCACCGTGCTCATGCTTCCACTGCGTTAATTGCTAAATATTTTGATGAAAACAACAAGATGTTTGGTTATTTGATGGAAAAAGAAGTAATTGCCGTTCAAAAGGTTATGACTGACACTGCTCGTCCATTCACAGCTATTATGGGTGGTTCGAAAGTGTCGTCGAAAATTGATATTATTGAAAATTTGCTTACAAAGGTTGATAATCTTATTATTGCCGGAGGTATGACTTACACATTTACCAAAGCATTGGGCGGAAAAATCGGAATTTCGATTTGCGAAGACGATAAACTGGATCTCGCCCTTGAGTTACTGAATAAAGCAAAAGCAAACAATGTTAATATCGTGTTGGCTGTTGATGCAAAAATTGCAGATTCGTTCAGTAACGATGCAAAAACTGCTTTTGTTCCGGTAGATAAAATTCCTGATGGCTGGGAAGGTCTGGATATCGGACCTGAAACAGAAAAGATTTTTGCTGATGTGATAAAAGCGTCAAAAACAATTCTTTGGAATGGCCCAACGGGGGTTTTCGAATTCGAAAATTTCACACACGGTTCACGTTCAGTAGGTGAAGCTATCGTAGAAGCTACCAAAAATGGTGCTTTCTCGCTTGTTGGCGGTGGCGATTCAGTGGCTTGTGTAAATAAATTTGGTATTGCCGATCAGGTTTCTTACGTTTCAACCGGTGGTGGTGCATTGCTCGAAGCTATCGAAGGACGTGTATTGCCTGGTATTGAAGCTATCCGTGGATTCTAAAAATCCCTTTTTTTGAGACTTATAAAGTGTCATTCGAAGCTATTCGTGTGACACTTTTTTATTCAGATAACAACGGAAAATCTTTTGAAATGTGGTTGATAACGAGTATATTTGTCGCACAATGCAGAGCATTAACAAGTGAGTCAGACTTTAATTAATTCAGAAAGTGTATGAGTATTTTAAATTTCAACGAAGACGATTCCATTTTTTTAAATCAACAAACCTACTTATCCGTTTTAAAACTGCTTCCAATCGCCACGCTGATAATAGATTTAAACGGTCAAATTAAATTTATTAACGATAAAGCTTTTCAATTTTTTCGATTTTCATCAGAGTCTGATTTTCTACATGTGAGTTTATCGTTGATTATTGATTTACAACGATCTATAGAAATTAAAAGTGATGTTGATTCAGCTGCTGAATTAATCGAGAAAAAAATACTAATTCGAAGATTTGACAGTAAAATTGCCTGTGTGAACCTGTTTGCAAGGTTTTTATCCAGCCAAAAGGATTATATCCTTATTCAGTTTACCGAACTACCCACCAAAAACCAATCCCATCTAATTGAATTATTAAAATCACTTCATCGTGAAATTATCTCATTAAAACCTTATCTCAACAAGCCCGGAAAGGAGCTTTTAGATAAAATAATAATCGGAAGTTCGATGGAGGGGATGAACATTGAGATGAAAAAAAACAACGATGCAGATTTAATTCAGCGTGATAGATTGAATCAAATAGTTACTTTAATCCCTGACTTATCAAACTTAGAACTGACATTGTGTGGTTTTTTATCGTTAAAACTAAGTTTCGATGAAATTGGGGTACTCACCGGAAAGACTTCAAATGCTTTACGCGTATGCTTTCATCGAATTGTAAAAAAGTCAACCTTTGCGAACAGTAGAGATTTTATTCGTGAATTACATGCATTGAATTGATTTACAAATAACGGTATTTAAGTTATTATTTATTTATCCGTGTTATTTATTCTTTATTTTTATTGTATTAACTCTTGATTACTCTCAAACGCTAACTCTATTTATTGTTTTTATTGCTACATAAATAATAGTATTTACCACTTCAAAATTGCATCATAAAAACGAAAATTCCAATTACATGTTTTTAATCATTTTATTATCAATAGGTTAAAAAAGCATATTGGTTTTCTAATAAAATGACACAACTCCAGTTTTATTTTTTCGATACACCTCCCATTTAATGTAGTAAATATTCTGTTTTGATAAAATAAAATACTACATTTATCTATACATCAATATGTTATGTAATTCAGTATATTTGTTTCGTTATTTCAATAAGAAACGAAATGGAGTACTAATTAATATATCCACATCTATGAAAACATTTACAAAAACTTTTTTTAGCTTATCCCTTGTAGTTCTTTTTTTTATTTGTAGTTTCTCATTAAATGCAGCTACCATTACCAGTACGGCTACAGGTGGAGCTTGGGGAACTGGATCTACGTGGGTAGGTGGAGCTGTTCCGGGTGCTGGTGACGCAGTTGTTATTGCAACCACAGGAACCGGTAATGTAAGTATTGCTGCATCTATTACTCAAACCACAGCAGGATCGGTAACAATCAATAGTGCTGCAATACTGAATATGACTTCCACCGGGGTTACGGTTAGTTTGGGCGCATTAACTATTAACTCCGGAGGAACTTTTAATGTAAGCCGAAACTTAACTGTTCAGGGAGCAACTTTAATAACCGGAACAATCAATTTTGCTTCGAATAGTGCTACAGCAAGAACTATGACTTTTACCGGTGATGTAACTTTAAACAGTGGGGCAGTATGGACTGAACCGGCAACCGGCAATGGTGCTACTAATACTTATAACTTTTCTGGTAACTTCACAAACAATGCAACAACATTTTCAGCTTTGGGTACAGGAGTCCATACATTTAAAGGAACAGGTAAAACCTTAAGTGGCTCAACTACCACTGCCATTCCACAAGTTACATTTTCGACCGGAGCTTCAACAAATGCAGGGACATTGACAGTTGGAACTTTACTGACTGTAACCACTGTTGCACTTACCAACACAGGAACAATAACAGCCACTACTGCACTATCCGGAACTGGGAGTGTTGTTCAGGGCGCAACCGGAGTTCTTAATATCGGTGGAACTTCGGGGATTACCACTTTAACAGCAACTACTGCAGGTAATAATGTGAATTATACCGGCGTTGCTCAAACTGTAAAATCGACTAATTATTCAAATCTGACCTTGGGTGGAAGTGTTGTTAAAACCCTTCAGGCCGGAACAACCACCATTGGCGGTAATCTGACAATCAGTGGTACAGCTTCAACAACAACTGTTGTAAATCTTAGCATTGGAGCGAATCTTACAGTTGGCTCAGGAGCTACTTTTAACCAGGGAGCTGCATACACTTTGGGAGTAACAGGTACAACTAGTATTACCGGAACATATACTGATGGTAGTACAGGAACAAAAACATTAACGGGTGATGTAATCCTTAATGCAGGAGCTGTGTGGAATGAATCAGCCATTTCGGTTTATACAATTGCCGGTAATTTTACTAATAATGCTACTACTTTCACTCCAAATACCGGTGTTCATACTTTCAGTGGGGTTTCAAAAACATTGAGTGGAAGTACAATTACATCCATTCCGAATGCAGCATTTACGGGTTCATATACCAATGCAAATACCTTAACGGTAACAACTGCATTAAGTGGAGCCGGAACATTAACTCAGGGTACAAGCGCCGTGTTGAATATTGCCGGAACTACAGCTGTCACAACCCTTGTTGCTTCGACAAATGTAAATACGGTGAATTATACCGGTACTGCTCAAACAATCAATACGGGCAATTATTACCACCTAAACCTTACCGGCAGTGGTGTAAAGACTTTTCAATCAGGTACTACAAGCATTATCGGGAATCTTACATTAGCCGGAACAGTTTCAGCAACAACAGCTGCTAATATGACAATAGGAGGTGATTTGGATATTGGAACAGGCACTTCTTTTAATACTGCATCCACATTTACCTTAGGTGTGACCGGGGCAACTAATATAACCGGGACATATACCGATGGAAGCACCGGAGGAAAATCATTTATCGGAGATATAACATTAAATGCCGGATCGGTGTGGAATGAAACAGCTATTTCCGCTTATAATATTGCAGGGAATATTGTTAATAATGTAACTACTTTTACCGCAAATAGTGGTGTACACACATTTAGCGGTAGTGCTAAGTCGTTTAATGGTTCTACTATTAGTTCTATCCCAAGTGTCACAATAACTGGAAGTTATACCAATAATGGATCATTAACTGTTGGGGCAGTATTGTCAGGAAGTGGATCATTGACTCAAGGCGTAAATTCGACACTGAATTTAGGTGGCACATCCACTATTACTACATTAAATGCAACAAACTCAGGTAATACGGTAAGTTATACAGGTGCCAGTCAAACAGTTTATAATTCAAATTATTATCATCTGGTGTTATCGGGAAGTGGTACGAAAACACTTCAAACAGGAACAACTACAATTTCCGGAAATTTGAGTACTACTGGGACAAGTTCAACTACTTCTGTTGTAGGTTTAACTATAGGCGGATATGTAAATATTGGATTGGGAACAAGCTTCTCAGGTGGTTCATTTACACACAATGTAACCGGCAACTGGACAACCATTGGTACTTTTACCGGAGCAACAAGTACAATTGATCTGGTGGGGGGAGCTCAGACAATAACAGGCAATACAACTTTTAATAACCTTACATACGGTGGTTCCGGTGCTAAAACAATTGCAGCCGGAACAGCACTGACTGTAAATGGTATATTGTCAATTGAAAATGCTGCAAATGCAAATATCTTTTCCGGAACATTGGCTTATGGTTCTGCAGCCACATTGCAGTATAATACAACTTCAGCACGTACAGCCAGTGCTGAATGGACCACTCCATTTACGGCAGCAGGCGGTGTTATCATTGCCAATACGGGAATTATTACAATGAATTCCGATAAAGTTTTTAATTCGTCAGTTCCATTAGTAATTAATAATGGATCAACTCTGAACACGGATGCAACAAATAACTGGGCATTGACACTTGGTGGTAATTTTAGTAATTCAGGAGGAATTGTAGCCAATTCTTCCACTTTTACTCTTTCAGGAACTGCTAATCAAAGTATATCAGGATTTATAACTACTGCAGGATTAAATGTCACAAAAACAGCTGGAACAGCTACTTTGACAGGAAATGTGTCGGCTGCTGCACTAACAATGACTGGCTCGGGCGGTACGCTTAACTTAGGGGCAGGATTAACTCACAGCTTCTCAGGTGATATTACACTGACAGCCGGAACATTGAATGCAGGTTCCAGTACCTTAAATGTGAATTCAACTTCTGCAACTGCATGGACCGGAGTTGGAACCAACTTTGTTGCTGGAACCGGAACTGTAAGTTTTGGTGGTGCGAATCAAACAATTAATGCTGCTACAACATTCTACAATTTAGTTTTAGGAGGCACAGGTACGAAAACTTTTACTGCTGCCACTACCACAAGCGGCAATTTCTCAATCAACAAAAACATTATTGTGAATTTAGGTACAGGGTTGACACATTCCACGCAATACCTTTATTTTGCCGGTGTAAATCAAACCGGAGGTACAGGTATTTCGTGGGGAGGAACCGGAGCTACTGTTACCTATCTGAATACGACCTATTTTGCTGCATCTACCGGTAAACTGAATGTAAGTGCAACCAGCACCTGTGGTACAAATACCTGGTCGGGGGCAGTAAGTAATGACTGGAATAATGCATCAAACTGGTGTGGAGGAATACCTACAGCTATTACCAGTGTTTTGATTCCAAGTGCCGCTACCCGACAACCAACTATTGGTTCAGCAGCAATATGCGATGGAATTACCATTCAATCAGGAGCAACTCTGACTATTTCAGGCTCAAACACATTAAATGTTTACGGCGATTGGACCAACAACGGAACATTTACAGCAAATAGCAGTACAGTTACTTTTTTAGATCCTGTGGGGCAAATCATCTCAGGCTCAAGTACAACTACATTCAATAATCTAACCATTACACTGGGAGGTGTTGTTACATTGACAACTGTACCAACAGTGAATGGCATTCTTTCCATGGAAGGTTCATCGGTTTCTACAGCTCCTACTTATGGAGCATCAGCAACTTTACAATATAATACTGCTAATGCATTTACAACGGGTTCTGAATGGATATCACCATTTATTGCTACAGGAGGTGTTATCATTAAGAATATTGGTCTTATTACGCTTGCCGGTCCAAAACAATTAGGTAACAGTACAAATGTGGCGTTGAATATTAATGCTAATGCAAAACTTGCAACAGCAAATTATGGATTGGTTTTTAATGGAGATTTTATAAATACAGGTACATTTACAGCCGGAAATTCTGCCATAACAATTGACGGAACAGTTAGTGCTCAAAATATTGCCGGATTTAGCACTCTCGGAGGAGTTAGTTGTAACAAGTCAGCAGGAACAGCAACTTTAACCGGCAATTTAAATGCTGCTTCACTGACAAATAATACTGCAGGTGGAACGTTGCATCTTGGTGTGGGATTAACACATACTATCACGGGAGCGTGGATAAGAACAAACGGAACTGTCAATGGTGGATCAAGTACACTTAATATTGCCGGAAATGTGACGAACACCGCCGGAACATTTACCGCAGGGACAAGTACCGTTAATTATAACGGGGCAGTTCAGAATACGGCTTCAGTCAATTATTATAATCTTACATTTTCTGGAAGCGGTACCAAGACCATGCAGGCAGGTACTACTGGAATTGGAAATAATTTCAGCCTGAGTGGTACAGCCAGCGCAACTACTGCCGCTAACCTGACGATAAGTGGAAACTTGTCAATCGGAACAGGGACTACTTTAGCCACCACTTCGAACTATACATTAGGAGTTACCGGAACTACTTCAATAGCAGGAACTTATACTGATGGTAGTACCGGAGCAAAATCATTTACAGGAGATATTACGCTTAATAGTGGGGCTATATGGAATGAAACGGCACTATCAGCTTATAGTATTGCCGGAAACATGATTAATAATGCTTCAACTTTTACCGGAAACACAGGAGTACATACTTTTACCGGAACAACCAAAACGCTTAGTGGTTCAACAATCATTTCAATTCCAAATGCCACTTTTAGTGGTACTTACACAAATAACGGAACATTAACTGTAAGCACTGCCTTGTCTGGAAGTGGTTCGTTGACTCAAGGTACAGGCACAACTTTAAATATAGGTGGTACATCAGGCATCAGCACATTAAATGCTTCATCGAATGTAAATACCGTTAATTATAATGGTGCAACTCAAACAATATATTCCAGCAATTATTCTACTCTGACTTTAAGCGGAAGTGGAACAAAAACCTTACAAGCCGGAACTACAACCATTAGTGGAAGCTTTAGTTTGAGTGGCACAGCAACTTGTACAGCAGTTGTTGGATTAACTATAGGTGCTAATGTTAGTATTGGTTCAGGAACAAGCTTTACAGGAGGTTCATATACACATCATGTAGCTGGGAACTGGAGTAAAGCAGGTAGTTTCACAGCTACCGGTTCAACCATTAATTTCAATGGAACATCAGCACAGAGTATAGGTGCAAGTAATTTCAATAATCTGACTTTTAGTGGCAGCGGTACAGCTTCAGCAACCGGAACACTGTCCATTGTTGGAGATCTCACCATATCCACAAATTTTAGTGCCGGGTCATATACTCATTTTCTGCAAGGTAACTGGATAAACAATGGCACTTTCACAGCCAACACTAGTACAATTTCATTGAACGCTGCCGGAGTACAAACAATTGCCGGAACAAACCCCACAACATTTTACAATCTCACTCAAAACGGAACTGGTTTAGTAAGTCTGGGAATTGCGACAAACGTTTCAGGTACCTTGGGAATGACATTAGGGAATATAGATATCTCATCCTTCAATCTGACTGTTGGATCAACAAGTGGCGGAAGTGCATCAAGCTACGTTCAAACTACCGGTACTGGCCGACTGGTTCAGTATGTTGATTATAATGTTACGAAAACTTTCCCCATTGGTAAATCAGCCTATAATCCGGCTATCATCAAAAACAATAGTGCAGGTGGTGGTGACTACTTCTATCTGGCTGTGTCGGATGATGCCATAACCAACGCTAATGACAATACTAAATCTGTTAATCGCAGGTGGTATTTGCATAAGAATAATGGAGGAACAGCTAACTTAACGCTGTCATTTACGTATAATTCGGGCGAAGGGCAAACAAATTTCAATGCAGCCTCAAATCCGAAACTGGGTATTTTTTCAGGTTCATTCTGGAACTATACTTCTGCAACGGTTAATGGAAATACTTTTTCGGCGACTGAAAATATCACGAATCTAAATGCTGTCAATCAATTTATAGCAATGGGAAGCGACAATGTGTTTGATGCTTCTAAATTTGGAATTACAATAAATCCGTCAACCCCTGTTCGAGGCTCAGCCAGTACTGTCGTAACTGTACAATCTCAAAACAGTAGTGGCCTCCCAACTTATGTGTTGAGCGATGTTCCTTTTTCATTGTCAGCCACTAATACCACATTGCTAGGTACTCCGACCGGAACTATAACTGCCGGCACATACCAAACAACGGTAAATGCTGTAACTTTAAATTCTACAACCTGGAATGCTTCAAATCTGGTTTATGATGCCACTGCGACTATAACAGCAACACAAGTTTCGGGAATTACTGGTACAAGCGATGGTTTTGCGGTAATCGATGCTGCCATTTATGAACCAATTGCAACTGAAAATTGGGATGCAACCGATGGTTGGAAAATGAGTGTCGATGGAGGTTCAACCTGGACAAATCCGGTTACTTTACCGGCGAATAATATTTTTTCAGAAACAGATGTAATCCGCATTCCTACCGACATTACATTAACAGCAAATGTTACAGCTTCTTTCTACAATATGTTAGTGTATGGAAAGTTGGATATAGCAAGTTCCGGAGCCCTGACACTTAATCACAACATTGTAAATAATATTGACAACGATTATAATCTTCATGTGGAAGGAACGCTCCAAAACTCCGGCGGATCATTTACCAATACAGACATTTTATATCCGATTGAAATAGAAGGTGGAACATATATTCATGCTTTGGATGGCGGAAGTATACCTGTAGCTACATGGCTTTCGAACGAAGAAGCTCCATCTACCTGTCAGATTACAGGAATTACAAATACAGCATTAACAGGCTTGAATCAAATTTTTGAAAACTTTACATGGAATAATGCGGGTCAGAATGTAATCCAGTACCTTGATGGTGATATGGCGGTAAGTGATACCCTACGACTTACAAACGGAGTAATTACAACCACTGCCAGTCATATTATCGAAGCCGCTTCGGGTTCATTAATCAGAACAAATGGATATGTAAATGGTAACTTCCGTTTATATGTGCCAAACGTAGCTGCACCAACAGTGATATTCCCTATCGGTGATGCCGTAAATTATGCTCCAGTTTCTATTACTTTTGCCGGAACAGTTAGCGGATCAGGTTATTTAGATACCTATACTACTGCTGCTCAACCTCCATTTGCATCCGGTTTAAGTCAGACGAAATACATAAATAGAAAATGGAATATCGAAAATAATGGTATATCCGGTTTTAGTTCTTATAGTGCTACATTTACCTGCAACGATAACGATAAAGTTGGTAGCCCTACTTTAGCCAATTTAGTAGTACGTAAATTAAACGGTTTAACCTGGTATACAACTTCGACTACCACACCAACAAGCAATGCAATAACTTGCACCGGATTAACCGGTTTCAGCGATTTCTATATTGGTGAAAGTGATTGTAGTTCTACCAACACCATGTGGTTTGGAAGTGTGGGTACAGATTGGAACACGCCAGGCAACTGGTGTAACAATGCAGTTCCAACTTCAATATCGAATGTGACCATTCCTGCCGGCATTGCTAATTATCCGGTAATTGGTTCTTCGGGAGGCAATTGTAATGATATTACAATTATGAATGGTGCCAGTCTGAGTACTTCAGGGGCTTATACTCTGGATGTAAATGGAAACTGGAATAATAATGGCACGTTTACCGCCACTACAGGAACAGTTTCATTTACAGGGACTACAGCTCAGACTATCTCAGGACAAAATACTTTCAATAACCTGAATATAAATAATACAGCAGGTGTAAATGCAGCCAGTAATTTTACCGTTAACGGAGCTTTGACCCTTAGCAGCGCCAATCCAGATGCATCTCATGGCACGCTGAATATGGGCAGTTATACTCTCAGTATGCTCAGTGCTTCTGCAACAGTAAATGGTAATGGTGATGTTTCAGGAACAATCAAACGTACGCACACATTTTTACCGAATGTTCAGTACAGTTTTGGAAGTCAATATACTACCATGACTTTTTTAGGAGTTGGAACTCAACCGAATGAGCTGACCTGTAAAGTAGTATTGGGCACAGCACTTCCTGTCGGAGGTTCAGCTAACACATTTATATTGAGAAATTATAGTTTTTCACAAACAGGAACTTTAGGGACTGATCGTGTTGTAGCAAATCTGAGATATTTGACTTCGGAATTAAATGGGCAGGA
>Ga0214228_1000006_pt1 | contig 80170 bp, 56 predicted proteins | sample TroBogypolimnion_21_FD_153066 | JGI IMG/M metagenome (GOLD analysis project Ga0214228, IMG submission 153066) | Freshwater microbial communities from Trout Bog Lake, WI - 05NOV2007 hypolimnion | ecosystem: Environmental > Aquatic > Freshwater > Lake > Hypolimnion/Profundal zone | place: Trout... | reverse complement strand
GTGTAAATGATGAGTTTAAAGTAACTGTCGGAACTGACCAAACATCGGCTACCCAAACAACAGTTTTAATTGATAAATCAGGGACCAACTCAGCGGCTATTTCAGATTGGACAAAATACGAAGCTACCTTCACACCCAGTACAAGTGGTAATTACAATTTTGCGGTAAATCATTGTACAGTTGCAAAAGATGTAGATGCAGTAGCATTTGAAAATTTTGTAGTTTCTGACAATGTTTATGTTGAGCCTCCGATTGTTCACACTTATACTAACGGTGGATTATGGTCGGCCACAACAGTATTTAATGATTCAATCTATTTACCAAATAATCAAGCTGTCAATTATGTTGTGAAATTAATGAGTGCAACTTCGTTTTCATGGAGTTTTGATGCCTCAGCGACAGCAAGTTCTACTACTGATTCAATTCCATCAGTAACATATTCAACAAGCGGGAATCATACAGCTACTTTGAATGCTTCCGGACCTGGAGGTAATACTAATTTAGATGCAACATATACTTTTATAAAACCAACAACAAGCACTAATGCTGATATTGTTTATAATTTCAAGTCGTACGATGCAGTTGCAAACTACACTTTTTCAACAAACAATTATTTGATGGGACCAAATACATACTACAAGAAAGTGGCTGAAAAATACTCTTTACCCTCAGATGCAACAGTTACAATTAGCCAAATTTATTTGTATGTTGGTGCTTATACATTGTCATCTGCAATCAGGGCAAAAACATTTACCATTCAAATTGTTAAAGCTGATGGGGCAAATGGCCTACCAGGAACTGTTGCGAGCACAGTAACTCCAACGTACTCCACTTTGTTCGGAACAACGGCTATTTCAACTCCAACCATGAAAACCTATACATATACTACTCCCGTAACTGTAACTGGTAGTTTTTATATCGTACTTGATTTTACGAATGTTGGTACTCCAAGTGCATCTAACTTTGTTGGATTATATTCCACTGCAGGTCGTTCATACACCGATTGCTCACTTTTTATGTATTATAGTAGTGCATGGACTGCCGCTTCAGATTTAGTTGGAGATGACATGGCTGGCTTTATTGCTCCAAAGCTTACATTCCAATCGGTTACTGCCGTAGAAAATCCAAAATATAAAAAGTTAAATGCTTTTATTTCTGAAAAACAATTATATATTCAAGATGCCAATGAGGGTGAAAATCTGATTATTTATGATTTGACAGGATATACAGTATTTAGCAAAACCTTAAAGGCAAGCAATGAAGTGATTCCGGTTTCACTTAACAAAGGTGTTTACCTTGTAAAAGTCGCTGATAAAATTGCTAAAGTGATGGTAAATTAATGGTATTTATCCTAAATGAAATGGCTGTTTCGAACTTCCGAAACAGCCATTTTTATTAAATAATCAGAACTAATTTTGATTATCTTTTTCCCTTATTTCTGTTCGGCGAATTTTACCACTAATTGTTTTGGGCAATGATTCAACAAATTCAATAATCCGTGGGTATTTATAGGGTGCTGTCACCGATTTTACGTGTTCCTGGATTTCTTTTACAAGCTTTTCACCAGCCTTGTCTTTATATTCTTTTGACAAAATAACTGTTGCCTTTACTATTTGTCCGCGAATTTCATCCGGAACACCTGTAATGGCACATTCCACCACAGCCGGATGTGTCATGAGTGCACTTTCTACCTCAAACGGACCAATACGATAACCCGAACTTTTTATAACGTCATCGTTTCGACCAACAAACCAGAAATAACCATCTTCGTCGCGCCAGGCCACATCGCCGGTATAATAAATATTGTCGTGCCAGGCATTAAACGTCAATTCGGAATTGCGATAATATCCTTTAAACAAACCTTCTGGGTATCGTTTGTCGGTGCGAACAACAATTTCACCCTGCTCACCCACTTCAGCTACTCGACCTTCGGAAGTCAACAAATCTATATCGTAATGCGGATTTGGCAAACCCATTGAACCCGGTTTCGGTTCTGTCCATGGCGAAGTTAAGATAGTCAACGTAGTTTCGCTTTGCCCGTAACCTTCTTTTAGTTTAATGCCGGTAAGTTTGAGAAATTGCTCATAAACAGCCGGATTCAGAGCTTCACCGGCAATGGTGCAATATTCCAGCGATGATAAATCGTATTTTGTAATATCTTCCCGAATCAGGAAGCGGAAAATAGTCGGTGGGGCGCAAAGTGATGTAATGCGATATTTCTGAATCATTTCAAGCATAGCAGCCGGCGTAAATTTGTCGTGATCGTACACAAAAACACATGCTCCAACAATCCACTGGCCGTATAATTTGCCCCAAACAGCTTTGAGCCACCCGGTATCGGCAATAGTAAGGTGAATGCTGTCTTCGTGCAAATTATGCCAGTATTTAGCCGTAACGATATGTGCTAATGGATACACACAATCCAGCGTAACCATTTTGGGGTTACCGGTAGTGCCCGATGTAAAACTGATTATAAGCGCATCATCATTCTTGTTGGGATTTTCTACTTTGGTAAACGGCGCTGCATTTTCAATTCCCTTGTGAAAATCAAGCCAACCATCAGGAACAGTCGGTCCAACTGAAATCAACATCTTTACGGTTTGTGATTCGGGTAGCGAATCGGTAATATGACTTACAATCGGTTCTTCACCCACAGCTACAATGGCCTTAATATCAGCAGCATTATTGCGATACACCAAATCTTTTTTTGTGAGCAAATGCGTAGCCGGAATAATGATAGCTCCAATTTTATGCAACGCAATTATTGTAAACCAAAATTCGTAACGGCGCTTGAGAATAGCCATCACGATGTCACCTTTTTTAATGCCCAGACTTTGAAAATAGGAAGCCGTCTGGTCGCTGTAATGCTTTATTTCACCAAATGTAAATTCACGACATTCGCCTTTGTCATTGGTCCAAAGTAAGGCACGTTTGTTAGGCTCTTTTGCAGCCCATTCATCCACAACATCGTAAGCAAAATTAAAATTTTCGGGAACTAAGAGTTTGTAGTTTGCTTTGAAATCCTCAAAATCTGTGAACCTGGTTTGTTTTAGATATTTTTCTAACATAGAAATATTGTTTTACCACTAAGTCACTATGTTTCGCAAAGTGGTTGATTCTTTAAATAATTACCGCCAAAAATTTAAGTTTTTTACCTCCCAAAGCCTTCATTCCGTGTGGTTTGGTAGCGTCAAAATAAATACTGTCACCCTCGTTGAGTGTAATATCGTTTCCACCGAGCTGCAACTGCATTGTTCCTTCCAATATGAGATTAAATTCTTGTCCTGAATGCATGTTCAGGTGAATTGGTTTATCTGAAGGTTCAACAGTAACTTCGAATGGTTCTGCCTTTGCATGCCGAAAGCCGGAAGCCAACGACTGATATTTATAGGCTTTGGTGCGTTCAATGCTTGCACCGGTTCCTTTTCGGGTTACAAAATATGAAACTGCATGAGGGTCATCACCCGAAATAAGTACCGTGGTTTCGACTTCGAAAGTTTGTGCCACCTGACATATAAAACTCATGGGAATATCACTAGTTCCCGACTCGTAACGGGCATAATCCACTTCGGAAATGCCACATTGCTCAGCTGCCTGGGCAATGGTCAGATTAAGCGCATCGCGAAGTCCGCGAAGCCGTTCGGCAATTTGTTTAATTTGTGTGTTCATAGGATTTAAGAATAAAAACTTTATGTTGTAGTCATATTATTTGAATTCCTTACGGTTTAATTCAAAATACATCGAATTGATAAACCGTTTTGTTTGGAATTATTTTCGTATACAACGAGTGGAGATGCATTACTCAACGATAAATTCCAAGCTGTGTTTGTATCCACCTCGGTAGCCGACCACCACTGTCCGGTGATACCAATATTGGTAAAACTGTTTGTTGATAAAATTCCACCAGGAAGTGCATTAAATCCGCTTGAATTTGTTGCACCGCTATAAATTCCTATCCAATTTACATTTCCGGTTTCTTTTAATTTATCCCCTGCAACGCTTATACCGCCAAGATAATTTATCAAGGTTGTCCATTCGGCTTGAGTGGGGACGTGCCAGCCTTTTGGAGCTATATTGCGGGTGTCATTCACAGCAAACCAATTGTAAAGATTTCCATAACTTTTCAAGTAAGCAGAATTGTTATTATAACTGCTGTATGAAGCCGTAGTAAGCGTTCTCCATGCTGATGGATCGGTAACATTAGCAATAATATTTCCGTTTTGAAATTTGGTAGATTTAAGATTTTCAGCCATCCATGTTTGAGTACCAATTGTTATTGTATTAATCACATTCCCATCATTGTCTGCGTATAAGGTTTTGAAAGTCAATTGACTCCCATAAGCAGTGCCTGTGCTGTTGGTGGCGTAACATCGAATATAATAGGTTGTACCAGCAGTTAAACCTGTAATAGCTGTTGAAAACTCACCTGTACCCGCTGTTGCAGTTGATTTAGTATTTGAAGTAGTTGGATTAGGTTTTGTACTCCAACAAGCTCCGCGTGCAGTTACAGCCGAACCAGCATCAACTGGCACATTTCCCCAACATGTTGCGGTTGTTGCGGTTATTGCAGTTAATTCTTTTGATTCAACTACAGGTAGTAAAGCAGTGTTTATACAACTACTCAGAATGACCAGTAGCAATTCGGTAAAAATGAAAAAAGGAAAACGTAATTTGGCTGTCTTGTTCATAACTTTATTGAGGTTGTTTTTTAAATTTAGCTGGTTGTGTTCTGAAATTTTGTGGATTTGGGCGTTCATTGGAATATTTCTTTTGTAAAGTTTAGTAGCTTTATGTTACTTGTCTGAATTAATTCATTTCTTCAAAATAATCATTATCTATTCGTTTGATGATGTATTTATTAGAAGTAGAAACAGCTAAATCATATTCAATCATTAAGTCCGCAAGCTGTTCTCCATCAATTAAAACTATTTTTGTTTCATTCCTTGGCTGATATTCTTTTGCTTCGTTTGTGAAACGAGCTGTCGTTATGAAAACTCCTTTCTTTGCTCCTTGTCCAGCCAATGCACCTACAAATTTCTGGATTTCAGGTCTTCCTACAACATTTTCCCATCTCTTTGCTTGAATATAAATTATATCTAGTCCTAATTTATCCTCTTTAATAATTCCATCTATACCTTCATCCCCTGAACGACCAATTGATTTTCCGGCATCTTTAATTGAGCCTCCATAGCCCATTTTAACTAATAATTCAACAACTAAATTTTCAAAAAAAGAAGGACTGCAAGTCTTTACTTTTGAAAGTAATTCCAAGGCAAGATTTTTTTTAATTTTTAAATAATTTGACTCCAATATTTCTTCTGGAGTTGATTTTGATTCATTCTCATTTTCACTATCTATCTCAACAACAGTTATCTCCTTTGATTTTCCTGTGTTTTCTATATAAAGTGGAAATTGCTTTAAAAATTTCAAATTGATAATTTTCGGATTACTTTTCAACGCATTTATCCCACTGTCTGTAATTTTAAAATATCCTCTTTTAATATTCTCAATTAAACCAGCCATCTTTAAATGAGCTTTGGCCCAAAATACTCTGTTGTAAAAAACCTTTTGATTTCCACTTGGAAGATATTCTTCTAATTCTTCTGGTGATAAATTAAATTCTTTTGTTGAATCTGAAGAATTTCTGCCGTTGAATATTCTTTTCCATCCTTAATATTTTTCAGGAATGGTAACATTAATGTCTGAAAATCAGGTATCATATTTAGATTAATTTAAGCTGTACTTATAAATCAGCAAAAACTGTTTAGAGCTTTTCTCCCTCTCCTCAAAGAGAAGGTGTGAGCTGTTATTTCAAATGCGAAGCTTTCAATCCTTTAATCACAGCATTTGTAAAACCATTGGCTTCCATTTCGTTAAGACCTTTGATAGTAATACCACCCGGTGTGGTTACTTTGTCAATTTCCATTTCGGGGTGCGAGTCGTTGGCTTCAAGCAGGTTTATTGCACCTTGCAGGGTCTGTATAACCACATCTTTTGCCACATTGGGGTAAATGCCCATTTCCACACCGCCTTCCATGGCTGCACGGATATAACGAAATGCATACGCAATTCCACACGACGAAAGCGACATAAAAGCATTCAGTTGCGTTTCAGGAACGAGAAATGCTTTCCCCAATTCAGCAAAAAGCGACATAATCAGGCTTTCTTGCTCCTTCGATGCGTTAAACGATGAAATTGTGGAAACACTTTGCAACACATCGATGGCTGTGTTCGGAATCACACGGAAAAATGTAGCATCGGCATTGAATAGTGTTGCCAATTTTGCAAAATCCACTCCGGCTGCAATCGAAACGATAAGTTGGTGATTTGTATCAATCAGATTTTCAATTTCTTCCGAAATAATTTCAACTAACCATGGCTTTACGGCAAGTATCACGATATCAGCATTTTTTACAATATCGCGATTGGATGTACTAACTGTAATCTTAGGATTAAATGCCTTGATGGCATCCAGATTTACTGTCGAAATATCACTTACACGAATATTCGTCGCTTGAATCAGTGTTCCTTTTGAAAGTCCGCGGGCAATTGCTCCACCCATGTTTCCGGCTCCGATAATGGCAATTTGAAGATTAGTTGTATTCATATTATGGTATTTATATGCAGTTTAAACTGAAATTCATATTTGAATGACAAAGATAGAATTTTTTATTAAAAGATTAACCATTTGTTTACAGCAAAAATAATAAGTCAAACCCTTAAAGTCTCTTTAAGGGTTTGGGGCTTCCTTCTAAAAACTTAAACTCAGGCAGCCTCTAAATCCCCATGGCACAATGTTTGCCCGATTCAAATCACTGAGTCTCCAAACCGATTGCAGCGTAAAAAGATGAAAGATATTTGTTACTCCTACACCGATTTCCATATATGGTTTATTCAATGGATTCAAAAAGATAGGATAATCAAATTGAAGTTTATGTGAATCGCTCAAACTGCCATAGGCCATATTGAACGAGCACATTTCACGTAAATTTAATTCTTTTATTAATGGTATTTGGTTTAAAATCAATCCATTGAAAATTAATTCGGTATGATTGTTTAAGTATTTGTCGGCACCATACTCCATGTAATTCATCATGTTAAACGAAAAAAAACCATAACCGCCCGATTCGCAACCGGGAGGAATTTCGAGTAATGGATAAGGTACATTTCCGATTATGTAACCGGCCTCAAAGAGATAATTTAGCTGTCCAAAATCGAAATTTACATTTTGCGAAATATTCGCCATTATTTTGGCATAACTTCCCGATTTGTCAGCAAAATGATAATTTCCGGCTTCAAGAATACTATAAATCACAGGTTTATTATTTGCAATGTAAATGCGTTGCATGTGATCATCGTATTTTCTTTCACCAAACGAAAAACGGGTGGAAATGGTCACTGATTGCTGTAACAGCGAGTTAGCTACATTCACACCATTAAGCTCCATGGGCATGGAAGCATTTGCAAACAAGCGATTGGAACGAATATACAAACAGCTTTCGATGTTTGAATTCCATTCATTTGAAAGTGAATATGATATTTCACTGCGTCCACTCATTTTTCCAGCCGAACGGGATGCAAATATTGAACTGGAAATGTCTTCATCGCCTGTCACTAAAGGATTTTCGCGAAAAAGAAAATCGTTGTAATTGTAATCAATGCGCCGATAATCGTTGGTATAATTCATGCTCATAATTCGCCGTTTTTCACCGGGCATTTTAATTTGTACCCCGAATGAATACTTTGTTTCCTGATTTTTAAAACCATAACCCACAAAACCGCCTAACGAAAGATTTGGCCATAGTTTTTCGTTAGTTCTGAGTGGTAATGTCAGTCTAAAACCCTCGATGTCAGTCAGACGCATGATTTGTTGAATTTTTCCGATATCTATTTTTCCAACCTGCATATAACCTGTAAAAGCAGCATCTGCAATCCATTTGGCGGTTCGAAGAATAGGGGTATTTGTTAGGTTTTTTAGTTTTTCATTGAGCGATTCAGCAGTATAATTGCTTGCTGCAAATGCATTGTTTTGTGTAAATAGTGAATCATTATAATGATATGATACATTATGTTTTATGAAGATTTCAGGTTTGGAATTTGAACTGTCGGCCAGCAATTCGAAATTCATATTCAAAGCCAGATTTTCCGATTGACGAGTCCAGAATTTGTTATTATTTTGCGAAAATACTTCCGAAACATGAAGATTGTGAATAAAATTAATGTTGGCTTGTGTCGGTAGTTCGCCTTCGATGCGAGTCAAAGCAAAGGTAGCTGAGTCGATCCATAATTTCCCGTTGAAAGCTAAGTTTTTAGCATTTTTGGTGCGAAAATGAATTTCATATTGTTTCCCCGAAATGGTTTTCAGACTATCGGCTAAGTAATACTCGTAAAAAATATTCCCTATATTAGCAAGCGGACTGACTATACTTTTTCCATAAACACTTACCGAGTTTTCGTAAAAATTCAAATTAGTATTCATTTCGCCAATCAATTTTTCAATAATTTTTACTGTACTTTCGGATGATGAAAAGATATTTCGCGATAGTTCTTTTTTGTTGCTGGACGTAAGTTGAAACTTATTCTCAGCCATATACAATGGCAATATGAGCGACGAATCGGCTTTCGAAAGATTTCCCGTTTTCAATTGATTAAAAACCCGCTTGTTGATTGTTTTTTGGCTTATTTTACTGAGCAATACTAAATTTTGTTCGGTACTTTGAGTGCTAAAATTGCGTTGCTGACTGATATCATTCACTTTTTTCATCCAGCGAACCTTTCTCATTAACTCGATGGCGGGATTCGTTCCGGGAATTACCAACGCATCGCGCAAGTAAGTATTTTCTTCGTCTAATTGTACATCCATTCCAACACTTTGTCCCTGTTTTATCTTGATTTCCTGACGTTTGTAACCTACACACGAAAAAACCAAAGTTGTATGATTTCCTGTCGTTTTTATCAGAAAGTAACCTTCTTCATTGGTTTGAACAACTTTTTCTGTGTTTTTAAATTGAATATTGACCTGCTGAATCGGACTTTTGTCGACACTGCTTACTACCTGCCCTACAACCATAGTTTCCTGAGCAACAATATTAATTGAAACCACAGTGAAAAGAAAAAGTAGAATTTTTTTTAGAAACATATTATATTAGAATTGCTAAAAAGAACTTGTATTATTGTTTGTTCCGATACACCGGATGACATTCCAGCACTGTTTTTCTTAAAAATTGCACGTCAATATGAGTATAAAGTTCGGTTGTAGTAATAGATTCATGACCAAGCAATTGCTGAATGGCACGCAGGTTGGCACCGTTTTCGAGTAAATGCGTGGCAAACGAATGGCGGAAAGTGTGCGGACTTACATTCTTTCGAATTCCGGCTAAAAAAGTCAACTCTTTCACTATTTTGAATATCATATCGCGAGTTAGCTTTGCTCCGCGCCGGTTTAGAAAAACGATGTCTTCATTTCCTTTTTTTATATTCATTTCGTTTCTATCCATTTTCCATAGTTCAATTTGCTTCATTGACTCTTCCGACATGGGTACAAGTCGCTGTTTACTGCCTTTGCCTTCTACCAACATATATCCTTCATCGAGATATAATTTTGAAAGTTGTAAATTAATCAACTCCGAAACCCGTAACCCCGAACCGTAAAGCACTTCGATAATTGTTTTATTTCGCTGTCCTTCAGGTTTTGAAAGGTCGATGGCCGATATTATGGAGTCAATTTCCTGAACTGAAAGTACTTCGGGTAAGCGCAACCCGATTTTTGGACTTTCTAATAATTCTGTCGGGTCATTATCACGGATATCCTTGTAAATTAAGAAATGATAGAACGATTTTATACTCGATAAAATCCGTGCTTGTGTGCGGGGATGAATGCCCAGCGAGCTGATTTCGATTATAAAATCGCGTAAAATCTCGGTCGAAGCCGTTTCGGGCAAAATATGTGCATCCGACAAATAATTGTTCAGTTTTTGCAAATCGCTTTCATAAGCTTCTATCGTGTTGAGCGACAAACTTTTCTCAAGTTTCAGATACAAATGATATTCATCAGGGATTGAAAGCATAATTTGTTTACAGTTGATAAACCGATGTATTTTTTCAGCCTGCAAAGGTATTAAAAAGATTTTGTAAGTGCTAAAAAAATGGCCGTAAAGCAATTTGCTTCACGACCATTTTCCGCACTAATAAAAAAAACGAGTTTAATGTCTTAGAATTATATCTTTTGTAACTCCATTGATAGTGATTGTCGCTTTGCGATCTCTTGAGCCATCGCCATAATCGAGAACGGAAGTTCTTTTTTCAGTTGTAGTTGTAACTGTACCTTTTACAAAGAATGGAAAATCGTTATAGATGATTAATGGATTAGTAATCTCAACCGTGTAGGCAATATTCTTTGCATTTATACCGCTAACCGACCCGGTAATTGAAAATTCATCATCAAAAAATAATTTTGGAGTTCCATTGTCGCTGATTCGCTCACGTGTACGGGTTGAATTCCTGATGATTGTTGATTTATCAACACGAATAATGGTATCGGACGTAACTACAGTCATACTTGGATTTTTGGCTGCATTTAGTCCGTTATTTGTAATTGTTTTAATGCCTATAACATTGTTGCCATTTACATAAAAATTGACTGTTTTAATAGTTTTTACAGCACCAGATTTCCAAAGTTTATTACTTATAGTGATAATAATCTGACCTTTAAGAGTGTCACCCTGATTATCAATATAACCGGAAGTTCCAAAATCTATCGTAATTGTTTTTGGGAAATTCACAGAATCTTTTTTGTCAACTGTAATAGTTGGTCCGGTTACTTCTTCAGTTCCTTTAACCGCCAATGCACCTGAATAACCATTATTTGCAATCGTGTTCACATAAGCGTCAGATAAAGTGATTACCGCATCACTCAGTGAAGAAGCCTGAGCCTCATCAGTTGATGTGGTGGTTAGTGCAGCATCGGTTGCCACAATGTTGTCGCCGGTAGTGGTACATGCCGTTCCAATTGATAATAATCCGACTGCGACAACTAACATGATTCCTAAATTTTTTGTTTTCATACGTTTGAATTTTAAATTAATACTAATTCGTTTTATTATATTTCTTGTGTTTGACATAAAAGTAAGTAAAAGGTTTAATCATTCCATAAAAAAATAATTTAAAAGATTTCTTTTTCTTTGTTTTTGAATAAATATTCTATCTTTGCCACACTAAAAATCATATACAACAATTGCGAAACAGCTTTTAAAAAACAGTTTTCGCTCAAATCAATTACAACATGAAAATCAAGAAACAATTCCTAACGCTATGTTTATTAGTGTTAACTATTTCGGTTTCGGCTTACGATGCTGTGGGTCATCGCATTATTGCCGATATTGCTTATCAGAATCTGACTGAAAAAGCCCGTACACAGGTTGATAAAGTACTTGGGAAACACGGTATTATTTATTTTGCCACCTGGGCTGACGATGTGAGAAGCGATGCTAACTATGAATACAGTTACAAATGGCATTTTCAGGATTTGGATGATAATATGACTTCGGCAGATATTAAAAAGCTGTGGGATAACCCGACCTCTGAGGGTGAACATTTATTTTTTGCCATTCAAACCCTTACTCAGAGGCTCAAAAAAGACAATAATGATGCTGAAGCGCTGAAGTTTATTGTTCATCTTATAGGCGATTTACATCAACCATTACATCTGGGAAGAAAAGATGATTTGGGCGGAAATAAAATTGACGTGAATTGGTTTGGACGTAAAACCAAACTTCATGCGATATGGGATGGTTCTTTGATTGAAAGCCAACGTATGTCATATTCCGAATTCAGCAAATATCTTCAGGATAAATATGAACCAAGGAAAGATGAGTTTAAGAAACACGGCATTCTACAATCTATTGAAGCAGACTATCTGGTTCGGAATAAAATTTATGCCTATGATAATACTGACACGAACAATTATCATTATGTGTATTTTTTTGCCGATATGCGCGACGAAATGCTCTATCGTGGAGGAATTCAGTTAGCGAATGTGTTGAATGATATTTTTAAATAATACGCATCCAATTTAAATCAAAGAAGCCCGTAAGTCAATTGATTTACGGGCTTCTTGATTATTTATGACAACAATTATTATTTCTCGTTTCGTTTCTGAACATTGTAATAAATTTTCATTTGATTTCCGAGTATCTTAGTGAAACCTTTTACATCGTCGGCACTCCAGGCGCGATTTACTTCGCCGTATTCACCAAAATCTGTTTTCATCAAATCGAAAGTGCTTTCGACACCAACCAATGTATAGCTGTGCGGACGAAGTTTCACGATAACTGTTCCGGTTACGTTTTGCTGTGAGCTTTGCAAAAATTGTTCGATATCACGCATGACAGGCTCTAAGTATTGAGCTTCATGCAGGAACATTCCGTACCAGTTGCCCAATTGATCTTTCCAGTATTGTTGCCACTTGGTAAGTGTGTGTTTTTCGAGCATTTTGTGTGCATTGATAATCAGCAAAGGTGCTGCGGCTTCAAAACCTACTCGACCTTTAATCCCGATAATGGTATCGCCAATATGCATATCGCGTCCAATGCCATATTTGTGGGCAATCTCTTCCAAGGTATTAATCAAAGCTACTTTGTTTGTACTCTTCTGACCATTAACTGCGCTAATTTCTCCTTTTTCAAAATCAATGGTGACAGTTTCTTCGCTTTGTTTTTCTATCTGACTTGGATATGCACTTTCGGGTAAAGTCTGATCTGATTTCAATGTTTCTTTTCCACCAATTGAGGTTCCCCAAAGTCCTTTATTAATAGAATATTCCATCTTTGTAAAATCAGCCTGAAAGCCATGATCCCTCAAGTAATTAATTTCATATTCGCGTGTCAACACCATGTCGCGGGTTGGAGTCAGAATTTTGATATTTGGAGCAAGTACATCAAAAGTCAAATCAAAGCGAACCTGATCATTTCCGGCACCGGTACTGCCATGTGCTACATATTCAGCACCTATTTCTTTGGCGTAATTGATAATGGCAATGGCTTGAAAAATCCGCTCCGAACTCACCGAAATCGGATAAGTTCCGTTGCGCAATACATTTCCAAAAACCATATATTTAATACTTCTCTCGTAATACTCCTGTGTAACATCCAATGCAACGTGAGTTTTCGCTCCCAATCGAAATGCTTTTTCTTCAATCACTTTCAACTCAGCATCACTAAATCCACCGGTGTTGGCTACTGCCGTGTGCACTTCGTAGCCTTTTTCCTGTGCCAAATACATAGCGCAAAATGATGTGTCTAAACCACCACTAAATGCTAAAACAACTTTTTCTTTCATTTTAAGCCCCCTCAAGTCCCCCAAAAAGGGAATTATGAATAGTTCTGATTTTGTATAATTTGTTAATTCCTTATTAAACTCACTTTTAAATCCCCCGAAAGGGGATTTAAAGGGCTTTTATTTTTCAATATCCTTTGAAGGATCAAACAGCATTCCGGTACACAAGCAATGTTTTCTGTTGGTGCGTTGTAAAATGTCATAGTTCACACAACTTTGACAGCCTTTCCAGAAAGCATCGTCGTCGGTAAGTTCGGAGAATGTAACTGGTTTATAACCTAATTCGGAGTTTATTTTCATTACGGCGAGTCCTGTAGTCAATCCGAAAATTTTAGCTTCGGGATATCGTTGGCGCGAAAGCTCAAAAGCTTTACGTTTGATGCGTTTGGCTAATCCATTTCCCCGATATTTATCAACTACAATTAATCCTGAATTGGCAACGAATTTTTTGTTGCCCCATGATTCGATGTAACAAAAACCAGCAAATTCCTTACCAGCTAAAGCAATTATTGCTTTTCCTTCTTTCATTTTTTGCTCGATATACTCGGGCGAGCGTCTGGCAATTCCTGTTCCGCGTACTTTGGCCGCGATTTCAATGGTGGTCAAAATAGTATCAACATAATTCAAATAGCGCTCATCAGCAACTTGTACCGTTATCTCATCAACGGTAATCTTTTTATCCATATTCGAATGAATGAGTTCTTTGAATTGAAAGTAACTCCTTTAAAAAAGTGCGTACATTACTATATATCTTCAAATCCATTAAAAAAAAACCGAATGGTTTTTAGAAAAGGGCAACAAAGATATAGAAAACGTACTGACTAACCAAATAAATTAATTTTTTTCGGCAAATGTGATATTCATCATCTCGAGAATATCTTCACGGGTTACGCCTTCGCGTGGAACTAGTAAAATGGTGTCATCGCCGGCTACAGTACCAAGTATATGATCTGTTGCTTTGTTGTCAATATCCCAGGCAATGGCACTGGCATATCCGGGTTTAGTTTTTACAACAGCCAATTGTCCCGAAAACTCAAGACTCAAAACTGCGCCATGTGCAATCAGAGTATTCTGATTTCCCGAATCGGGCATGGGCTTATTGTACGATGGCAAAATGTACTTGTAAGCACCGTTCGACAAAGGAGTTTTTGACACCTTCAGCATTTTCAAATCGCGTGATAAAGTTGCCTGAGTTACATCACACTGCCTTACGCTTAAAAGCTTTAATAATTCTTCCTGACTCCCAACCACGGTTGACCGTAGAATTTCAGAAATAATCTGTAAACGGTTTCGTTTGTTCTTCATGAAATGTATAATTATTTAAATTAAGCGTGCAAAAATACGATAAATTTTGCATATAACAAAACATTTGTCCAAATAAATCAATATTTATTCTATTAATCGAATAAAAAGTAGATAAAAATTCATTTCGATGCATTTATTTTGAATATAAAAGGAATATCTAATCGGGACACTACAGCAATTCGTATAGAATTCCGAAATTTTACAATATCAGGTGCAGGATTCAAAACATGATGTTATTTTATCCAAATCGATCATAAAAGCTTGTTTTAAATGTTGCAATAAATCATCAAACCTTATATAAAAAAATAAAAAAAAATTGCGTTAATAAAAATTAGTGCTAAATTTGAAAACCTATCACAATGCATGGTATTTAAACAGATAAATCACAATATAATATAACACTAAACCAAATATTATTATGCTTAGAACACTTCTTCTTTTTTTAGCCTTCACTGTTGGCATTATATCTCATGTCAATTGTCAAACAAAAGACCCTATCGAAAAACAAATAGATGAACTTTTGTCAAAGATGACTTTACAGGAGAAAATTGGTCAAATGAATCAGCTTACCGGCTCAGGATTGTCTGACGATATGAAGAAAGAGCTTCGTGAAGGTCGTGTTGGATCAATCATAAATGAAACAAATATAAAAACAATAAATGATTTACAACGAATAGCAGTAAAAGAAAGCAGACTTGGTATTCCTCTTATTTTTGGGCGGGATGTGATTCATGGTTTTAAAACAATCTTTCCAATTCCCTTAGGTCAGGCAGCTACATTTAATCCTGAACTGATTGAAGCGGGAGCGCGTATTGCAGCAAAAGAAGCTACTTCATCCGGAATTAAATGGACATTTGCTCCAATGATTGATATTGCACGCGATCCTCGTTGGGGTAGAATTGCGGAGTCTTTTGGTGAAGATCCTTATCTGACATCTATCATGGGAGTTGCAATGATCAAAGGTTTTCAGGGGAATAAATTATCTGATCCGACTTCGGTAGCAGCTTGTGCAAAACATTTTGCTGGCTATGGTGCTTCTGAATCAGGGAAAGATTACAATACAACATGGATTCCGGAACTGCTGTTACGGGATGTCTATTTGCCATCGTTTCAGGCAGCTTCGAATGCAGGAATTACAAGTTTTATGTGCTCATTTAATGATATAAATGGTGTTCCATCTTCTGGAAATGTTTATCTAAACCGACAAATATTGCGAAATGAATGGAAATTCGATGGTGTGTTAGTAAGTGATTGGGCATCAATTAAACAGATGATAAGTCATGGAGTCTGTTCAGATTTGAAAAGTGCTGCTCAAAAAGCCATTAATGCCGGAGTTGATATGGATATGATGGGATTTGCTTATGCTGATAAGCTCGATGAATTGATTAAATCCGGTGTCGTTTCTGAAAAACTAATTGATAACGCGGTGCGGAATATTCTTCGAATGAAATTCAGATTGGGATTGTTTGAGAACCCTTATGTCAAGGAGAGATTACAGCCTTTTTACACAGAAGATGCACTTGATAAAGCAAAACAAACTGCCGTAGAAAGTACTGTTTTGTTGAAAAACATAAATAACACTTTACCATTAACAGATAAAATTAAAACGGTAGCTGTTATTGGTCCATTATCCGATGCTCCTGCTGATCAATTAGGAACATGGTGTTTCGATGCAGACTCAAAACATAGTATCACTCCACTTGCCGCTATTCGGAATGAGTTTGGAACAAAAGTAAAAGTCATTGCAGAGAAAGGATTAGCTTACAGTCGTGATACAAATCCACAAGGAATAACAAAAGCTGTTGAAGCAGCAAGGGCAGCAGATATAATTTTGCTCTTTGTGGGTGAAGAAGCAATTTTATCAGGCGAAGCTCATTGTCGGGCCGATATTGGTTTGCCTGGAGTTCAATCTGCTTTAATAGCCGAGTTGAAGAAAATAGGTAAACCTCTTGTGGTGGTTGTAATGGCTGGTCGTCCGCTTACTATTGAAAGTGAAGTTAATGAAGCAGATGCTGTATTATATGCTTTTCATGGTGGAACAATGGCGGGTCCGGCATTAGCTGATTTGATTTTTGGAAAATCCATTCCATCGGGTAAACTTCCTGTTACAATACCCCGTATGGTTGGACAAGTTCCAATTTATTATGCTCACAAAATGACGGGAAGACCTGCTAAAAATATTGTTACGATTGATAATATCCCGATTGCTGCTCCCCAAACGTCGTTGGGCAACACAAGTTATCATTTAGATGCGGGTGATAGTCCATTGTTTCCATTCGGTTATGGACTTTCATATAGTACATTTAGTTATTCCGGTTTGAAATTATCAAAAAATGAAATAACAAAAGATGAAACCTTAAAGGTAGAATGTGATATTACGAATACCGGAAAGTTTGAGGCTGCCGAGGTAGCTCAACTTTATGTTCGGGATTTGGTGGCTTCATTAGCTCGTCCGGTAAGGGAAATAAAAGGATTCCAAAAAATAAGTTTGAAACCCGGAGAAACAAAAACTATCAGCTTTACGCTGAATGCCAATCAACTTTCATTTTGGAATGCCGACATGATAAAACGAGTAGAACCCGGTGATTTTCAAGTTTGGATTTCGACCGATAGCCAAAGTGGAAAACCCGAATCATTCACATTCAACTAATAATTGGTTATTCTGCCTTTTCTGTCAACACAATTTTAGAGCTGCTTCCATTTTTTACAGTTTCAATCTGACCAGCAAAGCCCACACTCCCAAATTCAATACCGGCACAAACTAAAAATGTGAAATGTTTCAGCACATCAGTAGAAATTTCCTTTTCTAATATTAACTCAAAACTTTGTTCAGGAATTAAGTCATTAGTCGATAGCCATTGAGTATCAGTCATTACAGCCAGGATAGGATAAGATTCAGAAAAGAATTGATACGGCTTAAATTTTCTTTTCTCAATATCAAAATAGATATCGGAAATCATACCCAACGAAAACTTCAACCGGAAATAAGGCATTTTCCGGACGTTATATAAATCGTTTTTAGTATTAATCCGTGGAAGTTTAATGGTTAACAATTTTTTTTCTTTATTCAGTTCAAACTGGATATATGCCCTGAAAACGGAATTAAATGTAAAATTTCGGTTCATATTAAATCCCTCAAGCGCCTGCGGATAGTTGCTCAATTCCAACCATCTCTCACCCAAAACATGTTCAGTATCCAGGTTGATTAGCTTTTTTCCTATACCGTTCCAAATCGGTGACACATTAAAATCACCCATTTTTTTGAATGAACTGGTTGCCTGATTCAGATATTTTGAAAAAAGTACACAAGCAGCCCATTCGCTTTGGTGCTTACGCACTAAAGCAAATTCATTACCAACTTTCATTCTCTCTTTCGACGGACCGCCTTTGCTACGCATAAAAACCGTATCGCTTCCTTTCATTGTGTAATAAGAATAACTTTGAATGCCTCCGGTAATTTGAAAGGGACCTTTTACTCTTGCCATACTGTTATTTTTTGAAATTTGATTTAAAATTCTACCCCTGTAGCTATGAATGCCATAGTACCTTCATAGATAAAAGCAATTATAAAATTATGTATCTATTTTAAATCACAAATATATCAATAATATATCACAATTCAATTAAAAATTGTGACATTACTGTGATTAGTGTGTAACGTTACTGTAATGTTACTGTAATATATAGCTAAATTACAGAGATTTAATATAACGCTGAAAGCTAGTAAATATCGGTATTTATGAAAAGTTCTTTAAATCTGAATTAGAAAACTCATAAACGTATAGTTATTTGACTGCAAGTTTTGAAACATTATCGAACAAAACTAAAATACTGTATAACGTTGTAATAATCTTAGTTATATGGATGTTTTCGTGAAAATACTCCTTTTTGTAATAATCACCATTTCTAACCAGATCCTTTGTATCCTTTTGTTTTTTAGTGTTTTATTGTTATTTTTAATAGTATAGAGGTTTGTTTCAGCAGAAAGAAGATCTCGTGTTTCATTGAAAAAATTAGATTTCTGTTTTGGTTTTATTACTTGGATAGAATTTATTTTGTTATATAATTTAAAATTTTTGCAAAAATTCACTCAGATTGGTATCGCGTTCTAAATCAAATTTTTTACGCAGACGGTAGCGATTTGTTTCCACGCTTCGAACCGACATGTTAAGCAAAGGTGCAATATCTTTCGATGATAAATCCATTTTCAGATATGCGCATAACTTTTTGTCGCTTGTGCTTAGGTCGGGGTACATTTCGCCTAATCGTTTCAGATAGTTTTCGTATACTATATCGAAATTTTCTTCAAATTTTTTCCAGTTGTTATCATTTTCAATGTTCTGACGGATATTGCGTTCCAGTTTGTTTAAGCGCGATAAAACTCCGGTGGAATCAGAATTAGTTCTAATTTCGTTACTTGCTTTAGTAATAGTGTCCATAATTTCTAGTAGCATCTCATTCTTCCGAATCAGGTTCATAGTTGAATTTGCCAGTTCCTGAGATTTATGGCGCAATTCATAATGAAGTTGTTGATTTTTAAGTTCTTTTATCTCTCTCTTTTTCTCAGATGTTACTGCTTCAAAGTGTTTCTTCTGTTCATCCAATTCAATTTCTTTCCGTTTCTCCATCTCTTTTGCTCCTAGCTGTGATCGATGGTTGACAAAATAACCCAAGCCTAAAACACCTGTTATAAAAAATAGGATGTATATAAAAATAGAAATCTTAGTTTCGTACCATGCTGGCAATACTTCAAAAGAATAACTACAAACCGCCTCTTTCTGTTCCAGAATATCTTTTGCTTTTACTTTTAAAACGTAATGACCTTTAGGTAAATGCGTATATTCTTTCGAATTGTTGGTACTATAATCCGACCAATTTTCATCAAAATTCTCTAAAATATAGCTGTATTGCACCAATCCTTCATTCCTAAACTCAGGTGCCGAAAATTCAAACCTTAATGAATTTTGTTTGTGCAAAAACTTATTATTTTGAGTTGTTTTTTTTGTAAATTTGTTATCTGTTGAAGTTGAAGAAGAATGGTTGGTAACCATAATATTGCCTATTGAAACTTTAAAGTTGTTTCTCTGTGTATTTGTAAGCCGGGTATCAATCCAGTTGAACCCATCTTCAGTACTTAAAATAAGCCTATTGTTGTCGATAAAATTAAAATGTTCAAATCCAGTTATAATTCGTGGTTGCAGAATTCGGTATGAAATTGAATCCATACTAAAAGAATTATCTGCATTCTTTTTGGCCAGTCCTATAAAATGACCCGAAACAAACCATATATCACCGTTGCTGCATTCGTGCAAACGCATATTGCATGGAATTGAAGAAAATAATTTATTCCATTTAGTATAAGGGTCCATTCTGTTTGTTCTTCTGTTGAAAACATAAAAGCCGCGTTCAGATGAAAAAATAAGTCTATTGTTGACCCTGAACACAGTATTATTCCGCTTGCCTGGGAATCCTTTGTTATTATAAATTTCCACCTGGTTAATGCTATCCATTTTTTCATTGAAATGCAGCCGATACATTCCTTTTAACCAGTGGCTGAACCACACAGTTCCGTCTGTGTCTTCTTCAAACATAGGATTAGATTCTGTAAACTTTCCTTTGATGAAATGGGAGAACTTCCAGGTCTGTCCTGTTTTCTTTAAGATAAATAAACCCTGATACGAACATCCCAAAATCAAACCGGGATGGAGTCGCAATGGTTTAAAATTCCATGTTCCGGTTAATCCCTCAATTCGCTTAGCTCTTCCGGCATTGATAATAAATGCACCTTGATCGTCGCCACAAAATAAAGTACCATCAATTTCAGTCAGACACCAAATTTGGCCTTCCACGTCTTTCACAAGTTTGGGTTGTATCGGAGACACATTGTTTGCAAACGGGAAATCTGTTAGATATAGCCCCTGATTTGTTCCCAGATATAAAATATTATTTTTCAATCTGGCTGTATATCCGGCACCATAGAGATTATTTGTTCCAAGAATATTTTGAATAGGACTGTTCAGCATTACATAATCAATCCCCTTATCTAATCCAAGCCACAGATTATTTTGATTATCAAATGCAAGACTTAAAACCGTATTGTTCTGAAGTCCTGTGAATGTGTTGACATACCTTACGCTTCGATCAATCAAATTTATTACGGCTATACCACGTTGTACAGTACCAAAAACCAGTTGATTTTCATTCCTGGTTGCGCTAAATACTTGATTTTGTTTTAAAAAGTCATCTATCCCAGTATTATAAGGTACAAAACTACTGCCATTGAACAAATACACCCCATTGAAACTAGTTATAAATAATATATTGTCACCATCCATATCAATAATGGAACAAACTTTCTTGTTTAATAGAATTTCAGAACCGGGGACTTTTATAAATAAATTTCCATTGAGCATATATACCCCGCTCTGTTCACTCGCAACAAACAATATATTATGTATGAATGCCGATGCATCTATTTTACTGTGAAATGGATAACGTACAATAGTCTTATTATCGTATTGATATACAGTTTTATCACCCTGAAAATAAATCTTCTCATTTCCTCCTTGAATATTATATAGCTCATTGGATTCCTGCATATTAATACCAAACCTTGTTACTAAAGAGTTATATTCAAGCTTCCCATTGTCCATTTTCTGGTAATAACCGAAATCGTTGAAAGTAGAGGCATAGAACCGTCCGTCTTTTGTGTGAACCAGCGAGCGAACATTGATACCGTTTTTTATAGGATAAGTAGTCCAATTCTTTCCATCAAATTGCAATAAGCCATTATTGTTAGCAAAATACATGCAATTTGATTCATCCTGAGCTATAGCCCAGTTTTGTGTACCTGCTTTATAGGTGTCGCGCTGAAAATTACGGACTAAAGGATAGTTTGCAAAACAGCAAATACAAAAAAGAGTGAAAATCGATGATAATATTATTCGTTTCATTTTGATTTTGTAATAAAAGTTTACTTTTTATATATTTAAAGTTCAATTTTACTACATTTAATTCAACTGAAATCAGATATAAAATATGTTTTACAACACATATTATTTTAAAATACAGTAAACGAATACTTTAAATAATTTAATGTTGTGTTTTTGAGTAGTGAAATATTGCTGGTTGCGTATTCTTGTGAAGTGAAATTTTTTTTTTCTCGATAAATACACTCTATATTTGCAATGTTCAATTCATACAGTTAACTCATAATAAAGCAATAAATTATTTATAAAAAATCACTTATGGAACAAGTAAACCATAAAACAAATCCGAGAGATGTGGTACCAATGCTACAGAAATTTGCATTTGGTGCAGGAAATCTTACTAATCAGTTATTGCCAGCTGCATTAGGTGTATTCATGTTTTTCTTAGTTGTTGGATTCGGAATGAGTCCTTATAAAGCAGGTATTTTGTCGGCTATTCCCAGATTTATGGATGCAATCCTCGATCCGATTATGGGTTACATATCCGATAATACCCGTTCAAGATGGGGACGACGTAAACCTTATATTTTTGGTGGTGCCTTAGTAGTTGGTATTTCTTTTATTCTTATGTGGCAGTTAAAAGTCCCGGAAGTGGGCAATAACCACGAAACTTATAATTTTATTTACTTTCTGCTGATGTCTGTAATATTCTATTTAGGGTATACCATTTTTGCGGCTCCATTAATTGGATTGGGTTACGAAATGACACCTGATTATAATGAACGTACACGATTGATGGCAATATCACAATTTATGGGACAAATAGCTTGGATGATTGCTCCCTGGTTTTGGTATTTGATTTCCCGTCCTGAATTATTTCCAAATGCACCACTCGGAGTTAGAAGTCTATCTTTTTGGGTTGGTGGTATTTGTTTGGTTATGGGTATTTTACCAGCCATCTTTTGTAAAGAAATAAATCAATCGCATCTTTCGGGACAATCAAAATTGTCATTCAGTAGTCTTATTTCAAATGTTAAGGATTTCTTCAAGGATGTAAAACAAACCATTACCAACAAACCATTTCTTAAACTTTGTGGTGCTACTTTCTTAGTGTTCAATGGTTATCAAATTGTTGCTTCGTTTTCGTTTTACATTGTAATTTTCTACTTATTTAAAGGTAATCAGGCTGCAGCGGGTCAATGGCCGGCATGGTTTGGAACTGTAAGTGCTTTGATAACTGCTTTTTTGGTGATTCCGATTATTACTTTTTTTTCTACTAAAATAGGAAAGAAAAATGCCTTTGTTGTGTCCACATTAATTTCAATTGTAGGTTATGTGCTTAAATGGTGGGGTTTTTCTCCGGATCATCCGTGGTTAATGTTCCTGCCACTACCTTTAATGTCGTTTGGAATAGGTGGTTTATTTACTTTGATGATGTCAATGACAGCCGATGTGTGTGATTACGATGAACTCCGAAACGGAATGCCGCGAAAAGAAGCATTATTCGGAGCTGTTTACTGGTGGATGGTTAAACTCGGGATGTCGCTTGCATTATTCTTTAGCGGGGTCATATTGAGTGCTGTGGGTTTCGACGGAAATGTTCAGGTTCAATCAGCTCATACTATTACCATGCTTCGTTTAGCTGATATTTCTGTTCCGTCGGTGGCAGGGATTATCGCTATTTGGGTAATGTGGAATTACGATATTACAGAGAAAAAAGCCCGTGAAATTCGTACAACGCTTGTTGAACGAAGAGGTGAGCTTAATAGTTAGTTAGTGATTAACAATATGTAATTTAAATATTATGTCAGTAAGACCAGAAAAAACATTATCGTTGACAAGAATTTCAGAAATTGATTTTGCCAACAAAACTGAAAAAGATTTACATGATTTATTCAGTAAAGTTTTGAACGATGGTATGCACGGACTTTGCTTCAGTGCTTATGAAGAAGGACAAAAGCCGGGACATGTTCTTTCAGAAGATCAAATCAGAAGAAGAATGAAGATAATTGCTCCCTATACGAAGTGGATTCGTTCTTTTTCGTGCATCGAGGGCAATGAGCTTATACCAAAAATTGCTAAGGAATTTGGAATTAAAACCTTGGTTGGTGCGTGGTTAGGTACAGATAGTGAAATGAATGAAAAGGAAATTGCAGGATTAATCGAACTTGCCAATGATGGCTTTGTAGATATCGCAGCAGTTGGGAATGAAGTATTGTATCGCGAAGATTTGACAGAAGAAGAACTTTTAGATACCATTTTACGTGTAAAAGAAGCAATTCCACATATACCTGTTGGATATGTTGATGCGTATTATGAATTTGCAGCCCGACCCAAAATTACCGAAGCCTGCGATGTGATTTTAGCCAACTGTTATCCTTTTTGGGAATGTTGCCATGCCGATTATTCCTTAATGTATATGAAGGAAATGTTTTATCAGGCAGTTTATGCAGGTGGTGGTGATAAACATGTAATTATCACTGAAACAGGTTGGCCAAGTGAAGGAGAAGATTACAAAGGCGCACTCCCTTCACATGAAAATGCATTAAAATACTTTCTTAATACTCAAATCTGGTCAAAGGAAGAAGATATAGACATTTTTTACTTTACGTCCTTTGATGAGTCGTGGAAAGTTGGTTCCGAAGGCGATGTAGGTGCTTATTGGGGAATCTGGGATAAAAATGAAAATCTCAAGTTTTAGTACTTTGGAATACTTTATCTAAAATTAATATTGAGTAACCAATTAATGAAAATAGTATGAAAAAAATCTTATTAACGCTAGCTTTTTTCCTGACTTTAATAACTGTATTTGCTCAAACTGATAAAATTTCTGTCGTCAATAACGATGATGGCACTAAGTTATTAGTCAATGGCAATAGCTTTATGATAAATGGTATGAATTGGGATTATTACCCCATTGGTACTAATTTTAATTACAGTTTGTGGAAACAGTCGGATGCTACTATCAAAGCAGCTTTAGACAATGAAATGCCTTTGTTGAAGAATATGGGTGTAAACACCATCCGCCAGTATATTGGTATCCCTCCAAAGTGGGTACAGTATATATTTGAGAATTATGGAATCTATACGGTAATTAATGATGCATTTGGACGCTATGGATTGACACTTGACGGTGTTTGGGCGCCCAATACCGATTACTCCGATCCACGAGTTCATAAACAACTTTTAACGGAAGTAAAGCAAATGGTGGAAGATTATAAAAGAACACCTGGAGTATTGATGTATATGCTTGGTAATGAGAATAATTATGGCCTTTTCTGGTCGGGCGCCGAAACGGAAAATATTCCCGTAGAACAACGACAATCAACCCATCGTGCCAAAGCAATGTATAATATCTTCAACGAAGCTGTGGTGGCAATGAAAACTATCGACAACACACATCCAGTAGCCATTTGTAATGGCGATTTACTTTTTCTTGATATTATTGCAAACGAATGTAAAGATATTGATATCCTTGGTGTTAACTGTTATCGCGGTATTTCATTTTTAGATGTTTTTCAAAAAGTAAAGAAAGCGTTGCCAAATAAACCTATGTTTTTTACCGAGTTTGGATCTGATGCATTTAATGCAGTAACAAATACGGAAGATCAACAAGATCAGGCTATTTACGATGTGGCAAACTGGAAAGAAATTTACGCTAATGCTGCCGGTATGGGTAATTCAGGCAATTGTATCGGAGGATTTACATTTCAATTCAGCGACGGATGGTGGAAGTATAAACAAAATGTAGACCTGGATGTACACAATACAAATGCTTCATGGGTAGGTGGCGGATACTCATTTGATTATGTTCCGGGTGAAAATAACATGAATGAAGAGTGGTTTGGTATTTGTGCCAAGGGTGAAACAAATGAACATGGTGGCTACCAGTTATATCCTCGTGCTGCTTATTATGCATTACAGCAAGCACACAAATATAATCCCTATGCACCCGGAGCTTCTAAAGAAACGCTTGAAAATCATTTTGCAGCAATCAACTGTTTCGGAACGATGCTTCATGCACGTGGTGATGCAGCATCACTTGTCAGCGAACAATCTAAGAAATTTAGTATCGGATTAAGAGCAGAATTAACTACTTTCAATACTGGAGGTTCTTTAATTACGACTCCAAAGGAAGCCTCTACAAGCTCTACAACTTATCCGAATAAACTCGGTTTCGACAACATGGAGTCGTTTTACCTCAATGTTGATGCCAAACCAACCGAAAATTTGAGTGCCAAAGCATCCATCAATGTATTGGGCAATGTGGCTGCAAATCCTATCGACGAAGTGTTTTACGAAAACCGCACACGAATTGCAAATATAACTTCAAACGGAACAACCTATGATCTTTCCGGACTTGAAAGAGTCAGATTGTATCAGGCAAGTTTTACCTGGAACGAAAAATGGTTTAATCTGACCGGATTTTATCGCACCGGACATCAGGGTTGGGGATATGAAGGTGATTTTTTCGGTTTGTATCCCGAAGCTAATTATGGACCAAATCTTGACATTTACCACGGTGAAACGCTGGGTTTTGAATTGGAAGGAAAGAAAGCAATTGATGGGTTGAAAGTTGCTTACGGACCTCAACTTTGGTGGGGAGCCAATCCAGCTGTTCTATTAAAGTATACACGGAAAGTAAGCATTTTTGATGTTACCGGTATATTTCAGGAGGATTTAGACAAAAACACAAATACAACGAGTTCTGTTGCAATACCCTTACCAATGAACCGCAAAGCTACCGTTGAAATTAAAACAAAAGTCGGACCCTGGGGATTTCAACTCGGAGGAATTTGGGCTGGTTCAACAAAGCTTGGTCAGTCATTTGAAATCGTTGATGGAACAGCAGGGAATTATTCTGTTTATACCGATAAAATTAACTCAAACGATACCTGGGGCGGAAAAGCAAAAATCACCTTACAATCGGGTGCAATCAATTGGTATGCGCAAGGTGCTGCCATGGGCTTGGTGGCTGACGGTGGTGCCGATTATACAAAAACATTTACCGGATGGAGATTGAAAGACAGTGGAAGTGGTAACCAGTATAATTTTCTGACAGGTTTGACCTACGGAATTGGTGATTTCCAGATTGCCCCTAATTTCTTGTGGCAAAAACCGATTATTGGCCCAGTACCTGCCGGAGTAGTAGATAAAACAACTGGTTTAGTAGCAACACCTCGAGTAATTATTACTGATCCATTTGCAGTAAGAACAAACAGGGAAACAGTAGCTGGTGAACTTTTGCTGGCTTATGACCCAACACCGGCAACCTGGATGTGGGAATGGAATAACGACGAAATGGAAGATGCCCCCTTTGCTGCCAGTGCCGACTTTGTTTACCGACATTTACCGACAACCCAAGATGCAACCATTGGTTTTATGGCCGATCGTACTATGTTTGTGTTCAACGGTGCACCTTCAGCTCACGATTTATGGGAAACAAATATACGAATTGTATCCAAAGTTAATACAAATCTGGGTTTGATTGCTAACTTGTATACCGGTAATGGCCAGGCAAATGGTACCGATGAAAGAGTCATTCAAAGATATGGTGCAGACTTGAGAGCAATTTACAAAAGAGTGAAATTAATTGCTTCTTTAAAAATAAATGATTGGGGTCCATATGATTACGATCGTGACTACAATCTTACATATCCCTTGCAGTTAATGGCCGACTTGTCAACTTCCGCATCAAATTTTCCAAATTGGTTTGGTCTTCCTGATACGCGGATTGGAATACGCGGGACCTGGCGTTCCCTCAACCAATATTCACCAAGATATAGTCCGACAACGATGACGAATGCTGCCGGTGCAATAGTCGCTGACCCAACAGCAATTGGATATGGAAATGGAAGCGAATGGGAAATCAGAACGTATGTTCATTTTAATTTAGGAAAATAACCACAAATTATTGATACAATATGAAAAATATAAATTTTCACAATAAAATAGCTACACTTATTTTCTCATTAATATTCGTTGTAAGTTGTAGCGAAAGAAATGTTGATAACTTAGCATTAGCTACTTACCCAACAACTCCGGAGGTTTTCATTGATGGATTTAGTACCGGATTGAATTTTTCCGCATGGGGAAAAGTTACCAATTTCAGTGTGGATTATGTAGAAAAATACAGTGGCACGGCTTCCATGAAGTTTGAAGTACCCAATTTTGGAGACCCTGCGGGTAATGCAGCCGGTGGAGTATTTATAACAAGTAATCCTCGTGATTTATCTAGTTATAATGTACTTACTTTTTGGGCAAAAGCTTCTCAGGTAGATACCATTACCAAAGTTGGATTTGGTTCTTCTCAACTAAATGGTGCGACTGACGAAACTTATAAAGTTACAGTCAATAATTTAGTACTTACAACCACCTGGACAAAATACTACATTCCAATTCCCGATGGGTCCAAGCTTACACAAGCAAAAGGTATGTTTTATTATTGGGCTGACCCAAGAGATGGAGGGAAAGGTTTTACATTCTGGATTGATGAACTGAAATATGAAAATTTAGGAACCATTGCTCATGCAAGTAGTGCTGTTTTTTCAGGTAAAGATGTAGTATATAACAATGTTGAAACCGGAGATTATCAAATACCTGATTTGAGTGGAACTTTTAATTTACCAACTGGTATTAATCAGTCCGAAACGTTTACTGCATCCTATTTAACCCTTAATTCAACTAATCCTGGCGTAGCTACAGTTGACAAGCCAGGGAAATATACAGTTATCAATGCTGGCTCGACTCTCATTACAGCCAAGCTTGCAGGGAATAATGTTCAAGGCACTGTACTTGTTAATTCTATTGGTGCTCCCGTTTTACCTACAACTGCATTAACGGCAAACACAACAGCTTATACAGTCGCAAACGTAAAATCAATTTACTCTGATTCCTATACAAATGCTGTTATAGACTCGTACGAACCTTTCTGGACATGGACTGGTGGAGGAATGACCACTAATTATTTGGTTTATTCAATTAGTGGAAATCATTATATCAGGTATACTAATTTTAGCGATATTTATAATCAAAAAGGAATATTAGTGGCAATATCATTCGAAACCATTCCGGTAGATATCAGTGCAATGACAACTTTTCACATGGATGTTTTCGTGCCGGCCACGTCGCCTAATGTTACAAATAAACCAACTATAACCTTAGAAGATTGGAGTGGAAATTATGGTGGTACCAACTCTAGCGGATCATACACCAGTTCCACGCCTTTAGCTACCGGTTCCTGGGTTTCACTTGATATCCCACTGTTAAGTTTTACCGGCTTAACGGGCAAATCTCATTTGGTTCATATTGTTTTGAATAATTTCCCAACAGTTATTTGTGTTGATAATATTTATTTTCATAAATAGGAACCATTCACATGGATTTTAGTTATTCATTCATAAAAAAATAAAGCTATGAATTTCACAAAAAACAATTATAGAAATAATACATTGCTTGCGATGGCTGTCACGTTGGTTTTATCGGTTTCACTAACCGGATGCAATGATAAAGCTGATGTTCAGCAACTTCCACAACGAAAATACCAGCTTGTGTGGAGCGATGAATTCGATAGTGTAGCAGGAGCATCTCCAAACGTAAAAAAATGGTCATTCCAACTTGGGAATAATAATGGATGGGGAAATGCCGAATATGAAATATATACGAATAAAACTGCCAATGTTTCGACCGATGGAAGTGGAAATTTGGCTATTACAGCGACCAAAGTAGCTCCAACGGCATCAAATCCTTATGCAACGTATTACTCGGGTAGGATTATAACAAAAGGTTTGTTTACACAAACCTACGGACGTTACGAAGCACGAATCAAATTACCTTACGGACCTGGTATCTGGCCAGCATTCTGGATGTTGGGAGCTAATGACAGTATTGGATGGCCAAATTGTGGAGAAATTGACATTATGGAACTAAACGGATCAAAACCAACTATTATTAATGGCTCAGTACATGGTCCTGGGTATTCAGGTGGTTCAGCCATTACAAAAAGTTTTGGGTTGACAAATGCCAGATTCGATACTAATTTTCATGTCTTTGCCATTGAATGGGGAAAAGATTATATTGATTATTTCGTGGATAATGTTCTTTATGAAGAAATCACACCCACAAATGTAACAGGAAAAGGGAATTGGGTTTTCAATGATCATCCGTTCTATATTTTATTAAATCTTGCTGTTGGTGGTAATTATGTAACTGGTCCTTCCGACCAAACTCCTTTCCCTCAAACTATGCTTGTGGATTATGTAAGAGTTTATCAGGAAGTGAAATAGTTGACAATTAATAATAAAATACATTATGAAAAAATACGGATATATCGCTTTAAGTTTAATAGTAATTATTCTTAGCGCTTGCGAAAAAGATCTTGTGGTAACAGGTGTTTCGTTGGATAAAATATCGTTGGCATTAAGTCAGGGTGCAACGGCTCAATTAAATGCTACCGTACTTCCGGCTGCTGTACCAAGCACAAGCATACTTGGAACCGTTAAGTGGTCGTCTTCAAATACAGAAGTTGCTACTGTTATAGGTGGAAAAATTACAGCAGTTTCAGTTGGTACAGCTCAGATAGTAGCAACTGCCGGTTCTGTTAACGCCACTTGTAGTGTAACCGTTTCAGCAACAATTACTTCCATAACATTAAATACATCTTCCTCTGTACTATTAGTCGATTCCACATTATCATTAACCGCAACACTTTTTCCTGCACCGTCTTCGGCTGTGGCATCAAATCTTATTTGGACGTCGACCAATCCTTCGGTCGCAACAGTAAGTAACACAGGTTTAGTTAAAGCTATTGCTACTGGTTCAACAAGTATTGTAGCTTCGATTGGGACTGTAACTTCGGTATGTTCAGTAAGCGTTTTGACCTCTATCCCGACTTCTTTGAAAGGTACAAATTATTACCTGATTAGCATCGATGATGCTTCAGTCAATAATTTTATTGGGAGTGCCAAGGTTGTTGCTGATTTCAGACCCGATGGAGTAATTAAAAACCTATATGTTTGGAATGGATTAAATCCCGGCACCTATAACGGTACAAATTTCTACGGTAATGCTACAAATTGGTTAAGTTTAGTTGTAACGGGTGTGGGGGGCTGGTCGGGTGCAGGTTATAATGTTTTAGCTGGTACTGATTTGAATAAATTGAAAGCCATTACAGATGATACTTCCGGCAAATACTACCTTCATTTTGCCATCAAAAGTTCAACTACAAATAGTTATGAAATTCAGATAGGTTACGGTGCTTCTTCCGTAATATTAGTTTATGGAACAGCTGCAATGGATAATGTAACCCCATATGTCAATTTTACCCGTGATGGGAACTGGCAGGAAATTGAAATACCTATATCTGTATTGAAATCCAAAGGTTTAAATTACACAACAGGGATGGCTGCCACCAATGTTTTTGCCATGCTTGCCGGAGGAACTGCCGGAGTAAAATTAGAAATGGATGCTATATTTATTTATAAAAAGCCATGATTAAATGATTTAAAGACAATTATTTTCGTGGAATTTGTGCCATGAAAGTAATTGTCTTCTCAAAGAAAAATAATTGAAACATTGATTTATTTACTTACATCATTTTAAAATTCATATTATGAAAAAAATTACTCTTTTCTTACTTGTTCAGTTTTTATGTTATAGTACTTTTTCACAAAATTGGAATTTAAAATGGGCAGACGAATTTAATGCAACTACCCTCGATGTTGCAAACACATGGAATCCCGAAGTCAATGGCGATGGCGGTGGTAATTCAGAATTGGAATATTATCGCAGCGAAAATCTTTCTTTAGAAAATTACGAAGGGTTTAATTGTATGGTTCTGAATGCCAAAAGAGAAAGCTATTTAGGCAAAGCATTTACTTCGGCACGTGTGAATTCACTTGGCAAAGTGTATTTTCAATATGGCAAAATAGAATCACGCATGAAAATTCCTTCAACGGCTAACGGTTTATGGCCAGCCTTTTGGTTTATGGGCAACGATTATAACGGTTCGAACTGGCCATCTTGTGGTGAAACAGACGTGATGGAATGTGGACACAGTGCAGGGATTGCTTCAGGCACTCAATCTTCATTTATGGGTGGAGCTTTGCACTGGGGTCCGATAAGTCCTGTTTTTATTCACTATATGGATTATACCGCTGCTGCCGGACCGTATTCAATTCAGGATGATTTTCATCTTTTTACGCTCATTTGGAGTGCTGATAGCATTAAAATGTATCTCGATCTGGATAAATTTCCAAAAGCTGCACCATATTATCAAAAACGAATTGCTGCCGATGCAGGTAATGATATATATACATATTTTCATAAACCATATCACATTCTTTACAATTTAGCTGTAGGAGGTGCTGCTTTCACAGGAATATCGAACCCCGATGCAGTTACTGCACTTTCAACCGATGGTACACCGGCAAAAATGTATATAGATTATATCCGTGTGTATCAGAAAGGCGATGTAGGAGAACAATTTCACAGTAATACTTCATTTATTTCCGACACAACTCCACCAACAGACATTATGGCAAGTATTGGTGCAGTAACACAAACCAGTGTTGAATTCTTGCTGAATGGAACAGATAACAGCGGTAGTGTAATTTATACTGTTTCTTACAACGGTACAAGCTCATCAACCGAAGCTATTTCTGGTACTCAAAAGTCGTTTGTAGTTAGCGGATTAATGCCCGGAACAAGCTATAATTTTACTGTAACTGCCAAAGACGCAGCACTGAATGCTTCAACAACTGGCTCAATAGCATTAAATGCAATCACGTTGCCAAGCAGCGATTGTGCTGGAATATCCAATGTTGCTTTGCAAGGAACATTCGATACAGGATATAGTTACAGCTTTTCAACTTCTGGAAGTAGTGTTACGTTCAATTTTGAACTGCTCGATAATAAAGCAGGTGTTGTAGCTTACCTGTGGGATTATACGTCAGGTTTTGCTGAAACACAAATGACGAATGTGAGTGGGAGGAAATTTACAATTACTTTGACGGGAAGATCATCAGGAACAATTCTTAAACTAGCCTGTAAATTTGCTTTTGCCGGAGGTATGAGCGTTACTCAACAATTGTCATACACTGTTGGAAATAATTGTAATGCGTCGGCGGTTGAAGAAATTAAAAGTTCAGATGTTCAGATATCTCCATGTCCTGCAAGTGATTGGATTAACATTACATCGGTTGGCGAAATCAAGGAAATACAGTTGAAAAATATGTTAGGTCAAACGGTAAATATACAGAAAGTAAATGGGTTATTTCAACGCATTGACATTAGCGAAATACCAACCGGAAACTATTTGGTTGTACTAAAGATGGTAAACGGTCAATTTCTGGTTAATAAAATTACCAAAAAATAATTATCATGAATAAAACATTATTCACCATATTATCTATACTTATGTCTGCCAGTGTGATTTGTCAAAATATTTCGAAGATAGTAACTGTTTATTCTACTTCGGAAAATTCAAATCAACGATTGACACTGACAGATAAGGTGAATTTATCTGATAATCAATCGGATGCCGATGTATCGATATTTGTAAATCCAACCAAAACTTTTCAAACGATTCTTGGAATTGGAGGGGCAATAACCGATGCAAGTGCTGAGACTTTTGCCAAATTGCCTGCCAACAAGCAAAAAGAGCTACTTGAAGCCTATTTCGATGCGGATAAAGGAATTGGTTACTCATTGATACGCACACATATCAACAGTTGTGATTTTAGTTCAGAATCATACACTTATGTAGCCGAAGGTGATAAAGACCTGAAAACATTTAATGTTCAGCACGATAAGGCATTTCGCATTCCACTTATCAAACAGGCCATAAAAGCTGCCGACAATAAATTAGTGGTTTTTGCTAGTCCATGGAGTCCGCCGGCATTTATGAAAGATAATAACACTATGTTACATGGTGGTAAATTATTACCCGCGTATAATCAGGCATGGGCAAATTATTATGTGAAATTCATACAGACTTATCAAAATGAAGGGATTCCAATTTGGGGCTTAACCATTCAGAATGAGCCAATGGCATCACAAACCTGGGAATCGTGTATTTATACTGCTGAGGAAGAAAGAAACTTTCTTAAAAACTTTTTAGGCCCAACAATGGCAAAAAACGGATTAGGCAACAAAAAGATAATTGTATACGATCATAATCGCGATTTTATTAATCAGAGAGCCAATGTGATTTTTGAGGATTCTGCTGCTTTAAAATATGCCTGGGGAATTGGGTTTCATTGGTATGAAACCTGGGGTGGTGGAGAACCCATGCACACCAATGTCGCAAAAGTCCATGAGTCGTATCCGACAAAAAATCTATTGTTTACCGAAGGATGTGTGGAAGTATTTAATGCTCAAAAGTTCAATTATTGGGGTAATGCTGAACGATATGGACGCTCAATGATAAATGATTTTAATGCAGGTACAGTGGGTTTTACTGATTGGAACATCCTTTTAGATGAACACGGAGGACCGAATCATGTGGGAAATTATTGTTTCGCTCCGATTCATGCAGATACCAAAATAGGGAGTTTGATATATACGCCAAGCTATTATTATATCGGACATTTCTCCAAATTCATTCGCCCTAACGCCAAAAGAGTAAGCACAGCTACAAGCAAAAGTCAATTAATTGCTACCAGTTTTATGAACAAAGATGGAAAAATGGCGACAGTAGTAATGAACGGAGGAGATAAACCGTTGACATATAATTTGATAATGAATGGAAATAGTGCAAAAATTCAAATTTTGCCACATGCAATTCAAACATTAGTATATTAAGGTCTAATTTTCGAAGGAAAGGTCTAAAATGAACTTATTAAAAAAACTAAATCTACCGGAAAGAAATGCAATTTGTTATTCGGGCTATAGGGAAGGACAAAGCCCTGATACTGGCATCTATCCAAGCTATGAGCAGATACATGAGGACTTATTGATATTGCAGAAAAACTGGCAGTATTTACGTTTATATGACTGTTCAAAACATGCAGAAACGGTTTTAAAAGTAATTGAAAAGGAGAAACTGAATTTTAAAGTGATGCTTGGTGCATACATTGGCGCAGAGATGAATAATTTTGGCTGTCCATGGGGAACAATCTACTCGGAAGAGCAGATTAAGCAAAATAAAATCGATAACCTAAGGCAAATTAAAAAGCTAATACGGTTGGCGAATAAATATCCTGACATCGTTTTTTCTCTTTCGGCAGGAAATGAAGCTACTGTAGATTGGACTGACCATTATGTGCCGGTTAATAGAATTGTAAAATATGTCAAAATCATAAAGCAATATACCAAACAACCCGTTACTTTTTGTGATAACTATGTTCCATGGTATGATAAGTTGAAGCCATTAGTAGAAGAAGTAGATTTTATCTCTATTCATACCTATCCGGTGTGGGAATATAAAAACATTCATGAAGCCATGGCATATACCAAACAAAATTATGAAAGTATTGCAGAAAGATATCCTGATAAGCCGGTTGTGATAACCGAAGCGGGTTGGGCTACTCAATCAAACGGACGTGGAATCCATCCGGATAATGTTGGAGAAGAATTTCAGGCGATTTATTTTAATGATTTAATGAAATGGTGTAAGAAAACTGGTATTTTAACTTTTGTATTTGAAGCATTTGATGAACCATGGAAAGGATCACCTGAGCCATTAGAGCCTGAAAAGCATTGGGGATTATTTACTGTTGAGCGCAAACCTAAAAAGGCGATGAAATATATGTATTTAAATCTCGAATAGGTTGTTTTTGTTGATATTTAACATGTAAATTGCGATTGAAACATGTTGTGCAACATAATATTTTTATATCGTCTGTATATCAGTAAGATACATTTTTTTTCGATGTAATTCCGCGTAGTCTAAATTTTGTGAAATCGAAATTTTGCGTAGTAAAATATTAAAATATTCGTTGATGTTCATCTATATTTGCAATGTTTAAAATATATTACTAAGTACTTGAAAACAATCGGGATTATCTAATGTAGAACGAAAGACGCATAAGTAATGAAAAGTTTATATTCGAATCTATTATAACTGACCATTAATCATTAATATTAATAACTAGATTAAAAATTATTTACCAAACAATTTATTATTAACAATTTAATTTTTTAAACAATGAAAACAATTACTAGATTTTTTGCAGTCGTAGCCATTTCATTGGCTTCTATTAGTGCTTTTGCACAACCAACAACTACACTTACTCCTACCGTAGCTGCTGCAAAAGCAATGTTTACCTACAATAGTAGTGGTGCGTATACTAATGCTGCTCTTTTGTCAATGACTCCCGACAATGCTTGGGGTGGCTTATTTGTATCTTCCTCCTTTGCTGTAGGCGGTAAAAATGTTATTTGTTTAACACCTTCTTCTGCAGGAGGTGGAGCAGGTCTTTATTATCATGGTGGTGATTTAGCATCTACAATAGATGTAAGTGGAATGAAATATTTACATGTGGATGTTTGGGTACCTTCAGCTCTTGAATTTACAAATTTAGGTGTAAGCCCTATTTCGTCCGGTGGTAATCAATATCTTTACAATTTGGAGTCAGCTACAGGTTTTACTAAAGGATCCTGGAATAGTATAGATGTTCCATTAACATATTTTAGTGGTTGGGCAGCATCTCCTGTAAATTTATCATCATTATTTCAGTTTATTGTTAAATCTGACCAGGCAGCTACTATTACCTCAATTCCAAACAACACTATCTATTTGGATAATATCTATTATTGGACTGATGCAACAGTTACACTTACTGTTTCTACTGCTACGGTTGCAATTGCTCAACCCGCAAACAGTACAGGTAGTTTTGATTTAACTGCTACTCAAAACTGGACTGCAGCAAGCAATCAAACTTGGTTGACAGTAAGTCCAGCAAGTGGAACTTCGGCAGGTGCAACTGTAACATGTACAGCTACTGCTAATTCAGGCACTGCAAGTAGAACAGCTACGGTAACAGTAACCGGAGCTGATAATACTGTAAAAACCGTAACAGTGACTCAAGCCGGATTACCTATTCCTGCTTCACCAACTCCGACTGTTGCTGCTGCTAATGTAAAGTCAATCTATTCTGATGCCTATACTGCCTCTGTAACAAACTTCGTATATCTTAGTCAACAATGGTGGAACTCTACCTGGTCAGCAGTCACCTTAGCTAATGCTGGAAACGCGTTGAAGTTGGTTGCTACAACAGCCGGTGGTGGTGGCGGCGGAATTCAATTCGATGCATTAACTATAACTGGAATGACAAATTTACATTTTGACATTTATCCACTAACTGATGCAGCAAGTGCTACAATGAAATATTGTGTAAGTCCAACTGGAGCATGGATTGCGTTGCCTACCCCTACAAACTTCAGTTCTTTTACTGCGAATGCATGGAACAGTTTTGATATTCCTGTTAGTTCTTTATCATCTGGAGCTTCAACTCTTCCAGTACAGGTAGGTTTTGGAACTTTCAGCGGACCAGGCACTTTCTATATTGACAATGTCTTATTTTATAGTGGTACATATTCTTTTTCGAATGGAATTTCTAATGTAATTGCCGACAATGGCATCAAATGTTATCCAAGTATGGCAAAAAACAGTTTGAATGTAAGTGCTGATAACGAAATTTCTGAGTTAAGTATTGTAAGTTTAGTAGGTCAATCATTAAAAACAATGACTGTTAATTCAAGTTCTAAAACCATTACTTTGAATGACCTTGCTAGCGGCCAGTATTTAGTGAGAATCAAACTAGTAAACGGTCAGATTGGAACTCAAAAGTTTGTGAAATTATAATTTCCTTTCAAAGTCCGCAGTGAATTCCACTGCGGACTTTTTTCCACTTCTCCTCACTTAGATTCGAAAAATTAATCAGTAATATGAAAAACCGAATATTGTTAGTTTCATTATTTGGAGATGTTAATACTGGTCATAATTATCGGGTTGACAATATTTATAAAGCTTTTCATGAGTTTGACAGATTTATAGTTACAGCCGACTTTAACCATGCCACCAAACAATATAAACCGGAAAGTAAATCTGATAACGTTCATTACATACATGTTCCGGCTTATCAGAAGAACCTTTCTATCAAACGAATTTGCAGTCATATCGTATTTGCCATTAAATTATATAATTATTTATGTGGCTTAGACATTCTTCCACAAATGATATATTGTGCCATGCCGGCTTCACTTACAGCATTTTATTGTGGGAGGTTTTGCAAAAGAAGAAAAATAAAGTTTGTAGTTGATGTGGTTGATTTATGGCCTGACTCATTGTTTCCTATTTCGCATAAATTCATAGCTTTAAAGCCAATTTTGTTCCCTTGGGCTTTTATCACTAATAGAGCCTATTCAATGGCTGATTATATATCAGCAGAGTCAAAAAAGTATGCAGAAGTTGCATTGGGAAAAAGTAAAACGACCAAATGGTCATACACCTATCTTGGCGTAGATATTGAAGAAATGAACAGATTGGTATTATCCAGTAAGGTGCCGGATCGAACTGATCATAACGAAATATGGATATGTTATGGTGGGAGTTTAGGAAATAGTTATGATTTTGATTCGATTCTGGAAGCAGTCAAATTCATTGATTCAGAAGGGATTAAATACCGGTTCTTTTTTGTTGCTGAAGGTGAATGCAGATTTGAGATTGAGAAATACATTCAGCAACACCAACTTAATGCTGAGATAACTGGCAGAATGCCTTATAACGACTATCTGAAATATCTTTCACGCTGTGACATTGCAATAAATTCATTCAAACCAACAACCAAAGTGGTTTATAGCTATAAGTTTAATGATTACGTGGGGTTAAAATTATTTGTACTTAACAATTTACGGGGTGAAACCGCCGATATGGTTAACGAGTATTCAATAGGACGAAATTTTGACGAGAAAAACCTTTCTAAAATATTGTTTGAGGTATGCTATAACTGGGAAACGTTCAAATTATGGAAGGAAAATTCAATAAAACTGATAGTTGAAAAGTTAAACAGTGATTTGATTTACACAAAACTTTCTGAGCATATCAGGTCAGAATTGAACTTGTAAGAAATGTTCTGATTGTTGAGTAATTTTTTAGAAGCCTGAAAACATGTATCGTAATTTTTTTAAACGGTTCTTTGATTTTATATTTTCTCTCGCAGGATTGATTATTCTCTTCCCACTTATGTTGTTGGTTATTATAATTTTAGTAGTAGTGAATAAAGGAGCTGGAGTGTTCTTTTATCAGTTAAGACCGGGGGAAAATGAACTTTTATTCAAAGTGGTTAAGTTCAAATCAATGACTGAAGAATGTGACAGCGACGGAAATTTATTATCCAATGCTGAGCGGCTGACGAAGTTTGGAAAATTTCTTCGTTCAACTTCCATTGATGAGCTTCCTCAACTATTCAATATAGTAAGTGGAAATATGTCATTTATTGGTCCCAGGCCTTTGTTGATACGGTATTTGCCATTTTATACCGAAACAGAAAGAAGAAGACACAGTGTTCGTCCCGGTATAACAGGCTTAGCACAGATAAATGGTCGGAATTTAACTGATTGGGATACAAGATTAGCTTTGGATGTACAGTATGTTGAAAATCTTTCCTTCTGGAGTGATATAATAATTGTATTTAAAACTATTCGTAATGTGCTGACAGCTAAAGATATTGTGATAGATACCAAACAAGATTTACAGGATTTAGATATTGAAAGACAAAACAGGAAACAGAAATGATTCAGATTCTCGAATTAAACAGACAGGGGCATCGTGAAATTTATAATGAATTGCTTACAGGCATTGGTTATAAAAGACCTTACGATTCGCCGGATTTCTTTTTAAATTTTTCGAATGGATTTGAAAACCTGATTTGCTTATGTTGCAAAGAATCATATAAAGTATTTCTTCTGCCGGGATATTTGAAACCAATTCCCGGATTTGAAGGTTTTAACGACTTTAGTTCACCTTATGGATATTCAGGTCCAATTATTTCGAAAAATGCTGATTATGATTTTTTAAATAAATCATGGATTGAGGTTGAAAGTTATTTTAAATCAGTAAATACAGTTAGTTGCTTTCTTCGAATTGGTTTTCAGTCTGAAATGACAGGATTTCCGGGAGAAATACACCCGACTTTAAAAAATATACAGGGTAGAATAGTGTCTGAAGATAGTCAGTGGCTAGGATTTGAGCATAAAGTCCGAAAAAATGCAAATAAAGCGATAAGAGAAGGTCTTACTTGCAAAATAGTGCAGGGTAGAGAAATAAGTGAAACTGATTTGATGGATTTTTACTATATTTATAAAGATACGATGGTGAGAAACAAAGCTCAGAATCATTTTTTCTATTCAAATGATGCATTTAAAAACTTCGTAGTTAGCAGTCCTGATTTATGTTTGTTTGCATTTATTTACGATCAGAATAAAGCAATATCGGCCGAAATGGCATTGATTTCTGATGATTCAATCTTTTCGTTTTTGGGAGGCACCTTAAGCGATTCGTTTGAAAAACGACCGAATGATTATTTGAAATTTGAACTGATTAACTGGACCAGAATGAATGGAATTAAGTTTTTCGTTTTGGGCGGAGGTTATGGTAGTGAAGATGGGATTTTCAACTATAAGAAAGCTTTTTTTCCAAATGATGTAGTTGATTATTACACAGGTAGGTGGATAATTTTAGCTCAAATTTATACCGATATTTTAGATGATGTCAGGACAAAATACGAAGCAGAAAACAGCATATCGGAAACTTTTAACAATAAAGATTTTTTTCCTGCTTACAGGAAATACATGAATAATTAATTTAGAATGGAATCAGCAATCGTAATAGAAAAAATTCAGACAAAAGCCGAGATGGATGTGTGTCTGGATATAAACACAGCTACTTTTGAGCCCAAATACCTTACTTTTTCAAAATACGGAGCTAGTGGTGTAAAGGAAATGTTAGGTCTTGAAGTTCATAACCCTTTCAGTATTTATACCTTTGTAGTAGCAAAATTTGATGATAGAATTGTTGGTTTCGCAGAACTAAGAAATGAATTTCCGATTGCAAATCTCAACTGGCTGGCATTAGATCCAATGCAAAAAGGTAAAAATATTGGCAGATATTTTATGCAACATATAATTGATACTACCAGAAATAACGGTTTCAGTATATTGCAACTCCATGTTTACAAAAGCAACATGAGAGCACGCAACTGGATGGCTAACTATCCCTATGTCTATACTGAAGAGCGAAATCTTTGCCGCTTGATTCCAAATCAAAAAAGTAATCAGCCCAAATTTACAATAGTAAATTACCATCAGGTAATTTCGGATAAAGAGAAATTCGGCTTTGTTTATATACGCGTACTTTTTGAAAAGAAAATTATTGATATTGCTTGCGTAAACGATAATCTTTTTATCCCAATCGGCAATGAAGATCTTTTAAATATAGGTATAGAACTGATTAAAAAATTAGAATTAAAAGAGATGTACTTTTTTTGCGAAAAGGACAAACAAATAAAATTAAAATACGAAGTGATTGATGAAATATATTCATTGGTCATGAATTTATAATTTTCGTTAGTATAAGCAATATATAAGTTATTATGTATTTGATTTCCATTATCACAATAAATTTGAATGATGCAATTGGTTTAGAACATACTCTTAAATCAATTGAAAATCAGACTTATGAAAATATCGAATTAATTGTTATTGACGGGTGTTCTACTGATAACAGTTCAGATATCATGAGGAATTTTAGACCAATAATTTCAAAAACAATAATTGAAGAGGATAATGGTCTGTACGATGCTATGAATAAGGGTATTGAATATGCAACTGGAGATTTTGCCCTATTTCTTAACTCTGGCGATGCATTCAGTAATACAAATTCACTGGAAATACTGGCTTCAAAAATAGACAGTAAAAACAAGTTATATTTCGGAAGAACTAAAAATATTTACAAAAATTCAATTATTTACTATTTACCCGGATTAAAAATAACGGCAAAAAATTATAAAAAATGGTTGAATCAAATTAGCCCTAACCATCAGTCAATACTATTTCCGAAGTTGTTTTATAAAACTAATTTTTACAATCAAAAATATAAAATTGCTTCAGATATAGATTTTAAATTAAAAGCTATCAATCAGTTAGAAACAGTATTTGTAGATGTTGTGGTAATAGATTTTGAATTAGGAGGTATTTCAACAGTACCGAGAACTCTTAAGTTAACTCACGAAATGATTGTTGAAGGATTTGAAATTAATAAAATCAATAACAGAAAATTAAGATTTAAAACCATTTTTGGTGCTGTATTTAATCAGTACTTTAAGTTTCTAATATATAAAATAGTGGGTGAAAGAAAATATTTTGAATTTTTGAAAAAGGTGCTAAATTAAACTATGTAGCATTTTTGAAATTAATTCACCTGTTAACAATTTAGAATAAATGGCTGTAAGTGTCTAATTATAAATATATTTATATAAATCATTTTTTTAATCACAAGTTTTCAGTATTTAAAACCTTAAAATTTTAGCGTGAAAAACAAAATTTGGCTTTCACTTGCCCATATGGGTGGTAAAGAGCAATACTATATTAAGGAGGCATTTGACACTAATTGGGTGGTACCACTGGGCTCAAATGTTGATGCCTTTGAAAAGGCAATCGAAGATTATATTGTTGAAAATAAAAAAGTAGTAGCATTAAACTCCGGAACAGCTGCAATTCATTTGGGTTTGTTGCAGTTGGGTGTGAGTAAAGGTGATGAGGTAATCTGTCAATCATTTACTTTTAGTGCCTCTGCCAATCCGATTGTTTATTTGGGTGCTAGTCCCGTTTTTATTGATAGTGAAATAGATACATGGAATATGAATCCTGAATTGTTGGAGAATGCAATTATTGACAGAATAAAAATTACCGGCAAGAAACCTAAAGCAATTATCCCAGTTCATTTGTATGGGATGCCTGCAAAGATGAACGAAATCATGCAGATTGCATTACGTTATGAGATTCCGGTACTTGAAGATGCAGCTGAAGCATTAGGGTCAGAGTACAATGGTAAGAAATGCGGTAGTCTGGGTGATCTTGCCTGTTTTTCATTTAATGGAAACAAAATAATAACAACATCCGGAGGAGGTGCTTTGGTTTGTAAAACAGAGGAACAGGCAAAAAAGACCATGTTTTATGCTACTCAGGCGCGTGAAATAGCTCCTCATTATCAGCATATAGAAATTGGATATAATTATAGGCTTAGCAATATCTGCGCTGGTATTGGTCGGGGGCAAATGTTTGAATTACAAAACCATATTAATAACCGAAGAGCAATTAATAATTTTTATCGAAGCAAACTGAGTGATGTAAAAGGTATTTCATTTCAAACAGAACCTGATGAACTATTTCACTCTAATTATTGGTTAACAGCTATTCTTATTGACCCAAAACAGACAGGTGGTAAAACAAGGGATGATTTATGTCAGGCTTTGGATGCCGAAAATATTGAATCAAGACCATTATGGAAACCAATGCATTTACAACCTGTTTTTGTTGAATGTCCATATTATGGAAATGGTATATCAAAAAAATTATTTTCAAACGGTTTGTGCATTCCATCTAGTCCTGTATTGAAAGAAGAAGACTTAGACAGAGTCGTGAATACAATAAAAGATTTTTTTAGCAATTAAATATGATTTAACAACACATATAATAGCAAATAAATGGTTGTCAAAAATATAACCTGTTTTTATGGGGCTTATCATTTAACAAAACAAGGAGCTCAAACTTTATATGAAACATAAAAAAGAAATTTGGGATACATTTTATCTGATAGCCTTACAGGGTTTTACTTATTTGGCACCTTTGATAGTTTTTCCATATTTGATGATAACTTTAGGCGCAGAAAAATTTGGTTATATAGGATTTTCATTAGCAATTACTCAGTATTTAATGTTAATTGAAAATTTTGGATTTCATTTAAGTGCAACAAAACGGGTGGCATTATGTAAGGATAATCAAAATGAGTTGAATAACGTATTTTCTGCCACAATGTTTGCCAAATTGGGATTGCTCGGTGTGTGTTTTTTGATAATGCTGATTCTCGCTTTTGCTATACCTCGTTTTGCCATATATTCTAAAACCTTACTTGTATTATTTTCAATGGTAGTAGCAGATACTTTTTCATTTGTATGGTTATTTCAGGGAATTGGAAAAATAAAAATAATTTCGATTATAAATATAATTTCAAAGCTACTTATATTGCCTTTGACTTTTGTTTTTATCAAAAAACCAGATGATTATCTATTCGCAGCTTTTATACAGTCAATGGTTTATTTATTTGGAAGTGTAATGGCATGTTATTTAATTATCAGAAATAAGTATATTACAAATTGGATAAAAACCACTAAAGAACATGTTATATCTGAAGTGAAATTAAGTTATCCTATTTTTCTGGCAAGCATAGCCACAAGTATGTATACTGCTTTGTTTGTTATCATTTTAGGGTATTTTTCCACTCCTTCTGAAGTTGGAAAGTACTCAGCAGCCGATAGAATTATGAGGGCGATTGCCTATTTGATTTTAGTTCCAATTTCACAGTCTTTTTATCCTAAAATTAGTGCAATGTCAATCGAAAACAAAAAGGAAGCAAAAGCAATGGTCGTGAGATTGGCTCTATTTGTTGGTTTGGTTATGGTTATGGTTTTTCTTTTAATGTTTTTCTTTTCAAAGTATTTGGTAAGTTTTTTGGGGAAAGACTATCAGGGAGCGACAGAATTCTTCAAAATAATGGCATTAATTCCATTTTTTATTGGTGTTGGTGGAATATACGGGCAACTCGGACTACTGGCACTTGGTGATGAACGTGATAAAAATAAATATCAAAGAGTGTACTTTGTTGCAGGTGCTGTAGCTTTAATATCAATTATTTTGTTAATTCCTTGCTGTCATTCAATAGGAGTTGCGATAGCTATATTTCTGACTGAGTTTGTGGTTTTTGTTGGTATGGCTTGGAGTTTCAATACCATGGTTTATACTAAAGTAAAAAGCAGACAATAAATAAAAATAAATAAAAAAAATTGTGATTGATATATTACTCTCAACATATAATGGTGAAAAATATCTGATGCAGCAGATACAATCCTTTTTTGATCAAACTTACACCAACTGGAGGTTGATTATTAGAGATGATGGATCTACCGACCAGACTTTAGTGATTTTAAACAAGTTGGCTGAGAATTATAAAGATAAAATTATTCTTCACAGAGGAAAAAATATAGGAACGATTAAATCATACGAATGGTTACTGACTCAATCCGATGCTGAATATACTATGTTTAGTGATCATGACGATATTTGGATGGACACCAAAATTGAGGTTACATTTTTGAAAATGAATGAATTGGAAAGCAAATTTACAGAAATACCCTTGTTGGTTTTTACAAATTTAAGAGTGGTTAATGAAAATCTTGAATTGGTTAATGAGTCGTTTTGGAAGTATTCCAAGTTGGATGTTAAGTTATGCTCTGATTTTAACTATCTTGGCGTTTGTAACTGCGTTAACGCATGTACAATTATGATAAATTCGAAAGCCAGATCACTATGTTTGCCATTCTCAGATAAAACAAAAATGCACGATTCGTGGATTGCTTTGAAAGTTTGTAAAAATGGAGTAATTGATTATGTTGATAAACCAACAATTCTTTACAGACAACATTCAGAGAACGTGTTTGGAGCTGCTAAAGAAAAGATTAATACAATATCAAGCTATCTTATGTCTAGAGTTAAATCACTCAATATGGTGATTAATGGTAACAGATTGCAATTTGAACTTTTGAGAGAATTAAATTATGGTAATATTTTCAAGTATTTATATTATAAAATAAGCTATTTAGTTAAAGCAAGATTAATTTGAATTTATTTAATGACTATTTAACCATATTGGTATTTGCAAGTGCTTTGTAAATAAAACTTTTGAACTAAAATCTCTTTCATAAAAAACGATTTAGAAAATGAATATAGTATTATACGCATTATTTTCTATTTTAGCAATTACATACTTTTTTCTGGGAACAATAAACAATAAACTGGTTAATCTAATTAGTATTTTATTAGGTGCACTTGTATTTTACTTATTTTTATTTAACGTTACAAATAATAATGACTGGGATAATTATGAATCTATGTTTTATGGTAGAGCTGAGGTAAATGATTTTTTGTTTAATTTTTTAGCGAATACTTTCTTTTTAATCAGATCAGATTACTCAAAACTCTACCAATTACACATTGTTCTAATGGGTTTTGGATTTATATATTTTGCAAGTAGATTTAATTATTCAGCAGTGTTTAGTGTTATCTCAATATACTTGTTGTTTCAGTTAATCCCACTTTCAAACCAAATTAGATACTATGTGGCTTTTGCATTTTTTTTAATAGCAGCATATAATTTTATTGTTACAAAAAATTATATAATATTTGTTGCCATTGCCATTTTATCATATTTGTCCCATTCAGGAATTTTATCAATGTATCCATTTATATTTTTATTTTACTCAATAAGCAGTGATAAATTCCCTAAGAGAATGGTGCTATTTAGCTTATTTGCAGGCGTTTTTCTATATATCTTATCTCGCATTAATTTTACTTTTTCGAATCACGTTAACTCTTATCTTGAAAATGATATTTCTTCATTATTGGGTGGTATTTATAATATGCTCATATGGGTATTCTGGCTTTTATTTATTTATTTAAACCATAAAAGACTAATGAAATTAAATTCCGAAAATATAGAATCTGATACTAACTATCAATTTTTATATAAGCTTTCGTTGTATTCAATTATTTTTATACCAATTGGATTAATTATGCAGGTTTTTTCACAAAGATATGTACTTGCATCGATAATTATTTGGCTATCGTATGTTTTTTATTCTTTAAAATATGAAGTTAATTTGTTTCAAAAAATGCTATTCACTACAAAATTCGTATTTCTTTTTATCGCTTCATTCTTATATATTTATATTTTGCCGACTTATGTTTTTAGAACATCTGGTACAGAATTGATTGTAAAATTATTTTTGTCTAACACAACTTTAGTATCTCTCATAAAATAAGTAAATTTAATAAATTTATTAATCCATAAATATTTATTCTTTATGAAATCCCAAATTCTGAAAACGCCGTTTTTTTCTATAATTACACTGTTTTTATTTTTATTCCTGATTGGTCTCTCACCAGTTCAAACTCAAAATATTTCCCCCGCAATCATCCAAATGGTAACGGGTGAAATACAAAAACGTGGTCTAACGGAAAGTGAAGTACGTACAAGACTTTTACAAAAAGGAATTGACTTGGAAAACGTAGCACCATCAGAGATTTCACAATACCAGACACAAATTACAGCAGTATTGGATGAGCTTGAAGCAGAAAAGAAAACCGGAATCAAACTTGCTTCAATTCAACCAATCAGTATTAATGCAGGTAATACTGCTCCGACAAGGATTCCCACAGTAGTTCCGTCAACAGCCACGATGGCAACATCCTCGCTCACCAGCCATGTTCCTGCAATATCAACCAAATCCATTGCAACTAAACAAGAGGGAGATGCTTTTCGGCGACTAATTCAAGCCGAAGCTTCCAAGAAAGGTGGAGCTAATATTTATGGTCATTCTTTGTTCACTGACCAATCACTGGATGTTTTTCGTACTACTGATGGTGCTCAGGCTCCCGAAACTTATGTGTTAGGCGAAGGTGATGAAATACATATTACTATTTTTGGTGCTTCACAAACCGATATACAAAAACGAATTTCTTCAGATGGATCTATTCAACCGACGGGAATATCCAAAATTTTTCTGAAAGGACTTTCACTCGCTCAAGCCCGTGAAGTAATAAAGAAAAGTTTGTCTACTTCTTATTTGTTTAGAGGTGATCAACTTGCAGTTACTATTGTCACAGCACGTACTATCATGGTAAATGTATTTGGTGAGGCGAATATTACTGGAGGGTTTAATCTTTCTGCCCTTAACTCAGCGTTTAATGCATTGTCAGCTGCTGGTGGTCCAACTAATATTGGATCGGTCCGTTCAATACAACTTATACGTGGAAATAATCGTAAAACAATTGACCTTTATGCTTTTATGATTGATCCGGCAGTACAGTTTAAGTATGATCTTCAAAACAATGATATACTTTTTGTTCCTACAATTAAAGAGTTAGTTTCAATTGAAGGTGCAGTTAACAGACCTATGTCCTACGAAATGCTTTCCAGTGAAACACTAACCGATCTAATTCATTATGCTGGTGGACTAAAAATGAACGTATATCCTAATTTTGTTCAAATAAAACGTTACGTTGCCGGCGAAGAACGATTGATAGAATGGAATCTAGAAGAAATTCAAAACGGTAAAATTAAAGTCCCCTTGATGAATGGTGATGTAGTTCATATTAAAGCTATAGGAAAACCTATGGATCAATATGTGGATATCGAAGGAAGTGTATATTATCCAGGACGTTTCGATTTGTCGTCAAATCCTTCACTTAGCTCACTTCTTGCCAATGCAAAACCTACCTATCAGGCAAAAAATGACATTCTGTTTATTGAACGTATCCGATCCGACTCCACTTTTGAAATGTTGTCGGTACCTTTTCCAAATATTAGATCAGGAGTGGCCGACTTTAGTTTGAAAGCACGCGACTTTGTCCGAGTAATGGATAAAACGACTTATCGTGATGTTGATACTATTACAGTAGACGGGTATGTTCGTAAGCCATTCACGAAAATTGTCAGTCTTTCTGAACGTATTACGGTTAAGCAAGCTATTGAAATGGCTGGTGGCTTAAGAAATAGTGTATATCCTGTGGCTTACATTTTTAGACGCAACCTTTTTAACCATGTTGAAATGAAGTATATCCGCGTAGAATTAAGTAAGGCTGATGATATTGAAATGCAAGCTGGTGATAAGCTTAATATATACGACAACAGTACATATACTAATGTTGGTGAAATAAGAGTATTTGGAGCTGTTAAAAACCCTAATAAATTTATTTTCGATGCATCGTTCTCAATTCGTGATTTACTCACTAATGCTGGTGGATTTAATGTAGGAGCCGCTCTCAATCGAGTAGAAGTCTTTCGTACCATTCTATCTCCTTCTGAAAAACCCCAATTGAAAATGATTACTCTTCAAGTCGATTCAAACTATCAGGTTGTTAGTCCAAAGAATTTTACTTTACAACCTTATGATCAGGTTGTTGTACGTTTAATTCCCGAATTTAAATTAGGTGGAACCGTTGAACTTAGCGGACAAGTAAAATATCCCGGCACCTACATCATGGAATCAAAAGAAACAAAATTAAGTGATGTGATAAAAATGGCAGGGGGATTACTTGATGATGCAGACCCTTATGGTGCCAGTTTATTCCGAACTTATAAAGTTCGTGGCAATATTAGCATGAACATAAATAAAGCAATGATGCACAAAGGAGATCTTTCTCAAAACCCAATTTTATTTGAAGGAGATGTAATCAATATTAATCGACTCGAAAACACAGTATCCATTCTTCAAAACGGAACTCGCATGGCACAGTATTCCATGAATAAAGATGGCGATTCAATTAAAAACGTTGTTTTTCAAGGACAAAAATCAGCAGCGTGGTATATACGGAATTTTGCAGGAGGCTTTCAAAAAGACGTTGACCGTAATAGTGTGACTGTTACTTACCCAAATAATCAGATGCAATCAACAAAGAGATTTTTAATTTTCCGAAAATATCCAAAAGTAGTTTCAGGTTCAACCATTACTATGCAAATGAAATCATCAAAAGAGATTTCTAATGTAAATAAAAAAGTTGATTGGGATTCAATGTGGTCTAAAATATTATCTGCCACAACTGCCACATTAACTTTGTTCTTACTTATGAAGCAACTTTGACAATAAGCTAATATCAATTTTAAAGATACTGAAAAGTTCTAAAGCAATTTATAAAGTAATTGGATTTAATATATTTTTTATGACCGAAAAACAGACGAAAACACAGCCAAATATTGCTATAAAGGATCAAACATATACAATTTTATTAGCTAAAACTCTGTGGAGTGGTCGAAAAACCCTTTGGATTTCGCTTTTTGTCGGAGCTGTTATGGGTATTTTTTTTGCTTTATTTTCGACCAATGAATACACTGCTTCAACCGTAATGATACCACAAATGGGTAGCAAGGGTCAGTTCCAATTGGGAGGACTTGCAGCTTTGGCAGGTTTGGACATTACAGGGATGAACCAGACTAACGAATTATCTCCGATATTGTATCCTAAAATTATTAACAGTACTCCTTTCAAACTAGAACTGATGTATACTCCCATCAAATTCAGTAAGTTTGAGAAGCCCATTTCGCTATTTGATTATTACACTAAATATAAAAAACTTTCGGTAGTTGAAGTGATGAAAAAATACACATTTGGATTTCCAAGTTTAATAATAAAAGCTTTGAAAAATAAGCCTGAAGAAATAAACCTTCCAAAAGATTCAAGCAATCAACCTATACTTCTTTCGGAAGATCAATACATTGTTTGTAATATTTTAGAAGAAGTTATTTCATTAGAAGTTGATAAAAAAGACGGATTTCTAATACTTATAGTTAGGATGCCTGAAGCATTGGCTGCAGCTCAAGTTGCTAAGAAATCGCAGCAACTACTTCAACGTGACATAACAAATTTTAAAGTAGAAAAAGCAAAAGCAGATCTTGATTTTATACAAGAACGTTATAATGAAATTAAATCACAGGCGGAGGGTTATCAAGTTGATATTGCACAAAAGACAGATCAATTTAAAAGTTTAACCAGCAACCTGCCTCAGGTTCAAACTGCACGAATTCAGACTAAATACGGAATTACCAATAGTATTTTTCAGGAGTTGGCAAAACAACTTGAACAAGCTAAAATTCAGGTTAAGAAAGATACACCAACATTTACTATTATTGAACCTGTATCTGTCCCTAATGAAAAATCAAAACCGAATCGACCATTAATTCTGATTATCTGCATTTTTCTATGCACTATTGTTGGTGTTAGTATTATTTTGGGTAAACAATATCTCGAAGTCATAAAACAAAATTGGAGAGATTCATAGATGTTATTGAAGTTGAAAAAATTAAATTAAAGAATATGACTTTTATAATGAACTATATAGTACTATAAATAATCGTCTGTTTTCAAATCACATTCTCAAACTAGAACTCAAAAAATTATGCTTAATTATTAAACCAGTTGTAAAAAAATGCTACAATGAAAAACATTAGAATTTCTCTTTCCTCATTCGTTTTTTGTCTAAGTTTAATCTTGACACTGAATGCAAATGCTCAGTTAGTTCCTGTTGGGAGCGGCAGTTACACAACTTCATTCCCAGGAACGGATGTTGCAGGGCGAAATAGCTATCCTTCCGGAACTCCTTACCTGAGTGGAAATGCACTCGGCAAACCTGTTCCAACAAGCGATTGGTGGTCAGCATTGGTGAAAAATGGAACGGCTTCCAATCTTTTCAATTACCCCTTTACTATGAAAACTACCGGCAATGGACTCGTGGTTAGCTACATTCCTACCGGTGTTATTGACGATTTGACACCATTTTTAGTTGGTGTTACCGGACTTTCTACTTCAAACACAACAGTTTCTGATTATTCTGACTGGACAGTAACTATGGACTGGAATGACGGAACGCACGAATTTCAGGCAACAGCCGGAGTGGCTATGCCTTTTCTTTATTTTACCAAGAAAACTGCCGATGTAGCTCAGGTTACCATAAATTCAGGAACAGTGGTCATTTCAAACGAAATGCTTATCTGTACTAACGTGAAAAATGGTGCTGATTTTGCAGTTTATGCTCCAACCGGAAGTACCTGGACTCAAAATGGAGCTGTGTATACTTCCACCCTAAATGGTAAAAACTACTGGTCGATGGCATTTATTCCATTAACCGCTTCGGATGTGGCTACAGTTGCTGCCGAATATAAAAAATATGCGTACGTTTTTCCCGTAAAAACCACAGCCACTTATAGTTACAATGAATCAACGTCGGTGGTTCATACTGATTTTACTGTTCAAACCGACGTTAAGGAAGGTACGGAAACCAATATGTTGATTGGTCTGCTTCCTCATCAATGGGCACATTTAGCTCCTGCATCTCCTGTACCGAATAAATACAGCTATGCTACCGTTCGTGGTGAAATGAAAACTATGGCGGGCAATAGTTTCAGCGTTGAAAATACTTTTCATGGAATTTTACCGACTTTACCCTACGTGGATAATTACAGCAATGGATTTATCCCAACAAATCTTACCGAAAAAATTGCTGAATTAGAAAACAGCACGATGGCTACCTGGACTGATTCGTACAACGAAGGTCAGGTGTTTAATCAATTGATGCAAACGGCACGCATTGCCAACGAAATGGGCAATATTGCTTCTCGCGATAAAATTTTAGCTACTTTGAAAACCCGTCTTGAAAACTGGTTTAAAGCCGATAACGGTGAAGTGGCTTTCTTGTTTTATTACAATTCTACCTGGTCATCTATGATTGGGTATCCGGCCGGTTATGGTCAGGATAATGGGCTGAATGACAAACAATTCCACTGGGGATATTTTATACAGGCAGCAGCTTTTGTAGCGCAGTTCAGTCCGGGTTGGGCTGCCCAGTTTGGCGGGATGGTGAATATGCTGGTTCGCGATGCAGCTGCTTATGACCGCAACGACACAATGTTTCCATACCTAAGAAATTTCAGTCCGTACGAAGGTCATAGTTGGGTAGACGGTTTTGCCAATAACCCACAAGGAAATAATATGGAATCAAGTTCTGAAAGTATGAACTTCAATGCATCGCTTATTAACTGGGGACAAACAATCGGCGATAAAACTATTCGGGATTTGGGAATTTACCTCTATACCACCGAGCAAACAGGTATTGAAGAGTATTATATGGATATTCATCACCGAAACTTTCCTACTACGCAACAATACAGTTTGTATTCACGTGTTTGGACAAACAGCAACGACAATGGAACTTTCTGGACTGCGGATATAGCTGCCTCTTATGGTATAGAAATGTATCCGATTCAGGGAGGTTCGCTTTATTTAGGGCAAGATACGGTTTACGTAAAACGTCTTTGGACAGAAATGGTAGCCAATACAGGGATTTCAAGCAATCAGGTAAATCCGAACCTCTGGCATGATGAATATTGGAAGTATTTAGCTTTTATTGATCCTGCTACAGCCATTAGCATGTATAATTCATATCCCAATCGGGATATCAAATTTGGTATTTCCGATGCACAAACATACCATTGGTTACACGCTATGAATGCTCTGGGAAGGGTTGATGCGGCGGTTACTGCGAATTATCCAATGGCAGCTGCATTTGTTAAAAATGATGTGATTAATTATGTAGCACAGAATTATACTACTTCGCCGCTCACCGTAACGTTTTCTACGGGCTATCAATTGGTGGTTCCGGCAGGTAAAATGGCAACCAGCATGGATGGACGCTATTCAGGAACCATTACATCTTCATTTGGTCAGGCTTTTGTAGGTGGAAGTGTGGCATTGAATGTTACCGCCTCTGACGGCATACCAACAAAAGTTGAATTTATGGATGGAACGGTTTCCCTGGGAACCGTAACTACAGCTCCTTATGTGTTGACTGCAAGTAATTTGCAATTAGGAATTCATAATTTCTATGCTAAAGTTTATGATGGTGACAAATTTAATGTTACCAACACGGCTCAGGTGTTGGTCGGAAAAGAATTGCCTTATGGAGGAACTGTCTGGGCTATTCCGGGAACAATTGAAGCAGGGAAATATGACATCTTCGAAGGAGGAAGAGGACAGAATATTACTTATTTAGATGCTACAACTTCCAATGTCGGTAATTTCAGAATGGACGAATCAGTAGATGCTTCGTTGGATACCAATGAAGGTGCAGTTGTCGGAACCATTGCTTCGGGCGAATGGCTGAAGTACACGGTCAATGTTGCTCAATCGGGTTTATATTCATTTGCATTCCGTTATTCTTCGGGTAACTCGGCCGGTGGTGGTCCATTCCATTTGGAACTTGATGGTCAGGTTATTTCGTCGGATATTCCGGTACCTTCAACTTCTTCCACCGTTTGGACAATTTGGGCAACTCAAACTATTTCAAACATTCCGTTAACTGCAGGACAACACATTTTGAAAGTGGCATTTTCAGCAGGAGAATTTAATCTCGGCAAAATGACTTTTACCCGCACGGGAGATTTGACATTCAGTTATCCGACAGCTAATGCCGGAACGGATGTAAAAGTGGTTTTACCCGCTACTTCAACAAGTCTGGATGGCTCGGCAAGTACAGAATCCGGCTCAAAAGCACTTACATATAAATGGGAACAGGTTTACGGTCCGACAGTGGCTCAAATTTCGGATATTACTGCTATTAAACCAGCTATCAGTGGGTTGATTGAAGGAATGTATCAATTCAAACTTACTGTTACCAATCCTGATTTACGCGTTTCATTTGCCACTGTTCAGGTTATGGTTACCAATACAGCCAATGTTCCTCCAACAGTCTCGCTGATTGCACCAACCGATAATTCGACATTTACCGAAGGAAAACCGGTAACACTTTCGGCAACTGCCAGCGATTTTGACGGAACGATTACGAAAGTTGATTTCTATCAAGGAACAACATTGATTTCGAGTACCACAACTGCACCTTATACCGCCACCTGGAATCCGGTAGCCGGAAGCTATGTAATCACTGCCAAAGCCACTGATAATGAAGGTGCAGTAAGTACTTCGCAAGTAGCCAATGTGGTTATCTCTCCGGTTATGTCGTGTACAACTACTTCGCAGGTGGCCACACAAGGTTCATTTAGTGTGGGTTATAAATGCACGTACGAAACCGTTGGGACAAATGTGAATGTGACTTTTGAATTGCTTGATACTGACAAACAAGGTGTAGTAGCTTATTTGTGGAAACAAACTCCATTTACTGAAACGCAAATGACCAATGTGAGTGGTAATATTTTCAGCGCCACAATCAGCGGTCAAACTGTTGGTTCAACTTTAAGTTACGCATGTAAATTTGCTTATTCAGGCGGAATGTCTGTAACACAATATATTACCTACGTGGTGGGTTCAAATTGTGGTAGTACGACCAATGATACACAACCACCAACAGGATTTACAGCTACTTTAGGAGCAATTACAGGCAATTCGGTTGAATTATTGTTGAATGCTACCGACGATTCGGGAACTGTGGTTTATAATGTGGCTTATGGCTCAAGCTCGGCAAATACTACGTCAGCTTCGGGAGTTCAAAAATCACTGTTGATAACCGCTTTAACTCCTGCAACCAATTATTCATTCAGCATTACAGCCAGTGATTTAACAGGAAATAAAGCGGTGAATAATCCGATTGTGATTCAGGCAACAACCTCAGCTAATACCAATACCAACTGTTCCGGAACAGCATCTGCTGCTTCTCAGGGAACATTCTCTGTGGGATATAAATACGGATTTGTTACTTTAGGTACAGACGTTACGGTCACATTTGAATTGTTGGATAATCAAACCGGTGTTATTGCTTACCTTTGGAATACAACTTCTGGTTTTGTTGAAACTTCAATGACCAATGCGGGTGGAAAGATATTCACTATCAAGTTGACCGGACAATCTGTTGGATCAACTCTTCAGTTGGCTTGTAAATTTGCTTTTGCTGGTGGAATGTCGGTTACTAAAACCTTCCCTTATGTTGTTGGTAGTAATTGTTCAGGAACAGGAGTTGAAAATGTACTATCAACCGAACCATTCTTCTATCCGAATCCGGTTCAAAATGTACTGCACATAGTTCTTCCGGAAGATAATTGCCGGTTGATGCTGTACAATGTTGTTGGTAATTGCGTCTTTGATTCACAAATTCCGGCAATTTATAACCTGAATATGAATGATTTTAAAACAGGAATTTATTTTGTAAAAGCTCAAACGCCTCACGGAACAATGAACGCTAAAGTAGTTAAAGAATAATATTATGTTCAAATTGGTTTCTTAAGTCCCCTTCGGGGGATTTAGGGGCTGAAATTCCATCAAAAATCAGATGAAACTCAAATTAGTACTTGTAATAGTTATGTGTCAGTTGTCTTTAATTCCGGTGTTTACACAATCTAAAACGAACATCGAAATTAAAGATAATTGGTACTGGTTAAATGGAGAAAAGTTCTTTATTAAAGCCATTGGTTATGAAATTGGTGCACGTCCGGGTCAAAATCCGTATACCGATAAACCATCTGATGAGTTGGATTTGATGAAGTTTGACCTTAAAATGATTAAAGATGGTGGCTATAATGCTATCCGAACCTGGAGTCAGTTCACCGAACCTCAGTTAAAATTGGTACAAAGTTCCGGATTAAAACTGATTATGGGAATTGACATCAATCCGGATAAAGATTATGGTGACCCGAAATTTGTAAGTGAGTGCGAAGTGAAGCTGATGAAGGTAATGAATTATGCCAAAAAGTATGATTGCATCATTAGTTATCTTATTCTGAATGAGCCACAAACTGATCATGTCCACGCGGTAACAGGTAAAGCTTTTGTCAGTTTAATGAAACGCCTAACGGAAATAATTCACAGAGAACATGCCGGAATTCCGGTTACGATTTCGGCAAATGCAATGATAAGTGATTACATCGACGAAAATATTTTTGATGTTTATGCTTATAATTGCTACGACCACTCCGAAGCTCAAACTGCTACCATGGGTTTCAAGGACTATATCAAGGGACTTGTTGACCTGAACGGTCGTACCAAACCGTTTATTACCACCGAATTTGGATATTCTGTTTCACACAAGGGTTTTGGTAGGTATGGTGGACAAACGCTGACTCAACAAAGTAACGGTCTGATAGCCAATTACCGCGATTTGCTGGATGCCGGAGCAGTCGGCATGTGTCCGTTTTACTATGCTGATGGCTGGTGGAAAGGTGGTGATGCACGCTATCATAATGCCGATCAACCGGAAGAATGGTTTGGTTTTTGGGGCTACAGCGATGTGAACGACAAATACGGTTCACCACGTCCGGTTTGGTTTGCCATGCGCGATTACATGAAAGCATTGATTATCAGTCCGAAAAATAATGAGCTTTATCAATCAGAAAAAATTCCGGTGGAGCTTTATACGGATAAAGATGTAAGTAAAGTAACCGTAAAATTGAACGACAAGGTATTGTATTCTAAGAATTTAATCAAAGAAGGATATTTTTCCGACCAACTGAATATTGCAACCAAAGGTATTGAAGATTTGGAACTCGCTTTCGAGTTTTATAATAAATCGGGTAAGTTGCTGAAAGCCGAATCCATACTGATTTTGGCGTCTGATAAACCGGTTGAATTGCCAACACTGACCATTGAGGTGACACCCGATAAGGACTTGAATGCAGGAAAAATCGCTTCCGTGAAAACCAAAATTGTGAACAATGGAAATTTTAAATTGGGCGATGATTTAAAGGTGAGCTACAATACTCATTTGGGTTGGGAAGTTGGACCGCAGGCAACGGTTTCAATTAAAGATCAACAGGATAAAAAGCTTATTCAAACGGAGAATTTCTTCCCGATTCCTGATAATTGCTGGATTGTGAATGCTTCGGCAGGAATTACCGTTCAATACGGTAAATGCAGTTTCCGTATTCACGACCAGAAATTGATCTTCCGGGGCGATTGGGCAAAGGAAGTGGGAAGGAAATAAAGTTTCGAGTTCACTTGTCTTGATTCTTGGTTCTAAAATCTAATGAAATGAATACAACAAAATTATCTTTTAAAGAAAAAGTTGGCTACAGTCTGGGCGATACCGCTTCGCACTTTGTATGGGATATGGTGGGATTTTGGCTGCTGTTTTTCTATACCGATGTGTATGGAATTTCGGCTGCTGCTGCGGGAACAATTATGCTGGTTGCGCGCTTTTGGGATATGGCCATTGACCCGATAATTGGAGTGGTTTCAGACCGTACCAATACGCGTTGGGGAAAATTCCGCCCCTATATTTTATTTGGAGCTATTCCGTATGCCATTCTGGCTATTCTTACCTTCACCACCCCGAATTTTGGTGAACTTGGCAAGATTATTTACGCCGGAGCAACTTATGTGCTATTGATGACAGCCTATGCCACCATTAATCTGCCGTATTCTGCTTTGGGAGCAGTAATGACCGACGATACCTACGAACGTGCAGGATTGAACACCTACCGTTTTATTGCGGGTTTTAGCGGGCAATTTATCGTTACCGGACTGGCATTGACGCTGGCTAAGTTTTTCGGAAATGGCAACAAAGCGCAGGGTTTTCAGTACACCGTGTTTTTGTTTGCGGCGTTGAGTCTGGTGTTCTTTTTCATAACATTCCAAACTACCAAAGAACGCGTTCAACCCCCAAAAGCTCAGAAAAATTCCTTGAAAGAAGACTTCGGAAGCCTTTTTAAAAATAAGGCCTGGATTATTCTGGCATTGGTTGGCATTATTTCTTTTATCATGTTTGCGATGCAAAATGCTGCCATTGCCTACTATTTTAAATATTATCTGGGCAAAGAAGACAATGTTCAGTTGTTCAACGTGATTGGCACTGTGGCATTAATTGTGGCACTTCCGTTATCAAAACCCTTAGCCAAACGCTTCGGCAATAAAAATGTTTTTATTGGCAGTTCGCTGATTTCCGGCTTATTTTTCATGCTTATTTATCTGGCTCGTGTGCAGGATATTACCACCATTTATGTGTTTAATATTATTGCCAAAATGGCTTATGCACCCGCTGTTCCGCTGCTTTGGACGATGATTGCCGACTCGGCTGATTATGGCGAGTGGAAAACCGGTCGTCGTTCCACCGGTTTGTATTTTTCGGCTGCGGTTTTTGCCCAAAAGGCAGGGTGGGGAATAGGTGCCGCCATTGCCGGTTGGATTCTGACACTTTCACAATTTGTGCCAAATGTAACGCAAACCGACACAGCCATTACCGGCATCAAATTACTGGTTTCGGTTATTCCGGGTGTTTTGTATATGTCGTGTGCTATTTTCATGATTTTCTATAAAATAGATAAAAAAACAACAGACCAAATGAAAATTGATTTGGATGCCAAACGCTTTTTGGAAAACAACATATAGTTAATGTTTATTTTAATATTTAAGAATGAATAATTTATTTATTGGAAACAATCCTGTAAGTTCAGGAAAAAGAGAAGTAGAAGGGCAATTTGTCCTGATTGACGATGAAAAGTATTATCAGATAAAAAATTATGACTCGATGCAGCCGTTTTTTATCAGTCTGGCAAGTGATTCCAACCATTGGATGTATATTTCGAGTATGGGTGGATTGTCAGCAGGTCGAATTAATCCGGATTATGCCCTTTTTCCGTATTACACCGACGATAAAATCAACGAATCGGAAGAAACTACCGGAAGTAAAACCATTTTTCATGTTCAGAAAAATGATAAAAACTATTTGTGGGAGCCATTTTCGTATCGTAACAAGGGAACTTACAACATTGAACGATTTATTTCCAAAAATACCATTGGGAACAAAATTATTTTTAGCGAAACCAATCACGATCTCGGTTTAACTTACAGTTATCGATGGATGAACTCTGACAAATTTGGTTGGGTGAAGAAAAGCAAGTTGACAAATGATACTGACTGTGCTATCGATGTTTTTTTTGTCGATGGTCTTCAAAATGTATTACCTTCGGGTGTCGATAAAGATACTCAAAACGCGTATTCTACATTGGTAGACGGGTATAAAAAAACTGAATTAGTTGAAAATTCAGGCTTAGCTTTGTTTCGCATGGAATCAATTTTGGTGGATAAAGCTGAACCGAGTGAATCGCTTCGTGCGAATACAGTTTGGTGCTATGGATTGGATAATCCATATTATTTACTAAGTTCAGGGCAATTGGATGCTTTCCGTTGTGGAGAAAAACCACAAGCAGAGTCTGAATCAAAAGGGGTGCGCGGTGCTATTTTTGCTTGTGCTGATGAGGTATTAGAAGCTAATGCTAAAATAGAGTGGTATTTTGTTGCTGAAGTAAATTTGGATATTGCTGCTATTAATAATTTGGACTATTATATTCAAAACACCGGTAATATTGCCGAAGAAATTGAATTAGATGTTCAGAAAGGCACTAAAGCACTGAATTCAATTATTGAACAAGCAGATGGAGTGCAACACACTGCCGATGAAGGTGGAATGGCACGCCATTTTGCTAACGTGTTGTACAATGTGATGCGTGGTGGAATTTATGCCGAAGATTATACAATTTCTACTGACTTTTTTGGCAAACACATACGCATTTTTAATCGTATTTTATTCGATAAATATTCCGGATTTGTTGCTTCATTACCTGCAAAAATCAATTACTTTGAATTTGAAAAACTAATTATTTCTCAGAACGACAATGACTTATACCGGATATTTCAGGAATACCTTCCATTGACATTTAGTCGCCGACATGGCGATCCGAGTCGTCCGTGGAATCATTTTAGTATAAATATTAAAGATGATAAAGGAAATAAAGTGCTCAGTTTTCAGGGAAATTGGCGCGATATTTTCCAAAACTGGGAGTCATTGTCCTTATCATATCCGGGATACATTAACGGAATTATTTCTAAATTTTTAAATGCCACAACTGCCGATGGTTACAATGCCTACCGCATTACCGACAAGGGTATTGAATGGGAAGAAATAGAACCCGATAATCCATGGTCAAACATTGGTTACTGGGGCGACCATCAAATTATTTACCTCGAAAAATTACTGGAAATATCGTATAATCACTTTCCTGATCATCTTCACGCGTGGTTGGATAAGGAAATGTTTGCCTATGCCAATGTGCCATATCGCTTGAAATCCTACTCGGAAATCGTAAGTGATCCGAAAAATTCGATCCATTTCGACCATAAACTTCACAAAGAATTACTCATGCGTGAATCTAAATTGGGAGCTGACGCAAAGTTAATTCATAATCGAAAAGGACAAGTTTTGTTGGTTACATTCACCGAAAAAATACTTGCAACTTTACTTGCTAAATTAAGCAATTTTATCCCCGAAGCAGGAATTTGGATGAACACTCAACGCCCCGAATGGAATGATGCAAATAATGCCTTGGTTGGTTCAGGTGTTTCGATGGTAACGCTTTATTATATGCGGCGTTTTGTGGTATTTGCTCAGAAACTTTTCAAACAATCTGCATTGGAAAACTTTTCGGTTTCGGCTGAAATGTATAGTTTTTTTGACCGGATAAATGCTTCATTTATAGATAATTCGTTTTTTTTGCAAAAAGGTTTTAATAACGAACAGCGCCGCATGGTTACTGATGAACTAGGAAATGCCGGCAGTTATTATCGTGAATTAGTTTATAATGGGTTTTCAGAAAAGAAACAGCCAATTTCGAAACAGGATTTGTTGGATTTCTTTAATCTGACACTCGATTACCTCGACCAGTCTATTGCGGTAAATAAGCGTGCTGACAATATGTATCATGCTTATAATCTGGTCAGTTTCTCCGAAAATGCTGTGACTATTCGTCATCTTTACGAAATGCTCGAAGGACAGGTAGCTGTTTTGAGTTCAGGAAAACTGAATGCACCGGAAGTAATTGAATTGTTGGATGGACTGCGTAGTAGTTCGTTGTATCGTCCTGATCAAAATAGTTATATCTTGTATCCGAACAAAAAACTGCCAAGATTATTAGATAAAAATAATCTTTCAGTTGATGATATAAATCAAAATAAACTGCTTTCAGAAATGCTAAAAAGGGGAGATTACCGCATTGTAACTACCGATCTGAAAGGACAATTCCATTTCCATTCCGACTTCAACAACGTCAGTTTTCTTCGGAATAAACTTGAAAGTGTAAAAACGGAATATAAAACTTCGGATGCTGAACTTAAAGCAATTGAAAATCTGTACGAAAAAGTATTTGATCATCAGTCTTTTACAGGTCGTTCGGGTACATTTTACAAATATGAAGGATTAGGCTGTATTTATTGGCATATGGTGTCTAAATTGGTATTGGCAATTGCTGAAAACATTGAACAATTCAATACCGAAAAAGTAGATAAAGCAACTCTCAACAAGCTTATTAAGCATTACTACGAAGTGAAAGCCGGTATTGGTGCTCATAAATCTCCTAAAGAATTTGGTGCGTTCCCCTTTGACCCCTATTCACACACTCCAACTATGGCAGGCGTACAACAACCCGGAATGACCGGCTTAGTTAAGGAAGACATTATTAGTAGGTTTTATGAACTTGGAATTGTAATTGAAAATGGGCAACTCACCATAAGACCCGACTTATTGAATCAAACTGAATTTATTCAGCCGGATAAAGAGCATAAATTCCCATATTTAAGATTCACCTATTGTTCAGTTCCGTTTGAATACCAATTAAATGACAAATCAGGTATTCAGTTCGATTGGCAAGATGGGAAATCAGAATTTATTGATGGGTATTTGTTAAATATAAAACAGAGTCAGGCAATTTTCAACCGCGATAAGAAAATTGAGAAAATAACTGTGAATTATAATGGATTAGATTTTTAGGAAACTAAACTTTATTTATTGAACCTCATTTTTTTGAAAAACGGTCTTTCTCGAAAGACCGTTTTTGTTATCGTAATTTGTCGTTGTGTTAAAAAATAACTAACCATTTTTTAGGGGATACAAAATAAAATTTGTAGTTTTGTAAATTGAAAATTATTTGTACAATGCATACCGATGCTTTGTTAAAAACTTGATGCGTAGATTTTAAAATTAAACTTTGAAGAAGAATGGAGAGTGAAATAATTCTGATTAATATATCGGGCGATGATAAACCGGGTGTAACTACATCAATCACAGGAATTTTAGGTAAATACAATGCAGTTATTTTGGATATTGGTCAGGCCGATATTCACCACACACTTTCGCTGGGAATTCTCTTTAAAATGTCGGATGATGCGCAATCGGGACATATTTTAAAGGAAATTCTTTTTAAATGCTCAGAACTAAATGTAAACGTGCGATTTACTGCTGTATCTGTCAATCAGTACGAAAGCTGGGTTGGACGACAAGGGAAAAGCCGGTATATTGTTACTATTTTGGGAAAAGTTATTACTGCAAAGCAGCTGTCGGTAGTGACACAAGCCATTTCGCAACAGAATTTGAATATCGATTCAATCATTCGTCTTACCGGTCGACCAACTTTACAGGTGAATGACGAAAATAATGTTCGTTCCTGCATCGAGTTATCACTTCGCGGAACATTGGCTGATAAAAATGAATTGTCCGCTCAGTTTATGCAATTTACATCGGAGCTTGGAATCGATATTTCGTTTCAAAAAGATGACATGTATCGGAGGAGTAGACGTCTGATTTGTTTTGATATGGATTCAACTCTTATTAAAACCGAAGTTATAGATGAATTAGCAGACCGAGCAGGAGTGGGTGAACAGGTACGTGCTATTACTGAATCGGCTATGCGTGGCGAAATTGACTTTAGTGAGAGTTTTAAACAGCGAATAGCTTTATTAAAGGGATTGGACGAAAAAGTGATGGACGAAATTGCTCAAAACTTGCCTATCATGGAGGGTGCTGAACGATTGATATCCATTTTGAAGAAAATGGGTTTTAAAGTAGCCATCCTTTCGGGCGGATTTAGTTATTTTGGTAATTATCTGAAAAAGCTTTTCGATGTGGATTATGTTTATGCCAACGAACTGGAAATTGCGGATGGAAAACTGACCGGAAATCATATTGGTGATATTGTGGATGGAAAACGTAAAGCCGAGTTACTCCGGCTAATTGCTCAGGTTGAAAAAATAGATTTAGAACAAGTTATTGCTGTGGGCGATGGTGCGAATGATTTACCAATGTTGAATTTGGCCGGTTTGGGAATAGCCTTTCATGCAAAACCCAAAGTAAAAGCTAACGCACAGCAATCTATTTCAACAATCGGTTTGGATGGTGTGTTGTATTTTTTGGGTTTCAGAGATATTCATATTGATTAGTTTATTAAAAAGGAATGAAGAAAGCAATAGTAATAGGTGGAACGGGAATGGTTGGCATAGAATTAATAAAACAATTAATTCAAAACCCTGATTTTTCGGAAATTATTTCATTTGTAAGGCGGCCGAGTGGTATTGTTCATCCAAAATTGAACGAATACCAAATTGACTTTGATTTGCCCGAAAAATGGGAAAAGTTGGTTGTGGGGGATGTCCTTTTCTCTACGCTTGGAACTACTTTGGCTAAGGCAAAATCGAAAGATGCTCAATTCAAAGTAGATTTTGAATATCAATACAAAGTGGCTGAAATTGCTTCTAAAAATGGCGTTTCTAATTATGTATTGGTATCATCGGCAGGAGCAAATGCAAGTTCAGGAGTGTTCTATTCAAGCATTAAAGGAAAATTAGAAGATGCCGTTAAATCCTTGCCATTTGAAGTGATCAGCATATTACGTCCAGGTCAGTTAGCAGGAAACAGAAATGAAAATCGGGTGGGGGAGCGAATGGGTCTTTCGGTTATGTATTTTCTGAATAAGATTGGATTGTTTCGTCGATATAAACCTATTCAGGCCTCACAGGTGGCACAAGCAATGATTCATGCAGCAAATAAAACCATTTCTTCAACGTATATATTGGGTGAATTATTTCGATTAGCTGAATAAAGTAGTTTTTCGATCTGATTTCTTCAAGGTATTCAAAATCTTTTCTTTACCATTACTTTGAGTCCGTCAGGAATCATTTCTACGTGAATTATTTTTCCTTCTTCGTAGGGTTCGCCGTCGTAATGGAACGGACCGTTTTCTTCTCGAATCAGAGTAATTTCTTTTGCCCGCAAAGTGGTCATAAATAAATCTTTATTAATGTTTTTGGCAAAAAGATTTAGTGCAAGAGTAGGAATGGCAATAATCGGAAAATTACTCATTATAGATATGTCCATTTCACCATCCTGAACGCTGGCTTGTGGCGCGATATACGCATTGTTTCCCCATTGCGAAGCATTGGCAAAGGTTAATACAAATGCTTTGGCATTCAAATCAATACCTTCTCCTTTTAATTGATAATTCTGCGATTTGTAATTGAAATACCCCGTAATAATTTTTTCTATATAACTCATAATTCCGCGTTTTTTCCCCTTGGCAAACTCAGTGCTCACATAAGCATCAAATCCTGTTCCACAGGTACAAAAAAACGGATGGTTATTAACTAACCCGTAATCCATACTGATTGATTCCGAATGATTTAGTTGTTGAATAGATTTTCGTGCATTCATCGGAATTCCTAAATGGCGTGCCAGCCCGTTACCTGATCCAATTGGAATAATACCCAACGAACTTGCAGTGTGAATTAATGCTTGGGCGATTTCGTTTACCATGCCATCGCCACCAACTGCAACAACTATCTGAAACTCATTTTCAACAAATTTCTTTGCAAGTTCTGTTCCGTGTCCACGATATTGTGTGTAAACTATTTCGGCTTCAAATAAGTTTTTGTCTAATTCTTGTTGTATTAGATTCGGAATATTTTCTTTTTTTCCTGTTCCAGCAATAGGATTAATGATAAAAGCAATTTTCGTTTTCATAGTTAGAGAATATCAGGGGATATTTTGTGTGCGAAAGTACAAATAAATAATTGAAATGCGTTAATTTATTACTCTAAAAATTTCGAATTAAATAGTAGAAACCCGATATTTATTCCAAAATTCCATTGGCTGATTGCTGTACTATAATAATTAACAAATAACCCTGCTGAAGCAATTTTGAAATTATAAACTAACGATGTTTCAGCCATAAACTGTGACGATGAAAATGGTGCTGCGTAGTAAGCCGTATTGTCGGCAGCTCGTTTTAATGATTGATAGGGTACAAACCAATATGCTTCACCACGTAGATGAAATTCTTTATTCAGCATATAAATCGGTTTTAATCCAATGGCTGCGAATTGGTAAGCGCTAAATGCCTCATTAAATACAGTGCGACTGTACGTTGTAGGACAGAATGCGGGTGCCTCTATAATACATGCCGTGTAGTTTTGCAATAATTTTCGGCTCGAAACAGCCAATTCTCCATAAGCTCCCAATGTAAATTTTGAAGAAATGGGAAAATATTGATCTATTTTTGCCCGCCAACGAGCCCAAAAATCCGTAATATCAGGAACTGGTAAAGCATTAGTTGAACCTGAACGGAACATTTCAATTCCATTTACAAGTTGAATTGAAGTGGAATGATAGTAACCTTGTGTAGGATACATTATGTTGTTAAATGTGTTATCTTCAAGTCGTCCAAATATGCTTCCAAGCGAAAATATACTTCTATCGCGTTGTGTCGTGGCGGTTATTGTAGAAAAATTCTGGATATATTTGTCAGTCAACAAACCATATCCAATTCCAAATTCCATCCTACTTTTCATGGTAAACGGGAAACCTAAACTTAATTTAGAATAAAATTCATTTTGATTAAAAAAACTTGTTTGGTAATTATCAAAAAACAATTGTTCACTCCTCGAATAATTAAACTGATGATAAACGCCCACTAATTTTACATACCAACTTTTTTGGGCAGGAATTTCAATGCGGGTTCCTAAGGATAAACCATTGTAAAATTTACCAAATTGTGCGTCCAGGTTAATTGTTTTTGCGTATTTTGAAAGATTTTGATAAGCAAGACCAAAATAAGCCTCATTGGAAGTGGACGATGAGATATTCCCTCCTAAAAGCAATTTTAAACGATCTTGGGTTTTTACGTTCAGGTATAAATCGAAGTTTCCTGTTGCTGAGTTGAAGGTAGCATGTGGCAAAACTTCCAAAACCTTATCGTCCGAAATAAGCTTAAAATAAGCTTCTTTGAAATCACTCAATGTGAAAATTTCGTTCTGATAATGAATGATTTGTTCAATGTATTTTTTTTGAAGACTATCAACACCCTCAACAAGAACGCGTTGAAACTTAAGTTCGGGAAAACGGTTTTTGAAAACTTTTCGTTTTTCATCAATTTCTTGCTGCGTAATTCGTCTCGGAATGCGCGCTTTTATTTCGGCAATGTGTTTAATTGTCGAATCATATCCCATTTTCACCAGTTCATCTACTTTCGTGAAATCAAAAAGTTTGACGTTTGTTGTTTTAAACTTGAATAAAAAGCCATCTTCTTTCGGAATTGTATAATCAGTTCGGGTCATAATCATGTTTTCAATCTGCATAATTATGTCGCGCTGATCCGGTTTTCTTGGATTATTAGCCACCACACTTCCAATCATTATATCGGGTTTAAAATCTTTTCGCATCACATCTACAGGGAAATTATTGAAAATTCCGCCATCAAATAGCAACCTGTTGTCGACAGTAATCGGTTTAAACATAAATGGATAGGTCATAGAAGCCCGAATAGCATCCCCCAAAATACCGTAGCGAAATACCACTGTTTCTTTGTTATAAATATCGGATGCAACGCATCGAAACGGCACAAAAAGCTTGTCGAAATCACCGCCGCATACTGCATTTGCCTGAGACGTAAAGGGCACAAAGGCAAAGTTCATTTGGCGTGGTGATACCAGATTTGTGGGTAAAATAACTGATTTTAAACTGATTGAGTCAATATTGTTGATGTCAAAAGGAATTTCCACAAAACTTGGTTTTGGATCGGCATTGCGGAAATAATATTTGTTTTTTGTCTCTACTTCACCGGTTGTCCAGCTTTTGAAACTTTTTGATTTAATGAGTTCTATCATTTCATCGGTGCTGTAACCCATGGCGTACATTCCTCCAATAATAGCTCCCATTGACGTCCCTGCAACATAATCAATTGGGACTCCATTTTCCTCTAATGCTTTGATAATCCCAATGTGAGCTATTCCTTTTGCTCCACCACCACTGAGCACAAGCCCTACTTTTTGAGCAGACAAATCTGAAAAAAGACAAACGGTGGATATTAAAAGATAAATTACTTTCTTCATTTTTCAAGTCAAGGTTTGCAAAATGTCTGTAAAATTACAAATATTCTTGCTAATAATCATCGAAGCGTTATTTTGTTTTGAAATCAAACGAATTTAACTTTATAACTAATGAAAACTCTCAAAAATTCAAAACACAAAACAAAATCAGATTTTATACGTTTAGGCTGTTGAATTATATTTGTTAAGTTGTTGTATAGTTGAAATTATTTTGTTTATGAAAATTGGTTTTATTATTGTAGCTCTTGCTGTTCTCTTTTCCTTAAATGGTTATGTATTTTTACGCGGTTGGCAGGCATTGTCAAATTCTTCAACTCTTCGAACAGTTTATTTAACTTCGGCAGTTTTACTTTTTTTGTCCATGCTTGTTGGAATGATTTTTGGAAATGCTATGCCACAGATTGTTGCTAAAACAATAAGCTTCATCGGTTTTAGTTATTTGGTCATTTTTACTTATTTGTTGCTTAGTTTTTTGCTGGTCGATATTGTTCGGATTTTTAATTATTTTATTGGATTTGCTTCCACTGGCTTGGCAAATTTCAGACTTTGGACTCTTGTGTTGACCCTCGTAATTACATTCATTGCAATGATTTATGGGAATATTAAATTTAATAACCCTGCCGTTGTAACCTTGAATCTTACTTCAAAAAAACCTACACAGAACAAAGAAATTACAATTGTAGCTGCAAGCGATATTCATCTCGGAATTTCGATTGACAAAAAACGACTACAAAGTTATGTGAGATTAATTAATGAACAACATCCAGATATCGTCTTACTTGCCGGCGATGTTTCAGACAGGTCAATTATTCCGGTGATAAAACAAAAAATGGCCGATGACCTACGAGCCATAAAAGCACCTTTAGGAGTTTATGCCATTAATGGAAATCATGAACATTATGCCGAAACACCCACAGCAACTGCCGATTATCTGAAAACCTCCGGAATTGTGGTTTTACGTGATCAGGTTTGTTTGATTGATAGTAGTTTCTACATTGTAGGTTGAGATGATCGCAGCAATCCGAATCGTAAATCGCTGAAAGATATTATTAGTAACACTGATACTTCAAAACCACTTATTTTGTTGGATCATCAACCTTATAACTTAGAAGAAGCAGAGCAAAACTACATTGATTTGCAAATTTCGGGACATACTCATAACGGGCAATTTTTCCCGGGAAACTTTTTAGTGAAACATATGTACGAACTCGGTTACGGTTTTATGAAAAAAGGAAATACAAACTATTATGTGTCTTCGGGTCTTGGATTGTGGGGACCGCAATATCGTATAGGAACTCAATCTGAAATTGTTGTAATTAAATTGAAATACTGACAATAAGCGTTCAACTTTTTTTATTTTCATATAAAATTAATTTTCTCCACTACAAAATTCATGAAAAACAGATTCTCCACATGAAAGGTAGATAAATCCACATCTTTCATTCCACATTGAATTAAATTTGCAGCATAAAAAATACTGTAAATTTAAATCATGAAAAAAGCGTACTTACTCTTGCTACTCTCTTCAATTCTGCACTTTTCTGTTTTTTCTACAACTTATTATGTTTCTCCGACCGGTTCAGGAAGTGGAACTGTTTCTAGCCCAATGGGTTTTGCCACAGTAATAAGCAAATCGCTGGTTGGAGGTGATTCTGTCATTTTTAGGGATGGAACTTATAGTTTTAGTTCATCTCAATCTTTCTCTAAGTCCGGAACTGCCGGAAAATTAATTCATTATGTGGCTTACAAATCAGAAATTCCGATTTTTGATTTTCGTAGTCAAGCCTATGGCAGTAATAGTCGGGGTTTAAACGTTTCAGGCAATTTTATTCATGTAAAAGGAATTACGGTTCAGGGTGCCGGTGACAATGGTTTTTATATTTCTGGCAGTAACAATTTCATTGAACTTTGTACCGCACGCTGGAATTGTGATTCAGGATTTCAGTTAAAGGTTGGAAGCGATAATTATATCTTGAATTGTGACTCGTATGAAAACTTTGATTATGAAACCACAGGCTCAATAGGTGGTAACGCCGATGGTTTTGCCGACAAACAATACACTAACACAGGAACTAACACCTATAAAGGATGTCGGTCATGGAGTAACAGCGACGATGGTTGGGATAGTTATCAAAAAGTTGGTAACACTGTTTATGATAGTTGTTGGTGCTACAATATGGCACCGGCAAGTTATGATTTGACAAATCACATTCGCTATTCAACAGACAAAGCCTATATCGATGGTTTTGCAAATCATATTATTCCAAACGCTGGAAACGGGAATGGATTTAAAATGGGTGGTGGATATACTGTTAATAATGCTACTGCTCATCACTGTATCTCAGTTGGAAATTTGGTAAAGGGTTTTGATCAAAATAATAACGATGGACTCATGACTATTTACAATTGTACAAGTTACAATAACGGTATTAATTACGGTTATACTAATAGTTCGTATGGTACATTGGTTGTTAAAAACAGTATATCGCTGAGCAGTAAGAGTTCAAATAGTTTTGCTTGTAAGTCGGTAACTCAGGTATATAATTCATGGAACTCAGGTTTTTCATGCACTTCAAGCGATTTTGTAAGTTTGGATTATAGCCAAATGCTGAATCCGCGTCAGGCAGACGGTTCGTTGCCCGAAATCACTTTACTTCACTTAAATCCTACAAGCGGGTTGATTGATAAAGGTACAAATCTTGGATTTCCGTTTTCGGGTTCAGCACCTGATCTTGGAGCTTTTGAATACTTGGTTTCAACTGCAGTATTAAATATTTCAACAAATGATATTAGTGTTTTCTTTTCTTCTTCCGAAAATGGAATTTTAGTAAAAGGGTCAATCTTAAATGTTAATGTTTATGGTTTGACTGGTAAAATGATGTTTTCAAAAATTAATTTGAACGAAAGCTTAATTAAAATTTCTACCAATAATTGGATAGAAGGAATTTACCTTGTTCAATTGCAGACTTCAGATGGAGAACTAATAACCCGAAAAGTGATTGTAAATTAATCCTTTAAAAACAGAAGGTGTTGATTAATCGATATATAATTATATCTATTTGGTTTAACTGATTGACTTGCTTTTATCAAAAGTCAATCTGCAAATAATATGAAAGTCAATAGTAATCCACTCATTGACTTTTATCAAGCCTAATAATTCGATTGGAGGTTCTAATCCAAAATCACGAATATTAATCCGTTTAGAGCCTGTAACAGTAACCAAATCCTCTTTTCTGCTGGAATTTACCGGAATTACATATTGATTTGAAACACCAGTTATCTCAATATTTACTGTTGCATTACCCGATGATATACTATTTTTTAAATTCTCAGGTTTGATTTCAAAGTAGTTCAGGTGTACCGATAATGTCGGATATTCATTAGACTTTATGAGTTTCTTAAAATCTCGCAAAGCCATTTGATTGTCGGAAGTAAAATTATTTACCTGTATCACTAAGCGGTTTTGACTTAAGAATACTTTATTTTCATCGATAGTCGCAGTTATCAGTAGTGGTTTCTGAAATAATTTTTCACCCGAATGCAATAGTTTGAATGACAAAATATTAGTCGTCCCTTTTATGGCGAACCAACTGTTTTTCATCATGTCTACTTTCACATTTGTTTGTGAAAATATCTCAACGCAAATCAACACTAATACACTCAGCAAACGAATTCTTTTACCCATCTTGTCTCTTTTATGAATACAAACAAACCGGTAAAACAAACTGTTTTACCGGTTTTAATAAATCTATAAATTAACAACTTAGAACGAAATTACAGCCTCTGCACTTAGTCCGTGGAATTCAGCGCCATTAAAGATGTAATTTACAGTTGGAGCAAGGTTATAGTTGTAAGTTTGATTTACATATTCAACTTTTGCCAACAAATTTTTTGTAACATACCAGCCACCGCTGATAGCCAAACGATTGATGCTGATTGGACCGGCAGGAACTGCATCTTGACCCAATGTATAAGTAGTTACAGCATTAGCTGTATTTAAGGCAGCAGCTGTTTTTGAACCTATTGCAGCAATATTTGAGTTTACAGTGTTGTAACGAGCACCAATAAAGAAGTTTTCGGCTTTTCCGAAACGGAAGATAAGATCAGTGGCAAATTGATTTGCTGTACGATCTTTTTGCTCAATCATGGTACGTCCTGACGCAGCTTCATAAGTTGTAAATGACTCAACTGCTAAAGCGTCAAGAACTTTATATTTCAAAAATAAGTTACCCATAAAAGTTGTAATCTTATCTGTCAAACCGGGATTGAAACGACCATTAAATGCTGTTGTAGTACCTGGAGCAAGATTATACATTACAGCTGAGTAATTTGAACCTGTACGATCACCTCCAAATAATGTATTCGAAACTGAACCGGCATTTGTATAAACCGAACCCGTGATTCTTGCGCGGAATTTATCGGTTATTTGTTTGTCATAACCCAATTTTACGATTAAAGATGGATTGTGGTATCCATTTGAATATTTATATTTAGCTTGTGTAGTGTCAATATAATTCAAATCAGGATTTAATTCACCATCAGTAACTGCAACTGTTCCAATAATTCCCTTGTAGTTTACATCAGCTTCTGCACCTATTTCAGTTGCAAATTCATCCATAATGTAGTTTTCCATGAATGCATTGTAAATACCAAGACCACCATCTGAGCGACGGAAATGAGCATCACCGTAGTTAACATCCATTTGACCAACTTTTATAGTGGTATATTTCATAATTTGATCCAGCAAATCTAATTTTATAAAAGGCACTTTATCAAATTGAACATATCCACCTTTTACCCAGGTTTCGTTATGATGTTTTGAAGCAAGGTATAAAGTTACCTGTAATGATATACCATCAGCCAAATAACTGTTGATATATAAATTAGCCATAGACAAACCGAAATTCGGAGAATTTTTAAATAAAGCCTGTGGGTTTTTTACTGGATTACTCACATCAGGATTAGTGCTATTCGTTGCATAGTTACTTTGAGTTAATGCAATGTAAGGCATTGAGATAGAACCGCCAAATTCTACTTTTGGACCGTTCCATGGAGTTTCTACTTTGGGTAATTCAAACACGTTAATACCCGTTTGATCGGTAGCTCTAAATTGAGCAAACATAGTGCTGCTTACAAAAAGTGCAGCTGCAATTGTTAGAATAAATTTCTTCATTTTTGTTTACTTTTTTGTTTTAAATTATTTTTTGTCTATAAAATCTTAAATTATTTGTTCTCACTTAAAAGGTTACCTTCCATTACCACATTAAATTTCAATGTAACAGCATCGCCTACTTTCATCATACCCAGCATTGCTGTTGGTGGTTTCATACCGTATTCGCTCATTTTCAAGGCCAGGCTTCCTTTAAAATCGTAAACGCCCGGTTTTGATGATTTTCCGGTTGTTTTGAATGTTATTTTTTTTGTTGTTCCGGCCATTGTCAAGTTTCCGGTTACAGTTACGCTTACATCATTTGCATTTACCTGCAAATCATTTGCTTCAATAAGTTTGAAAGAAATAGTTGGGTTTTTGGGCTCATTGAAAGCTTCATAAGTCTTGGTGTTCATCAAGCTTTCTTTGCTTTTTAATGATTTAACGGGAACTATAACTGCTAAAGATTCTACTTTCTTTGCACTGTTAATCACTAATTCGCCGCTGATTGGACTCACATTAATCTCAAAGTTATGTACATTCGTTGTCCCTAAAATTGTCATACTCGACAATTTAGGATTGATTTTTAGTATTTGAGCATTTGAATTAGCCCCAATAATACATATAGTACCGATTATCAGTAGAATACGCAGGTTTAAAAATTTGTTCATAATCATTGTTTTTATTTTACTTGTATTTAGTTAATCCTATAACATTGGTAGTATTTGAATTCAAAAAAAATCTATTTTACCTTTATTTTTTCTTTGAAATTATATATGTTATAATTTTTGGTAGTATTCATTGAAAAAAATCAAATACATGTATTCTTAAACTACAAGTGTCATACATACTATAACATAAGTAGTATATCATTTCAAAAAAAATTAAAAATAAAACTTCTGACTATCAGTAAGATATGATTAATTGTTTTCTTCAGCTTGAAGATTCAAATCTTTACATTCGTAATATGTGTCCTCAATGATTTGTTCAAGCGTCTTTTTTGCCAATATTCTATTAAATTCGCAACTGAATTCCTGCCAATAATTCTTTGCTTTACAATCGTGAGCCGATCGATCACAAAATCCCATATTATTAATACATTCTATAACGATAATTTGTTCAAATGCAGTGTAAATATCCAGCATAGTTATATCTTTGGGTTGTCGTGTCAAAATATAACCACTGCCTTTGCCTTTAGAGTTTGCAACTAATCCTTTAAGTTTTAACGAGGAGATTATGCTATCTAAATATTTCAGCGAAATGTGCTGGTTTTTTGCAATGTCTTTCTGCAATACCCCTTTAGGGTCAGTAGAATGAGCAATTTCAAGCATAGTGCGCAATCCGTATCGTATTTTAGTGTTTACTCGCATGATTAGAGAAAAATTTCAGCAAATGTATTAGAAATTTGTGAATGCTATAGCTTTAGTAGTATTTCGAACTCTTATTTAGATTAATTATTAATAATTTGTTTGATAATTTATACCTTGATTTGATGTAAGTGTCAGATAAACAAACATATAAATTAATGAAAAATATATGTGTTAAAAATTATTAATTCGTTTTTATTGAATTAATTGATTGATAATTAGATATTAATGAATATTTTATTTAATTTGTATAACTTGCATCATAGCAGTAATTTGAATGCAAATAGCCGTCTAAAATTTTATTTTTGCTTTCAGATTGTAAGGTAAGGGTTGAATAAATCTGTGACAATACCTTGTTTTATTGTTATTCTATTATAAATCAGTGCTTATAAATTAATGTGCCTCTAACCAATTAGCCCCAACTCCACAATCGGCAATGAGCGGTACATGGAGTTTAATAGCATTTTCCATTTCGTGAATGACGATTTTTTTTAACTGTTCCATTTCATGTATTGGAACAGTAAAGTTTAGTTCATCGTGCACTTGCATGGTCATTTTGGATTGAAGCTTTTCGAGTTCTATTCGGTTTTGAATTCGAATCATGGCAATTTTAATAATGTCGGCTGCAGTGCCCTGAATGGGTGCATTTATGGCATTTCGTTCGGCAAAACCACGTACAATGCTGTTTTGAGAATTAATGTCAGGCAAAAAGCGTTTTCGTCCGAGCAAAGTTTCTACATAACCCAGTTCTTTAGCACGTTGAATGCTGTTATCCATGTATTTTTTTACTTCTGGATAAGTCTCAAAATATCCATCAATCAATTCTTTGGCTTCGGATTTTGAAATGCCAAGCCGATTCGAAAGTCCAAAAGAAGAAATTCCGTAGATAATTCCGAAATTTGCTGTTTTAGCTTTACGCCGCATATCTGAAGTAACTTCAGCGAGTGGAATTTTATAGATTTTGGCAGCTGTAGCAGTGTGAATATCGAGTCCACTGTTAAATGCTTCGAGCATATTGGCATCGCTACTCAAATGAGCCATAATTCGCAGTTCAATTTGTGAATAGTCGGCACTAAAGAACAGGCTGTTCTCGTCGGGAATAAAAGCTTTGCGGATTTCTTTGCCTTGCGCATCGCGAATTGGAATGTTCTGTAAATTTGGATTGGTTGAACTAAGCCGACCGGTTGCAGCCACTGTTTGATTGTATGAAGTATGTACTTTACCGGTTACAGGGCTGATTAATTGTGGTAAAGCATCGATATAGGTACTCAGCAATTTTTTCAGTCCGCGGTAATCAAGAATTTTTGGGATAATCGGATGTTTTGATTGGATTTTTTCCAGAATATCTTCTGAGGTTGAATATTGACCGGTTTTGGTTTTTTTTGCTTTGTCGTCTAATTTTAATCGATCAAAAAGTACTTCACCTACTTGAGCCGGTGAAGAAACGTTAAATTCGAACTGGGCGATATTGTGAATTTCTTTTTCAAGTTTTAGCAATTCTTCAGTCAGTATTTCGGAACTTTGGCGTAATGCTTCGCTATCGATTCGTACGCCGGTAAGTTCCATTGTAGCTAACACTCGCATTAAGGGCATTTCAATCTCATAAAATAATTTTTCCAGTCCGTTTACTTTCAGTTCTTTTTCCAAAATTTTTTTCAGTCTGAAGGTCACATCGGCATCTTCGGCTGCGTAATCACAGAGTTTATCCAAATCGACAAATCGAATATCAATCAGACTTTTACCTTTTCCCATAATATCTTCGTAATGAATAGTACGATATTTCAAGTAAATTTCAGCCAAATAATCCATTCCGTGTCGGAGTTCGGGCTGAACAAGATAATGTGCTATCATGGTGTCGAATAATTTTCCTTTCAATTCAATATCGTATTGCACCAACATCAACAAATCAAACTTGATATTCTGACCGATTTTTTCAATCTGGTCGTTTTCGAAAATGGCTTTAAACTCGTGTAAAACCTCTCGCGCTTCTGTCTTATCAGAAGGCAAAGAAACATAATATGCTTCGCCTTCTTGAAAACAAAACGACATTCCTACCAAATCGGATGTAAACATATCCAAGCCCGTGGTTTCGGTATCAAAGCAGATTGAATGTTGAAAAAAAAGTTTTGAAATTAAATCAGAACGTTTAACTTTTGTGTCAATCAATTTATAGTTATGAGGAATATCACTCAACGTTTTAAGTCCTGAAAAATTCGGAGAAGCTTCAGTTGATTCATTTTTTTCGTTCGAAACTAATTTTTGGGCAATCTCTGTTTTTTCATCAACTTCATCAAATAACGACATTTGTCCGGTTGTTGATTTTGGTTTTGCGAACGAAACTGCGGGAAGTGGCTGGTCTGGTGGAAGCGATGAAAAGGGATTTGTTCCCATTTTTGCCGACATAGTGCGAAATTCTAATTCGTCGAATAGAGCTCTGAGTTCGGGTTCGTTGCGTGGTTCTACGAGCAAACTTTTTTCATCAAAATCTATGGGAACATCAATTTTAATGGTTGCTAAAAAGCGGGAGAAGATGATTTGTTCTTTATTTTCTTCAATTTTGGTTTTCAGTGCACCTTTCAATTCATTGGTTCTTGAGAGTAAAGTGTCAATACTTCCAAATTCTTTTAGCAATTTAACGGCTGTTTTTTCGCCAACACCAGGGCATCCGGGAATGTTATCGGAGGCATCACCCATTAATCCCAGTAGATCAATCACCTGTTCGTGACTGTCCAATTCGTATTTTGCTTTTACTTCTGCCGGTCCCATAATTTCAAAACCTCCGGTATGCTTTGGTCGGTACATAAAAATATGGTCGGAAACCAACTGACCGTAATCTTTATCGGGCGTAAGCATAAAAACTTCGAAGCCTGCTTTTTCGGCTTTTTTGGCTATTGTTCCAATTACATCGTCAGCTTCGAAACCAGGGATTTCAAGAGCCGGAATATTATATGCTTTTATCAGGTTTTTAATAATTGGTACTGCCAGTCGAATATCTTCGGGTGTTGATTCGCGTTGAGCTTTGTAAAGTTCGAATGCTTCGTGTCGAAATGTTTTGCCGCGTGGATCAAAAGCAACTGCTATATGAGTTGGTTTTTCGCGCTTCAAAATATCTTCTAATGTGTTGACAAAGCCATAAATAGCCGATGTGTTAAGTCCTTTCGAATTAAATCGGGGATTGCGAATAAAGGCATAATATGCTCTGTAAATAATGGCGTAAGCATCAATTAAAAATAATTTCTTCATAAAATTTGAACTAAATTCTGCTTTCATTGTGGTTGAAAACAATCAGACCGGAAAATTGTTGGATTGATAAAATCGTATATCTGACTGTAAAAGTAATTAAAAAAAGTACAGAAATAAAGAGAAGGAGTTAAACAATTCACAAAATTGTTTACTTTTGCAGTACATATAATTTTGAAGTCATTCAAATGAGTAATATTGACTCGATTAAAAAACCGATTCTTGCTGAAATGCAAGTGTTTGAAAAAACATTTGTAGAATCGTTATATACCGATAATTCGTTGCTGCTGAGCGTGAATGATTATGTACTTCAAAAAAGTGGTAAGCAGCTTCGCCCTACATTGGTGCTGTTATCAGCTAAATTGTTTGGTGAAGTAAATCAAACTACAATTGATGCTGCTATTTCGTTAGAATTATTGCATACGGCAAGTTTGATTCACGATGATGTTGTTGATGATACACTGGAACGACGTGGTAAACCGTCGGTAAATGCACGCTGGACAAATAAAATTGCTATTTTGTCGGGCGATTATATTTTATCCAAGTCGCTTCAATGTGCCGCGCGGACAAATAATCTTGCCATATTGAAGTCGATGGCCAATATTGGAATGCAACTTTCGGATGGAGAATTACTGCAATTGGTAAATGCGAAATTTTCAGATGCTTCGGAATCAAATTATTTTACAATAATCAGAAAAAAAACAGCTTTGTTATTTTCTACCTGTTCAGAAGCAGGTGGGTTATCGGTGAATGCCAATGAAGAAGCATTAAATCATTTGCGTAACTTTGGCGAGTATTTGGGTATTTGTTTCCAGATAAAAGATGATATTTTTGATTATTCTGACAATATACAAATCGGAAAACCTACCGGAAATGATATTCGCGATGGCAAAGTTACTTTACCGTTGATATATGCTTTGTTAAATTGCGAAGGAGATGAAAAGGAAAAAATACTTTCATGGATTGACAATAAGGATTTTACTCCTGAAAATATTCATACCATTACCCAATTTACACATCAACATGGTGGTATAGAATCGGCATTGATTCAAATGGAAAACTACAAAAACAAAGCCATCGAGGAACTCAATGGCTTTGCAGACAGCGATATTAAAAAATCACTTGTTTTATTTGCTGAATATACCGCAAATAGAGATATTTAAATAACTTTAAGTCTCTAAAGGATATTTAATTATCAAAAATACTTCACATCTTTTCCTTCAATTGAACTTAACAGATTGTTAGCCAATCGACTTGCTCCAAATCGGAAGTTTTCATTGTTTAGCCAATCATTTCCAAGAATTTCTTTTACCAAGGTATAATGTTTTACGGCATCTTCGGTTGTTGCAATTCCTCCTGCAGGTTTGTAGCTTACTTTAACACCGGTTTTATCGTACCACTCTTTGATGGCCTGACACATCACGTAGGTGGCTTCAAGTGTAGCTGCAACCGGAATTTTACCGGTAGAAGTCTTGATAAAATCTGTGCCGGCAGCCATTGCCAAAATCGATGCTTTTTTAATATTCGTGGCGGTTTGTAAGGCACCTGATTCTATAATAACTTTTAAATGAGCTTCACGACAAGCTGCCTTGATTTCAGTTAGCTCTTCGAAAACCTCTTCAAAGTTTCCTTCTAAAAATTTTCCAAGCGAAATTACAACATCAATTTCAGTAGCACCTTCCAATACACACATGGATGTTTCTGCAACTTTTACTTCAATAAAAGTCTGCGAAGCCGGAAATCCTGCTGATACGGCTGCAATACCGATTTTTTCAGTTAAATGTTTTTTGACAACCGGAACTAAAGCAGGATAAACGCATATTGCTGCCACGTTTTTTAAGTGTGGGAATGTGGTTTTAAAGCCATTTACTTTTTCAACCATCGAAATGATTTCAGCATGTGTATCTGTTCCGTTTAAAGAGGTGAGGTCAATTTGATTCAGACATTGTTTATAAACCTCCTTAGTGTCATTTTCGGCATAATGATTAGCCAAAATGGTATTAATGTTTTGTTTTACGGTTTCATCGTTTTGTTCGCAATTGTAATTTGCAAAAAGGTCTGTGAATTTGCTCATGATGTTTAATTTTCAATTATAGAATTTGTAGTTTTTCATTATCCCTATGCCGCATATTATCTCGGTTAGTTTTCTTAAGCATATTTTTTGCGAAAGCTTCTGTTAAGTTTACACCGGTTTGGTTTGCCATGCATATTAAGACCCAGAGTACATCGGCCATCTCGTCGGAGAGATTCAGATTCTCATCAGATTTTTTGAATGATTGTTCGCCATAAGTTCTGGAAATCACTCTAGCCAGTTCGCCAACTTCTTCGGTGAGAATTGCCATATTGGTCAATTCGTTGAAGTAGCGGACACCAAAGGTCTGAATCCAGTTGTCAACTTGTTTTTGCGCTTCGTCAAGAGTCATTTAATCTTCGTTTAGTCGGGCAATGATGGTTTCATTTCCGGTAGTAGAATCACCTACCTGAACATAAATTTCGGTACCAATCGGAAAGAACAAATCGACCCGTGACCCGAATTTGATAAATCCTAAATGTTCATTCAAATGGCATTTTTTGCCGGCGTGAGCGTATGTTACAATTCGGCGTGCCAATGCGCCTGCAATTTGTCTTACAAGGATTTGAGTTTTTCCTTCTGACTCAATAACAACTGTTGAGCGTTCGTTTTCGTGACTTGATTTGGGTAAAAATGCAGCCATGTGTCGCCCGCTGTGATGAATTGATTTAATCACCGTACCTTTTATCGGGTACCAATTGGCATGAACGTTAAAGACCGACATAAAAATGGAGACCTGAATGCGTTGATCACCGAAATGCTCCAATTCGTCAGTTGGTTCAACCACCACCACAGTTCCATCGGCAGGG
>Ga0214228_1000004_pt1 | contig 102448 bp, 137 predicted proteins | sample TroBogypolimnion_21_FD_153066 | JGI IMG/M metagenome (GOLD analysis project Ga0214228, IMG submission 153066) | Freshwater microbial communities from Trout Bog Lake, WI - 05NOV2007 hypolimnion | ecosystem: Environmental > Aquatic > Freshwater > Lake > Hypolimnion/Profundal zone | place: Trout... | reverse complement strand
GTACAACGATCACAGTGACGACAGCATCAATGGGCACATCCTACTACATCACGACACCTGGACTCACTACGATTGTACTGCCATCCTCCATGGCGGGCATTACGGCAGGCGCCTTTTGGGTGTTTCAGAATGACACGAGTCTTGCACTGTACATATCCCTGACCAATGGAACTGCACTGTACATGGGTGCACCCGCTGCATCCCTGCTTACCGTACCGAGCAATTCAGGGTTGACTCTCGTGTACACGGGAACTGCACAGGGTTATATTGTTTTTTAGGAGTAATGCTAGCGAGCGCACTGCTCAAGGCGTACCCGGTTGGCGGCACGGGACCCGTACTTCCAAGCTGGTCGCTTCCAAGTGGAAGTCAGTTGTATCCCATGCGACAAGGGCTTCTATACAGCTTGCCCTACAACAAGATCTTCTGGGTGTCTCGAAATGGATCGAACTGGAGCTTCTTCAATGTTCTGCCCACGGGTGCAAACGGAACGGTTCCATCCCCATTTCCACTTCTTCCTTCGGCCACAGGGACATCGTTTGCTCTCAACTCGGTTGTCTTGAACCAGGATAGCACAGTGGCCTACTCGCTCTACGACACGAACCTGGGCTCTGGAGTGAAGAGCTATCTGTATTCTGCAACATCCTCGGGCGGGTCCGTGCTTTACGGGGACAATACGCTCTCCATGCGTGGTATGGTGATGGACCCAACCAATAGCTTTCTGTACATAACGGAACAGACGGGTAACGCCATTGTAAAGGTAACAACGGGCGGGTCGCTTTCGAGCTTCGTGACAGTATCCTCGCCAAATGGTCTCGCAATTGACGGCGTGGGAAACCTCTATGTCGGACTGAATGGGTCGTATGTTTCGCGCGTAACGCCCTCGGGGACAGTCACTGCCTATTCGCTGGCAACCTTTACGACGCCCTCGGCTCTTGCGTACGATGTCGTGACGGCAATGCTAGCGGTGGGCGACTCGACAACTGGAACAGTATACGGTGTGTCTCCGTCGGGGTCCACGGTGCCCCTTGCAACTGGCATTGGGTCTATCGCGGGGATACTTGCACTGGGAGGCCGCTTCTACATCTACGATGCTGTCGGAGGAATCAGGTCCATCGTAACCACGAGTTGAACAAGGCCCTCGGGCATTGTCCATCCAAATGTCACGCCCTTGACCTGGCTCTGCAGCGACGCAACCGCCTGATCAATGCTCGTTCCCAGGAGGTAGGCGACATACTCGGGCAATGTCCTTGACACGCTATCCACACAGACTGTGGGCACTGTCAATGGCGTAGACAGAACAACCGCGTGGTCTGGGAACCCCAGCCCCGCCCATGCATGAAGCTTGTCGACCAATCCATTCGAGGATGTATCGAACAGACCCGTCAAGACTGCACGGTCAGCTGCCTCCTTTGCCGTGCGCGCGGCGACTGTACTTTTTAGGTCATCCAGAGTGACTAGGATTGTTGCCATTTTGTTTACCTTCAAGAGTTTTCACTAACCAGTCCAGACAAGAGTATATGCCACCCAAGAAACAGCTTCAAGAAGCACCCGTGGTCTTTTCCTTAAGGTTGCCGTTAGAAGAACATGTGCCGATTCCCGCAGAAGGTGGGACCAATTACTCGGATATCCTGTCGGCCGTGGAAACCTCAAAGGTTGCCGAGCGGTTCAATACGGAGACCATGCGGGAGATCTTGACGCGGACCAAGAGCCCGACCTACGCATCGACCACCTCCTGCTTTTGGTGCTGCTCGCCCTTTTCGTGGAAGGCCTGTGTTCTGCCCATAAGCTACGATGCCTACGAGAACATGTACAGCTGCGAAGGTCACTTCTGCTCTCCAGAGTGTGGACTGGCCTATCTGTACGCCGAGACGTGTTCGGACACCACTCGCTGGCTCCGTCATTCTCTCTTGGTGGATCTGTATCGGACCGCCTTTGCAGAGAAGGAACTGACGCCTGCGCCGCCCCGCGCGGTTCTTCGTATGTTTGGAGGTCCGTTGGACATTGAGCAGTACCGCGAGTACTTGACGGTCTCCGACGAACTGGTCTCGGTTCAGCTGCCACCGCTTCGTCTTCACGTGCCGACAATGAATGTGCAGGGGCCCGCCCGCGATGTCAAGAAGTTTGTGGCTCTGTCGCAGGATACTGTCGACAAGGCGTCGAAGGAACTTCGTCTTCGTCGGTCCAAGCCAGTGCACTCGGCTGCGGCAACCTTGGACAAGTGCTTTTCATGAGTGATCACAATGGAGCGGGTGCCAACGGGAACGATTACGTGTGAACGCAGTAACCAGTCGCAAACGGCAACCTCTCAGCAGCGGGGTGCCGCTCCTCAGAGTTTGTATTCCACACGAATGGATTCGGTCATTCATCAGGTCACCATGCTGCCCGCCATGAAGAGCCTGTTGTCCGTTACGCACCACGACTACCTTCCCAATGAATTCGAACCCGTGCTGCTGGAGACGGATGTGTACTTTGAACTGAAGGACCTCAAGGTGGTCGAAGGCCACCTAGACAGCATCAAGTTCATGCTCACCTGCTACGAACACGATGTCCAGCACCTTCAGGAGTTTGTGGACAATTGCAATGCTGCTTACGAGCGCCGCATGGCCAACAAGCTGGGTACCCACCGCTACTACTTTGACCAGATGGTCAATTCCAAGGCCAAGAGCACGCAGAATCCTCTGCCCACGACGCACTTGGTCTACACCAAGGCAAAGTTCGTGACTAGCCGCACCTTTGACAATGTGTTCTTTCAGCAGAAGAAGCAGGTTCGTCATCGGACCAAGTTCTTCCTGGAGCACCGCGAGTGGTACGAGCGCAAGGGCATTCCGTATACGCTGGGGTTCCTGTACCACGGACCGCCTGGCACGGGAAAGACCTCCACCATCAAGGCGATTGCCAATGAGGGGCGGCGCCATATTATCAACATCCAGCTCTCGGAGATCAAGACCAAGCAGCAGCTGCAGCACCTCTTCTTCAATGACGAGATCCATGTGTACAATGGAACCAATCTGGAGCGCTACACCATTCCCGTGTCGGAGCGGCTCTATGTCATTGAGGACATTGACGCCATGGGAGACACGGTGCTGAAGCGCGAGTGGAAGAAGCCGACGGTCACGAAGAAGGAGGAGCCCGAACCCTTCATGCACCGCGAGGAGGAGAAGGATACGCTGGACTTGTCGTTCCTGCTGAACCTGCTCGACGGCACCCTGGAGGCCAATGGACGGATTCTGATCATCACGACCAACTTTCCCGAGCGCATCGACAAGGCCCTAATCCGCCCGGGGCGCATTGATATGATCGTTCATTTCCAAAAGTGCACGCTCGAGGTGGTCAATGAGATGGTGTGTTCTTTTTACGACAAGGAAGTGGCCCTAACGGACACGAGTCTGGATGGCAAGTGGACACCTGCGGAAGTCAACCAGATTCTGTTTCGGAACTTTGAGGATTCAGATGCAGGAATCAAGGAACTCGTTGAACTGGCTACGAAGGACCTGTACGGATTCCAAGATAATGCGTAACCAGCGTCAGCAAGTTAGTAACATAGTCCATGATGTGCGACTGGTTCACGGGAGAGATCTCGAGCCACATCGTCTTCATCTTTCGGATTACGGGAACGATGGTCTCGTCCTTCTCGTATTCCTTGAACGGGTACTTCAAAAAGAAGTCTGCATTCCGAGCCTTGATGGTCTCGGCAAAGGGCAAGCAGTGCTGCTCGATTCCAGCAATCACCATCTTGGGATTGGTCAGCTTGGCCATCTTCAGATTGGCCAGGTACGACGGAAAGTCGGGGTCCTCGGGGAACACCACGATCAGTTGTTCGATAAAGCTCTGAAATTGATCAAAAAATAAGGTCATCACTTGAGACCTCGACATTAGTGTTCTACCTTACTTTCGTGAAACCCCTTTGAATTCGCCGTCCCTCTGCTTCTGGAGCTGCTCGAGGCGGGACCCGAGGTCGTCGTTGCGACCCGCCTTGTCACCGTCGTAGCTCTGCTTGGTAACAGGCTCGGGAGCTCCCGGGGCAGGTGCAGCACCCAAGAAACTGTAGTAGAGCTGGTCCGTGGTTGCCGCACTCTTACCGTCCCAGCTGGAGTATGTGTCAGAGAACCCACCCGATGTTCCGAAGGACCACGACTCGAGACCCCCCATTGCCGATGCACCAGGGACTGCCCCAGGCGTGGCCGCAGGGACCGCGGACGGGACGGCCGTGACGGGAAGGTCGCGCCGAGACGAGACAGGCTTAGCAATGTATCCAAAGATCGCCTGGCCCACAAAGACATCCTTGGTCTCGGGGACATACAGGGTCGGTACCCGCTGCAAGAACGGCGGAAGCTCAGACCGCTGCTTTCCATCGATCGACACCATGCGGCAAAGATCCTGCTTATTCAGAGTCTTGAGGGTGTCCAGAATCTGCTTGCTGTGCGAATCACGGCTGCTGTAGAACAGAATCGGCTGGCTCATTGCGAATCAAGTCGAAAAAAACGGAAAGAGAATCACGCACACAAGAAGTAAGCATGGAGAACCTCAAGACCAGCCTTGAGGGCTATCGCATTGACTTTGAGTTGAACAGGGTGCCGATTCCACTTGTGAATGGCCTTCGTCGTATTCTGCTGGCCGAGATTCCTACAGTCGTCATTCGTGACATTGTCATTCGCTCCAACACATCTCGCCTGAACCACGAGATGCTCAAGCACCGCGTCTCGATGCTACCCGTGAATGTCCACCCGTCCGAGGTCGGGGTCATTCGCGACGCCAAGCTGCGGCTTCACTTTGATCCCAGCCCCGAGGTCAATCGTATCGTGACCTCCGATGACTTTGTGGTGTCGGGTACCACTCGCAAGGACATCCTGCTCAAGGACCGCGATCTAGCAACCCCCATGCTGTTCCTGAACCTCAATGTGGGTGGCAAGCACCCCGAGGACGGACTGCATGTCGAGGCAACGCTGGGTGTAGATGAGCGGGGTTCGTCTCAGGTGTGCGTGGCGACCTTCAAGAACCACATTGACCCCGAGCGGGCCAAGCTGGACCGCGACACCTACCTGCTGGGCGAGGGCGCGGCGGCGACCAAGGATACACGCATCTTTGACAATCACCTGATTCAGCGCTCCTTTGAGATGGATGAGCAGAGACGGCCCACGCGCTTCGACTTTGCGATTGAGAGCATTGGGGTCATCCCTGCACGTGACCTGCTGAAGATGGCGGTTGAAGTGTACAAGCACAAGGTCACGGAGTTTCTGAAGGAGCCCATTTCCAAGACCGATGACGGCGCGTACAGTATCGAGTCAGTGACAGAGGGCCATACACTGGGCTATCTGGCCCAGACGCTTGTCCTCGAGTCGGGGCTGGTGGACTATGTCTCCTACGATCCTGGGCACCCTCTCGTGCCAAAGTTGACGCTGCGATTTCGTAGCAAGGTGAAGCCCGAGACCGTGCTGGAGCGCTTCCGCACGGATGCGATGGCCTTGTTCGAAAGCATTCTTAAGGGTGTATAATGGATGAGTTCTTCACCTTTGAGGCCAAGGATGTGCAGGTCCTTGGGGAAGTGGTCTTTGAGGAGGAAACTCAGCGACCGCTGTCCACACGCTTTTACACTCTCGATGAGCAGATCTCCGATTCCTACGAGCGGCTTGTCCCCCGAAACAAGCGCGTGACCAAGTTCAAGCTGAAGGAGATTGAAACGGAAGTGGGTCGGTACCGCGAGCTGTATTCTGCGTACATCAGCGCGACTCCCGAGAGCTACGACTTGATTGAACCCAAGACACGGCGGTCCTTCTCGTGGATGTTCCCTGTCTACTCGTCCAAGGACCGAACGTCGTATGTGTGGGCAGACTGGGCCTCTCTCTTTTCCCCAGCGGCGATTCGACAGGCAAATGCATATCCTCGTATGATTTCGTCTCTGCCCAAACCGTATGAGATTCCGCAGACTGGCACGCCCTTTCCCGTGACCAAGGCAGAAGAGGCGTTGAGTCTCGAGGGCAAAGATCCTCTGCGGTACCTTCCAGTCTTCAAGACCACTCGGACCAAGCGGCACGAAGACGAAACCATCACGCTCATTCCTGAAGAAATCCAGGGGACGGATGACAAGCTCAACTTTGTGGGCTACTACTTGACGAAGCGCGGTGTGGAGATTCCCGATCCTCAGGTCGACCATCCGTTCTTTGGCGACGACAAGCCCAAGTATATCGAGACCCAGGCCCCGATGCACGAGGTCATTCCCGAGCTGGATGCGGTTATGACTCACGGCGTGAAGCGGACCACGGATCCATATGGAGAAGGCGCCAAGTACCTCAAGGTGTACGATGTGGCCCTCTCGGCAATTCCGTGGGCCTTGTGGAAGCAGCGGTTCCCTCCTGAGCAGATTGTCAATGAACTGCCCCCTCAGGTCGACTTGCCGTTTCCCGAGGCGAAACAGGATGCTCCGTCTCAAAAGCTGACCGAGCAGTATGGCGTTCCGTACTTCCCCGGCAAGTCGTCGAGGCTCTGGCTTCAGGAGCGAGAGGATGCAGGTGGGCTGGTGGCCACCATGCTCCTATCCAAGGCGTCCGATGCAGGTGTGGCTCCGATGTTGGCAAGCGGAGAACTGGGTGAGATTGTTCTGCCTCCAGCCGACCGTACTCAGTGCAATTTAACAGATGTGCCGTTTCAAGAGTTTTTGCTGCGTGGTCTGTTGCGTGGGACTAAGGACCAGGTGTGTGTTCCCCTCGAGATCATCAAGCAAGAGCGTCATCAGGTAGGCTACAAGGGCCGCAAGCTGTGGAAGGACTCGACTGCCAATGATGTCTTGATGCCCACAATTCGTCTGTTGGCCACGATCAAGCCACCTCCACCGTCCACCAAGGCACCCGCGCTTTCCAAGTTTGGCGCACAGCCCACATCCAGCCAGCGGCAGCGTGTGTTGGCTGTTCTGGCCGACCCCGAGCGTCTCCCCGAGGACAAGGAGGCAGACGTGCAGCTTCTTTTGCAGGAATCCATCCACTCTAACGAACAGTACACCGACAAGGAAGGATTGTTTGTCTTGTGTGAACACACTCTGGCCATACTGAAGGGCGATATGGAGAAGGATCGGATAGGGTTCTACCGTTCGTGGACGGCGACGGTCGACGGATTTCGCGTGTGCCGCGTGTGCGGAGAGCAGGTGAACAATGACGTGCTGGTTGACCAAGCCGAGTTCACCGAGGACGGGCGCGTGGACAAGCACAATGACGCATTGGATCGGACCATCATTGGTCGTGCCGAAGTGGCGGATTACACTCAGAGTCTCCATGCCATGCTGCCGCTGTTCGTGATGACCGACCCGTCGGATGCCACACTGTATCTGCTTCTGTCGCTCTTGCAGGTCCTTCCTGACCCTGCTCAGGTGACGCCCGTTCTGCAGTATGCTCGCACAATCTCCACTGCCCTGGCCAAGACGGACAATGACACGACTCGTCGGGCCCGCGGAACCGTGGGCATCGCCGCCGCCGCCGCCCTCCTTCAAACCCATCTTCCTGCACTGACGCCTCGTCGTTCCTTTGGTCCGCGCCCGCTGATGCTCGATGGATACCCGCGCGACTCCGACAAGGCCGAGGGGTTCACGATTGCAGATTCCTTATCGATGGTCCTGCGCAAGACCTTCGAGGCCTTTCCCACCTCCTTTCAGGGCCCGTCGCTCCAGGTGCTTCGATTCGCACTGAACGAGCCCAAGACGCTTCAGAAACAGGTGCTCGGACTCCTGCCCAAGTTCGTCAAGCAGTTTTCCGAGCAATTCAAGAAGGCAAAGTCCGAGTTCTCTCTGCGCCCGCCTGCACCCGAGCCCACCATGCTGATTCCCGTGGTCATGCCCCCCGAGAAGATGGGAGTCTTCACACGCTTCTCTCCGTGCCCGTCGTTTCGGTTGACATGGATCAGCAAGCGCCTTCCACTGTCAGTTCAGCCGAGCGTGCCCCTCCGTGCAGGATTGACCTCGTCTCCCTTGTCGCGTCGGATCCGTATGGTTCCGTCGCCTCGGTCGGAACCCGCTGCGGTTCCAGTTCCCGAAATCTCGAAGCGTCTGAAGCTTCCGATCCCCGCGCGTATGGGACTCGAGCCCACCGATTCATGGACCGTGAACTCCTTGTTGATTGCCCGTTTGTCGGCCATTGCTCTCCGCCCGAATCCCGCTCGTACTCTGGACCCCTCGGCATCGTCAGATCTGCTGCGCGACATCACCAAGGGGTATATCCGCGAGCTGTTGGATGTCATTGCAAAGGACCCCGAGATGCGCCGAGTGTACGACAAGATACGGGGAGAGGATGTGATGTTCTATTCGGTACTGACACCTGTGACCACGGCCCGCACAGAGACAAACACACTCCGAGCCAAGGAGCGCTTTGCCGTTACAGACCGCCTGCGTGGCATGACGGACTCAGACCGCGACATCACCAAGCAGTTGATGGACCGTGGACTGGCTCCCTTTATCGTGACCGTGGCCGACCGCGACATGTTCTCCACTCAGTTGCGCGAACAGATGGGCACTGCGGGAGATCGTGGCGAAGACTATGACGAGCACGAAGACATTGGTCCAGACCCTGCAGCAGAACGGTACGACCTCAATGGAGACGACACTGTTGTGGAGGATGACAATGTGCCGCCACTTGGAAATCGAGAGCTCGAGTAATTTACACCCGTGCCTCCCGTAGTAGATAAGATGACGACCAACACCCGCCTGCTCCAGCTGCACCTGCTCTACCGCGACGCGAATATTGAGGACGACAATATCATTGTTGAGCGCGTTGCTCAGATTCCTGCTACGGCCGATCCTCTGTTTCGCCTGACCTTTTCGACGCACACTGCGAGCGGCCACGTGTCTTACCGCACCTACTTCAATCGCCGCAACCTGGGCATCTACCTTCAGGCCATTGTGGACAGCCTCGGTCTGGACGATGATCCGTTCCGCGTGATTCAGGTGAGCAGCAGCATCTTCCCCAGCTTCATGTACCGTGTCGAGGATCTCAACTGGGACACGCGTGCAACGATGATGGATATGATCATGATGTCGCTGAGCTCGGATGTTGCCCGCCTTCGTTAGTAAAACGGATTAGACACATCAAACACAAACACAACTCATGCTGACCCTTCAGGGATATCGCATCCCGAAAGACCATCGTGAAGCCATGTTGAAGAAGGAACTGACCGTCCGCCCATTCTCCATCGTGAAGCCGCAGTTTCAGCCCAAGTACAAGGTGTGGCATGAGGATGCAAAGAACCTCTACCTGCCCAAGCACTTTGGTATCGAGCGCTACGGCCAAGTCGCCGAGCGTGAAGTCGCCAAGACCGCCGACACGCACTGGGAGTTTGCGGGTGCCATCCGCCCCGCCCAGCTTCCCGTTGTCAACTCCTTCCTGCTTCCCGAACCGCATGACGGTATTCTGTCTCTCCACACGGGTGGCGGCAAGACCGTGTGTGCTTTGTACATTGCGTCGAGGCTCAAGGTCCCGACACTGGTCATTGTCCACAACACCTTCCTGCGCGACCAGTGGATTGACCGCATCAAGGCCTTTCTGCCCAAGGCGAGAATTGGGCGTGTCCAAGCCGATGTTGTGGATGTGGCCGACAAGGACGTTGTGATTGTTATGCTCCAAACGCTTTCCATGAAGGAATTAAATGATAACCTCTTCGCCCCCATTGGCTTGGTTATCGTTGATGAGTGCCATCACATTGCTTCTGAAGTGTTTGTGCAAGCGCTACCCAAAGTTACGACAAGGCACATGCTTGGACTGTCGGCAACGCCCGAACGAAAGGACAAGTTGATGTTCGCCATTCACTGGTTCCTGGGTCCGTTGCTGTACAAGTCGGACACGGGCGATTCCGTAGACACGCAGGTAAAGGTGGAGATGTACGAATATGAGAACAACGACCCCGAGTTCAATGAGATCGTGGTGTCGTCACAGGGCATGGTGTCGGTACCCATCATGGTCAACAAGCTGGCGAACTGCGAGGACCGCACTCGCTGGCTGGTCCGTATTCTGACCGATGTTCTGGAGGAGGGGCGACAGGTGCTGGTGTTGTCGGACCGAGTGCAGCACTGCAAGGACATTCTCGACGGCCTGCCCCCCGACATCAAGGATCAGGCCTGTATTCTGAGTCAGGCGGTCAAGTCGGATGTGCGAACCGAGTACTGCAAGACCAAGACGATTCTGATTGCAACCTACAGCATGTGCAAGGAGGGCTTCGATGTCCCATCCTTGAATACACTGGTAATGGCTACGCCGAGACCCGACATTGACCAGATCGTTGGTCGCATCCTGCGAGTAGAGAAAGCTGGGCGCGCTGTGCATCCGCTTATTGTGGACATCGTGGATCCACAGTTCAAGCGTCAGTTTGGAGCTCGGAATACTCTGTATAAGAAGCGGCAGTACTGCGTGGCCAGGATGGTCATGCCGTCTTTACCATCTGCGCAACCGAAGGAGTTGTCGGCAGCGTCATCTTCGGCCCAGGTGTCCGAGGAGGAGGACTGAGGGGCGCCATACCGCCCCCCAACTCGTGAGCTGAGTCCACGAACACTTCAATCTTGTTCAGTCCATTGGTCTCCTCGGGCTTGGAGATATCGCTGTAATCCTTCATCCTCTGGGCAAACGCATGTGCGACAGACGTGGGGATAGGCGGACTCAGTTCGGCCAGACGATCGTACTGGTCCTTCACATACTTCAAGAAATCACCTGGCTGCATGCGCTCATCTCGGGGCAAGCGCAGTTCCACGTTGATGAAGCGGTACAATTTTGCATAGTGAATAGCCGACATGCGATGTCCTTCCGACCGCTTGGCCCACGCAAAGTAAGTTCCAATCGTGTTCAGAACGCCAATCACAAGCGAGCCCACGCCTAACGCAGTGGCCGCCAACTGGTGATCCGCGAACAGGCTTGACGAGCCCGCGTTCAGGAAGGCAACCGCACCCGACCCCACAATCACGGGGAGGTCAATGTACACCTTGCGGCGAGTAAAGATGCTCTCGGCCTTCTTGTGCATGATAGCCAAGCCGTTGGACTTCTCACCCGTCTGCGCAAAGTACTCCTCCAGAACCACCGTCCAACTAATGCGCTCAGCAATCTGCAGAGTGGTTCCTGACTCTCCCATTTTGTTTTTAAACGCAGAGAACAATGTTGTGGCCGCCTAAGTACTATCGTGGCTTGTCCACGCGGAGGAAGAGCCAGCGTCATCGCGAACTAACCCGCAGGGCTCGTATGTCGTGGAAGAACCCTGCTGCGTACCGCCCGTTTGCGACAGACCGCGGAACGAAGCGCCACCCATCCTCGTATTCGTCTCGCTTCCACACCAGGTACCCTGGTGTCGTTGGTTTGCCTGCGATCGCCAAGGCCACGCATGTGCCGCTGAGTGTGTTGACCAAGGTCTACAACCGTGGAATGGCCGCGTGGCGCACGGGTCATCGTCCAGGTGCGTCTCAGCAAGCATGGGGCATGGCGCGAGTTCACTCATTTGTTCTGCACGGCAAGACGTGGAGAACTGCCGATAAAGATTTAGCGGGAAAGTCATAATGAAACGGTTCAGGGCCACCACGGAGGAAAACGCTCTCTTGAGGCGCTTCAATAACGTGACTCCGTCGACTGCAAAGTACAGCGAGACCTTCACGGCGTCTCAACAGCTCAGCGTCCTCGGTAACGCAGCATTCAACTTTGGTACCAATCCGTTCACGGTTGAACTTTGGGTCTATCCGACCACAATTGGCCTGGTCAATTACGACCTTGTCGACAGCGACAATGGGTCTACGTACTTTACAATTGGCATTGTCGGACAAGCAGGAGGCGGTGCGCTGCGCCTTATCGTCAACAATGGAATGGGTGGCAACACGACTGGACTGTCTGCAGTAGTCCTTACGACAAACACATGGTACCACATTGCCATGATGCGCAGTGGAGACTCTGCATCGCTGTTTGTGAATGGAACCTGTGTTCTTACGGTGGCTGGTCTGGCTGCGTACTCCATTGGCACGAGCACTCTGCCGTGGTATATCAGCGGCAATTCAACCAGTGGTGGACAGGCAAACCGCTTTGTCGGAAGTCTTACCAATGTACGCATCGTCTCGGGGCAAGATGTGTACGCATTCGGAACCACGGTCGGGATTCAGTATTTCATCGTGCCCACTGCCCCGCTGTCGGTGATCCGAGGAACTCAGCTGCTTTTGCAGGGGCTTGTGGATGTTGGACCTAACGCATTCACTGTGACCAATACGGGCAGTGTCACCACGGCAAGCACGCCGTCTCCCTTCGCGTAAGCATTCAAAACATCTCCTTACTTCATAACAATGCAGCAGCAGTACGACTACAACGGGGTACTCGTCAACAAGAGTCAACCCACGAAGGTCCTTCGTAAGGTGACAAAGATCTTGACGATCGATTCCAACGACCGCGACCCTGCGCTTTATGTCAAGACCAATGGTGGCGCTGCTGTTTCGGATGCGGGCGACTATGTGGTCTACTTGCCCCGTGTGTACGAGCGGGTGACAAAGATCGCACTCAAGGCGGCCATGGTGCAGGCGCCCGTTGTTCTGTCCACATCCGCCACGACCATCGGGTTTCAGCCAACGGACAGCTACATCCTTCTGGGTCTCGAGGGACTGAATCGCAAGGACGAGACCGCACCTGGTGCAGATCGGTCTGGATATGTCGACTCGTGGTTCGCGAAGCTTGCGAATGACGTGGGTGTTGCGCAGGCAGGTTCCACGATTGCAGGTGCGCAGTCCAGCGGTTCGGTCGTTACCTACACCACCGCCATCACCCACGGGTTCTTCGTGGGACAGACAGTGTGTATCACGGGGTGCTCGGCCGCGGCTGCCAACCTTGCCTTTGTGCAGATTGCGTCGGTTCCGTCGACGACAACCTTCACCGTGACCAGCACGGCGACATTCAATTCCAACAACCTGCTCACAACGGGTGGGTCGGCCTTTATCCCGGGGACGCTGTTCTACAATGACGCAACCTACGACGAGCAGCATGTGGAGTTCACGCCTCCGATCAGCCGTCTGCAGCGCCTTCACATCACGCTGCGTCGTCACACTCCGTTTGGTGGTATCACCTCCACGACTCCTCTGACAGCACCGATTACATTCGGAGCCTCTCAGAACAGCTTTACCTTTGAGATTGAATACCTCGACAATGGGTTTGACGACTTCTCGACGATGCAGACGCGCCTCATGCCTACTGACCGCGCATAGACTTGCCCAGCATCACAAAGGTATCAAAGGTGAACAAGAACATGACACCTGTCAGGATGTATAAAAACATGTCGTGATGGGAGTTCGGCTCGTACCCCGTCTTGTTCTGCTCGACCATGGCCAGGATCTTATCCATCTTGGCCTTCATATCGTCACCCCCGACCGTGAAGGACTCGCGAGCGGCAAGTGTGGGCCGAGGCGGTGCCGTTGGGATCGGCTTGAAATTGGATGTCTCGGTGTTCGTGTCTAGCGGCAGAACCGACGTAAGATCGGCCACTGCCTTTGCGGCAGCCGTGTTTACCTGGCGCTTAGGCTCTGCATGTACATCCGACTTACCCTCCTTGACCGTCGTCCGAGCCTTGAAATCGCCCCCATCGGGATATGCGTCCTCGAGCAAGGTATAGTCCATACCACACTTGTTCTTGGGCGGGCAGAAAAATATAGAGGGTTTGTAGTAAAATGCGTCTCTCTGGAACCAATGAACTCTATGTCGTCGTCGCGCTTGCCGTGCTGAGTGTCGTTGCGCCCAAGATGATCAAGCCACTGACGGGCGGACTGGTCGGTCGCGCGGTGGCCACGGCGCTTGCGGCGTACCTGGCTCTCTACGTCAGCGTCCCCGTTGCCCTCTTCTGGACCATCGCGGTGCACGCGTCCATGTGCCAGTGCAGCGGCGGCACGGAGTACATGTGCGACGCCACGAAGACGTCCCAGGCGGATTGCGAGTCGGCGACGAACGGTGGTCACTGGGATTCGAAGGCGAACAAGTGCTCCTGTGCGCCGAGCAAGTAAATTCCCACTCCTAGACAATGATTGACATTCTTGAGAACCACAAGCTCTTTTTGGGGATCATGTTGATTCTCGTCAATGTGGGGTCGCGCCACTTTATTGACGAGCTGAGTGACGACCCGAAGGTCTATGAGCGCAACATCCTCCTCCGACGCATCGCAATCTTTGCAGTGTGCTTCGTCGGCACGAGAGATCTGGTGTATTCCCTGCTATTGACGGCTGGGTTCATTATCATCGCGTCTGGCATGTCAAGCCGTAGCCGCGAGGGCTTCGAGGAAGTGAAGAAGGAGAAGATGTGTGGGGCCCACGACAAGGACCCGCCGCTGTTCCATCATGACTAAAATGGATTCATGAAGCCTCACTCATGGAGACTACCATGGATATCCACGCCCTCTTCCTTCGCGAACGCCCCGACGGCACTAGTCTCTTTGATCTCTTCCTAACGGAATGCCAAAAGTGGTACGATCAGCCTGCCCATACCTTCACCGAGATGCGCACTCGTGACAACAAGAAGGTTCGTGGCGATGTATTCGAGGAGTTCTGCGTCAAGTACCTGAAACATGTCCGCAAGTTGAAGAACGTCTGGCTGCTGAAAGATGTACCTGACGAGCTGCTGACTCAACTAAGCCTCAAACGCCCGGATGTCGGAATCGATATCGTGGCGGAGAGTGATGGCAAGTACTATGCGATTCAGTGCAAGTACAAGAAGCACGTGTCCCACAAGAAAAACGTAGTGACATGGAAGCAACTGTCAACCTTCTACGCGCTGGTGCTGCGAACGGGACCCTGGGCACAGTACATCGTCATGACAAACTGTGACTACTGTCGGCATATGGGGAAGAAGACGGCGAAGGATGTATCGATTTGCTTGAGGACGTTTCAGAACGTTACTCAGGAACAGTGGGTACAGATGTGTGAGCTTCGTATGTCTGAACCCACTGTTCCGCAAGTCGCACTAACGCCTCAGCAGCTCCGCGAAGCTCGGCTTGCTCGTTTCTCATCTCAATCCGCTGCTGGAGGTGGCTCACCCGCTCCCTGAGTCCACGCACTTGTGCATCCTTGTCGTGGTATTGGTCTGGCCGACGCCGACGAAACAAGTAGAACATCGAAGGAGTCGCATCTCCAAGGGCTGCAAGATCCTTCTGAGCCCTAGCGAGTTGGACTTCAAGTGTGGGCATTTTTATTATTGTCCGTTGGATGGGTTGAGTCCGTTTTCAGCGACGACGGGCCGTGAGGGCCCTTGTGGACCGTGTCTTGCGGGTTCCACGACGACGACGCGTTCCTCCCCGCTTACCCTTGTGCTTCCGTGTATGGTGTCCACGAACATGAGCATAAATCTTTTCCGCTGCCCTCTGTTCCTTTAGCTCTGACTGGAGAGCCGCCTCTGCACGCTCTTGTTCCGCCTCTTGAGCCTTCTTCCGCGCCTCCTTCTGCTCATGCGTCAGCGCTGCCTCCGATGCCTTTGCCTTTGCAGCCAACTCCTTCCGAGACTCCTTGGAAAAATGTATGATGGTTCCAGGCATTTATATTGGACGCAGAATTAAAGCTTAATCACCACGCTGTTCTTCCCCGTGGAACCAGGCTTGTTGTTCGCCTTCTTCGGGGCGGGTGCCACAGTCTGCTTGATGTCCTTCAGGAGTTCATCGATCGACGGCGGCGGGCGCATCTCGGGGGCGGGCTGCTGCGAGGGCATCGGCGGCATCGCAGGGGTCTTGCGGACTCCGATCCGTACGGGCTTGGTCTCCTGCGGTTGGCGGGGGATCATGTTCGGCGGGGGCGGCGGGGGCACAGTCTGCTGCATAAAGCTCATGAGACCCGACAGAGGATTGGACGGCTGCTGGGCCTGCGAGGGCTGGGCACGCATCTGCTGGGTCTGGTTCTGCATGGCAGCCGCGGCCAGCGAACGGGCAATGTCGGGGTTCTGACGCATGATGTCGTCAATGTTCGGGATGGGCGCCTTGCGAGCCATCTGGTTGGTCAGGTGGACCATGTAGATCATCATGCACGTGCGCAGAGGAATGCGGACCATCGGGTGCATCTTCAGGTTCTCACCATATAGGTCGTAGAGCTCCTCAAAGTCATCCTCTAGGTCAGCCACATTCATCTGTGCCGCCTCCGACAGACCATCGAGCTGCAGACCAAACGCCTTCATCATGGCAATGTTCTTGGATCCATACTCCATACCACTCATGCCCGTGACGAACCACTCGGAGAACTGCTTGATGGTTGCGTCCATGGACTTCTCACGCTTGATGAACTCCAGCTCCATCTTCATCTCCTCGATGGACGAGTCCATGGTGAAGCGCTTGCGCATCGGGACGCCCATCTTGGACAGACGCTCAAACTTGCGCAGAATCTCGTACTTCTCCTTGAGGATGGCATCGTCGGACACGCGCTTGACCTGCGGAGAATACGGCTCGGCATTGAAGTTGCGCATGCCATTCACCACCTCGGGGCCCGTGTTCTCGAAGGAGGGCACCAGGTTCGGGGCAGGAGGGGCCGCAGGTCCAGAAGATCCGCCACCAAACTCCTCGAAATTGAGCGTAGGCAGATCGATGGTTTCGATGTTGGCCATGCCACCACTCACCATGCTGGGATTTACGAGGAGGTCTGTCTCCATTTACTTCTCTCACGGGTCTGTTTCGTAAGCTTGGAACGCAAGTCTTGCCTACAAAACAATGAAGACTCGGCGCGCATTCAAGAAACATCGGTTGATGTCTCGTAAATATTGCAAGGAGACGCCCTGCCGCCGCATGGGGTTCACGCAAAAGGCCAGTTGCCGTCCGTATAAGAACTGCTACACCCACAGGAAGTGATTTAGGACGTGTGCTCCAGACACCACAAACCCTGCAGGAATGAATCTGCAAGATCGTCCTTCTTCGGATGCTTGGCAAAATGTTCCTGCCACACCTGAGGCACGAGTGCGCGAGCATGCGTTATGCCTGTCGTTTTGCGTCCTTTATAGCTTGCAGTTGAATCATCCACTGTCACAATGTTCGACAGCTTGTGAGTCGCTGAGACCCCCTGGACTCGAAATCCTCGGCAGCAAAAGTACATCTGGAGCATTGCCTGGACTCCGAACATTCGACGGTCCATTTGGTTCTCCACGCACACCAGGTCCGCCCCTGCCCACGAAGACGCCCGAGCATCCAGGCTCGCGATGATCGACGGTGCCAGGTCCAACACAGACCCCTGGATAGCCGAGGACACGCACTTCTTCCACGTGTTCTGCTTGTGGTGGTTGTAGAGCAGCTTGACCAAATCCGCTTTCGTGGTTGCCTCTGTCGTCAACCCTGCTGCCGCGAGCTGCTCGTGAAGCTGATTCGGAGTCAACTTGGTCAGCTCCTTCTTGGTCGGCGCCTTCTTCTTGCGGGGCGCGTGCTTGGAACATGCGAAGGTTCCATTAGACGCGTGCTCGTACCGCGCCGCCGTGGCGCACTGATGACATCTTGGGGCACCGACACCTGCCCGTTCCCCAAGGACGTCAATGATATTCCAGTCTGTGATTCGGACGTCGGTGCGTGATGTGCCCTCGAGGACACAGTAGGCGAGGTTCCTCAGTCCTGGATCCAGACTAACTACCTTCATTGATATTTATGGACGGGTTTGTATAAATGCCGTGTGACTGCACCAAGTACAAGGATCCAGCGCCGATCAGGCTGTCGTGGATACGGCGCCCACCACCTCCTCAGCCGCCGCCCACGCCTACGCAGTCGCCTTCAGCAGCGAAATGAGCGTGGGTTTGGCATCCGTCTTGCTAAAGGGAAGACCGCGCTTGCTGAGCATGTCCTGCAGCTCCTTCTTGGTCTTACCCTGAAGCGCGTCCACATCGATCGGGGCGGGCGGGCCATCCACAACCTCGGCGGCCGTGTCCTCGACCGAGGCACGATCATCCTCGTCCTCCTCGTCGGCGGGCGTAGGAGCAGGCGCGGGAGTGGCCTCGGGTTCGGGTTCAGCGGGGACCGAACTGTCCATAGCGTGCGTGATGTCGCCAATCGCCATGAGCACAGAGTTCATGTTCTGGAAGAGGCGCGTCTGCTGCCAGTACAGCCAACCCACCATGCCCGCAAGGACAAAGACCATGGACGCAAGAAGCGCGACAGCAGCGTGAAGGAGCTCCATTTGATGTGAACGCAAGACGCGATTCCTCTCAGGAGAAACGAAGAATCTTGCTACACCATAAATGAAGACCCTCTACTTGGTCGCAGGCTTATTGGTTGCGGCCTTGCTGCTGCGTATGTACTTCAATGGAGTCGACAAGTTCACACTGCAGGGAGACTACTGGGATGTCCCTGGAGGCACACCTCATGTGCGGGAGGAGATCCTGCACAAGACGGGCGCTGGCAATTACGACTTTGTGTACCACGATTCGCCGTACACACTAAATTAAGTATTGCGTTTCAATAAATGCCTGCGAAGCACACAGTCTACTTCGAGTTTAAGGTGCGAGGAGACCCGACAGCAGAACAGAAGAAGGTTTTTGTAGATTGGTTCAAGAGCAGGCTCGGAAAGAAGTTGACGGTGCTGTACCACGCGAACAATACATTTAGTGTTCGGGGTCCTACGGATGACGACGAAGCATTGACCAAAGCCGACTGTCAGGTGGTTCTTGACAATATACTTGATCACCACAAGATCCTTGAGGACCTCCCGTTTTCTGGGGTTGAAAACTTTAAGACTACGACAAGCGCTAAGCTGCGCGGGAAGAAGGGAGGCTCTCGTCGTCGTCGCAGGTCCCGTCGTGGTACGATGCGCCGTTAGAACTCGTCGTCCAACCGCAGTTCATCCCGAGTGGTCGTGATGGCCCGCGAGTAATCCGACACCTTCTTCTCGAAGAAGTTGGTCTTGCCCTCCAAGCTGATCAAGTCCATGAAATCAAACGGATTCTGCGCACCAAAGATCTTCGGAGTGCCCAACTGGACCGCCAATCGATCCGCCACGAACTCAATGTACTGCGACATCATCTTGGCATTCATGCCGATGAGCGAGCAGGACAGCGCGTCGCAAATGAACTCCTTCTCCAGTTCCACCGCGTGCTTGATGATCTGGTGGACGGCATCCTCGGAGATCTTGGTCTCCAGCGTGTGGAACAGGGCCACGGCGAACTGGGTGTGGAGTCCCTCGTCGCGCGAGATGAGCTCATTCGAGAAGGTCAGACCCGGGAGGAGACCGCGCTTCTTCAGCCAGAAGATTGAGCAGAATGCACCCGAGAAGAAGATGCCCTCCACGCAAGCAAAGCCCACTAGACGCGTGGCAAAGGACTTGTCAGACCCCATCCAAGTCAGGGCCCACTCCGCCTTCTTTTCAATGCAGGGGATGGTGGTGATTGCATTGAACAGCTTGGCCTTCTCCTCCTGATCCTTGACGTAAGTGTCGATCAACAGAGAGTATGTCTCCGAGTGGATTCCCTCCATCGCGTTCTGGAAGGAATAGAACAGCTTGACCACCTGCGAGCTGACCTCGCCCTGAAACCGCGTGACAAGATTCTCCATGACGATTCCGTCCGACCCTGCAAAGAAGGCCAACACGCGGCCGATGAAGTGCTTCTCGGCGTCTGACAGCTTGGCCCAGTCACTAATGTCCTTGGAAAAGTCAATCTCGTCGGGGGTCCAAAAGACCGCGACGCTCTGCTTGTACATGCGATACAGGTGCTGCTCGGACGACTTAATCGGGAACAGTGTAAACGCCATTATACCTAGACGGCGATTATTGCCTAAACGAAAAGTTGTGGAGACTACATAATGAGTAGCACCTCGAACGTGCAGGCATACCTGACCTCGGTCTTTCGGCCTGTCTACACCTACACTCCAGCCACATCCAACTTCACGACTCAGCTCGACATTTCCAATGTAAACACTGTGACCGCAAACACGCTGATTGCCTATCGCGCAGACATCTCTGACTCCAACAGCAATGTATTCGTTGGAACGGGTGCGGGTGTGAATTTCCTGAACCTGCAGAACTCTTCGAACAATACGGCACTGGGGTTCAATGCGGGTAGCCAGATCTCTAACTCATACGATGTCATTACGATTGGATATACAGCTGGCCAGAACATTTCCAACACGACCAACACCATCCTCCTCGGAAACAACCTCGGCGGAAACACGAATGCGCTCGTGAATTCGATCTGGATTGATCCGTTGGGCGGAACAGGTGCAGGCACGGCCTCTTGCAACACAATTGCCATCGGTGCAGGCACAGGTCTTGTGGGCAGCTGCAACATCTGGATCGGGACGGCGGCAGGTGCTCAGAACACGGGATCCAACAACATTACCATTGGTCACTCGATCCTCCCAGCGACTGTGCCGACAAACTACTACATGCAGATGGGATGGACTTCGAACATTGTTATGGCCGCTGACCTCTCTCAGAACACCATGTCCATTGGAAAAGGTGATACCAGCATGTCGTACATTGACGGAAATGGTCGCGTACCCAACCTGGTCTTGGATGTATCGGGATCTGGACGCTTCGGAGGTGGTCTCGCCCTTGGAGTGGATCCTGGGCAATATACCTTGGATGTCAACGGTACGTTCCGCGTTGACGATGGACATGGAGCAATCTACTACCAAAGCGATGTCAAGGGATATCCTCGCTTTAGCACATCGGGCTTTATCCGTGGAAAACGGGGTCTGTCTTCCACGGAGGGTGTATCGGGAGCAGCGGGTACGCCGTTCATGGCGGGCAATCCGAATGTGGCAATTGCCCTCTGCGTCGGCGTGTCCATCATTGCCGTGTCAGACGACGCCCTGATGGTGTTTTGGAGTGGAACTGGAGCTCCTGTTACACTCAGTGCGAATAGCGCTGGCCACATCAACGTGTCGTCGCCGCCAAACATCAGCAGCACTCTGACCAATACACCGTTCACAGTCTCGTTCTTCCCCTTGGCAGATCCCACTCTATACGCCGCGGGCACTGGTATTTAGTTTGTCCACCATCTTGCGGATTGACACAGTAGACACGCCCGATGCCGCCGACACATCGGCCAGCCGCCCCTTCAGGACATGGGAGACCACGCCCGACACAATGGTCTTGGGCGTGTGCTCCATCTCGGGGAGCTGGGTGATAAGCAGAAGAATCTGGGTCCGCTCACTCTCGGTCACGCTCATCTCTGCACAGATCCTCTCAGCGATTCCCAGCTGTGTGTTCAAGACGGACGACACCTCGGACTCGAACCTTGCCAGTCCCTTGCACAGGGCGCGAATCGACACGCGGAAGAGATCGGCCACTTCCTCGTGCGTCCGAGTTGCATTGTGTTGACGACATGCCACAAACACGGATCCAGCCATCAGGGCTCGACGAGACTCGCCGCGGGTCTTGCGCGCATCCTCGATCCGCTTGAAGGTCGCACATGCATCCTGAATGATGGCCTTGGGAAGTCCGATGCGAGCACAGGCGGCCTGAATCGCATCAAAGATTCCCATCCACGAACGTTCGCCGTGACTCGACAGAGACCACGACGACAGCTTGCCAATCGACTTGGACTCATCGGATTGTCCAGGTGTCCGCTTTCGCATCATCATGGATCCGTACGACGCTTCAGGTAGGAGATCGTTGATCACGCCACCCGTACGAGATGGATTGCCCTCCGTCTCCGCGTAGATCCTCCATTCGGCGGATTCGTCAATGTGGCTGCCGAGGATTGTTCCGCAGCAGCAACAGACTTTCTGTCCCTCCTCCAACTCAGTGTCAGGGTGTTCACAGTTCATGAGATGTGTACGTGTTTGGAACAAAAAGTCCATTTTCAAGAACGGTACATGCTGTTCATTGCGGTCGGGTCATATACCATGGGCCTATATGTGGTGAGCAAGGGTGGGCGGTGAGAGGCACGCTGTTGAGTCCGCAGCCACGACACCAATAAATACTTGTCGTCGTTTACGGGCCACACCAGAAACCCAGATTCAGTCAGCGTCTTGGTCAGGTACTCTCGCGCCTCTGACACCTGGAACAGCGGATATCCAAATACAAAGTTGGGAACTTCAAACACGACATAGGGTGCATTCGTATTGTGGATCGCCTGAGTGCGAATCTTCGCGTAGAGCTGGGCAAGAACGGGACGCATGGCGGACATTCTCCGCTCCCTGCGTTCCTCTTGCTCGTCCCATACATCACGGGCTTTCAGCATCCTTGCCTTGTCTACACACTATGTTCCGCTCAATTGCACTCGGCGGCGGGGGTGTTCGTGGAGCACTTCACATTGGTGGGTTGCGTGCACTGGCAGAACGACAACCGTTGGTATTCCCTGACGGAATCTACGGGTGTTCCGTCGGGTCCATTATTGCAACATGTCTGGCGTTTGGGTTGAATGTCGACCAGATGGAGTCCATGCTGAGTACTGAGTTTGTCTTGTCCAACTTTATCCCACCTCTGTCCTTGTCGGCCCTGATGTCGTTTCAGTCCAAGAAGGGCATGTTCTCGATGGACATGCTCGAGAATGCGCTCTTGACTTCCTTTGCTCGATTCGGAATTGACCTTCGAGGAAAGATGATTGCAGATGCGCCGCAGAAGTTGTGGATTGTGGCTGCCAACCTGACGCGCAAGAATACCAGTCTACTTACTGGACAAATTCCATTGCTGGCCGCCATCAAAGCGTCGTCGTGTATTCCAGGCGTCTATCAGCCCCAGATCATCAACAACAATGTGTTCCTCGACGGAGGAGTGAAGTGTGACTGCATCGTTAGCGTGGTGCCCAAGGGAACCTTGGTCTTTCATATCGGATATGCGCAGGGACCGCTGTTTCCGTCTGCACTTGAAGCGATGGAGATTGGGGAGTTCTTCCGCAATGTCTATGCCAATGTTCGCGAGGGCCTGCGACCCAAGTACCCGAATGTGTTGGATTTTGAAGAGACCAAGCTGGGTCCTCTGTCAGATGTCACAGAGGAGGAGAAGACATACATGTTGACGACTGGATACGAACAGGCCTCACGCTTTTTCTCCAAACTGGGATACCAGAAACTGGTTGAGCGAAGCAGCAGTGACGCGCTGAGTGAAGTCCGTGATACCGTCTGAGGCCTCGAGTTTGATCGTCGGATATCCCTCGATGCCGTAGGCAGTGCACGTGGCTACATCCTCTTCGCAATTCACTGTCTTGCCGACAACCTTGGTCGTGCCGTATGTCGCAGGAAGGTGAAGCGCCTCCCATTCGGGCTTGGCCTTTTGCGAGTGACCGCACCAGTCCGTGTAGAAAAAGTACAGGGTCGCATTGCCCTCGAGCGTCTCCCGCAGAGCAGGGCGCAGGGTCGGCTTCCAATAGATATAGGTCAATACCACAATCAGGAGGAGGAAGGCCGACTCAAGCCAGTACATTGTTGAAAGAGACGAGAAATTCTACGCTGCTTTTCATACCAGCGGCGATAGGCCTCTTCTGCAGATACGTTCTCTTTCAGCTGCATCCACGCCACATCCGTGGTCATTCTCTCAGGCTCATAAGGACGCGGGTTCACGACGAACCATCGTCCTTGGTAGCGTAAAACAAATTCAGGCATTAACATAGTCTCTTTTGCTAAAGGTAAATGGAAGCAGTCGGTAAGGTGATTCTTGCCATTGTCCTCAATTACGGGGTCCATTACGCATCGATGGCGGCCCATAACTCGATGTGCATGCCGCACACTGTCCAGGAAGTTGCACAATCGCTGTTTCTCACCGCCAGTCCTGCATGTTCGACCCTTCTGACGATTGCTCAGCACACGCAGAATGGATACGCCGCTGCCGTGACCACAGGCGCTGTTACGCTGGTAACAGACGCACTGAAGGTCGCCGCTTAGACGCGCAGGCCACCACCCGGGAAGCCGACCAGCCCAGCGCCGATACCGAAGCCAGCGCCCGTGCGAGCCGAGGCCCCGACGCTCGGGGCGTAGATGTCGAGGATGGCGAAGGTGGCCGTCGCGACGAGGGCGATCATGCCAACCTCCGACACCTTGAGTGTCTTCCCAGGGAACACATACGCGGCGATGGCCACCGCGAGGCCCTCAAGCGCGTACTTAATGACGCGCATCAACAGATCCGACATATCCAGGCCAGGGGCGGCAGTAGGCTTCGGCTTAGACTCCATTTTATTCATTGGTCGCGAAAGAAATTCATCCAGACCCAGACCCGAGGAACAAACGGGTGCCAAGGACGACTGCGGCAATCGTCCAGACGAACCACCAGGAGATGTAGTTCGAGACATAGTACAGGACGACATAGAACACGATGGCATGGAGCAACGCACTCCACACGACACCTCCTGGGAGGCTCGGTACGATCACGCCAGGACAGAGCAGGAAGAACACGACTGCACAGGTGTAGAGATCGTACATTATATCCTCCAAAGGTATTTTCACGCTGGACGCCCATCAGACAAAATGCCTGCAACTGAGCTTCCCATCACCGAGGACGACGGCACCCGTATCGACTATTTAGATGAGGATCCCGAGGTCCCGAACCAGCGCTACTGCATCATCTCGTTCATCAGCCCCGAGAAGGTGATTCAGCAGAAGCAGGAGTTCTACTTCAAGGAGTTCGTGACGTGGATGGACTACCAGTGGAAGGTCAAGGGTCTCGAGCACCTCATGGCGTTCGTCTCCAAGAAGTACTCCATTAAGGTCGACGACCTCCTGAAGGACGCGGAGGAGTTCGTGAAGGTGCGCAATGAGGAGGTCAAGGCCACCGATGTGCACGAGGAGTACCAGGTGTTCATGCTCAAGCACGAGAAGGAGCTTCAGGAGAAGTTCGATTCAGCCGTGAACTTCCGCACGAACATCCGCGGCGTCAAGGTGCGTCGTTGCTTCCCGTCCGTGGAGGAGACGCAGATGTTCGCCAAGGTCCTTCAGCGCAAGTACCCGAAGGACAACCTGTACATCGGCAAGGTCGGATGCTGGCTGCCGTGGGACCCTTCGGAGCACCTGATGCCCGAGGTCGAGTACGCCGAGCGCGAGCTGAACGAGCTCATGCGCAAGTACAAGGAGAACGAGGTGAACAAGGACATGTTCTTTGCCGAGCAGCGCGACGAGTCCATCAAGAAGCAGAAGGAGGAGAATGAGCGTCGTCGCAAGGCGAATGCCATTGAGGCGGCTGGCGGCACGAATGCCGCATCCAATGCCGCGTCTGCGTCTGGGTCGGCTCAGTTGACGGACCTGAGTGTGCCCGTCCACCCCACGGAGGGCGTTATCCGCGAGTAAAGTCTTGGGGGTAAGTAATGAGTGGAACCGAGATTCGGGAATTGTCGGACATCAAGACGCCCGACCTCAAACTTACTCCTGAGCAGAGGAGGGATGTCTCTATGTTCATAACCTGCTGGACTATTCTCTTCATGTACATGGCAATCACACTCGGGCTCGGTGATCCGCAGGTAAGCAACATCGCAGAAGTTGGTGAGTATCTCAAGCTGTGCATCGGCCTTAAGACAGTGTCAAAGGGCGGGAAAAGGCGCCGCCAACGCGGAGGAGTTGACGAAGACGAAGAAGACAAAGCAATCGGAACTGCACTCGCGACGATCACTGCTAAACTGCCATCAAATGCAGTTGTCCTCAGGAAGAATATCCAATCAGTCAAGGGTCAGTTGGTGGAGGCAAGGAAGAAGGCTCTGGGCAAGTTCCAAGAAGGGCCCTCCATGGCAAATCGGTTAGTTCGACTGCTCGCATCGGCTGGAATTGCTTTCATGCCAATCGCGGATAAATTAATCAACTTAGGCCTCAGGTTGAAATCCGAACAATACAAGGCGTCAATGGCAGTTGCCGCAGTTACAGCTCCTGCCCAGATGGTTGCTACTGCATTGGGTGACGCGACACTGACAGCGGTGTACAATGGGGCGGTAGGTGCTGATATGGCATTCGCGGCTGTTGGAAAGGTTGGAGTTGAAGGTGCACAGGCAGCTGCGGAAGGTGTCGCGGGAACCTATAATTGGTTTGGAAAATCGGTCAAGAAAATCCAAGACAGCCCTGGAACTCGAGCTGAAGCCGAAAAGCAGGCAGCTGCCAAGGTGTTGAGTGATCTCGAGACCCTGAAAGGGTGGGCAGCTGTGGACGCAAACTTCGCTGATGTTGCGGACTACGAGAAGTACTTCAATTCGACAGCTGGTCTTCTCAGTCAACAGCCTCCTCAGGCACTTGAATCTGGAACCGATATAACAGCGAAGGATGAGACCGAAGGAGCCCAGATAGTCAAGAGTATCCGTGCAGAGCGAGAAAAGCGGGAACAGATGTCCGAGGCCGTGAATGTGCTCGCGGGGTTCAAGAACTTCATGTCACCCTTCAACACCTACATGTTCATGATGGCATACTTATTCAAGAATGACGCAATGACCTATATCAAATGGTCGAATGTGCTCGGAATGACGATTGCCGGTATTGTCGCAGAAGACCCTGTCACCGTTGTGCTCTGCATTACATGGGTGATGAGTGCGCTGGTTGGAGTCTCGTGGGTTGCGCGTCTCCTTGATGCACTGACGGCACAAGTTGAAGTCAAGACAAGCCTTGATATGGAGAAAGCCTCGGCGGAGGCGCTGCATTTGAAGTACTTAGAAGACGAACTGAGGACAGCCGAGAGGCTGGAGGCTCTTATTCCAGCCGCGCGCGCCGCACCGAGCAACGCCGCTGCCGCACCTGCCGCCCAAGGCGGTCGTCGTCGCTCTACTTCCCGCCGCCGTCGCCACCAGTCTTATTTACCCAAACGGACACGGCGTTCTTCTTCTGGACGGCGCCAGCGGTATAGTCGTCGGCGGCGAGAATAGCCGAATGGAATGGCTGATTGTTCGCCCACAAGGTTGAGTCGCACATCCTGAACGGCGGATGCTCGGCGGCCTTGTACCAGAACACCTGGTCCTCCAGCTTGTTGGAATTCACATTGTTGCAGATAACCAAGCACTCAAAGTTCTCGGTGCACTGGTCCATGAACGTACAGAACATCTCAAACGTCGGAAACATACCTGCGTAATTCTCGTAAATCCTACGACGATTACCTAGGATATTCTCGCGGAGAATGAAGACAAAATCCACGTTCGTGCGCAGATTGGGCGTGATACCCAGCGGATACTGCATAGTGATGATCGTCATCATGTCAATGTGACGACCGTTCATAAACACATATCGCGTGGACTCCTCCTTGATCCATGACGAATCATACAGACAGTCGTCCAGAATCAGGAAGGCGCGCGGGTCAATGTTCGACTGCCCTCCACCGCTAGTCTTGGCCGTGTTGCGCTTCTGTTTCATGGTCATCTGGCGCTTGATGACATTCATCACAATCTGCGGCGTATACTTGTCGTGAATGAACTTGGACGGCACCATGTGCTGAAAGAACTCGTTAGCCACCTCTGTGCCCGAGATCACTGTGCCCACCGGGAAGTCCTGTTGGCAATTGTAGAGGATGTCGCGCACCAAGAAGGACTTGCCCGTGTCCTTCTTTCCGATCACCACCATCATCGGACTCTTGCGAGAATCAATCTCGCATCGAGCCTTGATCATCCCAATGTCAAACTTCTTCAGCGAAAAGTTCATCTTGTGTTGTCCCGTGGAAAGAAAGTAGGCGTTCAGACCCAGTGTTTCATTCCTTCCATCTCAAGACAATGGTGAAGGAACTAAGGACCCAGTCTCTGGATTTAAAGCTGCATCGCTACCCGAAGCTGGATGGCACTCACTGGGATCTGACCCACATGCAGCCCTTCTTCCCTCCTCTGGAGACTCTGTTCAAGACGGAGAGGCTGTCCAACTTGTCGGAGTACGGTGTCAAGCTGCCCGAGGAAGTTGAGTCCGTAGTGGATGCGAGCAGTGTACGCACCACGAAGATTCGCACGACCCCCGTCCATCGGAAGACGACCATGGTCCTGAGCCCGTTCAAGACCATGAAGGGCGTGTATGCAGTGCCGTCGCTTCCGAAGCCAGCGGAGGTGGCCAAGGAGATGGAGGAGCAGACACAGAGTCCCCACACGGCGGGCTACGTCGGGGCCATGACCTCGATTGCCCTGTCGGGGACGGGATGTGCCCACTTCCCTAAGGTCTACGGTGTATACACTGCAGTGGCCACCAAGCACGAAGTGAACATCTCCGACGACTACGAGGACCTCTGCGACCGCCCGTGGTTCGCCGACCAGATTGGCAAGACATTCGAGCTCCGCCTTCACGACGATGGAGCAGAGGGTGGATTCACGCATACGCGCGGTCGTCGGTCGGCCGTGGATCTGGAGGATGCGCGCATTGAGCTGGAGACCACTGATCTGGAGGCGATTCATGTGGAGACCCCTCAGGCTGGAACAATTGTGGAGGAGTACGAGATCCAGTCGAGCGAACACAGCGAAGAGTCGGACGACGAGGACGAGGATGTGTATGAGATTGAATCGTGCGACTGTGAAGACGAGTCGGAGGAGGAGGACGACGATGAGCCCGAAGAAGACGATGAACCCTTTGCATGGGCCACCTTCAAGGATGTGCCCGTGATCACAACTATCATGGAGGTATGCGAGGGCACCTTTTACGATCTGCTTAAGGTGTCCAGCGACCCCGACCACCACATGGCTTGGGTGGCGCAGATTGTGGTGGCCCTTGCCCATGCTCAGCGCACCTGCGGATTTGTTCACAATGACCTCCACGGAAACAATGTCATGTTCGTCTCCACGACCGAGGAGTTCCTGTACTACAATGTGGGTGGAACCTGCTATGCGATTCCCACCTATGGCAAGCTGATCAAGATCATTGACTTTGACCGTGCAGGCATGTCCGTCAAGCTCCAGGGTATGAAGGAACCGCGGTTCTTTCTGAGCAGTCAGTTCAAGCCCGACGAGGAGGCGGGTGGACAGTACAATTGCGAGCCCTTCTACGACCAGTCGCACCCGCGCATTGGACTGAATCCGTCCTTCGACCTGGCGCGGTTTGCGTGCTCAGTGTTCTGGGATATGTTTCCGAAGGGTCCTGATGCACTGACGGGAAGCCCTCTGCGTGCCATCTTCCTGGCTTGGACCACACTTCCCGATGGATCATCGGTCATGTTCCGCAAGAAGCGCGACAACCACGATCGTTACCACGGATTCGGACTGTACAAGGCCATTGCCCGATACTGCAAGGACACGGCAATCCCTCGCAAGGAGATGGCTAGGTTCAAGCAGTTCGTGGTACCGCGGATTCCCGCTGGACAGCACTTTTTGCTGATTGAAGGATAATGGCGCTCACCGAAGGTCTGAAGTTCAAGTACTCTCTGTATTCGGCTCTCCTGTTCTTCCTGGTGGCCAGTCCCACCTCGTTCAGGTTGTCGTCTCGGTTGTTTGGTGGCGCCGTAGCGTCGAAGGGCGGTTGCCCTACGGCGGTTGGGTTTGCTCTCCATACATTTGTCTTCTTGGTCGCGCTCTACGGACTGATGTCTCTCCCGCACGATGAGAAATACACCAACTCTCGCAAGATGGCGCCTGCGGATTTCGACGCACCAACTCCACCGATGGGTGGCATGCTACCGAGCTCGGATCCAAAACTTTCTTCATAGTGTGTAATGCCGACTCGCAGTCGCATCTCCCCCCATGCAAGGACGACGGTAGAAGCACTTGCAAAGCACATGGGTATCTCCTACGCCGCTGCCCTAGCAAAGGTGCAGGCGGATCCGAAGCGCTATGGAATGACAGGACATTTGCCTGGTCACACGCGCAAGCGCGGTGTCATGGGTGGACGGACACGCCGCCGCCGTCGTAGCTAAAACTCTGTCTCCAATACAATGACACACGATCGCGTAAAGGCCGAGACGAAGCGACTGGTGTCTGCCACGCGAAGGGTTACTCGAGCCAAGAAGATACTTGCCCAAGCGAATGCCGCGCTGAAGGTAACAAGGAAGCGTATTGTGGACGCCACGCGGGCACAGAAGCGGGCGGCCAAGGATTAGAACTCGGGCTTGCCCACGAACATATCCTGGACGGCGGTCACCATCGGCTCGGTAGCTGCAGACACGCCATCCGAGCCACCCATTGCAAAGACGACTCCACCTGCGAGCGTACCCGCTCCAGCTGCAATCTTCGCCCCGTCAAGGAACACCATCGGCTCCTCCTTGGACCGACGGTCCATCACATACAAGACAGCTGCCACAGCCACAACCACTCCCACGATCATGGCATAGTAATACATCTCGTCCATTTGTCTGGCTCTCATCTTTTTCAACTCACAGATTCAACGCGACGGCATCAGAGGAAGGCTTGACGTCCACCTCTCCCTCGGCCTCGGATTCTGTGTCAGACTCAAAGTCATCCTCGCTCAGCCCAATATCCTCACCCAGCTTGATGGCAGGCGGCTCGTCATCCGAGTCCTCCGCCTCCGACTCAAACTCCTGTGTCTCGTTCTCTCCAAACTTCACAGCGGGCTTCGGCTCCTCCACGGGCGTCGGCGGCGGCGCCACAGGCTCGGGAGCAGGCGCAGGCGCAGGGGCCACCGCACCCTCCTCTGGGGCCTTGAAGTACGCCTTGCTGATGTCCTTCCACGGGATGAAGCTGTCAATCACCTCGTTGAGAATGTCAACCAGCATCACTTCAATGTCGCGACGGTTACGGGCCTGCTGCTCGGACGTCACACCCACCGTCTTGAACAGATACGCATTGGACCAGAACCCCCGGGCCGCCACGATGTAGAACTTGTGGATAAAGACCTCCATGGACGGCCGCGTGAAGGGAATGTCGACATGCTCCGACCGCACCTGCTGAAGCGAGGCGAATGCACGGATGTAGCTGACAAAGACACCCAACAGCAGGTCTTCCATGTAATCGCACTTGGATGCAGTGGCAATACGATCCACCTCCTTCTTGAGGGTATCGGAGGTCCACTTGGGCACCTGCGTCAGCAGATTCTGGAACGTACGCAGGATCTGGTCGGGCTGCTTGTTCCGTTCACACGCCGACTTGGCATTGTCGTAGATGCTCCAGAACCCGTCAGCCACGTGGGGGATCACGACGCGTCCCAAGTTCTCACGAAGGGTCTGCTTGACAAAGTCGGTGGACATTTGTTTACACGCGAGGAGTCTGGTTTCCTTAAACCGACGCAGATGAAGCTTGTGTTGATTCTCATGGTAAAGAATGAGTCGGCCATCATCAAGCGCTGCCTCGAGGCTGTCGACAAGGTGGCAGATGCGTTCTGCATCCTTGACACGGGGTCGACGGACACCACCGTCCAGATTGCCGAGGAGTTCCTCGAGACACGAGTAGGGTGTGTCACCGTCGAGCCATGGCGGGACTTTGGGTACAATCGGTCCGTCAGCTTTGTTCGCGCTCATGCGTTCCTGAAGGAGCAGTGCTGGGACCTCAAGGATACCTACGGCCTTTTGCTGGACGCGGATATGATCTTCAACCCGGGAACTCTCCTCCAACAGAACCTAACGGAGCCTGGATATACCGTTGTGCAGGCGGCGGGAACGCTCGAGTATCCCAACACCCGATTGGTTCGCATGGACTTTCCGTGGACCTGTGTAGGCGTGACCCACGAGTATTGGTCGGGGCCGACCACGCATCTGCCCAGGTCAGTGTGCTTCATTGACGACCGCAACGACGGAGGGTGCAAGTCCGACAAGTTTGAGCGCGATGTTCGTCTGCTGGAGAAGGGGCTGCAGGATGAACCTGGGAATGGTCGCTACATGTTCTATCTGGCCCAGTCCTACCACTGTTTGCGGCGTTGGGACGACGCGCGACGCATGTACAAGAAGCGCATTGCCACAGGAGGATGGGACGAGGAGATCTGGTACAGCCACTACATGGTTGGCAAGTGCTGGCTCGACCTGAACAACATTCCCAAGTTTGAGTACTGGATGCAAAAGGCGATTGCCCTGCGGCCCACGAGGGCAGAGTCCTACTATCAGCTGGTCAAGCACTTTCGCGAGCACTCGAGGCACTTCAAGGCCTACCAGTACCTCATTGAGGGGAAGCGCGTGCCCATGAGCTCCGATTCTCTGTTCCTCGAGATGGATGTGTACAAGTATCTGTTTGACTATGAGCGCACGATTCTCGATTTCTATGTCCAGCCAGACCGCAAGGTGGGTCTGCGCACCTGCATGGAGTACCTGCTCAAGACGGACCACAATCGGGCCAATGTCATCTTCAACTTCCAGTTTTATGTCCAGCCTGTTGTGGCTGCACTGCACTCGGACTTGGGTCCGCGCCTTCCGACGCCGTTCCCGGGATACAGGCCCTCTGCAATTTCCGTGTGCGGATATCCGATGGCCAATGTCCGCTACATCAACTACTGGATGGAGAATGGGGAGTACAAGACACCTCCGAACCAGCCCGTGCTGACGGAGAATGCGTATGTGAATCTCGAGACCATGACGGCGGTGGCAAAGATGGACGATGGAACGGTTGGCATGCCCAAGGTTCCGCACCACGTGAAGGGCTTGGAGGACCTCAGGTTGTACGAAAACACCGATGGACTGTCCTTTGTGGCAACGACGCAGGAGCACGCAGAGGGCAAGGTGCGTCTCCTCAATGGTCGGTATGGGTCGGACGGCAAGTATTCTGACTGCAAGATCCTGGAGTCGCCGTATGGTCGCCAGTGCGAAAAGAACTGGCTGCCCATCCAGGGCACGGACATGATGATCTACGGATGGTCGCCATTCGAAGTGCTCGACCGCCAAGGGATCCGTAGGTCCATTCCAACACCTCCGCTGTTCTCTGCGTTCTGTGGATCCGCACCTCCAATCTCGGTGGGCGACAAGTTCTGGACGCTGGTGCATATGGTGGAGTACGCAAAGCCCCGCAAGTATTACCATCTCTTCGTGGAGACGCAGTCCATTGACAAGGTCACACGGATTACTCTGCCCTTTGTGTTCAAGTCGGCTGCTGTAGAATACTGTCTGTCGTGTCGGTTGTCCGACCCCACAACGGTGTCCTGTTATGTCAGCTTTGCCGATGCCAACCCTGCCCGAGTGGACATTCCGTTCTCGTCGCTTGAGTGGATGTCAATCTAGATGCGCAATCACTGTACGCATCAAGTTCGAATATGCCGGGCGCTGATAGGCCAGCTTGTCCTTGAAAAAATGAATGGTGGGAAGCTTCGAACACCAATATCGGTCAATGCATGCCTCCGAGTTCTCTCCGCCCGTTTCTATCATGATATTGAGACCTTCCCGCGCAACACGAAGAACCTCGGCCGAAGTGGGCTTGTGCAGAAAGTACGCAGAGGATGTCGTGCACGGCTGTTTGCTGATGGACAAGAGATCGTCGTGTGGAAGTCGAGGCTCGAAACGAGCCAGGGATAAGAAGCACATTGTATACTCGTACGACCTGCGGAAGAACTCTGCGATCGATCCCTTGACGCGATCCACGTCGCCCGTGAAGACAATGTCGTCTTCCACAATCATACAGGTCTTCAGTTCAGGAGTGTCCTCAAAGTGCTGCATAACATCCACATGGTTCTTCGTTGCTCCTGTATATGGCGAAAGCGGTCCACCCGTCTTGGCTTTATAGTGATGAACCTTGTGGAGAGGGGCCGCGACTCTTGCCAGAGACGACAATGTCTCCATATACCGATCGACTCGCTCTTCCAAGTTGAGAATGTAGATAATATCCACAGAGTCCCAGCAGGGGTGAGATTCGACCACGTCGTGCTTGACAGTGTAGAAGAAGCTCACGTGGCGATACATCTTGTTGGTCCCAGGAAGTGCACGGTGCCAATCGGGGTAGTCCCCGTAGACAATGACAACTTCGCCCTCTGCAGGTTCGCGCTTGGGGTCGAAACTTGCAACCACCTTCCCAAGGCACGCAACCAAAAAGTTGGAGTTCCGCATGATATGCGGGTGAATGTCGGCAAACTCAAACGCTCGCATCCAGAACTGCGCCTTTGCTAGGTCTCCGACATGCATGCATGCGCGAAATGCTGCATCGTATGTATCCCAGCGATGGTGCCAGGGGATACTCAGGGGATCCAAGAAGTCAGTGAGTCGTTTCACGAGCACGAACTGGTCCTGACCCTGCAGGATGCTCACGTCTCGTGCGACATCGAACATGTGGGAAAACTTGGGCTTGCCGTCCCAAATGACATTTCCCACGAAATCGTATTCGTCATCGTAAGGCCGATCAATCCACTCCGCATGTTCGCCTACATAGGCGCGGTTGCATGTATGAAGCAAGAGTTCCGGCTTCACCAAGTCGTACACATACTGTGTGAGGAATTGCTCGTCGAACCCATACTCCACTTCGTGTGTCGGGATCATGAGCGGCAGTGGCTTCTTCCACCCGAAGGTACCTGCCATGATCTTCGAGGAGTGCCAGTAGTGATCGCGAATGCTGTGATACATCTTGTCGGACTTCAGGAACTGGTCGATGCACCAACGGTCGCGGGCCGTGATACGAGAATCCGTGTCACGAACAAAGCCCACTTCGGCCGTGTGCAAGGACAAGTAGCGGAGAAGGGCATTGATTGCGCCGCCGCGGTTCGTGATGTTGATCTCCACGCCCTCGGGAATGACCCACGACGGATCACAAAAGCCCTTGTGCACCACAATGGTAAAATCGGGGTAGTACTGCTTAATGATCTCGATGTTCTCCAGGAGACCCGTGTAATAGTTAGGCTCCGTGCCGTAGAGGCAGAAGGAGAAGACCTTCATTATGTATACATGTGCCTGAAGGATTCATTCGTCTGCCGCAGGGTGTCCTGCAGAATATGCCGACACAAGTCCGAGGTGATGGTCAGAGGAAGCTTGATGTCCTTGTAGAAGACATACTTCTTGGCCGTGGTCTCTCCTGCGATGCGGAGGAGGTTGATACGGGTCACCAAGGTCTCCACGGTACGGATCAGGTTGCGAACACCCTCCTCCTCCTTTGAGTACTCGGAGATCAGGTACTTGATGGCCTCGTCGCTCATGGTCAGCTGGTCCTTGAGCTGGATGCGCTCGAGGATTTGCGGCCAGATGTACTGGTTGACGATCGAGGCCTTCTCCTCCCAGGTGTAGCCCGAGCAGTTGATGATCTGCATGCGGTCCTTGAGCACGGGGTGGATCTTGCTCTCGTCGTTGAAGGAGAAGACGAACAAGCACTGGGACAAGTCAAAGTCCACTCCAGCAAAGTAGCGATCGTGGAACTGGCTGTTCTGCGAGCGGTCTGTCAAGTGAATCAGCATGCTGGTGATCTCGTCTCCGTGCGCAGTCGTCGAAATCTTGTCCACCTCGTCAAAGTACAGAACAGGGTTCATGCACCGCGCAGCCATGATGGAGTCGGCAATGCGTCCCCAGGTCGAGCCCTCGTAGGTGTACGAGTGACCCACAAAGTTCGAGGCATCCGATGCACCGCCCAGAGAGAAGAACTCGAACGGGCGCTGGAGGACCTTGGCCACACCATGACGAGCGAACGAGGTCTTGCCCACACCCATCGGACCCTTGAGCGCAATCACATTGCCCACGGACCCAGGGTTCGACATCCACTGGGCCAGAATCTGCATGATCTGCGTCTTGGCCGATGTCATTCCGTAGACGGCCGTGTCCAGGGTCTTGGTCGAGTCCTCCAGAAAGCCAGCACACTTCTCGGGCCCATCCTTGATGGTCACAGGCAGGGGCACGCACTTGCCGAACGGAATGCGGAGGAACGCATCGACCCAGGAGCGGAGCTTGTACCCTTCGCCCTCCATGGACATCTCCGTGAGAATGTCGATCTTCTTGATGACGGACGCCTTGATGGTGTCGGCAATGTCAAGGTCCAGGACACGGAACTTGTAGGGAACATCGCCGTCCAAGACCAGCGTGGACAAGCGCTTCATCTGCTCATTGAGACGACGACGCTTGGACTTGGGAAGATCCTCGTAGTACTCCTCCTCGTCCTCATTCAGCTCAATGGCAGGGGCCTCCTCTTCCTTCTCCTTGGACCGACGAGGTGCGTGGCCCTTCTTGCCCACATACTTCTGCATGAGGTGCCCGATGAAATCCTCCTCCTCCGACTCCTCGTCCGAATCCGACTCGGACTCTTCCTCAATGTCGATGCGCCCCTTACCTGCCATGGTGTGGATGTGAAGCTTAACAGACACCTTGGCTCCCTTGGGAATGCGAAGCGAGCTGCTGTCCTCCTCCTCAGACTCGCTTTCCTCTTCCTCGTCTTCACAGTCTTCCTCCTCCTCTTCTTCGGATTCGGACTCAGACGGAGGAACATAGTCCTCGTCCTCGGACTCGGAGTCGGGCTGGTTCAGGGTCTCGTCCTTGACCCACTTGGTTGTCTTTCCATCGCGCTTACGAAGATTGTACCGACTGGGCATCTTGCTGCCTCACAAGGAAAAAAAGAAAGCCAATCCCTTTTTGTCGGTCTACTAACAATGAGCGATCCTGACGCTGCCCAAATCAACGAGATCGCCGAGAAACAGCTGGAGAAGATTGAACAGGAACAGACAGAAGACCCGAGTGTCAAGACATCCATCCGTGTCGTGGAGGCGTTCTTGAAGTCGCATCGGGTCATGTGTTACGGGGGCACAGCCATCAACAATTTGCTGAAACCCAAGGACCAGTTCTACGACTTTACTCGTGAAGTGCCCGACTATGACTTTTATAGCGCCACGCCCCAGGAACACGCGATGGAGGTGGCAGACAAACTGAAGACTGCGGGCGTCCCCGATGTGCAAGTGAAGCCGGGCGTCCACTTGGGAACCTTCAAGGTGTTTGGTGATTACACGGGTGTAGCGGATGTGTCCCAGATGGATGCAAGCTTGTTCGATCGGCTGTGGGATGAGGGGTATGTGAAGGAGGGGATTCACTATGTGACTCCGAACTTTCTGCGCATGTCCACCTATCTCGAGCTGTCGCGCCCCGAAGGCGATGTATCTCGTTGGAACAAGGTGTACACCCGAATGATGCTTCTGAATGACGAGTATCCACTGACCTGCAAGAGTCATGCACCGCCAGACGAGGTACTGACTCCCCACCGCAAGAAGGAGGTGATCAAGATGCTCCAGTCTGAGCCCGTGGTGTTGCTGGGATTCAATGCCGCCGAACGCCATTCGTCCAGTGCGACTTGGACGAGCCCCGTGACCCTGTTGGCAGAGGCCGATGTGATTGCCCGTTTGACCAAGGGACACAAGGCCCACGTGACGGAGGCCAATGCGATCCTTCCCGAGTGCACGGAGGTGATTGAATCCGACGGATGTATGTTCCGCTACTACGCAACGCAGGCGTGCCATAGCTATCATGAAACCGCGGACGGGATCAAGATTGCCAGCATTCCGACAACGCTGCAATTCTACTTTGCATATGTGTATTCGGGGATTGACGAAGACAGGGTGAGCCACATTCTTTGTGTGGCTCAGCGGTTGATGGAGTTGGCCCACCACGCCAATAAGCGCCGATTCAAGTTGTTGACGCCGACGGACTGCCTCGGCGAGCAGTCGAACCTGCACGACATGCTGAAGGAAAAGACAAAGCTGTATGGCGAACTCTCCAAGGACCGAGCGAGCAAGGAGTTCCTGACCTTCTTCTTCTCGTACTCCCCCGATGTTGACAAGGGACGGCGGACGACGCTCAGGAAGCAGCTGCGCGAGCTCAAGAAAACGAAGTAATGTTGCCCGTGGACATGCTGGGGAATCCACCCGAGCAGTCGCACTCACGATATCCATTCAGAAACTGACGCACGAATCCATTGCCATTGGGCGTGTGGCTCTGGTACGCATTGCGACCACCCCAAGCAGGAATGGTGTTTGAGATTGCATTGTTCGTCGTGTAGATCAGCTGGACCTTCTGTTGGTAGACCACATCCGAGGTGTTTTGAATGCGCATGCTTGTATTGCCCGATAGATCGGTACCACGACGACCGCCTGAACTCATTTAGTCTTTATGCAGATTTAAACGGTCCAATATACCATCCAAGATCCGAATAAGGCGGCATCGAGGGCATGATGGCCGACGCAGAGGGCTGGTCCTTTGCCATCCGCTCAATCTCCTCGGGCTTCAGCGTCCGCGAGTAGTAGGTCAATCCTGAGATCGTGCCATCCCAGCCAAACTCGCTGGATCCCACGATTAACGAATCCGTGTTCTGGAGGGGCAGCTGGGACATGGTGTGCGTCTGGCGAAGAATGCCATTGATGAAAATGTTCAGCGCATACTGATTGACTTCCACAACCACATGCATCCACTTCTGGGCAGGGATGTTCGGAATCAACACGCTCTCCTGGTTCCCGCCATAGGTATTCATCTTGATCAGCATGGCGTTGGGTGTGGAGTCCAGATAGACACCTGGACAGTTGTTCTTGTTGAAGATCACACGCTGGCGACCGTAGTTGAAGGTAAAGTCATTCACTGTGATCCAAAACGCGTAACTGAACACGGCTCCATCGGGCTGGTTGAATGAGCGAAAGATGTGGGCGGATGGATACATCTCCGTCTTTCCAGATTGACCCCCAGGTAAGATCACTTCCATTGTCGAGTCCGACGGCCGAGACAGGACAAATACATAGAACAACACGCCGATGACGATTACACTGGCAGCGACCACGATCCACTCCTGCATTGCTTCTACTCTACAAACTATGTTCGCGTGAACCCCCGTGCTCCCAGCCGAAGCTGTAGGGTACTCGGTGTATCGGGCGGAGGCGGTGCGGACCCACGAGTCACGAGAACACTTGCCAGCATCTGCTCATGCGTAGTGTTCCGCTGGCGCTCGAGAATAGCTGAACTAAGGGCGCGGTCTCGCATCTCGTAGATGTAGTGAATGCGCTCTTCATCGGGCTGATACTCCGTTCGAATGTATCCCGTCCGGGCAAGACGAATTGTCCAGTCCAAGTCCTCGCCGTACAATGCATCCGTAAAGGCAACGGTCTTTGCAATGTCGGCCTTCATCACATTCAGGTGATTCGGTGGGCGGAGAAAGGTCGTCTCGTTCGCCATGGGCTGGTCAAGCTTATTGGCGATGCTGTGCGTGAAGGTCCAGGACGAGATTTTTCCGCGAAGACGACAGCAATCAAACCCGCCCCGAATGCATGCAGATGCATCTTCAAAGTACTCTCGCGTCACGCGATCGTCATCGTCAATGAAGGAGACATACTTTCCTTCTGCGGCCTGAAGCATCTGCTGCCGCTTCGCACCAATGCTGAGAACACAGGCGTCGAATCCAATCGCAACCTTCACACGAAGGTCTGGACATACTGCACGAGATGTCTCGTGAATGAACTTGAGCAGTGACTGCAGTGAGTTCTCTCGACCAGGAATTGTCGCAATCAGAATCGTCCAGTCGTAGGAATAGGCCTTCCTGTTAATGTACGTTGTCATATCGTCCGTCCAGGTCATCTGATTCTTGACATAAAGTGCGTCGTACCCACCGTATCCGTGACCAGGGTGTTCGTGGCGAACAATGCAAGTTGGAACATACAGGCACTTGTCGGCGAGCGTTGTCTTGCACAGGTCCGTGAACTCTGTGTCGCAGTAGAAGCTCTTGTAGGTCGGCTGGTAGATGTAGCCGAATTGGTTGTACATGACACGCCCCATGATGCTCAAGGTGTTCAGGGCATTTCCTTGGTGTCCGTCATTGAACCAGAGAATCCCATTGGTATCGGGAAACGAGGCCATCATGTGCGAACGAATGGCATCGTCGTATCCCTTGATAATGGGGACCATGTCATCGGACACTAGCATGACAATGTCCCACGGATAGGTAATCTCGGACATGTTGGCATTGCACGCCTCAATCTTGGTCTTGTTGTTCCCGTAAAAAACGCGAGACCACTCTGCATTCCCCATGATGCGGGTAAACTCTTCTTGGACGAGGGAACGTGTCATGCTGTCGTCGTCTTCGTCGCACGACAGGGCAATTCCGATACGATCTGGGCGTGTTGCCATATTGCAATACGCCTGGAGCGTCTTCAGTGCCTGTTGAGGCCTGGAGCGGGTAGGAAACTTCAGAAGGAGCCGCATTGTACTAAGTGGATATACATGTTTAACTACTTTGATTCGGTGCCACCTGCAGGTCCAGTGGATCCCGTGGGAGAGACAGCCTTTGACGGGTCCGTGGCACCAACTGGTGCATTGCTGCCTGCTCCTCCAAACGGATTCCAGGAGGCCGCGGACACACCTTGCAAGACTGCGGTGGATGTCACGGGCTTACCCGACGGATCCTCGACAATGATGGTGTATCCAAAGAGATTGTAGACCGTTCCAGTGGGGCCTGCGGCACCATCTCCGCTGACCAGGGACTTGCAGCTGGTTCCCGCAGCGTAGAAATCGCGAGCCTCGGCGGGCTTGAGTTCCTTGCCCGCGCCGTGGACGCCGCAGATGTATCCCGAGAAGCCGCCATTGGCACCCACCAGGATGTTGCCCGTTGCCGAACGGGGCACCGCTGGAATGACCGTGGACTTGACAAGGTTGCCATTGATGAACACATCCAAGTTGCGCTGGAAGGTTGTCACGGACACCGAGAACCATGTCTGCAGAGGAATGTTCTCAATGGCGCAGAGCCAGGTCGATCCCGTATCCGTCGATCCCACGGCCGATCCAGGCTGGTACTTGCCCACGCTGGTCGATCCACTCGTGAAGGTTGTCAAATACACATTCAGCGTATTGTCCGTGGGGTGCAGAGTGATGCGAGGGCTCACGGTGGACGGGTTCGTCGCGTCTGTCCGCATGAGAACCTCCTTCTCCTTGCCAAACTTGTAATCCCAGTCTTGGACGAACATCCAGAACTGTAGATTGTAGTCCGCCCCTGGATTCAGTGGAATCGCAGAGGCTGGGATTGTGCCGCCCACCTTGGCGTCGATGGGGGTAGGGGAGGCATCCACGGTCTTGCTAGCACTCACGCTGCGGAATGCTGCAACCACCACGATAATTACCAGAAAGCCCACAAACAACCCCAAGAGGACCGATGAGGTTGACGACATGGACGAAGGAATATAGGGCTGGGTGGCCACGGGAAGGACTGCCGCCACGCCTGGTGTGCTTGTAGTCGCGCCCATTTGTGTTTACAAGGGAACTTCTTTATTTGCATAATGGAAAAACGGACTTCAATCCTACAACGAAACCCAGTCGTAATGTATTGTAATAACTGCGGAGAGAAGGGCCATGTGTTTAGAGGGTGCAAGGACCCAGTGCTGTCGTGTGGGCTGGTGGTTCTGGATGCCCCACAGATCCCCGCAGATGTGAAGTCCGTGAAGGTCCTGATGATTCGGCGGAAGGACAGCATGAGCTTTGCCGAGTTCATGCGGGGCAAGTACGACCCCATGGACACGGACTATGTGGGCCGACTCTTGTCCAACATGACCATCGCGGAACAGCAGGATATCGCCCGCAAGCCGTTTGATGATTTGTGGCGTCAGCTGTGGGGAGATGACCACACCTCGAACGAGTACCTGGTGTCCAAGGAGAAGTTTGCCTCCCTGAACCGAACGGGCATGGTCTCGACCTTTGCGTCTGTGTACGGTGAGCCCGAATGGGGGTTTCCCAAGGGTCGTCGTGTGCGGACCGAGACGGATCTCGAGTGTGCCCTGCGCGAGTTCAATGAGGAGACCAATGTTCCCCGCGAGGCCTATGTGGTCCTGAACAACATCCTGCTGGAGGAGACCTTTACGGGACTGAATGGTGTCCAGTATCGCCATGTGTACTTTGTGGCCCTGCTGACCAAGCCCGAGCTCGTGAATCTAGGTCAGAAGATGACCTACATGCAGAAGCGGGAGATTTCGGGAATCGGCTGGAAGACACTCGAGGAGTGTAGAAACTATGTGCGACCCCACCATGTGGAGCGGATTCACATGATCGATTCGCTGACGGAGATTGTGCGAGCCTACGAGTCACAGTGAACATCGATTCCTAGTGCAGTCAGGAGTGCTGTCTGGGCCCCGAACGCATAGTGAGCAATCTCGCCAATCACCAGCCACACGAAAAAGTGGACCCACACATTGCCCTTGAAGTACCATGCCGACGGCACGGCAAAGAACAAGAAGGTGCCCACAATGTCCACGACGGAGAAGCCAAGGAAGCGGTAGGAGTGCCACCCTTTTCCAACTTCCCCTGCAACGTTTTTGTATGGACACTTGGCCATTGTGCTCACACGCGAAACTTTGCCAGGTAGATTGTGATACAGTAGGCGACCACACTCAGCACGAACACCCACCACCACACCGGGAAGACCGTGGCCTCACGGTCACCTGACCCGAACGGACGAATCCGTCCCTCACGCCCGAACGCAACTTGGGGCTTGAGGTACAGGAACCCCGCCATCAAGAAGAGGAAGATGGACACCATCCAGATGCGATGCGTCTTGCGCGTCACCTCCATTACTTACGGCTGCGACGAGTTTTGCGAGCGCGTGACTTGCGATGGGTGCGACGACGACCCCCACCAGATTTTGGCATGAAATGGCCAGGAACTTCTCCGCTGGCCATAGGAAACGCTGGGAGTCTTTTCTTGAATTCATCAAACGAGAGCTTTATCGAAAACGCAGTTCCAGCCACGCCGCTAGGAGGTTCAGAGGATCCGCTTGGAGAATTATTCCCGTTGGGACCGAGGACACCTGTGGGTATTAGTATCCTAGTAGTGTTGCCTCGTTTTGTGGCAACGACATCATATGTCTTCCCCTTTTCATCTATGTATATCGCGGAGATAGACTCTGTCGGTGGAAGGGCTGCCTTGGCGGCTTCAGCACGGGCTCGGCGTTTGTTCCCCTCTTCTGCTATCATACGACTTTTATCACCCTCTGGGTCGGCGTCGTCACTCATCTCTGTTTACATCCGCGATAATTTCAACGCACCACAAGATAATGAGCTACGTCCTCCCCAACCGAAAGGCCTTTGCGGACTTCATTACCCGCACCTTTCTGAAGTACCGCAAGTCACCCCGCGAGCCGCAGGATGCCGACGACAAGGAGGAGGATCTCTGCAAGAGTCAGTCGAACGCACGCGAGCTGCTCCACTACCAGAAGTTGATTCGGGATTACCTGCTCATCGAGACGCCCTACCGCGGCATTCTGCTCTATCACGGCTTGGGTTCGGGCAAAACCTGTTCGTCGATTGCCGTGGCCGAGTCTCTGTTGACGACCCTGAAGACAGTGGTCATGACACCCGCTTCTCTCCAAGCCAACTACATCGGCGAGTTACGCAAGTGCGGCGACCCGATCTATGCGTATGAGAACCACTGGCGCCAGCAGCAGCTGACCGAGGAGACACGGGCGACGGCCAAGACGATGGGTATCTCCGACGGATTCCTCGACCGCAACAACCGCTTCTTTTCCACTGTCCCCAATGAAAATTCGAACTTTGCTGACCTGCCCAAGACTGAGCAGGATGTGATTCGTGCCCAGGTCGAGGATATCTTGAGTCAGCGCTACACCTTTGTCAACTACAACGGCCTGACGCGCGCGGCTGTCAAGGAGATGGTTCCCGAGGACGGACCCAACCCGTTCGAGGACAAGGTGGTGATTGTCGACGAGGTCCACAACTTCATCTCTCGTATCGCCGACAAGGACGGTGTGGTGAGCCCCGTATACCAGGCCCTGTACAAGGCTAAGCGCTGCAAGATTGTGGCATTGTCGGGAACGCCCGTCATCAACCGCCCCAACGAGATTGCCTACCTGATGAATCTCCTGCGCGGACCGATTGAGCGCATCACCATTCCCTTCAAGCGCATCGAGGGATGGGACGAGGACAAGCTGACTGCCACGTTTCGCCAGCAGCCCGAAGTGGACACCATCGAGTTCAATGCGTCCAAGAAGGTCGTGATGATCACTCGCAACCCCCCGCAGTTCCGCTCGGTGTACAATGAGAAAGGCGATCGCATTGCGGTCCAGTACAAGGCCGACATGAAGTGGGTGGCCGTGGCGGCGGACTGGATCAATGGATTCAAGACCAAGGTGGAAGTGGAGTTGGCAGGTGCGGAGATTGATATGGAGCGGGTGTCGCTTGAAGAATTCGAAGGTCTGCCTTCGCCGTTTGCCGAGTTCTCGTCCATGTTTCTCGACGGACTGTCAGTGAAGAACCCGCTTCTGTTCCAGCGGCGCATCCAGGGCTTAGTGTCATATTTCAAGGGCGCTGACGAGCGTATGTTGCCCCGCCGTGTCGACGACGACAAGATGCTGGAGAAGGTTCCGATGTCCAAGGAGCAGTTCACGCACTATCTCGGTCAGCGCTGGGCCGAGCTGAAGATGGACTCCAACAAGGGAAAGAAGTCGCTCGACGAGAACCTGGGTAGCTACCGCGTTCTATCGCGTTTGGCGTGTAACTACCTCCTGCCTGCAGAGTTGCGAGCAGAGTTCACGAGCGAGGAGGCCGAGAACGAGGACAAGGTGGTCGACAAGCCCGCTATTCTCGAGAAGCTCAGGACCAACCCCGAGCGCTACCTGTCCATGAAAGCACTGGAGGTTCTGAGCCCGAAGTTCTTGCGGGCCTTGAAGTTGATCCAGGAGTCGGTGGGCGAAGCAGAGTATCGCAACCAATTCGTCTACTCCCAGTACCGTGAGCTGGAAGGTCTTGGCGTCTTTTCGGCCATATTGGAAGCCAATGGATGGCAGCCGTACAAGCTCGTGAAGCAGAACGGACAGTGGGCCGAGGGCGAGATGGATCCTGCCAAGCCTGCGTACACCATGTACACGGGCAAGGAGTCAGCTGAGGAGCGCGAACTGACCCGCCAGATCTTCAACAATAAATTTGAATCCTCCTTTCCCGGGGCCTTGAAGACGAGTGTGCAGGCTCGCGGCAAGAAGATTCTGTGTTTGCTGATGGCCTCCAGTTCAGGCGCTGAGGGTATCACGTTGGCCAATGTCCGCCATGTGCACATTCTCGAGCCTCACTGGACACCTGCTCGTCACGACCAGGTCATCGGACGCGCCATTCGTATTTGCTCCCACGCAACGCTCCCCGCAGAGGAGAGGACAGTGCGTATTAGCTTCTATGTGTCTGTCTTCACAGATGAACAGTCCAAGTCCAACGAGTTTCCGAACATTACTCCGATTCGTCGCGCAGACACGACCATGAAACGCTACGAGGGTGGAGGACCTGTCGAGACCTTCATGTCGGCCGACGAGTACCTGTACGAGATTGCGTTTGAGAAGAACCAGATCAACCAAAAGATCGGCCTGCTGCTCAAGCAATCAGCGGTGGACTGCGAAATTCACCGCAAGCTCCATTCGAAGGAAAAGCCAGTGATTTCCTGCATGCGCTTCGACAGCACCATCACAGGCGAGGATCTGGCCTTCAAGCCGTCTGTCAAGTCAGAGGATCTGGATTCCACCTACCTCCGCAACATGGAGCGCAAGACACGCCGTCTGCAGAAGGTGGTGATCAAGGGAATCCTGTTTCTGATTGATCCACTGACAACGGAGGTCTTTGATGGCGTGGCATTCGAAGATAACAACCGTCTGATTCCCGTGGGTCGCAAGATCTCGGACACTCAGATCCGTTGGGTCCTGGAGGGCAAGCCGACTTACGAGGCTCGGTGAAGGTCCTCGAGCCAATCGTCGCATACCTTGCTCCAGCTCTTGAACGGATAGGAGCGAATCGCCGCCTTGCGAGAGTCCAGTTTCTCCACAGCGTCTAGCATGGCGTCTCCAATGTCCTCGCGACTAAAGGTCGGCGCCGAGAAGCCCAGCGGCATGGACCCCGCAAAGTACTGGAGGCCCGACGCAGGGATGAAGGTCGCTACAGTGGAATCCAGGAAGGCGGGGTAGCTTCCAACCGTGGTCACCACCTGAGGGGCGCCCGTATACAGGTGCTCGAGCTGGCAGAGACCGAACCCCTCGCCATCCGAGGTATTCAGACCAATGTCAGTGACATTGTAGATCTCGTTGATCTGGCTATCCGACAGTGTGTTCGGATGCGCCGTGTCCACGATCATCATGCGCTTGCTGAATGTGTCGACATCCAGCTTCGCAAGTTTCAGCTCGTTAATGTAGATGCGCTGGAGGTCGTAGAACGCACCCTGCTGGGGATTCATGGCAGTCACCACCATGAGGTACAGGGGTGCATCGGGCTTCTTGGTGAGCATATGCACGAAGCCCATGATCATCGTGTCAAGACGCTTCCGCTGGCTGTTGCGGTTCGCGTTCAGGAACACCACTGCGTCCGTCGGAATCTTGAGCGTCCGACGCAGAGCCATCCGCTGGTCTCGGCTCATGCAAGTGAAGTCAGATGCGTCCAGACCATGCTCAATGACCTTGAGGGTGGGGCTGTCGCCATAGGATGCATAGGTCTTGGCCCAGTCCTTGGTGAAGCAGTAGATCGTGGCGGCGTGCTTGTTCATGGCATCCACCAGCGGCTGGGCGATACCCGTGTACACCTGGTCGACATAGAGCCACAGCTTGAAGGGAGAGGTCGCCTTGTCGTACTTCATTGCCTCGAGGAACTTGCAGATGATTAGCGGGTCATTGTAGATCATAACCACATCGGGCCGAACCATCTCCAGGTACTCGTTGATCTTGTTGAACCCGAATCCCTCCTCGCGCGGATCCTCATTGGCGGCCGCGTCGTATCCCGTAACAGAGTCTGGAAGCTTGCGGATGTTCTTGCGCTCGGGATGACGCTGGAACCCAAAGTGGAACGTCTTGACCTTGGGGGCAATCGACGCCACCTGACGAAGGAGATTGTACGCCACCTTGGAGTACCCAGTGGTCTGGTCGACGTGTGTGCTCACGAGAACAAAGCGCATTATGTAATTCTCTCGGCTCTGTATAAATAGTATGCAGGTCAACTCTGCCCAGGATTACCTGACGTCCGTAAAACGCCAGATCATTGGCAACACATATGCAAGTGATCCCCCCGTCAAGGCGAAGAACAAGTCTGGGTACAACTACACGATTCTTCAGGCCAATCGGGCAACGGTCTACAACAAGTTTGTCTCGGCCGCGTGTCGTGGAAATCAGACATGTAGCGGATTGGGCAAGTCCTTCACATCTTCATGCTGCGTGTCGAGTGGAAGTGTTCTGTATTAAACAATGATGTTCCGTAACTACAAATGCCTGGTGCACTCCTCCAGTTAGTGGGGGTTGGGGCTCAGAACGAGTTGGTGAATGGCAACCCGTCCATGACCCACTTTCGCAACACATACAAACGCCACACGAACTTTGCCATGGAGCATATTCGCGTGGACTTTGGAACTGCCAATCTCAACTTTGACTTTTCTCAGCCTCGCAAGCTGTCTGCGCGCATCGATCGGTATGCTCAGCTGCTCAACGATGTGTACCTGGTGATTACTCTCCCCGACATTTGGTCTCCGCTGGTTCCCGTGACGACTCCGCCGACAGGCTACGACAGCCGATGCAGCGCCATTGGATACGAGTTCGAGTGGATTCGCAATATCGGGTACAACTTGATCGACAATATCGAGCTTACCATGAATGGACAGCGGATCCAGACAATGTCGGGTGAGTGGATGAAGCTGTATTCCTACATGACCTTTGACGCGACGAAGCGCTCGACCGTCGACAAGATGACAGGAAATGTCACCGAGCTCTATGACCCTTCGAATGCCTACGATCGGCAGGGACAGTATCCCCACGCAGTGTCGTACGCAACCCCAGCCCAGGACATTTCGGGTAATACCATCTTCCCGGGCAGCTCTGTTCCCGAACCGTCAATTCGGTCCAGGCAGTTGATCATCCCCCTTCACTTTTGGTTCTGCGAGAGCGCGGGGTCCGCTCTTCCGCTCGTGTCCATGCAGAATACGGAGGTGTACATTAATGTCACTCTGCGTCCTCTGAAGTTTCTGTACACGGTGATCGATGTGGCTCCCACGTCGTCAACCTATGGCCAGCGCGTTCGTCCCGATGTGTTTCCCATGAGCCTGTTTCTGACGCCATCCCTGCCGAATGGTGCCCCCACGAACCCTGGCGTGACGACCTTCTTCCCCGACCCGTACCTGGAGTGCAACTTCTTCTACCTGACGGAGATGGAGATGAACCAATTCGCCACGGCGGACCAGAGCTACATGTTCAAGGAAATCAGCTACGTAGGCGCCGAGGGCCAGTACGGTCCCAACACGGACTTGCTTCTACCCATGCGAAACTTGGTCACTCGTGTGACGTGGGTCGTTGCTCGTTCAGACAGCATTGCAAGCAACATGTGGGACAATTACACGAACTGGCCGAACCCCGACCGAGCTCCGTGGACCGTGAACACAACGGATGTGGCCACGAGCCTGTATGCGTCGGGCCAGAACCAGGTGAGCTCAGTGTTTCCTCGGGACAGTGTGGTGGATGGAGTCATTCTGTTTGATGGCAATGAGCGTCTGCAGGTCAAGCCAGGCGACTACTACTCGCTGCTCGAGACCTACCGATTTGCGTCTGGAACAACCGCTCTCAAGCTTCCAGGCGTCTACATGTATTCCTTTGGCCTCGACAACAACGAGTACCAACCGTCGGGTGCGGCGAACGGAAGCACGATTAACAAGGCGGTGTTGCGGTTGACCCTTCTCCAGCCCCTGCCAGCCCCGAACCAGCCAGATGCTCCAACGACAACCATTGTGTGCATTCTCAAGTCCACTGCACTGAGCACGAATCCGCTGGTTATCCCTCCAGCGCTGGTTGGACTGTACACGCCCGACCAGCTCGTGACAGTCGTTCAGAATGCCACCACGGGTGGAAACTCGACTGTCGTGTTTCAGTACACCTACACTGTTGGTGCCTATGTGGAATCCTACAACTACTTGCGTGTCGTGAGCGGTCTTGCCAATCTTGTGTTTGCTTCTTAACAATATGAGTAACCCACCGCCGCCTGTCAAGGTCAATCCGTACCAAGTGCGGACGGCCCCGAAGGAGGATGAACCCGTGACCTCCCAGTCCTTTGTGGTTCCGACGATTCCCACTGCCCCGTCCTACAACTTTCCGAGTCCCCCAGATCCAGGGCTTCGGATTGTGAGTGCCAAGTTCACATATGGCAAACAGACATTCGACATCATCAAGTATCTGAACGCGAATCGGTATGGGGGATATGTGGAGTACCCCGTCAAGAAACTCATGAACGACCTGCGAGACGACGGCCTTCTCACGGAACCCGACGATCCAGTCTCCATTCAGGTGAGCCCACCTGTCGCGGCGATTCAATGGATTGATCCCGATGGATACCACACAAGGAGTTTTACCGCGGACCAGATCATCATCCTCGGCAAACTGTCTGCGTGGGGTCTGTTGATGAAGAAACCCAGTGAACTCAGTTGGAAGGCCGCCCTCGCCGCGGGCACACTCCAGTTTTGGCTGACCGTGATTGTCTTTTGGATCTTGATGATTGTCTGGGCGTACCAGATCTGGAACCACATTCTGATCTCTGGACTCACTCCAAGTAATGTAACGGAGAAGAGGTTCGGTGCGTATGGAGTCATCTTTGCAACGGCCGCGAGTATGGTGGGTCAGTTCGGACCAACCAAGTATGTCATGGCATTCCTCGCCGCCCTGGCCCCCGTGTGGTCCTTTGCCATTCAATTCGCCTTTTGGTACTTTGTCGAGAGCCAGCTGCCAAAGGGCAACGAGATGGTAGAGAATGGGCAGGTGCCTGGAACAGGAAAGGGGTCGATCAACTTTTCCGAAGGGTTCTCTGGGTTGAGGGATAGGTTTTTCGCGCCTAAACCATAATGATCGACGGCATATGGTTCGTCGCAGGCGTGACCTTTGGGTTGCTGTTGTCCACGATTGTCATTCCTCCCAAGCGCACAGTGTCCAAGGTTCCCGATCCCGCCGACGGACAGATGGTCTATCACACGGATACAGGGTGTGTCCGTGTGGAAGCCACGGAGGTTCCATGCACATCCGAGACAGATTCCTTCAACCTTCTTGCCTCTCTTAAGAAGTAATGGTGCTCAACATCACTGCCGCAATCGATCGTGCTCGGCCCTTCTTTTCGTTCATCATTGGTCTCGGGTTAGCCGCGCTGCTGTTTCACCGCGACTTCACGACACAGCACACACTTGCCTTGCCACTGGACGACATCAAGACCAAGACGAATCGAATCGACGGAAAGTGCTATCGCTACCGCGTGGAAGATGCGACATGCGAAAAGATGCCTTGAGTATAAACAATGGACAGTGACTCCACCTCTTTGGACGCCTTGCTCCCCTCTCCGCAGGGCAACCAGTCGGCGCCGCCTCTGATCCCGATGCCGTCCACCGAGCAGACGACACAGGGCTCGATGATTCCGTCCTTCAAGCCGTCGCTGCCAGCCATGGGGTTCATGTTCCGCAACCTGAAGCTGTATTTCTGCTTCTTTGTCGCCGCGGCCATCATTTCCCTGTCGACGCCTCGCAACATGCTGCTCCAGTATCTGCCAGCCATGTACACGAGTGGCGGCGTGGTGTCGTGGCAGGGCGCGGGCGTCCTCGGCGCCGCTGCCGTGGTGATTGCCCACCTGCTCTCCGTGTTTCTCGGTAGTTTGGGGATTTAAGACACGCAACACTTCATAAGGAATGAGTGACACCCCTGCATGGGTGTATCCCAACATTTGCTTGGGTGCAGGTGCGTCCTTGACCCCGTTTTTCGTGAATACGCATCGGGTGACACATGTCATCAATTGCGCCTTCTCCGACGACTCGCCTGCGTGGTTCCGCCGTCTGTATCCGAGCCGGTACGCTCAGCTGGACGCCTACGACTCTGTGCAGGTCAAGATTCTCGACTGGTACCCCGCCTTCGAGGCAGCCATGCGTGCATTTCTGCGTGCCCCCAACGCCATTGTGTTTGTTCACTGCCAGGCAGGTATCAATCGTTCAGCCTTTCTGCTGCTGTACTACATGTGTAAGAACTTCGGATTGGACTTTGCCACCCTGTTGTCTGCCGTTCGCAAGCAGAGGCCCCAGATTTGTTCAAACCCCGCTTTTATGAAGGAAGTCACGGAGGCACTGAAGAACCCATCTACATAGACAACCACAAGTTCAGTATGGATGTATTCAAGGTGAGACGGATACGGGAAACGGGATCGGCGTCCATCGGGACGCTCGATTCGGTTCACCAAGATATTGTCCAGGGATTGCGCGAGACACAATCAAAGGCAGAGGCCATGGCGGAGTTGGCCCAGTTGAAAGAGCGGATTCAAGCCGTTCGCGCGTCCAACGAGATTGGAGATGTGATTCAGTGTTCCCAGTGGGAAGCACGCGTCAAGGAGTTGGAGCAAGAGGCGGTCCAGTCAGACCCTGTACAGGAGTACTACTTGAAAAACATGGACATTCTGATGGGCTACTACAATCGAGAGTCGGGGGGCACCTCGGCCACGACGGTTGCGCCCAAGGATGCCAATACCTTCCTGAAGTACTTTGCCACTGCCGCCTCTACCGATACGGGAATCACGCGCAAACAGATGTTCGATGAGTATGTAGCTCGCATGAAGCTGGGTGCAGTTCCCGAAGCCACGCAGCAGCAGACGGAACATTGTGCACAGTGCAATGTCGCCCGCGAGGAAATCAGCTCCGAGGGAATTCTGGTGTGCCCGAAGTGCGGCTCCGAGGAGTATTCGTTGGTGGTCTCGGACTTTCAATCGTTCCGTGATCCGCCGAAGGAGCGGAACAATTACGCATACAAGAAGATTAACCATCTCAATGAGATTCTGAACCAGTTTCAGGCCAAGGAGTCCACGATGATTCCCGAGGAGGTGATGAATGAGGTGGTGCTGGAAATCCGTAAACGTCGCATCGACAATATTGCCGATCTGACGGAGAAGGAGATTAGGGAGATCCTGAAGAAGTTGGGACGGTCCAAGTACTACGAGCACGCGGCCCACATTTTGTCAAGGTTGAACGGCAATCCGCCGCCCACCATCACGCCCGAGATTGAGGAGAAGATACGTGCCATGTTCCAGGAGATTCAGGCGCCTTTTCTGCTTTACTGCCCCAACGACCGCACGAACTTCCTGTCGTACTCCTACATTCTGTACAAGTTCTTTGAACTACTGGACTTGGACGAGTATAAGGTATACTTTCCGTTGTTGAAGTCGCGGGACCGCCTGATTGCTCATGACCACATCTGGCAGAAGATATGCGACTACCTGCACTGGGAGTTTATTCGGAGTGTCTAACAATGAGCGTCTTCGTGCTTTCGAGTTACGACACGACGGGTGCAGGCGCGGGCGCGGCTGCTATTGTAGGTGTGTATGCTACTCTTGATGCTGCTAAAACAAAAATTACGGCACTCGGAAAACTCGACAAGACGCCAGGTCAAGAACTCGGCCTGGGTACGCAGACAGGAGACGATGGAAAAGAAGACGAGGAGGGCGTAATTCACTATTATATAAAGGAGGTCGAAGTATCTCTCACTGGCGGCCGCCGCTCTCGGAAAACTCGTCGTCGCTCAACGAAGCAGTGAAAACACCATGGGGTCCGTGGTGACCACCTCGTCGCCTGGGTGGGAAAAATTGAACATGTCGCCCGGTTCAATGAACATGTCGTGCACAATGTTGTTGGCCTTGCAGAACTGAGCAAAGAAGGACTCGGAATTGAAGGGGTATAGACCTCCTGAATCCCAAGATCCATAGCTGAAGAGCATTGGACCTAGGAGTGCAAAGACATCGCGACGGGCCACCCAGAACTGCTCCTGTCCGAACGTCACAACGTTGTTGTCCCGCAGTGTCACCTCCGCCGCGCCTGTTTGGCGAGTACGAATCCGCTCGCTGCCAAAGTAGGGCAACGACAGGTCCAGTTTCTCTGTGAGAATCGAGTCGGTGCGGCACCTGACGACAATGTCAAACCGCATATTGTTGGCGCGCTCGTAGTCCAGAATCATCTGCCACGCCTTCCACACCTGGTAGTACTGGATCACGGTTCCGCTGCTGTGGAGGTACCCCATGTTCCACCCCTCGCCCGACCTCCCAAAAGCCTCGGATGTGATGGCTGGACGGTTACATGTGTCGAGGAAGTACATGAATGCATTGAACTCTGCGTCGCGCAAGGAGGGAAGAATCAATGATCCACCGTACTGAGCACCTTGGAAGTAAGAGGCCGTGACCGCTGGATTCCCTGACTCGCAAGCCAAGAACATGACAGCGTCATTGGGGAGAAGAAGGTTCTGCTTGAGAAGACCAACTGTGCGCCGTAGACCCCGCTCTTGGCCGTTCACAATAACTGCGATGGGCATTGTGTAGGACAAAGGAACAAAACGTGGAGTATTAACAATGCCCGATGCAAGCTTGTCGCCCACACAGGGCATGATTGCCCTTGGAATGATTTGCACAACATTGATTGTGCTGGCGGGTGTTGGGGTTTATCAACTCTCTCGTGCGCCCCCCGAAGCGATCGGGCAGGCACTGGTGATTGGAGCTACGGGGTCGGCGGCATCGGGTGTGATTCGTGCGGCGGAGGGTGCGCCCCAGGGTGGCCGTCGGCGTCGCCACAAGACCCCGCGGAAGCACCGTAGTCGGCGTCGCCATCAGTCGGTTTCCGTGTAGGCAAAGAGCGTCAGAGCCACCAGACTCATGGCTACGGCAATCCATCGAGCACCGTGGATCTTTTCACCGAACCAGAACACACCCATCAGCGTGACCATGATGTCACTGGAGAGGTTCCACACCAAGTTGACGACCGCGAGGCCTTCGCCCGTGACCTTCATGGCTTGCAAAAAGAGAAAAGGCTCCAGTGCATAGACCAAGGTCGCAAACGGCAGACCTGTGCGGATGGGCCACGAACCTGTGCCCACCTGTTTGATGGTGGACATCATCACCAAGTCAAGACCCGCCATTACCACGCCAAACGCGACAGGAACCACCGAGAAGCCCATTGTTCTTCTCAAGAGTATATAAAATGCCTGGAGAGACTGATGCCACCAAGGGAGTGTCGAATGAGGTGATCGTGGACTACTTTTACATCATGTTCTGGATCGTGGGTCTGGCCACAGGTTTGGTGTTGATCTTGGAACTGTACGGCATTGCCCTCGCCCCGAAGCGCGGCTTTGCCGTGTTCCTTGCGTCGGCCCCCACACTGACCCTGACCTTCCTGAACGCCGCGTTCCTGTACATCCTCAGCGTGCGTGCGCTGAAGTAGACTCCAACGCATCCAGTCGAGCGTGAATGCGGTTCAGGCTCTCCACGATGGACTCAAGCATTACTGTCTGTTCCTTGTAGGCGTACCTAAAGGAAGTTACGAGCTCGCTTTCCTTGGCTCTCGGGCGGTTGTTCCTGACATTCTCCTGCGCCTTGACGAGCAGTTCCTGTGGGGTGATGATTGGCGGAGGAGGAACCTTCTTGGCTTCCTCAAGCTGGGCGATGCGGGCATGAAGAGTGGCGAGTTCGGTATCGATAGCGGAAGACATCTTGAATGGAAAATGGTATTGAGTTGGGGTGACGGAATCCGTTTTCTATGCTATTAAAGAGAATGTCCGTCAATGTGAGTTCGAGCATAACATTGTGCGATCCAATGCCCGTGTCGCCCACAACGAAAGCACGCACCAGGCTGCGATGGCTTGGCGATGATATAGAGTATACCAACAACTGCCCCGAGAAAGAGATTGAATGTCTTCATGGCGATTGAAAATGAATAGTAGTTGGGTTGACATCCGTTTTTACGAGTTCCCGCAGCGGCGTTCGTGCTGGACGGCATAGAAGAGGACCTTGGACTCGCGCTTGCAGTGACGACAGACCCATACAGGGGGCGGTGGTGGTGACAGTAGGATACGGACGACCTTGCGACGGAGAGGACGGACGAGGTTGGGGCAGGTGCGGCAGTTGTGCCCCTCGGTCTGGCACGAAGAGCAGGGCATTTTGGCATGACTACAAAAGAGGTTTGGGCTGGGCAGATGGAATCCGTTTTCTACACTCGAACAGGAAGAACAATTGGACGCGTTGGTATGCTCTTATCTTCCGCAGTCCTGTCGATGCCGCGCCATACGTACCAGTACTTTCCAGAGCGGTATGCAGTTTCGACTGCACCTCGAGACTTCCTGATCAGAGCTTCTTTGAGCCTGCCTGAAGTGACCTTGATCCATGTGTCCGTTGGAAGACCATCTTGAAGTACTCGAAGCTCAAACGCCAACTCGTCTATGTCCATGCGGTGAAATCCTCGCTCGGAACTAGCAGATGACCAGAGATTGATGAGGTGTTCCATTGTCAACGGAAAAGTAAGTAAGTAAGCGCGGAATCCGTTTTCTACGCGATCACGTCCTTCGGGTCCAGTCGGGCCGAGAACGCGAACAGCCAGAGTCCAGCCTGTGCGCACTTATCTCTGACCTTGTCCGTCAGCTTCGAGTCAATGGCCTTGTGCGACATGCGTACGTTCAGGTTATCCAGGCGGCGCATCATCTCGTCTACGGAGATCTTGTGCTCCCTGGTGATGGCGACAAAGTCGTCGAGAAGGCTGTCGCTGTTGAAGTTGGGTCGCTGTGGGCGACCACTCGTGACCTTGAGGGGCTTGTACTTCTCGCAGAAGGCCTTGCGGGCAGCAAGGATTGAATCCATATCTGCCATTGGCTCGTCTGTCACATACAGTTCGGGAACCGACACTGCCTTGTTCAGCCGCAGAAACTCAGCCTTCACCTGCTCATGCGTTGCGTCCCACATGATGTCCACAAGAATCGGCGCAATCTCTGTGATTCCAACCAATGCCTCTCGGCGGTGGTTGGACTCGTAGCAGTACAGCTTCTTGTTGATGCAGGCTAAGTACATCATCCCATCGAGTCGCCCGGACTGCTTCACGAAGGCGTGAATCTCGGCCACCCGCTCTGCATCAGGCGGTCGGTTGTGCTTCCACCGCTCAATGCCCAAGTCGTTGAAGATGTGAAGAGGAACCCAGTAGACATAGTGGCTGCCATGGTCGCCGCCTGCGACGTTGTTGTCGGCGAGATACTTCTGAATGTGTGCCATCTTGAATGGAAAAAGTTTTTTGGCTGGGCGTGAATCCGTTTTCTACCTGTTGGCGTCAGATACATACCCCACTCTCCAGGCGATCCGCAGCCCGTTCTGTGGCAAGATCAAGAGGCGGGGTGTCATGTAGAACTCCTTGGATCCGATACTGGGAGATATCACGGGAAACGGGCGACTGGCCGGATCATCGGTGACAGCCATTCTTACGTCGCCATGCCGTTCCATCTCGGAATACGCAATCTTCGGACGGAGGGATGGGCGGCCCTGTCCGATTGGATACCAAACATTCATAGAATGTAGGGTCTCTCGAATGATACTTTCGGGTTTGTGCTTACCAAATAGTCTTGGTCCGTTCTCCACACAATAGTTGACAACGCGATCCTGCAACGATAATACAAAGTTGTAGATACTTCCGACGGAGGATTCGGCTACGCATCGCTCCTTGCCATACGGATCACATCCATTGAATCCGATAATACAAGTTAAGCTGGCGCCTGGAATGACTTCGATGTGGCCACTGCCGTCTGTATGAAAGAGTGACTCTTGGACTTGAAATCCAGTGACAAGTCCAACTGGGACTCGAATCTTCAGCGGGGCGCCATTGTATGTGATCTGACACTCGCGTCCGCCGTTGCCATCGTGGTCTGGGTCCCCAATCGTTACCTTGCTGATGTCGATTTCGTGGATGCTGTGGAAGAACACTTGAGAAGATGCCATTGTTGCCTCGGTTGCAGGCTCTACTCCGATATCTGTCCCACAGAATCCGTTTTCAGCGATATGCGGGCTGAAGGTGGGGATCCTTCGGCATACCATTGACAACGAATGGATTAGGTGCAGTGGGTGTCGGTGGAGGTGGCGGAGGTTGTGTTCGGACTTGCTCTTGTTCATACTCCATGCAGCCACATGTGTTGAAGAACCAGTACCATCCGCATCCTTGTCCGATGAGAGAGCAGGCGGCAGCGCCGCAGTAGGCGAAGACTTCCATTCTAGACGAAAAGATTTGTTGGTGGGCAGATGGAATCCGTTTTCACCTTGCCCACCCCCACTACGTAATGTACGCAATCTTCTGGAACATCAATGGCTACATTGGAAACGGCGAGTATGTCCTGGACGAGCAGACTATGCGGGCCTGGCTTGGCTGTCTACGATTTGACTATCCCGACATGCAGCACTGGGGGCAGCTGGCAAACGGCGAGCGCTACGCCGAGACCATTCCGATTCCGCTGGTGAACGATCGAGCGCTACGCCGAGACCATTCCGATTCCGCTGGTGAACGATCGAGCGTTCACATCTGCTATTTGAACGCTCGAGACTAAGCAATGGAATATTGGGTGTTTATCATCCCCGTCCTCTTAACCATCAATGCAGTATTGATGTACTGGCTTTTCAAGGAGAACCCCGACTATGTAGATATGGCTGAACACAAAAAACATGAGTTTGTTGCCCGTATCAACGGACTCCTGTTTTCGATGTACATGTTGTTGATGTGGTTCTTTGTCGGGTCACACAAAGACTCGTTGTCTATGATTGAACAGGCATTGGCGTACATGGTATACGACGCAGGACATCTCACCTTTTATGCAAAATCACCCGACTTTTTCATTCACCACGCTATCATCTGGATTGGTTACTTGTTTGGAGGGCTATCGGAATACAATGTAACGACGGGGTTTGATGCATTGTGTATTTTGGAATCAACAAACCCCTTCCTTAGCCTGAGTTGGTTATTAGAAGCTCTGAAGTACCCGTACGATAACATGCACATGGGTATTCTTGCAGTTACGTTCGGGATATGGACATTGGTGCGCATGGTGTATTATCCCTACTGGGCCAGCATGAATGCAATGAAAACTACGTCGCTGACATTAGTCAATGTCGGCTATATGATGCTAAATACCTATTGGTTCTACCTGTTGTGCAAGAAAGCACATAGGACTGTCACCAGCTCGTCTCCTTCTGGTGGCGACGCTCCTCCAACGCACTAGCCGCATCCGTATACGGGGGCGGTGCCCAGCTCACACGGACTCCGTATGTAGGACTGTGTTCCATGTGTCGAATCTCCGTCGACACATCGCAGTCGGGAAAGTGCTCCTTGGTCCAGAACAGCAGACTGTCGAATGCCACGCCAAGCTCCATGGACTTGGAGGCCGCGTAGGTCATGTACCCGGCTTCTGCAGTCCGTCGGATCTCCTTGTAGAACTCTTCGGCAGCCAGCTGTCCCTTCAGCTCCTGCTCTCTGTAGGCGATGCGATCCTTCTCGGCAATGGCGGCGGCGCGGGCATTCTGAAGTGAGCTACGAGTGATAGGCTCCATGGTAAAAGGTTTGTGGGTGTGGACGGGCAAATTCATTTTCAACGAATCCACCATCCCTCGGCGTGCTTGACCTCGTAGCACCGATCCGCCGTGTGGTACAGGCGCCCGCAACGACTGCACCAGTCCTTGGCTTCAGGGTTCTCCTTTGGCGGGCGACATCCCTTCTCGTGCTGTTCGCAGGCGTAGCGGTTGGGGTAGTCCGATACACACCACTGGCACGCCCAGCTCGTGTTCTCGGGCTGCGTGCAATCCCCGACCTTGTGCCCCGTTGCGTGGCACTTCACACACGCGTCGGGCGGGGCGTGCATCAGGAACCGAATCGCCTGTTCCTCTTCGTCAGGGATTCGCATCTCTGCGCATCCGTAGTGGCGCACGGAGTCCAGTCCGTGCTTCTTCATCAGGGCGAGCGTGGTATCCAGAACATCGGTGCCGCTCTTGACGGGACGTGTCTCGACAATGCGCACGGGGTTGTAGGTCTGGATCCACTTGGGACCGAATCCGCATTCGTAGTAGGCGTAGGTGTGCTCGACATTCTGTGACTTGCCGACAAAGTACTTCCCGCAGGTGAGTTCGAGAATGTAGAGGTGCTCCATGGTGACACGATGGTTTGTCTCTGTCTCCAGAAATCCGTTTTCTACGGGTAATACAATGCAGTTCTACCAGATCTACTTCTTCTTCCTGAAGGTTGTCGTGTTGGCTCAGGTTGTCCTGATGGCGCTTGGGTTTGAAGTGGCCAAGAGTCCGATGTTTGCCATTGTGGACGCGGTCTTCAAGATTTCGCTGGGCCTGTTCCTTGGTATCTACTTCTGGCTCTTCCGTCCGAAGGGCATCAACTGGGAAGATGGTCTCATCATCTCGGTTGGTGGCTTTCTGATTCTGACAGAGATTCGCTTCGAACCGCTACTGAAGATCTACGACGAGCGCGACAAGATCATTTCCACTGTTTTCCATACAACTTCCTAATCGGAATGTGCGACTGCTTGAACACAATCTCATCGACAATCTGAAACGTGTCCGTCACGGGCACAAAGGCCACTTCGTGATTGTGGATCGTCGTGATGACAGCTGTGTCGGGGCACTCGCGCCCCATGAACCGCAGGGCATCTTGGTAGGTCTTGATTCCCTTCATCTGGCTTTTCTTCACAGTCTTTGTCCCTATCGTCACCATGGGCTTGTCTTCGAATCCGAAGCAGTTGCCCATTGTCACTTGGCCCAGCTAACTTTAAAGCAGTTTGTGAACCACACCTTGTCGATTCGACAGTTGGGGAAGTTGCCGACAAGCTCTGCCTTGGCCTTTTCTCGCGTAAGGTTCCACGGGACATCGATGTAGTCATACGTCAATCCCGACCGAGCGGCAAGTTCAATCTGGCGAGTGGCAGTGTTGATAAAGTCCTCGGCTGGATCGTAGCTCGCAGACACAGCGCGCAGATCCTCGGCGGATGGCATTGTCGTTTAGGCGACGGACATGTTAAAACGCAATGGAGCAATTTGGTGCAAACTTCAGGGCGCTGAACATTCCTGCACGCAAGGCAAAGTTGGATCAGATTACGATGTTTCTGCGCCAGCAAAATGCCACCGTAGAGGCGGAGGCATTTCAGGCGTTGCGGTGCTGTTATCCAGCGTTTCCACTGTCAGCAAGTGAGCGGGCGTTTCAAGAGTACATTGCGTGGGGTGAGATTGCCCGTATCCAGGACCATCCAGTTGTGCGGCACATCCTGTCGCAGGGTTGAGCTGCAGAGAGCTCAGCTCTCAGTAATACTGAGGGAAGGTCACGCGGAGTCCGTAGTACACCAGGCCGAACACCAGGGCGTGGGTCACGGACTGGACCAAGAGCGACTGGCCCGGCGGCAGGGCAAGCAGCACACCAGGGGTCAGCACCACGAACAGAATCATGGGGATAATCACGTTAAGATCCATTTATATTCTGTGTAAGACAATTCCACCTGGCGTTCGGCTCACGAATGCTCGTCCTCGATACTTGTTCTGAAGGATTCGGACGATATCGGACAGATGCTTACGGAGAACACAGGGTCTGCACTGGTGGTCTCCGTCGACAATGTCGGAGTAAAAAAGATGGGCCTTGCCCGTCTTGAGTGCCTCGTCGGCTGCGAAGGAAACCGTTTGTACAGAGAATCGGATCTGCTGCCGCTCGACAGCTTCGTCCATTGTCTTTTACGCAGAGTTGTATCCATCCCCGCTACTCGGAACCTCGTTGAAGGTCGAGTGGGTCCAGTACTCGTGAGATCGCATTCCGTTGCGCATACGAAACATCATATCCGAGTAGCTGTTCCAGTGATAGCCTCCGCCATCCGCGAACAACTGCTGAAGAAACCACGATGTGGCTTGATCGTCCGACTCTGTTTGCATCGGGTCACGCGGCGGGGGTGGCGGCCGCGGCCTTACCTCGTCAGGAGTGGTTAGCATGAGAATTGAGTTCACAATGTCGCCTTCGTAGCGACGCAAGGCACGGATCGCCTGTCCACGCGTGACTTCTGCGTGCAGCATGACGAGCGCCACGTCTTCTTCGGGTACCTGTACGCCGTCACCGATGCGAAGGATACGACGCCGCGGTGCAGGTGCAGGCGGAGGCGGCGGAGGCTGGACGGGCTCAGGACCCAACGCCTCCTGAATAAGGTCAAATAGAGCACCTTGCCCCTGTCCCCGCCCCTGCCCGATATCTATCCTCCATCTCGACATATCCCCCATGAACAATGACATGGCGTGCCTTTCCACTCCCTGTTTGGCGGGCGCTTCGGTCACACCAAGCGGGTGGCGACACATTGGACAGTTGGGATTTTCGCTGGACCAGCGAGTCAGACAGGCAATATGGAAGGAGTGTTTACATGACAGCGTGCAGTGGCCAGTGGTGGTGGTGACGGATTCATAGCAGATTGAACAATCCTCCATGAAGGCGTACTTTGGCTCTTTGGTATGACTTTCGTTTTTAGTCGTACAACCCATCTGCACAACGGGGAATACGGATACGAAGGAGTGGCGTTGACGGCGCAGTGGGCTGTGCGGGCACGAACCCACCCGAATGCTCAAAGTGAATCTCAGTCATGTTCCCAAGATCCTTGATTCGCCCCTGCATCCACAGCCACATGATGGCAAAGGCGTTTCGCTTCTTGTTCTTTGGGCGGACGATTCCACCCGCTTCTACGCAGAGGATTACAATGTACGACAGGTCGCCAGGGAGTACGCTTGCTCGGATGAACTCGGGGGTTAAGGTGTGGGCTGCCTTGGTAATGCGGGGCATGCTGACGGTGTCCTCGAACATATCGATGCGGGCACGGGAAGCAGGGCGGACCAATGTGTCGTAGGCGTACGCGTAACACTGAGGGCAATTGATGCACTCCATGTTAAAAGTATCCTTGTTCTGTGCTGCTGAATCCGTTTTTCAGCGGGCCGATACGTAGGCAATGTGCTCCTCAAGCGTTCGGAATCGCTTCTGGTCGGCAACCCACCACGCATTGTCATTCTCAAACTCTGGAACCTTGGGCTTCAACTCATGTCCCTCCTCGCCAAAGAGGTCGCGTAGAAAGCCCTCATAGTTGGCGAAGTGAGGCACATTCTCAATGAAGACACACATTCCGTGCTTGGCGATGGTCTGCATGGACCGCATCGTCCTTCCGACGGAAGAAACCGAGTGTCCCTTGTAGTCCATCGCAGCACCCATCGCAGACATCATGGGGTCCATTGACCCACCAAACCCCTCTGGGTCGTTAAAGTCGCGAACCCAATGCCATCCATTGAGCTTGTCGAGAGCCGTCTCCGCGGACTGAAGCATGTGGTTGAAGTTGTCATCGTAACCGAGGAGCTTGTAGTTGAAAGGCATTGAAAAATAAATAGATGGATGCGCGCGGATTCGTTTTCAGCGGCTGGTGTTGAAGAACCTGACCATGTCAAGAGCACGAGCGGCTGCGTTGCGGATGGCCAGATCGGACAGCGTTGTTGAGGTTCGCCAATCGTCACCGAGTGACGCCTTGATGCAACGGTCATAGATGACCACCTGGGGAATGTCGGACGCCTCTCGCTTGCGGGCCAGTTCGAACACCGCATACCGCACCGTCTCAATCTGGTAGACATCCAGTTTGTTCCAGTGAATGGCATCCGCTGCCAGTGCCTCGTACCCGTGCTTGAACGCGTACTGCACGATACGGAGAGAGGATACAAGGCTGCCCCCACTATGTCCCTGCTTTGCCATCTTGGCGAGGATGGCATGAAGAGGAGGTTCGTGAATGTCGGCGGTTGTGCGAATCCAGTCAACGGCGTCTGCACGTTGTGTGGCCTGGATAGCATCGGCGTAGTCTGCAGATTCGTTCGGGGTGAATCCGAGTGTGAGGAAGAAGGACTCCATTGTGTATGCGGGGCAATGTAAAAAGTGTTTTGTGTGGGGAATCCGTTTTCAGTAGCGGCTCGCGCGGTCCAGCTTGCGCAGGTCGTCCTGGTCGTAGCCCTCCCACATCTCCTTCTCCGCCTCCGCAAGGTCGGCACGGCGGTTCTGGAGAAGCCAGGACCAGTCGTCTCTCTGGCCCTTCGTCAAGCCGCCACGAAGGCGTACCTCAATCTCGGCAATCTCGGCGCGCATGGACTCAAGCGACGTGTGGCGCGGTTCGGGCGACGGCGGCAGGGGCGGCGGCACAGGGTTGATGGGTCCGTAGCGAACCTCGTAGCACTTGAGGCAGTAGCTGTCGCTCCACAGCGAATGGGAGCCGCATCCCCGACAAGGGTCGCTAGACTCTTCGTCGCAGGTCTGGCACATGCGGCCGCTTCCGTCGCATGTACAGCGGGACGCGTCCTCGTCGAAGGAATACTGGATCCTGCATCCGTCGCACACGTCCTCGTCGTTTGCGAGGAGGATCCCGCATCCGCGGCAGGGCGTATCCACGCCGCACCAGATGTCCCACTCGGCATCGTCGTCGTGGAACTCCCAGCAGCGGCCCGTGTGGTCATGGTCGTAGTCAACGAAGGCCCGGTTGCATGGGTGGTCGCGCACCGAGAGGCAGGTGTGACAGTAGTCAGACCCGACAATGGTGGCGCCCACGTCCCCGCAGCCAGGGCAAGCGCACATGGGGCACTTGCTGTTGGCAATGGGAACCTCGTGGTTGCAGGTCGTCTCGGTGCAGAAGAAGGTGTGGGAAGACATGGTGTTGGTGATGGAAGACATGATTGCTTGTGTGTTGGCGCCCAATGGAAAATAAGTTTGGGGTAAATGAATCCGTTTTCAGCGGTTGTCTGCTCAGAACCGAGAGCCAATGTCGAACAGCGAACCATTGTGCTCGTGGGCCACAGCACCCGTGTATGTGACACGACCCTGGTGGACAATGTCGTCCCAGGCGCTCGTGTCCTCCTCAGCATCCAGCTGCTCATCCGTGAAGCGCTTGTAGACACGGACCTTGCGCTTGACCGTGGTCCATCCCTTGGTATCATCCTCCATCAGAGGCTCGCACCGACAGGGCCACATGTCTCCGCCTGGGAGACGAACCTGGTACGCAGGGTTTGTCTTGCACTCCTGTAGGGCGAAGATGTAATCCTCGCGGCGCTCCATCTGCTGGTGGCGCTCGTTGAAGCTCATGGAGTCGTAGATGGGATAGCGGATCTCAGCCATAGTAGAAGAAGACATGTTAGCGGTAAGGTCTCATGGCCCTCCGCCACACGTTTCCGTTTTTAGCGACCATGGATGCAGTTAGTGAACTGCAGTTGGGTCGTTAGGTGGGGGTTTCGGGGTTGTTTCTACTTGCGCTTGAACACCAGCTTCCAGACCAGGCCGCACACAACGGCGAACAGGACGGCGTGGGTGAGGTTGACCGTCAGCGTCGAGCCACCCGGCGGCAGGCGGACGAGGACACCCGGGATGAACGCATAGAACAGAACCGCGTGAAAGAGAATCTTGCCCCACATGTTGATTTATTCATAGCTGCGACAATTTTCACGCGACCCAGTATAAATGAGTGCCTCAGCCGCTCCTGCTCCTCCTGCTACGACCGACAAGGTTGCAACGACGACCACGGTATCCACGCCCGCGGGGTCAGCGAGTGCCACGGCGCTCCTTCCTGCGTGGCTCTCTGGAGGCTACATGACAGTGTATCTTATCCTCTTCTTCGTGTGGATCGTGGCCTACTATATTGGTGCAGCCAAGATCTCCTACGACCAGTCGGGCTCGGGGCTGTATGCATTCATCGCCTTCTTGTTCGCGCCCCTCTACTACCCGTACTATGCGTTCTTCGTATCCAAGCCTTCTACAGTCGCCATGATGGGCGGCGGGAGGGGTGGGATTGCAGGGAAGATCCGCGAGGGAGCGACTCTGGTGGATTCGTTTGCAAAGGCGATCCTGAAGACGGTTCCTAAACGGGTTTAGGTTCTCCCTGAAACAGGAAAATGAACTTTTTGCTGAGGTCATCAAAGAAAATGAAGATCGCATATAGGAACATGAAGTTGCCTCCGTATTGCTCGACATAGTGCTCAAGCGCTGGCTTCAGAGGAATGATGGGAATAACAAAGCGAACCATATAGGTCACCCAGAAGGCTGCGATCACCAAGAGGGACACCTCGGCGATCACATCCGACCACTGCAGCCACGCGGGCTCCTTCTTCCACTCCTCCGTGTAGTCGGGAAAGAACTGACCGATTCCGTAGGACACCAAAAATCCAAGAATCGCATAGAGGACTCCGATGACAATGAGATTGATGGTCAGAGCGATCACGTGTCCCTCAACCTTGGGCAACGAGTTCAATCCCGCGTTCTTCATTATTTAAACACGAGACAAAGAGTATAGTCATATGACGGTCGCAGGCTCCCTCGTGACAACCACGGCGCTCCGCACATGGGGCAAACATCTGATTCTTGACGCGGCGGGCTGTTCTCCGAAGATGATTGGAAGCGCAACCGTAATTACAAGCTTCGCACGGTCGCTGGTCAAGCGCATCGACATGGTCCCGTTTGGGTCGCCACAGGTTGTCATGTTTGGAACTGGAATCAAGAAGGGTTACACGCTGGTGCAGCTGATTGAGACTTCGAACATCATGGCGCACTTTGTGGAAGAGAACAACTCCATGTATCTGGATGTGTTCTCCTGCAAGGACTTTGACCCGCAGGTCGTCGAGGAGGCGGTGAAGGAGTATTTTGATGCCCAGGTCTTCAAGTCGACAACGATTCTGCGCGAGGCACCTGTTGAGCGCCTGGCTTAGAAAGGTACGACGCGGTTGGGGCCATCCATGGAGTCCAGAGAGCACTGGCCAGCCTCGGCGCGGGTCTGGTCGCCACAGAGCACGCGCTCGCGCTGGGCACCAAGTGGCACGGGGTTCAGACCCATCGTAATGTCCGTGGAACCAAACTGTTCACGGCTGTAGTAGGCAGCCACCACGACCACAGCCAATGCAGCGATCAGTAGATACTGGCGCTTCATTTGCTCTTACGCGAGAGAAAGGTCTTGCGAATCCAATTACGGTCGCGCTTGAATGTCTTGGCCGTTCCAGGGGCGCGCTTCTTGGAGTAGACAGCGACGGCATTCAGCTTACGAAATGCCGAAAGCGGACCCACCTTGCGAACGACCTTGCGCAGAGTGGCCCGACGCGACCGCATGGAGTCCTTGGCATGGTATCCCATCAAGGCACCCTTGCGAAGGGTTCCGATGCGATTGCGACGACCGCCCAGCATGCTATTGCCACCACGGCTGTCCTCAAACGATCCCGTCCCGCCGCGCGTGTTATCTCCCATCACGGGTCCAGCTTCGACGACGACCATTTGTCAACCCAGTGGAAAATTATTGAGAGGCCATGGAATCGCGCGCCGCCTTCTTGGGGCACGAGGAGCACTTGGGCTCCTGTGCAGCTCCCGTCACGGTACTGATGTTCGGCAAGACGACCATGGCTCCAATCACAACGAGAATGAGAACCAAGAGAATGATGTCCCACATTTACTAACGGCCGAGAATCCCATCTGCGCAATCGGAACACACAAATCCCCAGGTCTTGTAGAGCTCCACGTTCTCATTGAGTGGCATGTCGTAGGCGGAGCAGGTCTTGCACTCTTGGCGGTCATCGGGAGCAGGGTGGAACTCGGTGGTCGTCTGCTTCTTGCGACATCCACAGCGCCTGCCGCAGATGAGGCTGTCACATGAAGTGGTTTGAGGGCGGCGACCATGCTTGCGGCATACGATCGTGTCGCCTACTCGGTTCACATGGGTGCAGTAGCGGTCGCACGGAGTTTCGGGTTCCGCGCGCAGGGGGCAGAAGTAGCGAGTCCCCCAATGACACTTTGGACAGACATACTTCTCGCAGGCGCTGCAGTTGGGCTTGAGGTGGACGACGAGAGTGGTTGAGCAGTCAGGGCAGGACATTTTGGCAGACGACATACCCTTGTCTCCCATCGTTAAAATCCGTTTTTAAGAACAATGGCCAAGAAGACCCTTCGTCGTCGTAAGACAAAGTCCAAGACCAGTACCCGTCACCGCCGTGTAGCCCTGACTCGACTGTCTTCCTCGGTTGGAATGATTGAGCCCGTGCGTGTTCAGCCACCCACGTTAGTGCCGTCTAAGAGTTTAGACATCAAATCTCAAGAAGAAACAAAATGAGTTCCGATACTGCATCCGTACCCGAGCCCGTGGCCGCGCCAGCCCCTGCGCCTGCACCCATTGACCCTGTGACAAAGGCGGCTGAGGACATTGCTGGCATCTACAATGTCGCGGATTGGAAGAAGCCTGTACCGACAGTCCTGGCGATCTATGCCCATGTCTCGACCACGACGGCCCTCACGGGCGAGCAGCGCATCAAGGCGGTTCAGCAGATCATCCTCATCATTGCCAAGCGGTCTGGAACGAGCGAGGACGAGTCTGCGGCGACATTCTTTGCCAACGAGGTGTTTCCCCACATTGTCCATGCCATGGAAACAGTGGCCGCCAAGGTGCCTGCCGTCGAGGCCGTCAAGGACTTTGCGCAGACAGAGATGAAGGCTGTCTCGCCTGTTGTGATCGCAGAGCTCAAGAAGGTTTCAGGTTGGTGCTGGTAGAGGGGTATGGGTATTCCATATTATGTGGCCAGTCTCCTGAGGAAGAACAAAAGTATTCAACAGCATTACACATCGTTCGAGGCCGATGCGTTCGGCATTGATTTCAACTGCTTCATCCACGCAGTCCTTGATGACATGGACCCTGTGGGAAGTATCGTGAGGGGACTGCGAGAGTATCTGACTCGCATTACGTGTCCGCGAATCTATGTGGCATTCGATGGCCTGGTCCCCTATGCAAAGATTGTCCAGCAGCGGTATCGTCGTTTCAAGATCCCCGAGAAAGTTGGCGTCTTTGATCGTCATCAGATCTCGCCTGGGACCCCGTACATGGTGGAGTTGCTGAAGGAACTGAAAGAGGCTTTCCCGCACGTCGCGTTCTCAGGTACAGATGAGCCCGGCGAGGGGGAGCATAAGGTTTTTCTCTGGCTACGAAGTCTTGAACCCGATTGTCGAAAGCGCATTGCCGTCTACGGCCTGGATGCCGATCTGGTTCTCATCGCATTGGCACAACGCTCGTTGGGCGATCTCTACCTACTTCGAGACGATGACGCTTTCTCCATCCGAGCTCTTGCTGGAGCTCTTCCAATGGAAGTGGATACCTACGTTCAAACGGCCATCCTCTGCTTCGGCAATGACTTTATGCCTACGCTGGCTTTCTACTCTCTCCGTGAAGATGGCCACTCCCGTGCGCTAAAGTACAAGATTGACGACGCGGCCAAACACGAAACCAGAATCTTGCTTGAGCGACGCAAGCCAGGAATGTGTAGCAAGGATGGGCGCGCCCTGGAATCCCAGGTGGGTGCTCATCTGCTCGATGGAGTGGTGGATTGGGCTCCAGTGTGTGATGCGTTTTGGAAGACCTTCAAGTGGACAGAGGAGTACTTTACCACTTCTCGCGTTCCTGACTGGTGTTGGGTGTATCCGTATGCCGAGGCTCCGTTGATTCAGACATTGGTCGACTTTTCCCCAGCGCCCTACGACATTGTTTGGGAGCACCCGACACCTCCATTCCATATCACGAACCAGCTTCAGGTGATTCTGCCGAAGGCATCCTTGAAGACTGCACGGCGGCGTGTCCGCTACCCCGACGAGATCTACGATGAGTCAAAGGACACTCGGTATCCGTGGATGAAGCGGTTTGCATGGGAGACAGATCCCTACATTTCTGTTCCGTGGCATCCGACCAGACCCCTCACTTCCGTAACTGAAATCGTCCTCCCCGAATACCGATCTTCTGAGACGGGAGAGGCGGAGGCGGCATCATCGAAGCAGGCTGTATCCCCTCGGGCGGCGCCTCGATCTTCCCGATCATTGTCAGGCCCTCGGGGATCAGCTCGCTAAAGTCGTCGGACCGAGCCGCAGCGTATGTCGCTTCAATTTTATTCATGTCGTGAATCTTGCGAAGAGCGGACATTCCATTGGAGTCTTGGAGCATTTTCCAGTGCCGCGTAATGTGTGCATAGTACGCTTGGCGGTACTGAGTAGCGGTCCGTGTCTTGACATTGTTGCGCAACAGTTCAAAACACGCATCCACTGTGGAATAGATCGGCCTGCGGAGCCTCTGGTTCACGGAATTGTGGACACGAAACGAAAACATCAAGAAGGCAGCGCGGGACTCGAGCATCGAAGGGAACCGACTGCGGTAGACCTCCAAGGCTTCTTGGAAGTGTCCTTGGCAGGAAGGACATGTGATGGTAGCTGCGAACAAATCAAGCCATGATCGCATCAGAGCCTTTTCAGCGCCCGACGGCTGGTCGGGATACAAGGATGCCATTGAGTGAAGCGTCATCCACCCCAGTGGTCCCCATATGGACGTCATTACTCTTTACAAGGAAATCATCACTTCAAGAAACCCCCGAGGTTTGCAGCCGCGTGAATTTCCTCCACCAACTTCGGAGGCGCATTCTGGCTCACTGGGTGGCCCGACTTGGCTAGCTGAGCGCGCATCTGCTCGACCGACAATTTGGACGTCACCTCGGACGCACGCCTCTCCTGCTCTTGCTGTCCCTTTGGTGTGAGGACACGGAGGGTGCCCCGACGGAACGGCGGGCTCTTTGACGGGTTGTTGCTCGGTTCCAACTTGGCCTTGCGAGTCTGTCGTGCCCCCTTCATGGCTCCAACCGGGTAGGTGCGATGGGCCTTGGCACTTGTCTTGCGAGGGGCGACGGGGTGAGCCTTGGGCAGAACACGGCGACTCTTGGTGATTTTCTTGGGTGCAGGCTCGGGGGTGACTTTGCTGTTCTTTACAAAGACCTGCTTGACATCGGCGTCCATGCTTACTAAAAACGAATGATTTCGTTTACAGCGAATGAAAGGCACACAGTATGGAGTGGCAAGCCGTCAATACCTATTTCGAGAAGGGTGTGCGTCGCCTCGTAGACCATCAGATCGACTCCTTCGAAGATTTCGTTCGCAACAAGCTGCCCCTGATCGTCCAGTCAACCCCGCCAATCACTGTTTGGCACGAGCAAGATGAGAAGCTGAAGAAGTACAAGTATGAGCTCCGTTTGTCGTTCGAGAATGTCACCTACCTGAAGCCTCGACTCCAAGAGGCGACGGGCCGCGTCAAGCCCATGCTTCCCTCGGAGGCTCGTGTGCGCAACTTCACCTACGCAGCCCAGATGCACGCCGATGTGCGATTTGTGGCTCGCACCTACACTGGTCCTCTACTGGACACTTACGACGAGGAGTTCCGAGTGTTTGAGGGCATCAGTCTCGGCAAGCTGCCTGTGATGCTCGGGTCAAGCCTGTGCCTGCTGAAGGATTATCCTGCGACGCTGACGGATCTTGGCGAGTGCTCCCATGATCCGCTGGGGTATTTCGTGGTCCATGGCTCAGAGCGCACCATCCTCTGCCAGGAGAAGGTGGCTGACAATCGCATCATGATCTTCCAGAACAAGAAGACGGCGTCCAAGTACTTCTACTCGGTGGAGATGAAGTCCCTGCATGAGTCGTTCACGACACCGCCCAAGAAGCTGGAGATTCGGCTGAGCTCCAAGTTCAACGGCTTTGGTTACCCAATGGTGGCGTGTGTGCCCCGCTTCCGAGAGGACATTCCCATCGTGGTGTACTTCCGCGCCATCGGTGTCACGAACGATCGGAGCATTGCTCGCATGGTCTGGGGAGACGAGAACGACTCGCATGTCGACATGCTGGGCGCGTCGTTTCGCGACTGCGCAGAGTTGGGAATCTTCACTCAGCAGGATGCGGTCCAGTACCTGACGGGCCATCTGCAGTATGGCACCAACCAGGAGGACAAGTGCGCGTATGTTCGCCAGCTGCTCACCACCGAGTACCTGCCGCACGTGCGCTTTGCGGGCGAGACGACCACACCCGAGGTCTTGAACGCACGCCGCGCTCTCCTGACCGCCTCCATGATTCGTAGGCTCCTGCTGACCTACGGCGGCCACATTCCGCTGGATGACCGCGATGCGTACCCGAACAAGCGCGTGGTCACCACGGGTGCGCTGCTGACGCACCTGTTCCGTCAGCTGTTCCAGAAGGTCTGCAACGACACTCGCAATGAGTTCGTGCAGGAAGTGAACAATGACTCGTGGAAGAAGGCGGGACCCGATGGCCGCCCGGCACCGATGGAGATTCTGAACATCAACAATCTCTACAAGATTCTGAAGCTGTCCACGATCGAGGGCAAGCTGAAGCAGGCACTGGCCACGGGGAACTTCACAGTCCAGGGTCTGGGCACATCGTCGTCCACTTCGCTGTCCAACGCGACCAAGGTCGGTGTCTCGCAGGTTCTGTCGCGCATGTCCTATGCCGCCACACTGTCCCACTTGCGCCGTATCCAGACACCCGTGGAGAAGTCGGGCAAGCTGTTGGCGCCTCGCAAGCTCCATGGCACCTCGTGGGGATTCATGTGTCCAGTGGAGACTCCCGAGGGCCATTCGGTGGGTATCGTGAAGACCATGTCGCTCCTGACGTCGGTCACGCAGCACGTGCCGAGTCACACGGTCCTCCACTTCTTGCGCGAGACTCCTGGAATCATCTGGATTCAGCAGGCCATCGTCTACCCTGGTACCTCCATCACCGTAAATGGTGTTCTGACGGCCTACACGGAGGACCCGCACACGGTCGTCAAGGCCCTGCGGACGGCCAAGCACACCTTCCGCCTTCATCCGCACACCTCCATCGCGTGGTACACTCTGCTGAACACCATCATCATTGAGACGGATGGTGGCCGCGTGGTACGCCCAGTGTTCCGTGCAGGGGCCGAGCCGCCGCCCGAGTCGGAGCGCGGTGATTGGAACAACTGGGTCAAGGCGTGCATGGAGTACATTGACGCCTCGGAGACGGAGACCTTGCGCGTGGCTCTGACGCGCGGAGAGGTGACTTCGCACTCTCACCACGAGATTCACCCGTCGATGCTGGTGGGACACATGGCGGGCACCATTCCGCTGTCGGACCACAACCAGTCTCCTCGTAACACCTATCAGTCGGCCATGGGCAAGCAGTCCATGTGCGTGTACGCCACCAACTTTGCCAAGCGGCTGGACAAGAACGCGTATGTGCTCTGTTCCATCAGCCGTCCGCTGGTGGAGACGCGGTCGATGAACATTCTGAAGATGCACGAGATGCCCTTCGGTATGAACGCTGTGGTGGCCATTGCCTGCTACGGCGGATACAATCAGGAGGATTCCATCATTATGAACCGCACAGCCGTGAACCGCGGTTTGTTCCGTGGTCTGTACTACACGCTCTACAAGGACGAGGAGCATCGCAATGTGACTAGCGGTCGCGAGGAGAAGTTCATGCGGCCGCAGAAGCACGCGACTCGCAAGTTCAAGACCACGAGCTACGCGGCCATCCACGAGACGGGCATTCCCATTCTGAACTCCACCCTGAAGGAGAATGATGTCGTGATCGGCAAGGTGGTGAACCTGCGCCACGACGCGGCGGGGTATGCGTTCCGCGACGCATCGACGACCCACAAGAACGGCGAGGACTGCCGTGTGGACGGCGTGTGGCAGGACAAGAACTCGGATGGCTACCCCTTCGTGAAGGTGCGCGTGGTCTCCGAGCGCGTCCCGCAGATTGGTGACAAGTTCTCCTCCCGCCACGGACAGAAGGGAACGGTGGGAATGCTACTGAACGAGGAGGACATGCCCTTCACGGGTTCGGGTCTGCGTCCCGACCTGATCATGAACCCTCACGCAGTTCCGTCCCGCATGACCATTGCCCAGCTGATGGAGAACATCTTCGGCAAGATCTGTGTGCGCAAGGGCACATTGGGAGACGGCACGCCGTATGACCACATGAAGGTGGAGGATCTGCGGGCTCACATGGTGGAGATGGGCATGCATCCGTACGGCAATGAGATTCTGTACAACGGCCAGACAGGCGAGATGATGCAGGCCGAGATCTTCATGGGCCCGACCTTCTACCAGCGCCTGAAGCACATGGTGATTGACAAGCAGCACTCTCGGGCTCGCGGGCCGATTGTGTCGCTGACTCGCCAGCCCTGCGAGGGCAGGGCACGCGATGGTGGTCTGCGTGTGGGAGAGATGGAGCGCGATTGTATGATCTCACACGGTGCCTCGGTGTTTACCAAGGAGCGTCTGATGGATGTGTCCGACCCGTTCCTGACAGGTATCTGCAAGACGTGTGGTACTCTGGCGGTGGTCAATCCTGCAGAGGGCATCTACTCCTGCGGCTCGTGCGGCAACAAGACGGACTTTGTGCAGAAGACCATTCCGTATGCGATGAAGCTCTGGATGCAGGAGTTGGAGGCCATGCATATCGTGCCTCACATGGTCATGGAGTAACCCGTACACACTCGCTTCACTCGCTCTGTACTAAAGTACTCCAACTTACTGGAAACACCTTCTTAATCGCCTCACTCACTTCACTCGCAACACCACGAATCTCCGCCTGGGCATCAGGTCCCATGCGAAGATGGCACAGCCGAGCATAGGCGGCAAGCGAGCCCGTCTCAATGAACTCGGTCATCATATTCTGGGGAAGCACCATGCGCGCCTGCTCGGGCGGAATCTGGTTCGCCAACATCAGATTGTAGCTGTTAAGCGCAACCCTGCAGCTACCCATCAGGGATTCACGGAACACACTGTTCTGACCATGAACATCATCATTGCTCCCCTGCTTTTTACCTGCTGCCCGGGTCCTGAAGCTGGGAACATGGAAGGTCGGTGGATCGTCGACGTAGCGACGACTCACTTCATTGCGAGAGAATCCGATGGTATGGCGGAACCACTCGCGCGCCATCCAAATCGGCATCTTCAGTCGAAACCGCAGCTGGGGGTGGAAGAAGGGCGATGTGTGCTCGTGGTCCGCCAGATACTTGATGAGCTTGGCGTCCTTCTCCGTGAACTCATCCACATGCTTGCCCAGCGATACACGGGCAGCATTGACCACGGTCAGATCGTCTCCGAATGTCTCCAGCAACTCGACATTGCAGTCCTCGAACATGCTCATGCTTCTATCTCTTCCTCGAGCTCGTAAACCTCGTGAGATGACGCGCGCCCGAGAACATTATGCGCACAACATCCGATGCCGCACGCAAGAACCAACAGCGCCACGACAAGTGCCGTAATCTGGTCTTGGTCGGGGGTCATACCCGTTTTCCATTTAGTGTCTATAAGTGGAGTTCAGACATGGAGGTGGTCGTGGCTCGGTACAAGGAGGACATTGAGTGGACCAAGACCCTTCCGTACAAGGTGACTGTCTACACCAAGGACGATTGCCTTCTTCCCAATATCGGACGAGAGGCCCACACATACCTGTATCACATCATTACTCGGTGGGACAGCCTTGCCGACTATACCGCCTTTGTCCAGGGGTATCCGTTTGACCATGCTCCCGGGCTTGTCGAGGATCTTGCTCGGGCCCCGACGGACTTTCGACACCTGGGACCTCATCTTTCCTGCGACCGCGATGGTTGGCCTCATCACGGTGGACTCGGAGTGGGAAAGATTGCAGATTCCGTTGGTCTCGTTCAAACTGAGTTTCCATTCAGTGCAGGTGCCCAGTTCGTGGTGTCGCGTGAACGAATCCGTTCCAGACCGCTTGAATTCTACCACGTCTTGATGTCGGTTCTGGTCACCCGCCTCAACGAGACCCCGTGGGTCTACGAACGACTGTGGCAGAGTATTTTTATGGGATCCGTATAAATGCACACACGCCGTCATCGCATGCTCTTCAAAGAGTGGGCTGCCCAGGAGGCTCGTGAGATGTCCCACAAGGGGAAGCGCTTGACCTTTCGCAAGTGGGCCGCACAGGAATTGAAGGAAAAGGCGCACCCGAATCATCCGTCCTTCAAGAAGTGGGCCAGGCAGGAGATGCGCGAGAAGTCTCACACACGCAGGAGGTCGTAGGTGCCCGTCTGCTTCAAGAGCAGAGCGACTGCGGCAATGATGCTCGACCAACTCGCGTAGTAGCACCAGAGGGTTGCAGGAGACTGTGTCGAGAGGCCATATGTGTAGCCTATGAAGGGAAAGATCCAAAATGCAGCCAGAAGCGAATACCCCTTCTTCCATCCGAAGATCATAGGCATTGCAATCAGAGTGACCCACACGCTATAGAAGAACGACTTTGATACGCCATTGGCATAGTCTTTTGATCGTGACCAGTCGAGATGTTTCTCCTTGTTCACGACAGTACATGGTTGCTCTGGGTCGCAAAGATACGCGTACTCCACGACCATGGTGCCGACCACCAGGAGTACCCATAAAATGAGATACGGTCGCAGCGTTTCCAAGGGGTACACGAACAATGCACCAAACGCGGGTGCAATCGGCTGCAGTGCGAGGGAGATGGGTATGAGCGTTGCGGTGACCAGCTTGTTGGTCTCTGTGCAGCCCTCCTTAGGATTCTCGGACCACAACAGATACTCTGCGAACTGCATAGAACACCATCCGATCAGTGTCACACCTAGCCATTGGAAATATGGACTGCCCGAACTCAGCAAGTACACAATGGCAACAAACGACACCGTAGAGGTGTACAAACTCGAGTCCTTGCTGTAGCACATTGTTCACTCGAGCATATTAACTTTCATGTGGCGTGTGTGGAAGAACAATGTCAGTCGAAGTCGTCATGGGCCCCATGTTTGCGGGGAAGACATCCTATGCATTGAGCGCGATTCGGAAGCACACTGCGTTGGGACAGCGTGTACTTGTCATCAAGCATTCGTGTGACACGAGGTTCGGAGTGACATCCGAAATCACAACGCACGATGGAGACTCGCTTCCGTGCTTGACGACAGACACGCTGAACAGTGTAACAGATGACATGTTTGCAAGCTGCGATGTCATTTTGATCGACGAGGCTCAGTTCTTCTATGCCCTGGTCCACTTTGTTCGTGAGGCTGCTGAGCACCGTCATAAATCGGTATATGTGATTGGACTGTCGGGCGATTACCGCCGCCAGCCCTTTGGTGAGATCCTTGCAGTTGTTCCGTATGCCGACACTGTCACCATGTTGACTGCCATTTGCTCGTGTGGGGACTCTGCACACTTCACGCGCAGGTTGAACCCGAATTCAGGTCAGGTGGTCATCGGAGGTGCCGAATCGTACGCAGCAGTGTGTCGTGCGTGTTTTGTGGGGTAGTCGTCGCGCCCACTATTTTTTCTTGCGATGGAACATAACAGCAATATGGGTGGTGGTCTTCTTCAGCTCGTGAGCTATGGCGCGCAGGACATCTACATCAGCGGCAACCCCCAGATCACCTTCTGGAAGGTGCTGTTCAAGCGCCACACGAACTTCGCCATGGAGTCCATTGAGGTCACCTTCAACGGCCAGGCGGACTTCAACAAGCGTGTGACGGCGATCATCAACCGTAACGCGGACCTGATGTACCGCACCTATGTGCAGGTGGTTCTCCCGGCGGTCGACCTCAGCGCCGCGGGCACGGTCGCGAACTCGGTGTCTCGCTTCCGCTGGCTCAACTATGTGGGCCACCGTCTCATCAAGACGGTTGAGCTCGAGATTGGCGGCCAGCGCATCGATCGCCAGTACGGCGACTGGATGCAGATCTGGACGCAGCTCACCCAGGATGCGGGCACGGTGCGCGCGCTCGACGAGATGATCGGCAACAGCCACGACCTCGTGCTGATGAAGAGCACGACGGGTTATGCGCTGGACCAGTCGTGCTCGGGCGCCGAGCTGACGAACTCGTGCGCGCCGCGCGCGGGCACCCCGGCCAAGACGCTGTACATCCCGCTCCAGTTCTGGTTCTGCCGCAACCCGGGCCTGGCGATCCCGCTGATCGCGCTCCAGTACCACGAGGTGCGCATCAACGTGGAGTTCGAGCAGTGGATCAACTGCTCGTACACGGAGCTCAAGTCGGGCCAGTCTGTGCCGACCTCCATCCAGTCGCTCACGGCCGCGTCGCTGTACATCGACTATGTCTACCTGGACACGGAGGAGCGCCGCCGCTTCGCCCAGCAGACGCACGAGTACCTCATCGAGCAGCTGCAGTTCACGGGCGCCGAGTCGATCACGAGCTCGAGCAACAAGATCCAGCTCAACTTCAACCACCCAGTGAAGGAGCTCATCTGGGTGTGCCAGCGCGACTCGTTCGTCGACTGCTCGCAGCCGCCCTCGAACCCGATCGCTGAGGTGAACGGCATGCAGCCGTTCAACTACTCCGACGACTTCACCACGGAGGGTGTCGTGCTGGATGTGCTGGCCCGCGGCTCGCTGGGCGGCACGGGCGCGGTCACGGTCCCGACGACGGCGGGTGACGGTGCGTCTGGCCCCTACCTCCCGGGTCTGGGTATCCAGCAGGGCCCGTCGCTGGCTGGCTCGAGCTGGCTGGACACGAGCGGCAACGTCGGCGACCAGGGTGCGCTCTTCGAGGACACGACGAACTACCTGCTCGCCAAGGTTCTGCTGGACTCGGGCGTCAAGTGCTCTGGCAAGAACCCGATCGAGGTCGCCAAGCTGCAGCTCAACGGCCAGGACCGCTTCACGGAGCGCGAGGGACGCTACTTCAACTATGTGCAGCCGTACCAGCACCACACGCGCACGCCGACGGTGGGCATCAACGTGTACTCCTTCGCGCTCAAGCCCGAGGAGCACCAGCCCAGCGGCACCTGCAACTTCTCGCGTATCGACAAGGCCACGCTGCAGCTCACGGTGTCCGTCAACACGGTCCGCTCGGGCCGCACGGCGCAGGTTCGCGTGTACGCCGTCAACTACAACGTGCTGCGCGTGATGAGTGGCATGGGTGGTCTGGCCTACAGCAACTAGAGACCTCCGCGAGGTCGCAAACCCCGTCGAAAACCCAAATACAAAACCACAAATGCGTGTAGAGACCTACAGGCATTTGTGGTAGTAGAGCAATGGCATTCGAAGGTGTGACGTATCGGACTGCCGAGAACTGGCTGGGTGCGATCCCTCTTACACTTGGACCCATCCGATACCTCGAGATTGGAACCTTTTACGGTGCCAACCTGTTTTCCGTTGGACAGACATACGCCGCCCACCCCGACAGCAAGATGGTCTGCATCGATCCGTGGATTGACTATGCCGATTACTCGGAATACAAGACGCAGCAGGAATCGATCTACGAGACCTTTCAGCGCAACCTTGAATCGAGCGGACAGAAGGAGAAGATCACGGTTGTCCGTGGCTTTTCTCATTCCGAGATTCCCAAGTTAGAGGATGAGTCCTTCGACATTATCTACATTGACGGAAACCACGAGCCCGAGTATGTCTGCGAGGACGCCGTTCTCGCCTTTCGCAAGCTCAAGGTGGGTGGAACCATGATCTTTGACGACTATGGGTGGGGTGGCCCTGATCTGACGCAGCGGGGAATCGATGGATTCAGGTCTGCTTACCACAAGCGCATCAGTGCCAACCAGCCGTGCATCGACAGCCAGGTCTTTGTGCGGAAGACTCGTTAAGACACATAAAGAATGAACATGTAATCATTCAAATGTGTACAGTCGAGCCTGTGTGCCTGCCGCGCAGCTGTTCGAACAATGAGAACCGACTGTTCCGAAAGGGCGCGGTTCTATTCAAGGAAGGCCCGACCTCTTCTCTGGAGGGCGAGCTTTACTTCTACACCACCGCAAAGGGAACGTCCTTTCAGTCAATGCTCCCTGCCTACATCGGATGCACGCACGAGTCTGGAAGGAGCACGATTGAAATGGAGTTCATTGAAGGACAGACTCCCAGCTACCTGTTTCGAAACAGACTGCTGACTCGCCCGCTTCTTGCATCGATTGTCGGCGCGCTCGACACGCTGCACTCGTCGAAGTTCGACGACGGATCCATGGTAACCCCGTCTGACATACTGGCTACGTCGGTCACAAAACTGGTAGGTCGCATAGCCGACGAACCCGACATCTACGCCCTTCCCCACATCGAACGGGTTGTCGACGTGATTCGTGAGGTCCTTACGGGGTATTTCATGGGACCGAAGTTTGAGGTGACAAACATCATCCACGGCGATCCTTGGTTTGACAATATGATCGTGGACAAGGAGGGCACGATCAGGCTACTGGACATGCGTGGCAAGATCGGTTCGGCCTTCTCGCTAAAGGGCGACAAGATGACAGACTATGCAAAGCTGTACCAGAGTATCCTGGGGTTTGACTTTCATATCAACAATGAGACATACGATCCCGACTACGAGACGCAGTGTCGCACATGGTTGTCCGAGCTGCTGCCCGTTCCACTCGACGAACCTGTGTTAGAGTGTGTGACGGCGTGCATGGTTCTCCGTACGTTTCACTATTTTTCCGACCGATCGTGCATCCCCGTGATCTACAAGAGCATCGGCAAGCTCGCACTCTTTTCGTTCCTACTTGATGCGTAGACCACCCTTCAGTGCATGGGTTCGGAAGGTATTGACCCTCTGAATGGCAAGTTCCCTGCTATCCTTGGTCAGGTCCAACTTCTCCATCACCGCATCGGGGACGGTAATGATGTGGCACCCCGCGGCCTCGGCACGCTGAATCGTGTAGGGCTCACGAGCACCTGCCCAGAGAATACGACTGTGGCTGCGTCCTTCAAATGCCTCGACTGCATACCGCACGAAGGACGTAGGGTCAACTTGGCTGTCAGAGACTGGACCTGCAAAGACGGATATGATCTCTGGAGCCACGGACGCACTCAAGAGTTCGCGGGCGCGGGCCACTTGCTCGTTCGTGTACAGGGACGTCACATTTATGGGGATCTTGTTCTCCACCGCATACGCAAGCAGTGCGTCATTGTATTCGCCTCGCGTATTGACAATTGGAATCTTCACGTAGATCGAAGCATCGATCGCGTGAATGTCCTTGATCTGCTGAAGTGCCAACTCCACATCGTCCTCCCAGATCTGAAGTGAAAAGGGGCGCCCATTGAGAAACGGCTTTGCGGATGCAAAGACCGATGTATAGACCCGGTCGGTGTGTGTTGACAAGAGTGTGCAGTTTGTTGTGAAGCCCTTTACGGCTGGGTGCGCGCTCCACTTTTCGATGTTCAGGCCGTCGTAGAATATCTCTATCATTTGCTTGACATTGCCATTACTTTCTCCCTAATTCTCCGCTCGGGTGGTTCTGCCTGAACCCTTCTGCGGTAATGCCGTTTGTCTCTGCGATACGAATACCAAGTTGGTCCAAGAACATCATGAATATGACAGACGACACGGATGGCGCGCGATTTGCAGAGTCGGCCTCCACAAAGGTGCTTGTTCCGATCATAAAGTGTTGGTCTACAGCTGTCACTGTGGGAACTGGGTTGTTTGACACTAAGAACTGAGATACATACGGTTTGTTTGACCTGATGTACTCCGTAACGGCAATAAGCTCTGACGTATTTCCCGAGTTGCTGCAGTACAGTATACCATCGCCAGGCCTGAGAACTCCGATGTCTCCGTGGAGCATGTCGGGTACGCTCATGTAGTGACACGAGAGGCCCATGCTCTGCCACGTAGCCACGCACTTTCGAGCAATAAGACCCGACTTGCCGATGCCTGCCAAGTAGACGGTTGCATCTGCCAGTCGTGGAGCAAAGAACCCGACGGCAGATTCGATCGAACGGGCAGATGTCCGAATCTGGTTGACATAGACATCTTCCCAACTGTGGTCCATTGTTATTTTCGGGCAACAATTGCCTTCAAAAACACCGCAGGAAAGTTGAGCGTCTGGACATCTGCGAATGTAAGCCATGCGTACTCGGTGTGGACCCATGGATCCATGATTGGGTGGAAGATGTCTCCGCACATTGACGTCGTAGTCCCATACCCGTGCTTCCCTGCCAAGTAGGACGTAATCCGTTCCATGCACTCAAAGTCGTATTTGGTCGTGATTTTTGGAATGTAGTCAAGGAACTCCAGCTGTTCAACTAGGTCGTGGTCAAGCGCCATCATGTTTCCGAAGCACCCCGTCTTTGTGGTTGTCAGCATTGATGTGCGCTCACTCTCGGGCAGAATCCGTGCATACCCTTCGTCGTTTCGCGGACGGTCGAGTCCAGGTTCATTGAAGTGATATATGAACTGGAAGCGGTCGACGGGCTCAACGGGGCGCGTCAGTACCACGCTGTCGTGTAGGATAAAGGCCTGATCCGCGTAGCGATTGTGGTGGAACAGATGCAGGCATCCCCATGTAGAAAAGTACGGGTTCTCGACCACCTGTGTGTGCGTGTCGAATACACGGGACAACGTGCTTCCCGTTGCAAGGGCAATGACCACAGGTGCTGTTGGGTAGACATGCCGTATACTTTCGATGCACCGCAGCAGAATGCGGAGATGGTCGGGGGTTTCGAGCTTCGACGGGATCATAAAACATATCGATTTAGGCGAGGTCGAGGACATTGAGTAATGCCAGGAATTTCGCTCGGACATAATTGCGCGGCCGCGGCGCAGGGAGTTGAACTAGGACTTCGAGATGTGCGGGCAAATGGGTACGCTACATGTCCGTTTGACGAAATGAACTCGAGCTACGAAGGGATGGTTCAATGCATCAAGGAGGACTTTGCCCATTTCACAGACCCGACATACCTAAAGCTCATCGACCATCCGAACGACTGTGCATACTATCCAGGCGAGACACTGCTGTATAACACTCGCTACGGGTTCATCTTCAATCACGAGTCTCCAGGTCATGCGGACTTGTACAAGACACAGGCATGGCCAGGTGGGAAGTTTCACTACATAGACAATTCCTTCAAGAACTTTCGCGATCGATACGACAGGCGCATCGAGAACTTCAGGGCATATTGCTCTGGGGGAGGTGATGTAACGCTTCTTCTCTCGAGTCACCCTCGGTCGTTTGACGACTTGCTGGGCTACCTGCAATCTCGATACCCGTCGACATCCTTCACGGTTCATCGTTTCGACATCAACAACCTTGCAGCTTGGTCCTATCACATGGACCTCATGCGTAAAATAACTTGACCAGCTTGGTCATCAACTCGCCTTCACGGATTCGATTGGTCGCGTCCAGCTGCTTCAGACGAATATGAAAGTAGTCGGGGGGCAGCTGGGCAACGTGCATATCGAACATCCTGTAGTCGAACATATCAAACCGCCCAAAGTGGGTTCGCGGAACGTCGATGAGTGCACGCCCAAAGGATACGTCATCCCATTCAAAGAACCCAGGTCCAGGTAGACATACAATGTCCCTTCGTGCGAGCAACAACTCTGCGACATCGCGCGTCATGCAGATACCCGCGCCCGAAATACCGTCTCCCATGAAAATGCCAGCAAAAAGCCGCGTTGGCGGACACGCATTCAGGCGGTCGATCAAGCGTGAAAAGATCCAAAACGACGACAGGTTCGTACGAACCACGTGTGTATATGACGAACTCTGCAGAAAGTATTCAATGGCTCCTAGTGTCTTATGGCGAATTGTCTGGAACGATTCTTCACCTGGAAGGCGCAGGATATCCCCATCCAACCACGGCTCCTTGACAGGATGATGTTCGATGAAGAAGGAGTCGATACTTGGGTGTGTATGCATGTACGACCTCCACGCGTCCCGTAGCCCGTCGTACGCGGCCTCCCCCGCACTCGAGAGGACGAGGACGAGGATCCGCATTGTATAGTGAAACCTACTTTCACTGGGTCCAAATAAACTACACAAATGAACTGGACTGCAGAGGATGTCATTTGTACCGACAAGTACTTGGCGGCCTTTCCCACTGACTACTACAAGACAGACTGTCTTCGGTACAAGACTCCTATCGTTTGGAGGGGGTCTGTTCGTGTTCCCACGACTGAGTTCAAGAACCGCAGGATCTGTGGTCACTCGGACTTTCCAGTGACCGATGAGATCGTGGACACGTATCCGACGGGAAGCTGGTGGGGTGTGAATGCAGAGTCGTCGCGCGTTCACGGCTTGCCACTGGGTGTGACGAACAACACGGACGAGAGCGAAGTCCACCGAATCTTTGGAAATGTCGATGTCATGGTGGAGGTCGCCAAGGAACCCAGAATCATGAAGGGATTGCTGTATGCGAACTTTGTGGTTGACAACCACCCCTCGCGCGGTCCTCTGATGGAGTTTGCCAAGACGCAGCCGTGGATTACCGTTGGCAGTCCAGATCAGACGATGGAGGGCCGCCGCGCCTTCTTGCGCGAGGTTCGTACCCACTCCTTCGTCCTGTGTCCTCCAGGCGGTGGGATTGATACGCACCGACTTTGGGAGACCTTGTACATGGGCAGCATTCCCATCGTGAAGAGGGACAATGCCCACGCAGGGTGGACCGACCTCCCCATTCTGTTTGTGGATTCGTGGGACGAGGTGACAGAGGAGCGCCTCATCTCTGAGCAGCGGCGAATCGAGTCAACGGAGTGGAACATGGAGAAGCTGAAAGTGGGATACTGGATTCGCAAGATACAGGAGAGTCCAATGAAGATTGGAACTGTGGTCACGGCAACGGACCTGAACCCGCTGTATTCCGACTTTATTCCCAGCTTCATCAAGGCATGGAAAGCTGTGCTGCCCGAGGCCGATGTCCACATCGTCTTGGTGGCCGAGGGGATTCCCGACTCCCTGAAGGACTGGTCGTCTCATCTGATTCTGTCCAAGCCCATTCCAGGTATGCTCACAGCCTTCCAGGCGCAGTGCATCCGTCTGCTGTATCCCCGCGAAGTTGCACGCGATGAGGGTGTGTTGATTACCGACATGGACATGCTGCCTGGAAACCGAAGGTACTACGTGGAAGGTGCTGCCCGCGGAGACTCGGAGTCCTTCGTGGTCTATCGCGATGTCTGTTTCCCTGGCGAAATCGCCATGTGCTACAATGTGGCTCATCCAAAGACATGGACATCCATGTTCGGAACCGAGGAGTCGAGTGTGATCCTGCAGCGCTGGTATAGCGGAACCAACTATGATGGTCGGCATGGTGGTGTGGGATGGGGCACGGACCAGATTGTGTTCAAGAAGATCTTCGACCAGTGGACTGGGCACAAGGTGGTGTTGAACGACGGGCTAACCAAATTCACCCGCCTTGATCGCATTCATCCGCGAAACTTTACGAACAAGGTCCAGCTTCGCAACACCCTGCTGCTAGGATACTTTTGTGACTACCATTGCCTTCGACCGTACTCCGAGAACAGGGAAATTAACGACTTTATTGTTTCGTGCCTACAAGAGAAAACATGGTGAACGCCTTCTCCTTTTGTTTGTACGGCCCGACGAAGGTCTTTTACCACCAAGGATTCCTTGAGAATTTGGAATTGATCAAGACGCACTATCCAGGGTGGGTCGTCTATGCCTACCTGGGGTCTGACACGGAGCCCGAGTTCAAAGCCAGTTTGCTCGCAGATCCCGTGGTTCGCGTCCGAGACACGGGCATTGTTGGCCCAAAGAACATGATTCATCGGTTCTTTGCAATCGACGAACCCGATGTGGACGTCTGCTTCTTCCGAGACGCAGACAGTCGTATTCACTGGAAGGATCGGTGGGCAATTAACGGTTTTCTGAAGTCGAACTATGCATGCCACATCATCCGCGACAACCCCGAGCACACCGCCCGAATCATGGGGGGTTTATGGGGACTTCGAAAGGGGGCGATCGGGTCGATACGCGATCTGTTTGCGAGGTGGAGACCTGTGCACGCAGGATCTGGCAATCCGTCTGATCCAGAAGGGTTCGGCGTCGATCAGAACTTTATAGTCCTCGTCGTCTACCCTCTTGTCACGCGCAACGCCCTCGTTCATTTTTCCAACAGTCGATTTTTTCGGGGCGAGACGAATCTAGTTCCGTTCCCATTTGACTATACAAACGACATCTACTGTGGACGGTACCAGCAAGGGCCCTTTGTTGATGGTCGTGCTCCTAGCGGCCCGATGTCACTCGTAAAAATTCCCATCCATAGACAATGAAGCAGCAAACTGTCGGCTCTCGTCGCAAGGTATGGAATGGAACGGCAATCAAGACCCCTGGCGGTCTCACGCGCAAGGACCTGACGCAGAACAAGCACGGTCGCATCGTATCTCGTAAGCGTGCTGCTCGTGCTCGGTCGGGTCGTGCCTTTACGCGCCGTCACAAGTAGATTTTTTAACACGCATGAACAATGGCATTCGCGGCGATACCCCTTGCGAGTCTCCTCGGGCAAGGAATCCCACTTGGAGTCACTGCATGGCTGTATATGCAGGGCAAGACGAATGCAGACGGTTCAACCCCAATGGCCGTAAGCGGCATTCGGGCTGAACTGAACCAGGCACTGCGAGCAGAGTACGCGGCGTTTGCAGCAGCTGACAAGGCAGTGATTGCGGCGGCCTTGAAGGAGGAGATGTCCAAGTGGCCAGCCGTATCTGAACCCGACTCCGTCAGGAAGAGAGGAGTGCTAGCAGCAGTCCTTTCGGCACCTATCGCAGTTCCAGTGGCGGTTGTGGCGTATGGTGTGAGGAATCTCGCCGCCTACCTGAAGAAACGGAGCGAGGCGGCGGCGGCGGCAAAGGCTGAGACCAAACGCTTGGCGGCGGTGGCGGCGGAGGCAGAAGAGAATGCGAGGCCACTGAGAGAAGCAGCCGAAAGGGCACGGATCGAAGCTGAGAGAGCAGCGTCAGATGCCGCGAAGATCAAGTTCGATGCAGAGGTGGTGGCGGCGGGGGCAGAGCACGCGAGGCTGCTGGCGGAAGCAGCGAAAGCTAACAGAACCAAAGCGGAGGCGGCGGCAGCGGAGGCAGAGGCGGAGAGCAGGGCGGCGGCGGCGAGGGCGGCAGCGGCGGCATCTGAAGCAGCCACGTCCGAAGCAGAAGGGAAGAAGGCAGACGCCAATCTGAAGGCCGAAGAAGCAAATGCAGCCATCGCAGAGATGCTTAGGGCGCGCGCGGCGGCGGACGAGGCAGCGGCAACGGAAGCGGCGGAACAGGCGGCGACGGAAGCGGCTGCGAAAGCGGCACGCGAAGCAGCGGAAGCAGAGAGGGTTCGGGCCACGGAAGCAGGGGAGAAGGAGGCGGCAGCAGCCGCTGCTGCAGCAGCACAAGAAGCTGCAGCTGCTGAGGCCAAGGCAGCAGCGGAGGCAGCGGAGGCAGCGGAGGCCCAAGCGCAAAGGCTGGCGGCGTCGGTTGACCTCGAGGAGAGGGAGAGGAGGGATCGGGCGTTGGCGTCGGTGCAGCTGAACGGACGGCGGCTGCCAGGGCTGCCAAATCAGTTCGGGAAAGAGCCGACTCCAGAAGAGGTGCAGGCTTCGGCGGCCGCGGTTCCTACGCCCTTCGCGCCCGAGGCTCCTCCTCCTGTATTCACATTACCAAGCTCTCCTCCGTCCCCGCCTCTCCTACCTCCTTTCCCCGCGGCTGCTGCAGATGCGGCACTGCCTCCTACTGCGGAAGCGCCCGCTCCAGCGCCAGCGCCACCTCCTCTTGTGGTTCCTGCTGCTGCTCCGAGACAGAGTCCCCCAGGCGCAAGCCCGTTCGCGGGTCCGCCCGCCCAAGGCTTCCAGTTTCCTATTCGGCCCAGTGCATTCGAAGAAGCAGACCAAGTGCGGGCGAAGTACAAGGGGAAATCAAAGAAGGATCTCGAAAAGATGCGCGCTCTTGCAGAAGCGCAATCAATCGCGGCACGTACTAGTGATGCCAAAAAGACGGCACAACACGAGATAGATACCATAAACAAAGCCATCGCCGCTCTTCCGCCTAGCGGCAACGGCCGTCGCAGCACCTCTCGGAAGCGCAAGGGTGGCAAGAGGCGTCGGGTGCGTAATTCGACTTTCAGAAGACATCGCAAGCATTGATAAACCATGTCGGACGATCTGGTTGTTGCCAAGACTGTCCAGACTGCCCCGATCCGTATCCTTGCCGAGGGCCTGAAGTCCATGCTGGTGGAGATGAGCTTGGTCTTTGACAAGGACGGGATCCGCATGATTGCCATGGACAACACACGCACAGTCTTGACGCACATGCGCCTGCATGCGTCCAAGTTTGAGCACTACGAGTACAACCACACTGCCCCCAAGCTGGATGTGGGCCTGAACACGGACCACTTTTACCGCATTGTCAAGACTGTAACGAACGATGATACCATTACCTTTTCAGTCTCCAAGTCGGAGTCCAACCACCTGTGCATCACGCTGGAGAACGGCGAGAAGAAGCGCCGTATCCGCAACAAGCTGAACCTGCTGGACCGCGACGAGTCCGACATCAACATGCCCGAGACGGAGTTCGCCACGCGCATCACGATGCCTTCCATGGATTTCCAGAAGATCTGCCGTGACATGACTCTGCTGTCGGCCAAGACCGTGGACATCAAGAATGTCGGGTCCACGCTGACCTTCACCTGCAAGGGTCCGTTTGCAAGCCAGACGGTGACCATGGGAGACTCAACCTCAGACATTGCGATTGACAAGCAGAAGCCCGACGAGATCGTGTCCGGGACCTTTAGCCTGCCGCACCTGGTCCTGTTCACCAAGTGCTCCAACCTGTCCAACAACCTGGAGGTCCACATGAAAAATGATTGGTTCCTGATGATTCGCTATGTGATTGCGAACCTCGGTGACATCAAGCTGTGCTTGATGCCTTGTTCCAGTTAAAAAGGGAATGTTCACATGAATCCCAACACAATCCCAATGCCACCGCTGAAGTTTGTTGACCTCTGCTGTGGAATTGGAAGCTTTCACCACTCCCTTGCCGCCGAAGGCATGGAGTGTGTGATGGCGTGCGACATTGACCCTTCTGCCCGCAAGACATACAAGGCCAACCATGGAATCGAGCCGCTCGGTGACTTGTACGCCATCGACCCTGCTGCCGTTCCTCCGTTTGATGTGTGTTGTGCTGGTTTCCCTTGCCAGCCCTTCTCCAATGCAGGTCAGCACATGGGGTTCGAGGACACGCGCGGTGTCCTGTTCTTCCAGATCATGAAGCTAGTGAACCACCACAAACCCAAGTACTTGTTGTTCGAGAATGTTCCTGCGTTGCTGAGTCACGATGGGGGCAAGACATTTGCCGTCATCACGCACACGATGCAGGAGGCGGGGTACGAGGTGGCATACACCAAGGTCACGTGTAGCGACTACGGAATTCCGCAGATGCGGAAGCGAGTCTTGTTGGTGGGCGTGCGTGATGGAGACCCGATGCCCTTGCTCGACTTCCAGCGGTTTGAGCACGAGACGACCATGTCCGAGTACCTGGGCAAGCCATTTGAAAAGAAGGTGGCCTACACCATCCGCTGTGGTGGCCGTGGGTCTCCGTATGGCAACAAGCACAACTGGGATGGATACGTGGTTAACGGTGTGGACACGCGTCTCACGCTGGAAGACGGCTTGCGTCTCCAGGGGTTTCCTGCGGGGTTTGAGTTGGTGGGATCGGTGAGTGACAAGTGGCATCAGTTGGGCAATACAATCCCTACCGTGTTTACTCGGATGCTGGCCAAGAACCTTACGCAAGCGCAGCCTGCACCTCCGCAACCAGGTGCTCAAAGCCCAGCTTGAACTGGCGGGCGTCGCGGGCCTTGGGTGTGGCGCAGATCAGCTTGCGAGTGGGACCCTCATCAAAGGTCTTGGGTGACGGATAGTCGTCCTCCATCGTGGCGTAGAGGAAGAGCTTGGGCGGGTGCTTGTAGGTCCACGCAGTGTCCAGCTTGGCCCGCTCCCGCGAGGTGGTCTTCAAACTCATGACCGCGTACTGAGAGATGTGCGTGCCCACCACGGGGTTCCCAAACACAATGTCGGGAATCGTGTCGCCGTCGTTGCGACCCTCGACAATGACGCCGCGGGCATCTACGTGGACCTGGGCCTTAAACGGAATCCCTGCCTCGCGCAGGAGATTTTCAATGTGGGCCTCAAAGAACTTACCGCCCTTGGACTGGAAGCAGGAGACGACCTCGTGGAAGAGGGCAGTGACCTCGTCGTCCGTGAAGACGGAGAGTTTGGGATGCGCGGCCCGGAGGCGCGCAATGTGAGCGGCATGCTGTGCAGACTTGAAGGCGGCGTAGGAGGCGAGGATAGATGCGTTGGAGAGTGCCATGGTTGCTGTTGTAGGGACCACGATCGATTCTTCTGGCTCGAACAAATCCGTTTTTCGAAACAACTCCATCAACACATTCTGAATCAACGGAACAATGCTAACACGGAGACCCGTGTTGACATTGGCTTTCCACATGGCCGTAGCGATACATTCACGCAGGGCAACTTCCATTACTTGGTTTCAGGTTTGACGGGTAAGCCGCACTTGCGGCAGCGGCGGTAGGTGCGACGACGACCCCCATTGACTGGTGACGTTTCTGCATCTGCGGCGAAGGAGGAAAGTTCGGGTTTCGCACTTCCTCCGCCACCCGACCCTTTCGCGGGCGCGAGGATATCGTATAACATTCGTGCATCTGCCTCCGCAACCTTGCCTCCAATGTTCACTGCCTTCCAGAATTCGGGAAAGCTACCTGCTTTTGCGAAGCCACGCGCCTTGGTACCTGACATTCCATTGGTCACATCTCGTTTGGCTTCGATGAACTCTGGTGGTGTCTTGACCTCTTCGCCTTCCTTCGGCGGTTTGAGTGTGAATGCCCACAGATTCTTGGGTTTGTCGGCGAGTTTGGGGTCAAAGATGGGCGCGCGGTCGGTTCCTGCTATGAGGTATGTGGACGTACACCCCAGTCGGTTCAACTCTCCCCACGCCGCAAGCGGTCCGCCGCATTTCCCAGTGTGGTCTGGACCGCACTTGGACGTGTCTACAAACGTAACCTCCTCTGGAGGAAACGCCTTTTCAAGGAATACCTTCTTGGCTTCAACCGAAAACGGGTTTTGGTCTTTGGGAGTTGTCTGCGAAGAGATGAAGATGTATGCCTTTCCATTCAACTCTTTTGCCTTTGCAATGACCTCGCGAATCATGGACTCGTGTCCAATCGTCGGAGGTTGAAACCGCCCTACTGCATACACACACGCCATTGTTCTTTCCACTGAAAAAGCAATGGACCAGGAGACGGCTATATCCATTCTCGTGGTCAGCACCACGATACTCCACGCGTGGTTGGTCTACATGTCCTTTTACTGGATCTCGAACAATTGCGAGTGTGTGTGATTACTTGGGGCGTTGATTGTGAGCCTTGTAGGCAATGTCGGACCCCAGCTTCATCTTCAGGGTTGGGTTGAAGGACTTGTAGTCCGAGAGCTTGGTGGTGGAGTTCCAGACCTTGATGATGTGGAACTGGCCCTTGGGACTGACCGTGACCCCTGAGATGGTCTCGTTCTGTCCCTTCAGGAAGGACTCGGCAATGCAGTGGACCATGCAGTCCACAAACACGGAGTGGGTGTCGCTGGCATCCACCTTCTTGGACCACGCCCCACCCTTGTCATTCTCAACCGCGTCCCAGAGCGGAGGAATGTCGCCTCGCATGAAGAAGAACATGCCCGATTCCCACATTTCCTTGGGGATGCCGTCGACGATGGTCCAGAAGTCAGAGACATCCTTGACCTCGAAGACGCGGATGTAGCTTTGCAGAGAGTAGTCATTGTTCGCAGGATCGTGATACCAGAGAGTCCACATTCTGGCAGTCCTCTCTTATCCTTCACCCACGCTATCCGTTTTCTCGTCGCATCCGCTCCTCGTGCGTCGCCACCGCCTTCGCACCACCCACCAAAAACGAATCTATGCAATACCAAGGGAACTTGAGGGTGGGATGGATACTGTAATCAACATCTACAGCAACCGTGCTGCCCTCACTCGCCCCCTTCCAGCCGAGACTGCGGCTCTTCTGCAGAAACTCGCAACCACCTTCCGCCCCGCCTTCCGTCGTCCGATTCGTCGCGAGGCACCTCCTGCCCGCGACGACAACTGGCGCTCCAATGTCCTTGTCGAGGTCGCACGGAAGGTCAGGGACAAGGAAGATCCCGACTACGACGAGATCAACGCCTTCCTCAACAAGTTGTCCAAGCAGACTTACGACAAGCTGGTGACGGCCATCAAGACCAAACTGGCCGCGCGCGACGCCATGTTCCGCTTGCGAATCACCACTCTTCTGTTCGACCGCGGCATCAAGCAGAACTTCTACGCCTCCATGCTGGCCGATGCATACAATGACATTATCAAGTCCCACGAGGATGCTCGCCAGGATCTGGCGGTCCAGATTGGGATGTTCGATACGCTCTACGACACCAACGCGGTGATTCTCGTACCCTCCTCCACGGACCCGACATTCAATGACATGATCATTGCGTGGACCAAACAAAAGGAGACGAAGCGTGGGTTTGCAGTGTACACGGCTGAGCTGTTCACGCGCGGCCTTCTGCCCCCGGGCGTCATGGAAACCATGGTACGCCAAGTGGTGGACGATGCCAAGGAGAGCATGCGCCTGCCAAAGACGCCGCAGGGCGAGGAGCACGTGGACCATCTGGTCCGCTTCTTGGCTGCCATTGCTCCCAAGGTCCGACTTGTGAAGGAGCTGGCCATTGGATTGCTGGCGGTTCCTCGGTCTGAGACGCCGTGTCTCTGTATGAAGTCTCGCTTCAAGCTAGAAGACTGTGCAAAGTAGGTGGCACAGCGTTCAAACGCGACACTTCCAAGACTCGGGGTGTTACAAAATGAGCTGCCCCTCCGCAACAGTCATGGCTGCAGCCGCAAAGATTGCGATCGAGCAGGATCGCCCGATCTATCTTGATTATTTTTCCGATTCGCTTGCCAAGTCCTGCTGCATCGGCGTCCGTGGAGACGAGAAGTGCCTGGTCAAGTCCGACACGGAGTACACCTCTCCCATCGCCTCCATCATGCGCCTGAAGGAGGAGAAGGTCTTTTTGATTCTCACAGAGAACAGCCTGTACGTGGTGTCCGCCGATATTCCTGTTAAACGCATCGTGGCGTCTACTACGGAAGGGACTGCGTAAATGACGGACACGTCCCCCCACTCCTCCACACATGCGTTTCCTCCCCCGCACCGCATTCTGTACGAATGCATGAATGACCGTTTGACTGCGGATCACTGGGCTGCCTACAAGGTGGCTCATTCGCATCAAGCTGAATTTGAAGAAGTGGACGCAGCCGTCATGAACTCCATCGACGACTTTGCCCCCTGGTTATCCCAATGGATGTCCTTCGCGCCTTCCAAAACCCATATTCGTCTGCGCATCCTCCTGGTGTGGCATGCACACTTCTTGAGCGCGGCCTGCCAGCAGACCCTGCGCCGTTCGTTAGAGCAGCGATCCTTCCGCTGCCGAATCTGGTTTCACATAGAGGAGCCCCTGCTCCAACCTGCAATCGTGAGCCGCTGCAGTGTGACATCCTTTCCTCGATACCTTCATCCACCCGTGGTTCACGGTACACTTGACACGTCCTATTGGGACGATGCCGCGGCTGCCGAAACGGAATTACAACGGACAAGGGAGTAAAGAGTATGCGCGTATTTACAGATGGATCCTGCCCAAGCAACGGACGCGCAGGTGCTCGCGCTGGATTTGCCGCCTGGTTCCCCGAGCACCCCGACTGGTCCGAAGGACAACGAGTACCAGATACGGAGGACCAGACCAATAACCGAGCCGAGCTCTCCGCCATCCGCCTCGCCGCCCAGATTCTGGAGACGCGTGGCTGCTTGGATGAGGACATTGTGGTGTATTCCGATTCGGATTACTCCATCAAGTGTGTGAGCGTGTGGGTGACAGGGTGGATGAGCCGTGGTTGGAAGACATCCGAGGGCAAGCCCGTTCTCCACCGCGATCTCATTGAGGATATCGTGACACGCATGTCCAAGTTCAAGTCTCATCGGTTCGTGCATGTCAGGGCCCACACAGGAGGATCTGATGACTTGTCCATTCAGAACGACAAGGTGGACAAGCTAGCGCGTGAGGCTGTGGACGGAAAGAAGGAGATTGTCGTTCCGCCGCCAACCGCAGAGATCGTGACTGGATGTCCTCTTGCCGTGATGGGGCCTCCCGTATCTCAGGGGGCTCTGCTGAATTGGGTCCGCGGAAACCTCGACGCATTCGACAGGGACTTGATTGACAAGCACCTGTACAAGGCGTTTCAGGAAATGTGCAAGGCAAAGAATGTGACGCTGACCAAGAACGTGAGCCAGCGCACGACCATGTTACGCGCGGAGCTGACCACAGTGTCCATCGAGAAGACGAGTTAAAGATTGGCTGGGTGTAATAACAAATGAGTATCGTTGCCTACAGCTTCTGGTCTCCTACCTGCGGCCCCTGCAAGCACATCAAGCCTGCTCTGGCACAGATGGCCGAGGACTTTCCTGCTGTTGTGTGGCAGTCCATCAACACACATGAGGACAGGACGGGCGTGGCGCCTGCGATGGGCGTGAAGGCCGTCCCGACGGTGGTGGTGGTCAAGAATGGTGTGGAGATTGGTCGTCACTCGGGAACCAATGTCATCATGTATTACAGTCTACTGCGGAAGGCGCTGGCCGCTTAAGAGCACTTTTTCTCTTCACCCTCCTTTCCAGTGCCCAGCGTTCCCGTCGCCTGGAGAGCAGTGGACATGTCGTCTGGGGACATGGCTGTTCCATTCGCCAAGGCCTGCTGTCCTGCGGGCGAGTTCACGGAGACCAATCCCTGGCCTGGTACATAGACAAACCCAGTGGACGAGATGCTGGCAACCTGAGACGCGTAATTCTGCAGGGGAATCACCGTACTAGGGAGGTACATCGGGTAGAACGACTGGAACAGAGAATAGAAGGTGCCACCAATCAGTGTTCCAAAGAGAATCGCATACATCACGCCCGACGTGATCGTGCGATCCTTGCCTGGGGGGAAACATCCTCCAGAGATCGACATTGCCTGACCAATCAACAGGAGGATACCCGCAATCAGGGTGCCAAGCGCATTGATGATTCCGCGGTTGAACCACAAATCAAAGAAGAAGTAGGAAATCACCGACACGGTTACAACAAGTGTCTGAGCTGTGCGGAAGTTATCGGGGATGCCTTCTGCGCCTGTAACTGTACATCCAGTGTACTCACTGCCGCCGTGCATCTTTGCTCCGCCTGCGGATGGTGCCGCTGCTGCTGGTGTGGCACTCGTACTCGAGGCACTCATGATGTTCTTGAAGATGTTGTTCATGAGCTCAATGAACGAATTCGTGATTGTCTCCAGTGGGGAATGGAGTCCTGCGGCAGACAAGCCCACAACGGTCGAGCTCCAGTAGACACCATCGTAGGTGATTGCGTCGGCCATGAGACCGAACAACAGAAGCGCGTGGGGAGTCAGCTTCAGGAGGTCCTTGCCCCAGGATACCGAAGTCACGCCGTCCACGCTTACGCCTGACATTGCGGAATATGCACCGATCAACCCTACGAGGGTGCAAGAAAACGCAAGCAGGAGCGACTGCCACCAGTTGAGGTATCCTGGTTTGAGATCCAACGGGTTCGGGTTAGGGGGAGACATCTTGTTACTTTGGGATACTTGATTTCTCTGCTCCATACAATGGGAGGTGGAGGCAGCAAACCGCCGTCGCTTCCGAAACGGACCGTAGTGAGGCCGAATACCAACAAGACCCATAACATCCAGCAGGGCTTGCAGATTAAGACTTCGGAAGGATGCTCGGATTGCAAGCTAACCATCGACCCTGGTGTGTCGGCATCGTCTGTCAAGATCACCATCAACCCCCGTCCCGACAAGGATGGAGCGATCCCGATCTCGGCAGCGGACAAGAACAAGACTGTTCCCAATATCTACCAGCCATCTAACTCAGTCACCCTCACACCTTCGGCACCCTTCACGGGCTCGTTCAATCCGACGGCGAGCATGCCGTACGGTGTGTCTGCGGTATGGTGGGACTCGATGGACCTGTTCTGGGGAGCACCCTTGCGCGCGGAGGGCAAGAAGGGCACAGGTGTCCAGGGAGACGCGTGTCTCTTGGTGCGCTCGTCCACGGCCCCTGTCATTCTGATGATCCCGATCCAAAAGACAACAGACGGCAGCAAGAAGGGTGTCAAGTTTTTCAGTCGTGTCGCGTCCTCAATTCTGACCATCTCGGGGTACGAGCCTCCCAAGAGCTCGTACGATCCTGCACAGGATCCCCATGTTGCGTCAGACTGGGAAAAGCTAGGCAACGGCGATAAGAGTGTGGACAAGGACAAGGTGAATGCCTACATCAAGTACGCGTCCGACGGGCACTACGATACGGGCGCAACGAGAGTTGCTGGGCCCGACTACCCGTCTGCGTCGGCGGACACTGGAAGTGACTGGTCTCTTCATTCCCTGGTGACGGGCAATGAGGGCTACTACACATGGATTAACACAGTCTACTCTCTCTCCAACGACGGAGAGTCGAACGAGTCCGTGGGCGGCGTTACCTTTGACACGACCTTCATGAAGTGGGCTCCTGCGACTCAGGCCAAGGCGCAGACCATGGGCAACCTGACACCTCGCGTCGTCTACTTCCAAGAGCCCGTCTACATGCTCGAGTCCGACTTTGCATCGCTTCGTGGAGCCGTGGATGCTCGCCCTCCGAACGAGGTGGTTCAGACATTGTCATCCTACGATCCGAAGGATCCCGACAGCGTGAAGGATCCGAATCACGTCTACTACCATCCTGCCTGCTGCGGTGCTGAGGGAAGTGCAAAGAACACCACCAAGTCAGTCCAGGCGACCTTTAACAAGCTACAGGCCCAGAGTAGCCTTGACTTCTGGACCAGTCCCACGATGCAGTGGATCATTTCCGCGTTTATCCTGATTCTGATGTTCTTGTTCCTTTCTTGGTTCCTGACCTATATCCACGAAGACCCCAACAACATTTTTGCCATGGTTGGCCACACCATCCGACCCCGCCCTGTTTAAAACGGACTTACGAGGGGGAGGAGAATGGACATGCAATGGTTATCGCTACTGCAATTGGTGTTTCGGGGACCTTGACGGAGTTGGTTGTTCCTCCCAAGACGGCAGATGTCCTCGAGTGGCTTCGCAAGAAGACCCGCCAGCCCACGCTCCAGTTCCAAGGCAAGATTCCACACGAAGAGGAAGTCTTCGCGGTCTTCGGTGTTCCCACCGATGACGCCGATGACGAGACTACGAATCAACACATGCTGCCCCCGCCCTTCAACGATGACATCTTCTCGGGCACGCTGGTGGTCATGAAGTCTGCGAACAGCAATACGGACGACTACGACTCTCATGCCAACCAGTACCACGATCTGCGGACCACAGAGTACGATGACTTCTACCAGTCCTGTACCTTTCGCGAGGATGAAGATGAGATTGTCGAGGATGACGACGAAGAGGGGGCGGGTCCTGTCGAAGAAGATGACGAGGAAACGGCAACTGAAGCCCGACAGGCGCTTCCTGTCCACACGATTCACGCGTCCAATGTGTTTGTGGACCACCCGCTACGCACGCGTGTCCGCAATCTGTTCGACAGCAATGATGTGGAGACGGCCATTCTGCAGAGGTGTGTCCGCGAGGCCCAGCAGTGGTTGATTGACATCGACTGGGACAATCCCGTGTTCCTTGGTCTGTATCGCAATCGGGCTGTCGAGCTGCATCCGCACCGGGCACAGTTGGCCACCTTAGATCCTGCAGAGTTTGCAGAAATGTCACCCGTCCAACAGAACCCTCAGCGCTGGGCTGACTTGATTCAGAAGACGGTCGAGAAGGACAAGGCTCTCTACTCCAAGGAGGTCACTGCGTCCATCGTGTTGTACTGCTCTCGCTGCAAGCGCAAGACCAAGTGCGATTACTATCAGATGCAGACGCGCTCGGCAGATGAGCCCATGACGACCTTCATTACCTGCTTGGAGTGTGATAAGAAGTGGAAGTTCTAATCTTATGGAATGACAATGAGTGCGTTGACAGACCCCCTGAAAATCGCCGACTGGCTCATCCAGCGGGCTGGGAACACTAACGGCGCCGTGGACTACAAGAACACCATAGAAAAGGCAAAGGGATTGCTTTTAAATCCGTCTGCATCGGGCGAGGAAGCAGTCAGGGTGGCCCGTGTCATGAAGGAACAGGGAGCGATTGTTCGTAAGAACGAAGGGGCGGCCACTCCTGCGGCTGCGGCTCCTGCGGCTGCTGCTCCTGCGCCCCAGACTCCTGCGGCCCAGACTCCTGCCCCCGATGCGGCGACGGTGGCGGCTGCGGCTGCTGCTACCGCGGCTACTGCGGCTGCTGCTACCGAGCCCCCTGCCCCGTCTGAGGCTGCTCCTGCTGCGGCTGCTCCCGAGGCTGCTCCCGAGGCTGCTCCTGCTGCGGCTGCTCCCGAGGTTGCTCCTGCTGCGGCTGCTCCCGAGACGGACGAGAACATCAGTGGAAGCAGTCGCAGGACCCGTCACCGCACGCCCAAGCGGAAGAAGCTTTCAAGGAAAAAGACAAACAAACGCAAATGAGCAACGCAGATGAGATCCGCGATACGCTCCGTGCCTGGATTGCAGCTGACGACGAGATCCGCGCCCTCCAGGCCCAAATCAAGACAATCCGTGAACGCAAAAACCAGCACGGTGCTGCGGTTCTTGAGTTCATGAAGGGAAACAACCTCGACAATTTTGTTCTCGACGGTGCAGGTGGTGGTGGCACGATTGCGAGGTCGGAGCGCACTGTGCGTCCTGCCCTGAAGCGGTCTACCCTTCGCCAGCAGTTGCTTCTACAGTTTGCTGACCAGCCTGAGCGCGTGGCCGAGGCGCTGCGGGCCATTGAGGGAATCCCCGAGGGAGGAGAGGACATGAGCGTGGGTGGCACAAAGCGCGATGTGCTCAGTCGTCGTTTGCCCCGTGCTCAGAATATCACGCTGGGCTGATAATGGAGTGGTGGGCATTTGTTCCTGGCGTGATTCTGATTACCTACATCCATCTGTTCAATGCCATTGCTGGCATGTACCTTGATTCGGGACGACAAATGCAATTGGTCGACCTGTATCGGCGCGTGGTGCCTCCGATGGAGATTACATTGAAAATATAAGTTCACTTGCGCTTCATCGCTGCGTCGGCGGCCCGCTTGGCCCACAGCTCGCGGATATTCATCGTCGCCGCAGGGCCCTTGACCGTGATTGTCTTGCGGACCACCTTCTTGGGTGGCATTTCTTGGAAGTGGGTGAGGCAGAGGGCATAGAAGTCGGTGACGGTCTCGACCTTGTTGGCTTTGAAGGCATGGACGAAGCACCATCGATGGTCGTAGTTGGTGGGAGGGTCGGCAGTTGAAGGGTTGAAGAGCTTGTGGCAGTCAATGCAGCGAAGGGTAGCCATGGTGTCCATTTGTTGGGGGGACAAGGACAATCTCTATTGTCTCTCTGGAATCCGTTTTCAACGCTCATTCACCAGCTTGAGGAAACTGAGAAACATGAAGACGAAGACCATCCACAAGGCAATGTGTATAACCATGTAGACCCACTCGCGCGTATAGGCCTTCCGTTCCTCAAGGTCGTCAAACGAGCTCATTTTGCTATAGATGGAACCTTCTCTTAAAGTCCGCGACGCTGGCCGACAGACTGGGCTTGTTCCAGAGAATCCACCTCGACAATGCACCCGGTGTGTCGGGCTTGCTCCAGTGCTCGCCCATTCCAGAGTGTCGTTTGATGTATCGTGCCCTACGAGTCACATTCTTGTGCTTCGTATAGTCACTGTAGCCCGCGGCCCCGAAGGGAACCACGCGTTCCTTACCATCCTTATCGAAGACCGCATCCCACTTCTTGCCCTTGGTGCGAGAACGACGCAGAGTCTTCAACCGCAAGTGTCCCATTGTAAAAAGTTGGGATTGTTTTGTTCACGCTTCAGAGTGCGTCGATCCAGGGCTCCCACTCGTCCTCGGGTACACCCCACTTGCGCAGGTTCAGGCATCCCTCTGCCACCTTCTCCAGAAGGGCGCACTCCTTACTCGCCAAGGCTGCGAACAACTCCTGAGTCTTCTCGCCGACTGACTTCTCAGGGGCGAAGGCCTCGTCGAAGCCCGCCAGCACATTGATCAGCCGCGTGATATGGCCGTCGCAGCACATACCCAGCGAGTCCTTCATCTCTTCAAAGAGCCGCTTGAACAGCTCAATCTTCACCCCACCATTCGGGTTGGCAGCGATGGTGAGGATCAGTCCGTCAAAGACCCTCTTGTACAGCCAGTCGGCCTGTGCGCGGCAGGTGCTTACCTTGTACCAGTGGTCGAAGTCCGCGTAGATGCGCGTCGCGACCTGCTGGGTCACCATCTTGGCAACCATGCAGTCCTTCAGCAGTCGTGCCACGAAAGCCTTCGTTCTGTCTGCCTGTCCTGAAGGCACAGGGACGGCCAGAAGCTTCTTCACGCCCTCGTGCGTCTGGTTCGACACCACGCCCGTGTGCACATTCTGCGTGTCTGCGGCAAAGGCCGCGAGAGTGCCTGCAGGCGGGCGCACTGTGCCTGCGCGCACGCGGTTCAAGTGCCAGTCAATGACACCGTTCTCATCCATCGGGTCATGCGGATTGTCCTGGTTCCACAGGTCGCGGATGAAATACTGCCCAGCCAGTCGGAGGCGCAGATGGCGAATTTGTGTGCGCCACCAACGCCCGCCGCCCAGGTCATCGGGCGGCATAAGATCTGTCCATCCTTGCACAATCTGCGGCCAGGAGGCTGGGTCGCGCTCCATGCGCTCGATGCCCGCATCCCACTCGCGCTCGATGTAGCGGCGCTTGCGGCGGATCACGTCGCCTGATAGGTGACGCTTGCACAGGCCACGGTCCGCGATGATGCAGGTGCATCTGGCCACGGAACACCGCTGCTCGCGCGGAAGGTCGAGGCGCGGGCGAATTGAGTCGCAGCGCGTGCAGTACTGGCGTCCAGGCGGCGCCATGGTGCGACACTGGAAGCGGTCCCCCCAGTGTGCGTGCTCTTGATTCATGATGCAGCGTGTCCGTGGAAGGGGCGGAGGAACGGGCGGAAGGCCCGCAGCGGCGAGGGCGCGAATGGCTGGAATGTGGAGATGGACATTCGCGTCGGTGACCTCGGGATGCGCGGTACGGTAGAGGTCGGCAGCGCGGCAGTGGCGGCGGTCATGGTTGGGTTGGGCGCAGAGGCCGCAGGTGCGGCGGCGGGGGACGGGGTCCATTTGTCTTGTGGTTGGAGATGATGTGGACGATTGTCTACACCGCTTCCCTTTTCGGCCGATGAAAAAGAATCCATTTTTGTTGAGACCTTTCCGCGGTCACTTGCCCTTGCGTTCCTTGAGTGCCTCGGCCACCCGAATGTGCTTGGTTGTACCCAAGCGATGTTCCTGCTTTCCCTTTTGCTTTTGGTTCTTCTTGAGTTCCTGGCGTGTCTTGGGTGGGTCCATGGTGTCCTTGTTCTACTCTTCGACGGGTTCCTTTTCAACGAAGTACCCTCTTGCAATGAAGTCCAGTGCCTCCCAAGACCCCGCACGGAGTCCTGCTAACTGTCCGACCACACGAAGTAGGACTGCGTCGCGCTCGTGGTAAGGAACAATCTGGACCACAAGCTTGAACAAACTGTCCACCGTGATGGACTCGATCGCTGACCTGGGGCGCGCGAGGTCAAAGGGCATGGACGCATCAAGCACTTGCCATGCGTCTGACCACGGAATGAGAGTGTCTCGGACCTTGGTTGCCAGAAGTTCAAGTTCGATGTCTAGATGTCTGAAGACGATGGGAGAACGGCGGCCTGTCGGGGTGGCGTTGCGGAGTGCGAGGAGAATGTCGGAGAAGAGCATTTTGTCTGACGGGGACATTCTATCCGTTGGCGAGGCGGGTATCCGTTTTCAAAAACGGATTCGTGGGGTACCGAGTATGGAGTACCTTGTCCCCGAACACCATGGCTACCTACTCCATCTCCCCCGCGACACGCACCTCCTTCCTGCCCCTGGTCAGCATGAACCGCCAAGACTACATCATCCGCACCGCCGCAACCTGCGTCCGCGGCCACGCCCGCCGCGCAACCGAGTACGCGCTCCTCGAAGACATCCACATGGCAGTCCAGGAGAAGGACCTCGTGGATGCCCTGGTAGAGAATATCAGGGACGACCCGACCAAGGACTCCGTGTGCGCGACCGTCTTCCGCGCGCGAAAGGAAGACACTCTCCAGGTGGCAGGGCATGACCACACCTTCACCTTTGCGGTCCTTCTGGTGCCATGGGGGAAGGTTGTGCAGTCCCTTAACGAGTGTCTCCGCCCGAACTTCCGAGTCTACCCGAAGGAGGAGGACGCGGAGATTGTCCTCTACTTGGAGTTCAAGCGCAAGCCCGTGATGAACCCCGAGGACGAGGAAGAGGTCATCGAGCTTCCCATGCGCCCCCGCACGTCGTCCGTTGAGTCGGAGTAGATTCAAGGTCTACACACAAATCCATTTTCCATGCCCGCCAAAAACGGATTCCGTTGTGACATGTGTCACAGTCAGTGCGGATACAATGGCAACCTTCACTACCTCTCCTCGCGACTGCTCCCCCACCTGCTGCGTCTGCCCTGCACCCAACGGATTCGGATCCGATGGCAACCGCGTGTGCCTGACATTCGGACCCGCACGGGACGAGCCCGAAACCCCGCCAGCACCCTGCTATGAGGTGTGCGACTTCTGCCACAATATGGTCCTCGAGACCGAGATGGGTGACCACAAGTGTGTGGAAGCCCAAGCCGCCCTTGCCGCGGTTGCCCGCGAACTCATTCGGGAAGCGGCAAGCGATGACGAATCGGACTCCGACGACGAGCGCGTGGATCCGCGCCCTGCGGTAGGCGGTACCCCGTGAGTCCGACATTGCACCCCGAGAAACCACCCAATCCTTTTCAAATGGCTCGGGGTCCAATGTGGGCTCGGGGTGGAGAATCGTTAAAAACGGAAACTGGGACCTCAGGAGATCTGTGTATTGGGCGCCAACACACACTTCCTTCCAACACGCATTCATCAACGCATCAAGATGTCTTCCTTCACTGCCATCATCCAGTCCCAGCTCTCCACCGCCATCAAGAAGGTTCTCGCGGACATGGACGCCCTCGGAGACGAGGGTGATGAGTTCATCGCCGCGGTGTTCCACGAGTTGTTCCCGGGTGTCGATGCACCCGTGGAAACCAAGGCAGACTCTGACTCCGAGTCTACCGAGTCCAAGAAGGGCCGCAAGAAGGGCCCGATGTCGGACGAGGCCAAGGCGGCCATGGTTGCCAAGCGCAAGGCCACCATGGAGGCCAAGGCCGCCGCACCCGCGGATGCCCCCAAGCCTGAGCCCAAGGCCAAGCTTTCCAAGGAAGAGGCCAGCAAGGCCCGTTCCGAGGCCGCCAAGGCCCGCTATGCGGCCATGACGGAGGAAGAGAAGGCCGCCAACAAGGCACGCCTAGCCGCGGGCAAGGCCGCGAAGAAGGCCGTGGCCGCCACTACGGCCGAGTAGATAGGCCAATGTCTCCCTGGTTCAGGGTCACAGACCACAAAAACAATTTTCCATTGGGGGTACGGGGTGCGAATCGTTGAAAACGGATTCCGTGGGTCCAAGACTTCTGTGTAGTGGGCCAGAACACGAACACATTCTGACTCACACGCCTTCAAGCTTCCAAGCATCCAAGCCTCCACACCTTCAACTTCTCCAACCCAGCATCTACAAGATGCTTGCATTCGTCCCTCACGCGGTCACGCGCCGCCGCGCGGGATTCGTGCGCAACCCTGCCGCGGGGTGGTCGCTCAACATCCCGCAGTGGATTCCCGCGCCCAAGAAGTCCACGCCCGTGGACATGGCCGCTGTTGACCGCGTGGTTGACGCGCTGTCCCGCTTTGTGGCCACCTGGGTCTCGCAGAGCCGCGAGATGCGCCGTGTTGCCTGCATCCGCGAGGCAGGCGCGGCATGGACGCGCGCCGCCATGACCCCCAACTGGGGCATCATGATGGAGCGGGAGGAGATTCGCCAGCGCGAATTCACCCGCCGCGAGCGCATGCGCTTCATCGCCATGTCCGACATGGACTGGCGTGCGTACTGCCGCGCCGAGATCGCAGCCGCCCCCGACCTGGGGCCGTTGATGGCCGCGTGGGTCCCCATCAATGCGATCCGCGACGCCAACGACGCGGCCAGGCGCGAGCAGGAGCGCGTGTGGCAGGAGATTGCCCGCGCGGGTCTCCACAACACGCAGCGGTCCGCGCCCGTGCGTGTCTCGCGCGTGGTGGTCAGCCGTGGCCGCTTCGCCGCCCTCGATGGCAGTGACTCCGAGTAAACAAAAACAACCCACAAAACGCTGAACCCAAAAGCACAAATGAGGCAAAGGATAAACCAAAGGGCAACGATGGCGAGTAAGGCTAATCTCCCCCTAA